>Ga0114978_10005286_pt1 | contig 10330 bp, 7 predicted proteins | sample S_140212_EF_Meta_FD_87027 | JGI IMG/M metagenome (GOLD analysis project Ga0114978, IMG submission 87027) | Freshwater microbial communities from Lake Simoncouche, Canada to study carbon cycling - S_140212_EF_MetaG | ecosystem: Environmental > Aquatic > Freshwater > Lake | place: Lake...
GCGCTCAAAATCGCCTTAATCGGCCACGCAACCGCCGATTTACCACCTTTGGCGAAATCAATTGCAGATCATGGCCAGCAAACCCTGGATCTGCCTATAGAGGTAATTGCCTTTGAAAGTTCGGCAGCTATTTCAGGTGAGCACAATCTCGAAGATTTCGACTTAGCTTTTTTTGCCATGAGTGCCCATGAGGGTCTGGATCAAGAAATCTTAAAGTGGTGGGAAGCCGCTTCTGAACTATCTCTCCCCCGTGCGTTGCTCATTACAAAGATCGAAGATGAACAAGCAGATTTTGATGAAGCAATTTTAATCGCTCGTCGTGTGCTCGATAATTTCACAACTCCCTACTTAGTTTTACATGCAGATGACGGTGCGCCTTGTGCGCTAATAAATCTTAAAGATTTAACGATCCACGATTACTCAACTGCTGAGTTTAAAATTTACCCTTGCGATGAAGATCATAAAGTTGTCATTCAAGAATTTAGAGATGAGTACCTGACATCACTTGAAGAATTCCCTGAGGATACTTTCGCTTTGGGACTTTTCATTCCAGCAATTCCACTCTCTGTTAAATCCAATATTGGATTTAATGAAGTGATGGATCTAATTAAACTTGTAAACGATCAGCAATCGCTTTAGAGATTTCAGCAATCGCTTCTTCTACTGAAATTCCATTCTTCTGTTCACCATTTCGGTAACGAATAGAGATTGCATTTGCCTGTTCGTCCACTTCACCAGCAATAATCATAAAAGGTACTTTTTGCATCTGCGCATTTCTAATCTTTTTCTGCATGCGATCATCTGAGCTATCGATTTCTGCTCTAATGCCTAACTTGCGCATCTGTGAAACTATTTTTTCTAGGTAAGGCAAAAATGCATCAGCTACTGGAATTGCGGTAACTTGAACCGGAGATAACCAAGGAGGGAATGCGCCTGTGTAATGCTCAGTAAGGACTCCAAAGAATCGTTCGATCGAACCAAAAAGCGCTCTATGAATCATTACCGGCCGTTGTCTTGTTCCATCAGTGCCGACATATTCAAGTTCAAACCTTTGCGGGAGTTGGAAATCAACTTGGATCGTGGACATCTGCCAAGTTCTACCAATTGCATCCTTTGCTTGCACTGAAATTTTTGGTCCGTAGAAAGCCGCACCTTCCGGATCTAAAATCAATTCAAGTTTTTGACGTCGTGCCGATTCGCGCAGTGCTTCAGTGGCTTTCTCCCAATCCTCGTCAGAACCTACGGATTTAGCTGGGTTCTTAGTAGAAAGTTCTAAGTAGAAATCAGTTAAACCGTAATCGCGCAGCAATCCAAGTACGAATGTCAGCAAACTATCTAACTCTTCAACCATTTGATCCGGCGTGCAATAAATATGCGCATCATCTTGGGTAAAACCACGAGCCCGAGTAAGGCCCTGGATAACACCAGATTTTTCGTAACGATAAACAGTTCCAAATTCAAATAAACGAAGTGGAAGTTCGCGATAAGAACGACCACGTGAGCGATAGATCAAATTGTGGAATGGGCAGTTCATCGGCTTCATGTAGTACTGCGCGCCTGCGCGCTTAACGGTTCCATCTATATTGCGCTCTTCATCCAAGATCATTGGTGGGTACATGCCTTCGGAGTACCACTCAAGATGTCCGGAAGTTTCAAACAAAGCCGCTTTAGTTAAATGTGGAGAATAAACAAACTCATAACCTTCTTCTTCATGTCGCTTGCGCGAATACTCTTCCATTTCACGACGGATAATTCCGCCCTTTGGATGGAATACCGCAAGACCAGATCCAATCTCTTCTGGGAAAGAGAACAAATCAAGTTCTACTCCTAGCCGGCGGTGATCTCTCTTCTCGGCTTCAATTAAGAAATTTAAATAACCGTCTAACTCTTCTTGTGATGGCCAAGCTGTTCCATAAACTCTTTGCAAACTTGGATTCTTATCCGAACCCCGCCAATAGGCGCTAGATGTCCGCATTAATTTAAAAGCCGGAATAATTTTGGTGCTAGGAATATGTGGCCCGCGACAAAGATCTCGCCATTCGATTTCGCCATCACGATTTAAATTGTCGTAAATGGTTAATTCTCCGGCGCCGACTTCTACAGAAGATTCATCCGTCGATGGCGACTTATCTTTAATCAATTCACATTTAAAAGGTTCCGCCGCTAGTTCTAATAACGCATCTTTTTCATTTGTAACTCGACGTCTAAATCTTTGGTTCGCCTTAACGATTTTTGTCATCTCTTTTTCAAGTGCTAAGAGATCCTCAGGTGTAAAAGGTCGCTCAACTTCAAAATCATAATAAAACCCATCCTTGATCGGAGGCCCGATGCCCAAGCGAGTTTGCGGAAATAGTTTTTGCACCGCTTGAGCCAAAACGTGAGCGGTTGAGTGACGCAAAATCATCAATCCATCAGCGGAGCTAAGTTCGATCGTCTCAACTTTGTCGCCACTGCCAATTACGGCATTTAGATCCGAAAGTTGATCATTGATACGTAAAGCGATTATCTGTGGTTGATCTCTAAAAAGTTCGCTGGTGTATTTTTCAACCGTAACTGATTTGGGCTCGCCATTGAGGATGATTTCGAAGGTGGCCATGATCTCAGCCTACCAATTGCTAACGCGCGAAAAGGTAATAAGAGAGGCCTGCGCCGATGGCTATCGCAATAACTACAACGGCCACGATTAAATAAATCACGCTTTTTCGGGTATCTGCCGGAAGGGCGCGTTGTGCAGTTTTAATTGCCAACATCTTGGTCTTAATCAGAGCTTTGTCTGCCCATGCAAACTCGGAGGCCAAAATACCAAGGCCGGCGAAAATAATTAGCCAACCTGGTCCCGGTGCAACTAATGCAATCGCTCCAAGTACGGTGACCAAGCCCCCGATAATGCCAACTAGCACTCGCCAGATCAGCGATCCAGATTTGCTGCGTTTAACATTGGCGCGAAATCGCTTAATCATGGGTTCAGGTTAGTCGATAGTTGCTCGGTGAAGGAACTCATAATCTCTTCAATTTTTTTGTTAACTTTGAATGAACGCGCATTGATCCGATCTATCGGCTGCAAATATCGCAAGCTTGAGGAAAGCAGTGCACCTTCAGCTTTTGCTAAATCATCAAAATTCAATTCTGCTTCCTGCGCCAATCCCCACTCGAGAACTAATTCGCGAGTAATCCCAGGTAGGGCTCCTGAATCCAAATTTGGGGTCACTAATTTGTTTCCCAATAATAAAAAGATATTTGCAGTACTTGCTTCAGCTAGTTGACCTTTAGTCCCAAAAAGTATTGCATCATCTGCATTCCGCGCAGTTGCATACTTATGAGCACTCAAAGAGGTCGCGTATGAAGTTGATTTCACATTTGCCAGAAGTGATCTCTCATTAAGTGGAAATGGATATGTAACAACTCCGGCTGGCTCACTCCAAGGCGTGTAAACGGTATGCGTGATGACTAAATTTCCAGAACCAGACACAGTGATCCGCATTCGACCAATCAAAATTTCCTTGGTTGCATTTAGTACTTCATTCACGGCTGATCTAAAAAATTCATCTTTGGGAATATTAATTTCTAAAACAGTTGCCCCTTTGCGCATCCGTTTCAAATGCCGATCTAGCGCAACAGATTCTCCATTTTGAGTTCTGATAGTTTCGAAAACACCTTCACCAAGTAAAAATGACCGATCAGTAACTGGAATTACGGCATCTTGTGATGCAACTAATCGATCGTTTAGCCAAATCACATCTGACCTCCGGCTATTTGTATTAATCGATTCGCTTTCAAAACAGTCTCGTCCCATTCCTTAAGCGGATCCGAACCCCACGTTATTCCGGCTCCAGTTCCAAAATATATCTGGTTACTTTTGAAATCTCGCCAAAAAGTTCGGATCCCTACCGCGATCTCACACTTGTCGCCCATGATCCAACCAATTCCCCCGCAGTATGGACCGCGTGCAACTGGTTCTAACTCCTTAATAATTTCCAATGCTGAAATCTTTGGCGCACCACTTACCGAACCTGCGGGAGAAAGGGCTGCAAATATCTCGGCCCATGAAATATTTGGAATTAACTTTCCACTCACATCAGAAACTAGATGTACTAATCCTGGATGATGTTCTAGTTCCATCAACCTTGGGACATGAATCGATCCCATCTCACATACTTGACTTAAATCATGGCGCACAAGATCAACGATCATGATGTTCTCGGCCTTATCTTTCTCCAAGATCTCAGCCTCATTTTTACCAGTGCCCTTTATTGGGCTACTCATCAAATCATCGCCATAACGCTTAATAAATAGCTCTGGTGATGCTGAAACTATTTCAAGATCGGGTAGCGAGATAACAACAGCATGTGGTGCTGGATTAGCGGTCGCTAATTCATCAGCTAATCCCAAAATTGATTGATCAGCTGAAATCGGGTGTGAAAGAACTCGACAGAGGTTTACTTGATAAACATCCCCACGCGAGATCGCTTCACGAATTTTGGTAACTCCATTTTGGTACGCATCTTGATCTAGGGATGTCTTCCAATTGCCAGCTAACTTGGTCCACGAGGGTAAATCCGGCGGCTTAGAAACTCTTTCCACCTTATTGAAATGCACAAAACGAAAGCCGCCTTCAAAATTATTGATAACTGCCCATAAACCGCTTTGGATCCGGTCTAAATCTGCAGGGTCTGTGCTTTCTAGATCGATCTGTGTAGCCAACAAGCCGCCCATCCAGAGGAAAGGCTCCTTCAAATCCATAAGTGAACGGTAGTCCAACCCCATTTATTAAGCGCAGTTAGCCCTGCCATTGGCTCTGGGGTAGATTGACCCTCTGGTTAAGCAGTGCGGATGTAGCGCAGTGGTAGCGCATCACCTTGCCAAGGTGAATGTCGCGGGTTCGAATCCCGTCATCCGCTCCAAAATTTTATGAGTTAAATCTAAATCTGGTCGGGTGGCCGAGAGGCGAGGCTCAGGACTGCAAATCCTGCTACACGGGTTCAAATCCCGTCCCGACCTCACATATTTTCTTTAATCTCTTTTCTGTACCTACTCCTCATCAAGTTAAGGTTATCGACGTGCAACAAACCTCCGGTGATCCATTAGAGCGTAAGTACCGAGGCGAAAGTCCGGTTCGCACGCTATTTGCACTTTTTGCTCCCGAAAAAAGAAATATCGGAATCTCCTCAATTTTCTACGTCATGAAGCAATCCCCAGCTTGGTTGTTTCCGTTAATTACCGCAAACATGATCGATATCGTCGTTTATAAAAAACCACTTTGGCACTTATTTGCAAATGCAATATTCATCGGTTTGTTAACTTTTCAAAACTGGCCCAACCATGTGCTCTTCGTAAAATACCTAAGCCGAGCTAACCGGACAATCGAAATTAAGTTGAGATCTGCGCTCGCCGCTCGACTTCAACAACTTTCAATCTCTTATCACCTGCGTACAAGCGCTGGAATGCTGCAAACCAAAGTATTGCGCGATGTTGAAAATATCCAGCAAATGATCGCCAACTTAGGTGAAAGTGGTTGGGGTGCGATCAACATGTTGGTCATGTCTATTGTTATTACCTCTTTTAAGGCCCCTCAGTTTTTACCTTTCTTTTTCATCGTGATTCCACTAGTTAGTGTTTTGATTATTAAGATGAGAAATTCTTTGAATGTTAAAAACCGAGAATTCCGAGAAGAGATTGAAGTCATGTCATCTCGCGTAAATGAGATGACCACCCTTTTGCCTATCACCCGCGCTCATGGACTAGAAGATGATGCTCTGCGCCGCGTTGGTGAAACATTTAGCAAAGTACGCTTTGCTGGAACCCGATTAGATCTAGTTAACGCCAACTTTGGATCTTTATCTTGGGTTATTTTCCAGATGGCCAACTTCTCTTGTTTAACTTTCGCATGTTGGGCTTCTTACACTGGCACGCTAAACATCACTGCTGGAGATGTCGTAATGCTCAGCGCATACTTCACATCGATTGTGAACGCCATCATCGCCTTGACCAGCTTGGGTGCGATCATAAGTAAGGGCTTGCAATCAGTCCGATCTCTTGGTGAAATCTTGGAATCTCCTGATCTTGAAATGAATGAAGGAAAAGCTGTTGTCTCAGAGGTTTCGGGTGAAATTGTTTTTCATAATGTCTCCTACAAATACCTAGGCAGCGACAAAGATGCGGTATCAAATCTAGATCTGACTGTTCCACCAGGAGAAACGATTGCACTTGTTGGATCATCAGGATCAGGCAAAAGTACTTTGATTAATCTCGTAATCGGATTTGTTCGTCCAACAAGCGGATATATCTCTTGCGACAATCAACGTCTCGAAAGTTTAGATATGCGCACCTTGCGAAAATTCATCTCAGTTGTTCCCCAAGAAACTGTTTTATTTAATGCATCCATCCGGGAAAACATTTCATATGGATTACCTGATGTGACTGATGCTGAAATCGCTAACGCTCTTGCCATGGCAAATGCTCAAGAATTTATCGACCAAATGCCTGAGGGTCTCGATACCGAAATAGGCGAACGTGGCGCATCTCTTTCTGGAGGGCAACGCCAACGACTTGCAATCGCCCGTGCAATTATTCGTGATCCCAAGATTCTGATCCTTGATGAAGCCACATCTGCGTTGGATACTGAATCAGAGTTGTTAATTCAAGATGCCATTTCAAAACTACGAAAAGACCGAACTACTTTTATTGTCGCCCACCGCTTATCTACTGTCCGTGATGCTGATCGAATTGCAGTGATGGAAAATGGGCGCATTGTTGAGATTGGCACGCATAACCAATTAATCGAACAAAGTGGCCGGTACAAAGAGTTGGTTAATACCCAAAATGTCCTCAGTTGAGCCGGAAATAACCAACCGCTAGGATTACCCCACTTCGGATGATTAGCTCAGTGGTAGAGCGCTTCCTTGACATGGAAGAGGTCACTGGTTCAAAACCAGTATCGTCCACTAGCAGGTGCCTTTACATAAGAACTGACTATATAACGGTCACTAATGTGAATAATTACTTTTTCTTATAACCCTTTGGGCAAACTGGTTTAACTCCAGTTACTTTCTTTACTAATTTTCCCTTTGAACAAGCAATAGTTGTTTTCTTAAGTGCTTCGGCCATCGCTTCTGCTTCTTGCTTGGCTTTAGCTTCAGCGACTGCCTTTGCTTCTACTTCTTGCTTGGCTTTGAGATCTGCGGCCAGGCGTGCTTCTTCAGCCTTTACCAACTGCGTCTTCTTATGTTCTTCAACGAATGTTTCGGCACTCTTGATTAGATCTAGGAATTTATAAGGAGGAGTAAAATTAGCCATGAATCCCCCTGGAGTGAAACTAAAGGTTCCATCCGCTTTGCAATTTGAAGATTCTCCACCGTTTCCAGCAGTTCCTACGTAATACCGTACAGAATTTTCCTCAACAAAGTGGCCTGATCCTGAATCTGCACTACATATGCTTCCTGTTTTTTGATTGTGATTTGCACCCCAATCGGTAGGCGTCCAAGGTCTGAGATTATATTGACGGTAATGCTCTGCCATCATTTCTGGCGTATAAAGATATCCAGTCATTTTGTGAGGTGCCCGTATGATGTCTTGTGGATCTTTCCGCTGACTCCCACTTTGTAGTCCATAACCAATCATTACTACCTCAGATTTATCTTTGACAAATTTCCTCATTTGATCTTCGGTTGCAATCTTTACCTTTACCTTTAATGGCATATCTTCGTCGATCACAACAATTGCAAAGTCGTCAATTGCTTGAATATTTTGACTGTTATCTGAATTAATAAAAGTTTTAGGAATAAAGGCTTTAATAATCTTGTAACGTTTTGCGTTGGACTTGTCGGCAAGTCCAGGTGCAAATACAAAACCACCATAAACATCGCCGTTTCGTTCAATTGGTAATTGTCTTAACACATGCGCAGCGGTGAGAATGATTCTTTCAGAATAGAGAAATCCAGAGGTATTTCCTTGAATTTGAACAGCGTTCGGATCACCTGTTGCGTCCTGGCCAAATTCGACGGCAGAAGATGAAGTAGTTGGGAATAGAAAGGTCAAGGAAAGAGCGAAAACTATGTACTTCTTCATGTTGCCCTTCAGTAGGCTCCTATTGTCCTACCCTATGGATTCAAAGGGAAGTACTTGATTTCTCTTTCCTTCGCTTTCTTCCGAATTCTTTCCTAGTGGGCCGTAGAGGTTCAAAACCAGCAACCTCCAGCAAACTTTAAGGTTTTCAATCTTTGAAACAAGTAATGACAGGCTTAGACTTCATACATGCAAAGATATAACGCGAAGAAGTTTGCGCTCATTCTTTCATTTTCTTTGTCAGCAGCCATCCAGCCAACATTTGTTTCAGCTGCAATCTCCGACACTAATACTCGACAATTCACTCGGTGGGATTACTACTCATATAAATATGTGGGAAACAACCTTCAGCGAAAAGTTCTACCTTCAGAGAATTTGGCTAACTGCAATCCATGCAGCTGGACCAAAAAGGATATTCGAACCGCAAAGGCATTTGATCCAATTAGAGCACAAGCATTCGCTGAGATAAAGAAGTTTGGGAAAAACAAGAAACCCGAACTTTCAGAGATTGATTGGCTCTTCTCAAAAAATGTCCAACCTTCTTTAGTGAAGATGTATAAAAAGTTAAATACTGATTCCTTAAATTACTGGCATGCTGAAATTCGGAATCCAATTCCTTATCGAATGATAATTGGAACTGAAAAGGATCGCGACGAAGTTAAAGCAAATTTGGCGGAGACTGAAGGTGGACTTGAATCCTTACAGGGGATGAATAGATTCTTCGATCGTTATGCAAATCTAAAGGACTATGAAAAGGTTCGGCCCGTAGGTGGCGGATCACCAAGGCGAGATAAACTTATCGCTAGCAATCAAGATGTTTACCTTGTTACTTATCATGTTGGTTCATTTACTACAGATGAAAAAGTTTTTGCTACTACCCCAGCACATGAGTTAACGCACGTTTTACAAACAAATAGGTCAAATAATGTTGGCTATAACAACAAGATGCCAGTTTCGCTCTGGGAAGGAAGTGCTGTTCTTTTTGGTGCGGGAATTCCGATGCCAAATCTTGCATGGCATAGCGATGAGTTAGATCACCAACTAATGCGATTTGTGAGCACCTTTGCAGATAAAGTAAAAATAAAGAGTGTATCAGACGCCATAAATCTATTGCTAAAGGCGGAAAAAACCGATTCAGAAATTAGCGTTGAAGCGGGCTATTACATAGGTGCGATCCTCTTTGAATATCTAATTGCAAAATATGGTGTGGAAAAATATTTAAACCTCGTTGACGCCACAGGAACTGAGCCAAACTTTGATCAGGCGTTGATCAAAGCCTACGGTCAGAACAAAAAAGAGATTTATCAGAAATCCGCGCCATATGTTTTAAAGACCTACCAAAGGGTATTAAATGTTTTCAATAATTAGTTTAAAGTAGTAGATACTTATGAAACTTGGACTTATTCGAATTTTCACATTACTTCTGTTGACTTCGGTCTGTTCGCCAGCGACGGCAGCTAACTTGGCAACGGAAACAAATACCATTCCGGGGAAAACTGCAACATGGCTAGAAACTCTAAATTACTATCGAATTGCTTCCGGAGTTTCGCCAGTTAAAGAATCAAAGGTATTTTCTGCTGCAGCCAAGAAGCATGCGATTTACGTAGGAAAGACTCCGGAAAAGTATTTCACCGGAGTTTATGCAAACAAACATAAAGAAAATCCGGATAGTCCATATGCAAGCGAAGAAGGAATTACCGATGGTGCAGGACAGATCGCTTGGTCAAGTTCTGATAGTGCTGCAAATTCAGTCCATCAATTAATGGGCGCCCCAATTCACGCCATCGGATTCTTAAGAGAAAATCTTGAAACCACTGGATATGGAATCTCACCTGAAGATGGAAAAGATTCTTACGTGCACACCTTTAGCACTTTGAGCGGACTTTCTGAGGCAAAAAGAAGCAAGGTAATTTTATTTCCAGGCGATGGTTCAACCGTAAAATTGAATTCATTCGATGGGAAAGAAGTTCCAGAACCTCGCGAATCATGCGCAGGTGACTGGAAAACTTTTAGTGGCTTAGCAATCATCGCATCTTTACTTACACCACCACAGAAAAATCTTAAAGCATCACTAACTACACCTGACGGAATGATTTTTGACGATCCGGAAAACTTATGTGTTGTTAGCGAAAATAATTTCAAAACCACAGATGAAGATTATGGTGGGGCTCTTGGGCCAATTCTGAGTAATGATCACATGGTCATTATGTTTGCGCGCAACCCACTGAGTTACGGCCTCCACACTGCAAAGATCACGCAACCTGGTCAA
>Ga0114978_10005287_pt1 | contig 10329 bp, 12 predicted proteins | sample S_140212_EF_Meta_FD_87027 | JGI IMG/M metagenome (GOLD analysis project Ga0114978, IMG submission 87027) | Freshwater microbial communities from Lake Simoncouche, Canada to study carbon cycling - S_140212_EF_MetaG | ecosystem: Environmental > Aquatic > Freshwater > Lake | place: Lake...
GGCATTATTGGCGTTTTCGCATGCTGCTAAAGCAAATGACCGGTTGTATCCAAAGTCCCGGAATGGCTCAAATATGATGCGACCCGGAATTGGCGGAACCTGGCTCTGGAAAAAGCTCGAGATGATGCCCGACGTGTTGTCTGTACTGCCAGTATCGCAGATGCAGTAGCTGTCGATCACCCCCACCACGGAATTAAGCATGCGCAAAATAACGCGGCTTTCGTTTTTCACGATCATGTTCAAACATAGGGTTGTGTTGTTGTTATTAACCATTTTATATGTTTGATAACGAGTTTTTTATATGCATTTTTAACGTAAGACACAAATATATTTATTAGTCGTTGGACTCTAATACTTCTTCGGGTTCGTGGTATTGGTCTTGATCCTGGTATTGATCCTCTTCGATCGATTTATTCTGTTTTGCTAGCCACATATAATTCAAATTTGTGTGAGCTTCCATCACCACGCCATTGACAACGATGCTGTCTTCGAGGTAATTATCGATTTTTATGTGGTAATAACACAATGGCTCCGCGTTTTTAACGGTCATTTTCGGCAAATCCATATCTATGGGCAATCGGAACTCGTCGCCGACCTTGTACAAATGAAACTGGGAAAGATACGTGTCTTCAATCGCCCCGCAACTGCCCTTTTCAATGATAAGCGGCAACGTATCCTCTTTGGGCACGACAAAATACCGATATATATGGACAATATCAACGACCTTGTATTTATCCGTAATCAATTTGTCGGTGTCCATGTCGAGTTCTTCCACAGGAACATACCCGCGCATAGTCAATACTTTCATGCCGGTGTAAATGCACTGAATCGAATCTACTGCAACAACAATCGGACTTGCGCCGGTTAGATTGGCATTGATTGCGAAATTCGGGAAATATGTAAATCCTCCAGTTCCGGTTGCCAAAGTAACTAATGTATCCGGGTTGGTCACGGAATTTCCAACTAATGCAATATTGGAATTTGGTATATCAATTTGAAAAATCAAGTTAGGCGTACTGTCTGCGATGGCTGCGTTATATAAAATATACCAATATATCGAGTATTGATTGCTCGTATTAAATAATGAATAAATTGCTGACCCGGATGTTGTCGGAATATAAGATGTCCATCCTTGTAAATGCGACAAATAACAACCACCAGATGAATACGAATTGAAATTTAACCCAGGTATCAACCCATATTCACTAGTAGTATTTTGATGGATAGATCCGAACCCCCACTGAGAAGTAGTGGTAATATTCGTTGAACTAAATGTATAATTTAAAGTAAATTCCGCAGCTGTTTTCAGAGTGTCATCTAATACAGCCATACTGAAGACAATGGTAGGAGAAGTCGTACTCGTTAAATTATAGCTGAGCATAAACACATACGGGTATTTGTTGATATCTGGTGTGTAATCAGCCAATCGAATAAACGACCCGGGCACCTCATTCCACGTAGAACCCGAGTTTATAATATATCTGACGCCGACGTAGTAAGCGGAGTTTTGATACTTCAGAAAAATGCCTATGCCGGCAGTGTTGTCGGTTCCAGCGTGATAAATCGTCATGTAGTTACTCGTAGTTGTGATAGGCGGAAGTAAGTCCGTAATAAACTGGACTGCCATTACAGCCGAAAAAATGGCTTGGCTACTTGATGATTTGGCGGATACACGTAATTTAGATGAAGTTGTGTCGCCCGCCGCAAAAGGCACTAAATATAAACTATTCACTGACGTCGCCATAATACATTACACAGCTATATTATTGAATGTTGATATACTTACCTGTTTTTGTCCTATCTTAAATCTCCCGGAATACGTGTAATTCTGCCGATATTCGGGAGAGTTAAGTGTTTGGACTATCGCATCTAATGTGAATTCATTAGAGCCTTCCGCTAATACAATACAAATTAGCGACCCTCCGAAATACTGCACCGTGCCTTTAAACGCAACAATGTCTTTCCGCGTTACAGTGCGCACATATACACATTCGCGCCCCCACATGCTGCGCATTTTATCGACATTGCGCAAAGCGCCCCATTCGAACCAGTTCTTCTCGCTAAACTTGCGGATGCGGCGAGACATTAATTCCGGTTTGTGTGATTCTAAAAACGCGTCTCTCTCCAGATTTCCAGAAGGAAATTGATCTATTAGTATGAATTTTTGTATATTGTCTTTGTCCGCCAACACTTCTATGTTGCCGTGTTCCTCGTTGCGATATATTTCGTCACGTCCGCTCACAATGCCGACAAACACATCGCAGATTTCTCCTATACCTATGCCGGCGTCTATGCCTGTACCTACTTGGTTAAGCGTGATGATGCCGTTAGAGAATGAAATCTGTTTTTGAAGTCCATTCACCGTGACCGAATCGTTTTGTTGTTGTTTTTGCAACGTGTCTTTCACATACCGAAACACCACCACATCCACGTTGGCGTTCTCGAACAGGGTCTCGTCGTTTGGAAACAGGAAATCCGTGAATGCGCCGGCTTCCCACATATTGGTGATAAGTTTAGCAGCGCGGGTCTGTTTGAAGAATTCCGACGGAATAATAAACACCATTTCGCCGCCGGTAGGGTCGAGTAGCTGAAAACATTTTTCCACAAAATCAATGTACAAATTGCGCGCGCCCTTGCGTTTCATGTACGGCGGATTGGCCACTATTGTCCTGGGCGGAACAGATGATACATCGGCTGCATCCATGAAATCACAATAGGTTATTTGTTGATGTTCGGGAGATACACCTATAATGGGCGTAACGGATGCGTCTATCTCGAATAGTTGCATGGGATAATGGGCGTCCGATTCCAGGAATTTAGTCAATAAATGCCCGGCCCCGAAAGACGGTTCTAGCAATGGCTCTCCGCGGTTGCGCACAAAATCAAACACGGCCTGTTGCAGCATTCCGTTTGTGGTAAAATATTGTGCGTGTTTTCGTGCGTTCTTTCGTGACATTGTGGTGGTGGTATTATTTACCCTATATGGCTGCATCTCTGTAAATTCATTTTTATCGGAAAACACATATAGATGTAAAAATAGGTGTTGTATATTCAACCATGTATTCCAACGACGTCGAATACCGCCAGTATTTCCGCAAGATAACCGAAATGCGAGAACAGGTGTTTCACCATGAACCGGACCACGTCGATTTGAACGAGGGAATCCCGGAAGATATGGATGAAACAACTTTAGACGAATACATGTATGACGAAGACGCCGTAACGAAAACATTTGATCGCATATATCAGGCCACTAAAGACAATGCCCAGTTTCAAGAACTGTATGATTTAGCTGCCGCGCAAATGATATCGATGGACCGTGAGATCGGGCTAGCAATTTTGATGACATATGATTATTTGTGGCTGTTCAATGCGTGTGTTGAGAAATATTCAGAGAAGAGAGAGATAGAGTTCGACGACCAGTTTAATAAACTGGTTGGGTTGTTAAAGCCCGATCGGGGATAGGGATAGGTCTTTATTTCCGGAACTTAGTATATAAAATGGCTTCTACCCGCAACCGTAACACTCGGGGCGATTACGCTTTAGAACAAAACAGATATTCACACCAGTTCGAGTTTGGCGATCATAACAAGTCGTCTTTTTTGGGAATAGCATATGATACTATGCTTCCAGGCGACGGGTTGGTCGGAATGCGCGCCGATTCGCGCATTCTCTCCCGAAATTATTGCGAGATCGAGACCGAATTATTTGGCATTGGCTCAACGAACCTGGTTGAAGCCAAGGCGGCGGTGGTCCCAGACTTGTATAAATTGGACACGCAGCACTTGAGCAAAAAAATGACCACATTCATGCCGAATGACCCGGCGAGTTTTGGCCAACAGAGATACATGTACTTGTCTTAGAGCATAAGAAAAAGGGGAACCCTTTTCCTTTTCCTTTTCATTTTTTATTTTCATTTTTATATTTAAAATTTATACACAATACACAAATACATCATACATACATCATACATAATAATAACAATGCCGGAGGCTAGGCTTAAACCGTAGGTTCCTGGATTAATATGAGCACAAATAGGCGCACGTAGCATACAGATTCAATACATTATGTAGGTCATTCAGAGCAAGTTCCATAGCAGCATTAACTTCCTTCGAGTTCTTAATTAAATCTTCAGAGCTATATTTGTATTCCAACGTGACAACACCGACTTGGCAGCCATATCGAAGTTTCTTGGACCCAACTTCTTTCACAGCGTGCGTGAATCTAATATTGCAGTAGGCGTATTTGATAGCGTGCCCATCAAACGTGCATCCGTAAGTTGTACAGAACCGTTGTATGGCCATCGTCATGTTATGAAAGAACACGTCTTTGGGGATATCGGCGGAATGGGATATGTCGTACATGAGAGTGACTTCTGCGACTGGCGCCTCACAACGCGTATTATTCTTATTTTTATGATTTTTATGATTTTTATTATTATTCTTCTTCCTACAAATAATGACACGGAATCCATCTTCGTTATCACTCTCGTGCTCATAATCATCGTGGTCGGGCGTTTTCATCGCGATGTTTGTCGTATGAATAACCGCAGGTTCGGCCCAAACGCATTTTTCGAGCGGGTTTTCGAACGATTCGACGTAATCAATCGTCTTATACACTCGGCCGATAATAGAGTATATCGTTTCAGCATCATATTCGGCGAGGATTTCATCCAGCTCATTCTTGGCTCCAGCATAAGTGCGGTAGTATATTTTACCAGTGTCATATGCCGACTTTAAATCGGCATACGCCCGGTCAATCGCATCACGCATAACATACGACTCCTCAATTTCAGAGATAACAGCGGCAAGCTCACTAAACATTTTCGATTTTATTTTAACAAGGTTAATTCGGGGTAATATGTGGTCTCACTCTCGATAAAAAAACATTTCAATTTTTAGTTGCGTTGCGGTTTGTTCCGGCATTTCATATATCTCAATGTATAAATTGATGAGTCGTCTCCGCTATGCAATATCTGTAATTGAAATACCCGTGGAAATCAAGCCCGACGGCACATATGTCCAGCTGACCGACCGAATGCGAATCGAATTTAGGAAAACAGACAAATTATCTCTACCCTCGCCTCAGCCGCCGCCGAAAACCGTCGATTGGTTCAAAATATTCGGACCACCCGAACCCGATGTCAATTACACCGACGTGGAACCCGAATCCGAACCCATGCAATACGACCCCGAAACAACGGTCGAAGAAGTCGATTTAGCCGACATCGAACCTGTGTATTTTAACGTAGTTAAAAGACAGAGAAACCCGGACGGGCCCATCACTCTGCGGCGGTACCCCAAATCGATATGCGACTATTCCCGACGGGCGCTTTAACACATCTCCATATCCATCGACGGCGAAAACGTCGCACTGCTGTTTTCCTTCTTGATGCATTTATACGCGCTGATAGACAGCTCCTCGCGCTTTTTACGGGTTTTGCGGTCCTCGGTACTGGATAAACTCGAGTTGCGACTGCTGTTCGACCCACGGTCGTTCATGTCCTGCTCGATACTCTCGTAGTTTTCGACGATATAGTCCAATATACTGTTCTCGATGGCCCACTTGAAGAAGTTCATTTGGCCGATCGTCGTCGAACATCGCCCATCGTCGCAAATTAGAGTCACCATTTTGGGCTTGTTTGAAGTCTTTTTGCGGGTAAATTGCTCTTGAAATTCTACCCGACAAAAAGGGTCAAAACGTCGTTTGCTGTAAGCTTTGAGCTCGAGTTTGTACGCGTTATACACGCGAAACCTGGGCGTGTTTGGCAAAATGTATATCGTGTCGTACATTTTGGCGTAGTTGGTGACAAACCAGTCGATGATGCGGAGCGAGATAACGGACTCGCCCTTCTCCGTGGCGATTGGCTCGCCGTTGATGAGTCGATAGAGGATGCTGGTGTTGACTTTGTCGTCGTAAAACTCCATTAGATTCGACAATAATAAGGCATTTTGGGTATTTAAGTGCGAAACCGACATTTGTGATATTGACCCATCATTCTTTTATATTTATTTGTGAGTAAAGCGATATAATCATATCTCCCGAATGCAACGTATCTCATGAAATCGTTAAAAGACTGGCTATACAACTGGTGCGAAATAACGGTGCATAACTCCAACGCAAATGCCGACGTACGATACGGAGGATTTATCACGGCGGCATCAGACACGGCCGTGCATTTAACTGATGTTACAGATGTGACGTATTTTTTGAGGTGGAAAACAAAAGCCCTCGGTGGCACATACATATTTGATTATTCCGGCATAAAAAATGCAGTTGTGTTTCGCATGGTGAAAGACCCGGATACTGACGCAATGATGAAACAAATCATATTTTCATGTTATCAATAATATCGCTTTTGTTGTAACAAAAGCAAAACCATTAGGTTAAATACAGTCGATACTTTAAACATTGATTTAACTAAAGCAAACGATGATAATACACGTTAATTTGGGTTTTGCTCACTCTTAAAAGAAAGCAAACGAGATAATACACGCGAATTTGGGGTTTGATTAACCGTCAAGTTAATCAATTGATAATAACAACAATATGATTTTATTATCAATAACAAAAACATTAACGTAAATAATGAGTTAAAGACGTAACTCATTATATATTTATAAATGGAACAGCTCGATATAGTTGAACTAATTGAAACCAACCCGATAACTAAGTTGTCAAAGGATTACAATGTTAAATTATTGACTAAAATTAAGGCAAATTTTACAAATTTTGAACAGCAATTATTTGTCTCGAGTTTTTATTGTTATTTGAATTTTAACCAAAAAAATGAGTTTGTCATTGACTTAGACAGTATATGGCAATGGCTTGATTTTAGTCAGAAACAGAGAGCGGTTGAACTGCTTGAAAAAAAATTTTTAATTGACCGAGATTATGTGTGCTCACTGAGTGATAGTACCCAAAAAAAGGGCAGGGGTGGGCATAATATTAAAAAGTTTATGTTAAGCATACGCACTTTTAAACTGTTATGTTTAACAGCTGGAACAAAAAAGGCCGATGAAATACATGAATATTATTTGAAGTTGGAGGAATTGATTCAAGACACTATTAATGAAGAATGCTCAGAATTAAAACTCCAATTAGACCAGCAAAATATACGGTTGAAACAACAAAATATGCAATTGGAAAATATAGAAGTCAATACCGTTAAAGAAAAAGAACAATTGAAGGAAACCACGTTATTGGAACAGTTCCCCCTCAATACGCAGTGTATTTACATCGGGTTAATTGATAATAAAACACTCGGTAATCCTGGAAGTAAGATGTATCGCGAAACCGTGATAAAATTTGGCCAAAGCAATAACTTGTCGGAAAGAGTTAAAACCCATAAAAAAACTTACGAAAACTTCAGGCTATTTACCGCATTCAAAGTAAAGAATAAAATCGAGATAGAGAACTGCATTAAAAAACACCCGTTGTTGCAACCAAGGCTAAGGATTTTAACGATAGAGAACATGGCTTATCGGGAGATAATCGCGTTGAACGATGGAGATTTTACAATTGAAAAGGTGGAGCAGTATATTAAGGATATTATAAAAGAGAACGAGTATAACGTGGAGAATTACAATTTATTGTTGAAAAAGAACGAAGAATTGCACGAAGAGATAAACCGATTAAACGCATCATTGACGACAAAACACCAACAAGCTGAAAAAACGGAAAAGCTACTCAATAAGTTGGAGAACGAGCATGGAGTCACCGAAGATACGAAGGGCAAGATCGCGAGTCATTACGCCTTATGCAAATACGGGTATTTCATATACGCATATCAATGCGAAGATATGCGATTTGTGTGTTCAATCACGCGCCAAAAAGATTACGACACATTGCACCAAAACTTGAAGGATTTGTATCCCTCTGGTAAAATGGTGTATCAGCAAAAATGCTCATACCCATTAACAGAGCGAAACATGATATTCATTTTGAAGCAAAACAGCGTTTCTCTCGGTCAGAACAAGTTTGAGTGTTCGGAAGACAATGTCCGGAAAAGCATCGACGCGTCGGTTAAGTTAGAGGAATTATTGACGGAGCAATCGAAGGACGTGGATACTTTACTGGATTATTTGAGCGGTGCCGCGACCCCGACGGAAACCGAGGAGACCGACCCGGAAATCCCCACCGTCCGGAAGGCCAAACGGTCAATCGATAAAATCAATATGGACACGGGAGAGGTGGTGGCGACATACGAAAGCATTGAGGCAGCAGGCCGCAGCTTGGGTCTTACTACGGGAACTGCGGTAGGCACAGCATTGCGCGAAAACCGCACGTGTAAAGGATTTATGTGGAGATATACAGGTGTGTCGAAAGAGCAGCAATTTTCGGAACAGCCGGTGATTAAGATGTGCTGTAAAAACGGAGAGCAAACGTTCTTCAAAAACATGGCTGACGCGGCAAAAGACTGCAAAATATCCGCTCCGGCATTACGGCGGCGCATATTGACTGATGTTCATGTGAATAATCATCATTGGATGTTTGATCCAACCGCTTCGCATTATTGCTCGGCAGCAGATAAGATTGTATGACTTATACACGAATCATTTGTTATTTTTTAACAAATAAATGATTCTAACGTCTGCGACTCCTTCTCTTGTTTTTTCGGATTTTCTGGGATCATGCGCAAAATAATATTTGATTTAGAAATGGATTCAACTGCGATTATATTTATGAAATAATATAATGTAATATAATATATTATGACTACTTTAAAAGTAAATTATAAAAGTAATTCATCTGAATTGTGTGAAATTGGGAAAAAATACGATACTGATAAATCCTCTCAAAGAAATAATGTTACTGACAGTAGGCATTGTCACCCTTATACATTATTTTACGATGATCTATTTAAAAATAAAAGGGATGAAAATTTAAAAATAGCAGAATTAGGCATATTGGATGGTAGTTCATTGCTTATGTGGAAAGAATATTTCGCAAATGCAGAAATATATGGGTTTGAATATAATAACAATTTAATAAATAATTTTAAACAAAATTTTAATAATGATAGAGTAACTCTTTCCAATATAGACGTAACAAACAAAGATAGTATTGTAAAAGCGTTTAGTGAATTAAATATTTTATATGATATTATTATTGAAGATACAACACATCAATTTGAAGACCAAATAAATGTGATTGAAAATATTTACCAATACTTAAAACCAGGAGGAATATTAATTATTGAAGACATATTTAAATCGTACAATGAGAATGATTACATTACTAGATTAACTCCTATATTAGACAATTTTCAAGATTATTATTTTATAGAGCTAGACCATATTAATAGAAATTCAACCGGTTGGAATAATGATAAATTATTTGTATTAATAAAAGGCAGTGCTGAACCTATATTTAAAAATATGAATAAATTAACATTAATAACACCGTCATATAGATTAAATAATTTATTAGAAATCAAAAAAAGTATTAATTTTGAATATATAGAAGAATGGATTATTGTATATGATGGTAGTAAAATAATTGATAACCCACATTTATTTGAAAATCAAGAAAATAGCAAAATTAAAGAATATGTTTATAAATGTGAAAACGGACTATCTGGTAATCCACAAAGAAATTATGCTTTAAGTCAAATCGCAAATCCAGATGCTTTAATATATTATTTAGATGATGATAATATAATTCATCCCAATTTGTATAGATTATTGAATATAATTAATAATAATAAAATATATACATTTAATCAGTATAATAGAATGAATGGTAATAATATAATTATTGGGGGTATTGATACGGCTATGGTTATAATACCTTATAATTTATGTAAAAATGTAAGATGGATATTAGATAAATATGATGCTGATGGTTACTATATTAAAGAATGCTATGATGAAAATATAAATATACACACATATATTGATAATGATCTATGTTATTATAATAAAATCGGCGTTTGAAATGTAAATTTGAGTGTTCGTTATCCAATCCGATCTAAAAATATTGAATGTTTGAACGATTGACTGAGCAATCGAAAGACGTGGATACTTTACTGGACTATTTGTATAATAATGCCACAAGCGGTCAATTGATTCTCGTTGGATGTTTGGTCCAACCGCTTCGCTGGTGCCGATAAGATTGTATGACTTATACACGAATCATTTGTTATTTTTAACAAATAAATGATTCTAACGTCTGCGACTCTTTCTCTTGTTTTTTCTGGAGCGCGTCTTCTTCTTGTAGATGCGCTTTGTCCCCCCCCCCCCGGGTTCTGCATTAGTATCCGCCCGTTTATTACCATGCGTTGGTTTTGTTTTTGTAGGGTTTAACTTGTTATTTAAAATTAGTTAA
>Ga0114978_10005290_pt1 | contig 10326 bp, 8 predicted proteins | sample S_140212_EF_Meta_FD_87027 | JGI IMG/M metagenome (GOLD analysis project Ga0114978, IMG submission 87027) | Freshwater microbial communities from Lake Simoncouche, Canada to study carbon cycling - S_140212_EF_MetaG | ecosystem: Environmental > Aquatic > Freshwater > Lake | place: Lake...
CAGATCGGCGAGCGTTTCCCCCCACTCCGCGTCGCAACAGTATCGCACGATCCCCCGCGGCAGCCGATTGCCGGCGAGGAGGGCGAACGCGTCGGCCGCCGACGCCCCGGCTCCCCCCTCCAGGGCCCGCTCCGCCCGGGCACCGAACAGGCCGACCACGCTCCGGGCCAGCCCCTCGGCTACGGGCCCCGGCAGCCCGGCCGCGACGGCGCGGGCGGACAAGCGTCCGACCAGCTCCTCGGCCTCCCGCGCCGAACACGCCCCGGGCAGGGGGCGCGACCGCGACGTTGCCGTCACCGGCCTGCCGAGCACCGCGAGGATTTCGGCGGCCGCTCCCTCGGCGAGGCTCCGGCAGGTCGTCAGCTTCCCCCCCACGATCGACCACAGCGGCAGGGGGGCCTGGGGGTGGCGGATGAGCAGATGGCGGCGCGTGATCCCCGCCGGAGAGCGGCCGTCGGCGCGCCGTGCCGGGAGCGGGCGAACGCCGCAGTAGTGCTGGACCACCGCCCCCCGGGACAGGGCCGCGCCCGGGAACAGCCGCCGCACCGCGGCCAAGAGGTAGTCGATTTCTGCTTCGTCGGTGCGAGCCGCCGCCGGATCGCCATGAAACGGGATGTCGGTCGTGCCGACGAGCACGAGACGATCGCCGAAGGGCAGCACGAAGACCGGCCGGCCATCCTCTGCCTCGGCATACACCCCGTGCACCCCCAGCCCCGCGCGGAGCGCTGCATGATCGACGAGGAGATGGCTCCCCTTCGTCCCTCCGATCAACGACGCGCCGTCAGCCCCCAGACGCACCGGGAGGAGCGCTTCGAGCGTCCGATCGACCCAGGCACCGGTAGCGTTGACGATGGCCCGGGGGGTGAGATGGAGCACGCCAGCGGCGCTGGACACCCCTCCTGGGGCGGCCAGCGGCGCGACCCGCAGTCGGCCGTCCGCTTCGAGGTGGGCCGTGTGCCGGCTGCGGACCTCAAAGGGGAGGCTCCGCCCCGCGGCGATCGTCCGGGCGTCGACGAGGAGCTCGACGGTGAAGCGTTCCGGGAAGCGCATCTGGGCGTCGTCATACACCCCGGCAAGGGGAAAGCGGTCGGCGTCGACCGCCGGCATCCCCGCCGCTGTCGTGGGCACCAGGCACCGCCGAGGCCAGAGGGCGCCGGTCGAGAGGAGGTCGTAGAGCCAGAGCCCGCAGGCGACGGTGATTCCTCCCCGACCGCGCTTCCCCGCCCAGCGCCGGGCGAGCGACTCGCAGCCGAGGATCCGAGCCGCGGCGGCACGGAGCCCGCCGAACCAGCCGGACACCGGGACGACAAACCCGAGGGGGCGGACGAGGTGGGGCGCGAGTTGAAGGAGGCGGTTGCGCTCGGCCAGACTTTCGCGCACCAGCCCCAGTTCGCCGTATTCGAGGTAGCGCAGTCCCCCATGGACGAGCCTGGTCGACCACCGGGTCGTCCCCGCAGCGATGTCGTCGTCGTCGACGACGACGACGGAGCAGCCGTTGAGAACGAGCTCCCTGGCCAGCGCCGCCCCGTTGATCCCTGCCCCGAGGATGACGACATCAACGGCGGTCGGGAACGGATCCCCGCCAGAGGCCGAGTCGATGCTCATCGATCGATCTCCCTGTGGCATCCTGCCGGGCGTTCCCCGCCCTCCGGTCCGCGGAGACGTTGCCCTCGTCCGGCAGCGGTTCGCGGCGTGAGTATTATACTGGCGCCGTCGGCGCGATCGTCCGATTCCGTTGCCGATCCTCACGGTGCCACCGCGATGCCCCTCCCCCTTTCTGAGAGCGGCGGACTGGTGCCCCGCGGCCACAGCCGGAGGGGGACAAACTGGCTGTGGGTCGTGGCGCTGGCCCTCGTCCTCGGCCGCATCCCCGCGGCGGCGCAGGAGTCGCAACGGAAGCCGAGCGACCGGCCCGCGACCGTGACAGCGACCTGGCGCGGCGTGCCGGCCCGGTCGGTCTGTCGGCGTCTGACCGAGCTCACCGGACGGCCGGTGATCCTCGACCGCCGCCTCGATCCCGACACACCGATCACGATCGCGGCCGAAGCCACCCCCCTTGTCGATCTCCTTGGAGAATTTGCGGCCGCACTCGGAGGACGCTGCGCGATCCTCCCGGCGTCGATCCGGATCGTCCCCGGCCACGCCGCGGCGCTGGTCGCCGCCGACAAGGAGCGGACGCGGACGCTGGCCTCACTCCCGCCGGCGCTGCGCCGTCTCGCGGCCCGGCGCGCGCCATGGGCATGGGGCGACGGAGCGCGTCCCCGCGACCTGCTCGCGGAAATCGCTCTCAGTGCCAGCATCGACCTCGCCGGACTCGACGACCTCCCCCACGATCATCTCGCCGCCGCCGACCTCCCGGCCTTGCCGCTAGCGGAGCGTCTCGATCTCCTCCTCGCCCAGTTCGACCGCCGGATCGATTGGCGCGGAGCGCAAACCGATGCCGATCGGGTCGGGCTGACCATCGTGCCGCTGCCGTCCCCCCCTGGAGACGATAGCGCCCTCGTCGTCGCCCCCGCCGGGCTGCCCCTCAACACGGCCGTCAAGCCGCCGCGCCCCGCCGTGGCTCCGCGCCCCCCAGCCCCCGGGATGGCGACCTGGACGCTCGAAGTCGCTGCGCCGCTGGATCAGCTCCTGGCGACGGTCGCGATGCGGCTCGACCTCGAGCTCGCGCTCGACCGGGAGGGGTTACGGGCGAAGGGGATCGCCCCAGCGGAGATCGTCCGCCTGTCGGTCAAGGAGGTCGACCGGGCGACCCTCCTCGATCGGATCGTCGAGCCCCTCAACCTGGAGTGGACGATCGACGGCCACACGCTCCGGGTCGGACCGAAGGGGGACTGACGACCGCACGTCTCAACCGGTGCCGGCGGGGCGGGAAGGCAACTGGCGCCCGGCCGGGACAAGCTCGGCCGGCGCCACCCGCAAGCCCCGACTGTCGAGCCGGCCCCCGGCCTCACGGCCGCGACGCGTCTCGAGGTTGCCGCGGCCGCGGAGCGCCTCGAGGTTGCGGCGAGCGCCCTCCATCTTCGGATCGAGGCGGAGCGACTCGCCGTACGACGCGGCGGCGTCGGCATATTCCTCCTGCCTGGCCTGCGCGACGCCCCGGTTGAACCAGGCCCGCGCGTCGCGCGGATCGTGGCGGATCGCCTGGTCGAAGTCGAACTCGGCCTTCGCTGGTTCGTTGGTGACCAGATACGCCAGGCCCCGATTGAGGTGGGCCAGGTCATAGGTCCGATCGCGGCGGATCGCCGACGAATACGCGCTGATCGCCTCGAGAGGCTTGTCGAGCTCCATGAGCGTCAGCCCGCGCCACAGCTCCGGCCGCGGATCGTCGTAGGCGATCCCGGCGGCGTCTTCGAAGTCCTCCAGCGCGATGCCGTGACGACCCAGATGGAACCAGGCGATCCCGCGCCGCAGATAGAGCTCCGCATTCAACGGATCGAGGCGGAGGCCGGCGGAACAGGCCTCGAGCGATCCCTCGAAGTCCCCCAGGTGCCGGGTGACGATACTCAAGGCGAGCCAGGCCACGGGAAGCTTCGGATCGGCCTCGATCGCTTCGAGAACGATCTTCTTGGCCTCGTCATACTTCCCCTTCCGGTCGAGCTTGTCGGCCTTGACGAGGAGCTTCTGCGCTGGGGAATCCTCCTCCGGCGGGGGCATGTCGACATCGGGAAAGGGGAGGAGATCGGCGGGCACCAGCGGCTTCGCCATCGGCCGGGGGCGGACGATCGGGGGCTCATCGTCGGGCTCGAGGGGAACGCGGTCAGGAGCCTTCCCCCGCGGGGCCGGCTTGCGGGGTGCCGGTTCGGTAAGCTGCTCGTCGGGATCCTGATTGTCGACGTTCTCCCGATTCTTCTCCGCAGGCTTCTTTGTTCCGGTGGTGCGGGGCGTTTGGCCGGTGCGCGGCTTCGGCTTCTCCTCGCGCGGGAACGGATTCAATTCCTCGGCGAAGGGATCATCGGCCGGCGGACGCTGGTTTTGGGCCATTGCTGCCGGGGCGTCGCCCGGGAGCGCCAGCCAAGGCAGCGACGGGCCGCCGCCGGACTGGAGCGCCGCGGCGACCAGCACGATCCGGAAACGGAGGCCCACAGGGGCCAGCGCCGACCACAGGCCCCGGGGGCCCAGGCCGACCGCCCCCGCGGGGGCCGCCGTCGGGAGAGGCAGGCTCGAATCGATCATGCTTGTTCCACCAACGGCGCCGTCAAAATCACGTCTTTTTTCCATCGGCAGACGCTCCACCGATCCCCTCTCCTCTCACCCGCTCCGACCCCAACCGCTACGACCGCTGCTACCGGCCGCAGCGGCCCGCCACCGAGCCGTCAGCCGACCAGCCCCCCGAGCCGTTCCTGGATCCCCTCCCGGATCCGCCCGCTGAACAGCGCTGCGGCCCCCGGCAGCTGGAGCGTGACGAGGAGCTCCTCAATGCAGATCTCGAGCGATCCGTCGAACTTCATCCCCGCCACGGCCAGATTGAATCGCATCTTCTCCTCCCCATCCCATTGCGCGGTGATCTCGCCGACGGAGTCGGCATAGTCCGACCGGGCACGGACGAGCGCCTCGTCGAGACGGCGTTTGATCTCGTCCTGATTGAGCGCGTGGGGAACCCGGACTTCGAGCGTTTTGGCCATCGTGGGGGCAATCCTCGGGGGGAAGCAGCCAGACTGGTCGACCCGGGCGGAGGGACCCGGCACGGGACGCCCAGCCGAGAATATCCCCGATCTGTCCCCTGTGCCACCGGGGCCGATCGATGCTCACCCCTCCTCACCCCCGGACGCTGCCTGGAACCGTTCGACCGCCCGCCGGACCCGATCCCGCTCCACGATCCCGAGCCGATCCCCTTCCCCGCAGCCCAGCCCCCCTGCCCTGCAGGCAACCGACCGCACCCCGACGACGTCGGCCCCGAGGGAGGCCGCCAGGGCGACGTCATCGAGGGACAATTTTCCCGCCAAGCCCAGCGGCAGACCGACGGCGCGGGCATGGACCACCCAGCGCCGGATGGTCGCCCGGTCGACGAGGCGGAACAACCCCGGGCCCGCCTTGTCGAACGTGTCGACGAGGAGCCCGCGGCAGCCCGCGCCGGCCGCCGCACTGAATACCCTCTCGGGCTCCGGCGCCCCGCACCCCTGCCAATCGGCATAGGCGACCGCGACCAGACCGATCCGGCGGGGCAGCGCCGGCGCCACCCGCCCCAACGTCTCGCACCAGGGGGTATTGAGGCCCGCAGAGAGCCCGATTTTGACCGCCGCCGGCGCGGGGAGCGAATCGAGCGCCGCGAGAACGTCGTCGATGAAGCGGAGGAGCCGAGCGCCTCCCGCCCCGGCATCGGCGCCGCGATCGAGGAGCTCGCCACCGGCGAGGGTCCAGGGAACGGCGCTGCCGACGCGCCGGGCGATCGCGGCGACCGTCGCGGGCGCCGCGGCACCGAGCGGACCGGCGAGCGGGTCCTTGACGTCGACAATCGCGCAGCCGCCGGCCAGCGCCTCCGTCGCTTCGTCGGCATTGCGGACGCTCACGAGCAGCCCCGTCCAACTCACGTCCCCCCCCCGGCCGCCGCCGCGCGTTTGGCTGTCGTGAGGTCGCGGTTCAGCCGCCGCACCAGGTCGACCGAGAGCGGCTCACACCACCGGCCGTCGAAGGTCACCGAACCCTCCCGCCACGCGCCCCACAGCGGCAACGTCGGCCGCTCGGCATGATCGACGGCCCGTTCGGCGATCCGCATCACGAGCGTCCGCACCCGGTCCCCCCCCGTGCGAACATCCCCGGGGTGGGGTGGCTCGAGCCGGCTGCCGAGGAAGAAACACTCGACGACCTCGAGCGGGACGACCTCGACCCTGGCTGGGGCGAGGTGGACGCGCAGCCCCTGCCCAGCCAGGACGATCCGGGGGCGCGACGAGAGGATCAGACCGGCGGCGCCGGTGACGCCCAAACCGCCCCCGAGAAGCCAGGGCACCAGACCGACCGGACGGCTCCAGGGGCGCGACGCCAGGACCACCACGAGGAGGAGGGCGGCGGCCATGCTCGCAATCACGATCCCCGGTCGGTGGTTGGATCGCAGCCACACTCCGGCCCCCCCGCCGGTCGCTGGCGGCGCGGTTTCGGCGCACGCCCCGGCGGGAGCGTCACCGTGGGGGGCTTCGACAGGAGGGGGATCGCGGTGCATCGCCGGGTTGGGGTTCAAGGCTCGTCGCGGCGAAGCGGTCCTTCGGGACCGCTTCCGCGGAAACCCGACCTGTTCTACCATCACCCTCCAGCCCTCCCGCAGCCCGCCCCCCTCGAGCCCGCCCCCATGCACGAGCCGAGCGCTTCCCCATCTGCTCCCCACGCCCCGTCGCCGGCAGGCGGCGCGACGGTGATCGGCCTCCTCCTCGGGCTGTTGGCGGTCTACGCCCTAGCCTGTCTCGTCGGTTGGCCCCAGGGGGGACGCGACCAGATCGTCGCGGCGCAGCGGGCCGAAGCGCTCCATGACCAGGCTGCCAACCTCGTCCACCAGCGGGACGAGGCGGTGCGCAACTTCCAGGGAGGGGACGCGGCAGCTGCCCCCCCGGCCGCGGCCGACGACCATCCCCCCCACCCCGCCGCGCCGCCGCCGGCCACGACACTCCCCTTCGCCATTCTCTTAGCGGCGATCGCCATCTTCCCGCTCACTCCCGGGATCTCCCATTGGTGGGAGCACAACCGCAACAAGCTCCTCGTCGCTGGCCTCCTCGCCGCGATCACCCTCGGCTACTACACCTTCCTCCACCACCAACCAGTCGATCTCCACTTCCCGGCCCATGCCCTGATCCATCCGGCGGCGGCCGGCCCCTCCTGGCCGACAGCGGGGGCGGTGCTGACCAACGCCCTGGGCGCCGAATACATCCCCTTCATCGCCCTCCTCTTCGCCCTCTATGTCGTCACCGGCGGCGTGCGGATCGAGGGGGATCTCGTCGCCTCGCCGACAACCAACGCCACCTTCCTCGCCCTCGGGGCAGCGATGGCGAGCTTCATCGGCACGACCGGCGCCGCGATGCTCCTAGTCCGTCCGCTCCTGGAGACGAACAAGGAACGCAAGCATGTCGCCCACACGCTCGTGTTCTTCATCTTCATGGTCTGCAACTGCGGCGGCATGCTCCTCCCGATCGGCGACCCGCCCCTGTTCCTCGGCTACCTCGAAGGGGTCGACTTCTTCTGGACGCTGAACCTGTGGAAGCCGTGGCTGTTTACCAATGCGGTCCTGCTGACGGTCTATTGGGTCTGGGACACCCTCTTCGCCCACCCGCGCGAGGCCCCGCGCGACATCGCCCGCGACGAACGCCAAACGTCGCCGCTGCAGATCCGCGGCCTGTGGCCCAACGCCCCGATCATGGCGGCGGTGATCGCCGCGGTTGCCCTCCTCGACCCGGCCAAGCCATTCCCCGGCACCGACTGGCATCCCTGGGTGTTCCTCCGCGAGGCCGTCCTCGTCGGGCTCGTCCTCCTCTCGCTCCTCGGCGGCGACGGCAAGGTCCGCGCGGCCAACGGCTTCACCTACGGCGCCATCCTCGAGGTGGCCGCGCTGTTCCTCGGGATCTTCATCTGCATGCAGCCAGCCCTGGCGATCCTCCACGAACGTGGGGCGAGCCTCGGGCTCGACAGCCCGCGCTCGTTTTTCTGGGCGTCGGGGGCCCTGTCGAGCGTCCTCGACAACGCCCCGACCTACCTCGTGTTCTTCAATGCCGCCCAGGCCCTGCCGGCCACCGGGGCGACGATGGCCGGGGTCGACGTGGGTCGACTGGCTGGAGTGAGCCTGGGGGCGGTATTCTTGGGAGCGATGACCTACATCGGGAACGGCCCGAACTTCATGGTCAAGGCGATCGCCGAACAGTCCGGCGTGCGGATGCCGAGTTTCTTTGGCTATCTTCTCTACAGCTTCGGCATTCTCCTCCCCGTGTTCGTCCTCGTTTCGATCCTGTTCCTGTAGTCGCCTTCCCCGCTCCCGTCGCCGAGACCTCCAGGAACCCCTCAGGGCGTGCCAAACTCCAAGCAGTCCGATGGTTTCGAGCATGTCGTCACCGATTCCGAGGTGTGCGATCTGGTCGACCGTCTGGCCCAACACCCATTCGTCGCCTTTGATACCGAGTTCGTCTCGGAGCACACCTACCGCAGCCAGTTGTGCCTGGTGCAGGTGGCAGCGCCCGGCATCCTGGCGGTGATCGACACGCTCAAAGCCCGCGAGCTCGGGCCGTTTTGGCGCCTCCTCGCCGAACCCGGCCGGACGACCGTCGTCCATGCCGGTCGCGAGGAGATGGGATTCATCCTCCACGCCATCCAGGCGCGTCCGTCGAAGCTCTTCGACATCCAGGTGGGGGCCGGGCTGGTCGACCACGATTTCCCTGCCGGCTACGCTTCGATCGTCCGCCGCTTTCTGAACCTCCCCACAAACAAAGGGGAGACGCGCACCGACTGGCGGCTGCGTCCCCTCTCGCAAGCCCAACTCGACTACGCCCTCGACGACGTCCGCCACCTCGAGCGGATCTGGCGGAAGATCGAGGCGCAGCTGGAATCCCTCGGCCGGACCTCCTGGATGGAGGAGGAGATGGCCACCTGGCAGGACGAGGTCGAGGAGTCATTCATCCGCAAGCGCTGGCGGCGTGTGTCGGGGCTATCGGGATTGTCGCGGCGCGAGCTGGCCGTTGCCCGGGAGCTGTGGCACTGGCGCGATTCGGTGGCCGAGTCGCGCGACATGCCGCCGAAGCGCGTGCTGCGCGACGATCTCCTCGTCGAGCTGTGCAAGCGGAAGAGCGCCGATCCCCACGAGATCTCGGCGATCCGCGGCATGCAGCGATCCGATCTGCGGCACATCCTCGGCGGCCTCTCCGAGGCGATCGCCCGCGGCCTGGCCCTCCCGGAGGACGAATGCCCCGGTGGGGAGAAGTTCCGGGCGCCCCCCTCCCAGCTGGCGGTGCTCGGGCAGTTCATGGCAACGGCGCTGGCTGGCGCGTGCCGGCAGATGAACCTCGCCCCGGCGTTGGTCGGCACCGCCTCCGACATGCGCGACCTCCTCGCCTGGAAGCTCGGCTATCACCACGGCGACCGCGAGCCGGTGCTCGCCTCCGGCTGGCGAGCCGCCGTCGTCGGACCGATCGTCGATGACCTCCTCTCCGGCCGGGCAGCGCTGCGGATCGGCGATCTGAATTCAAACGACCCCCTCGTCATCGAACGCTTCGACGGGCCGGGGCGAAACCCGCCGCCGTCGCCGGACAACATCGACCGCTGAAAGAACCCTTCTCGCCTTGATCGCGATTCTCCCTGGAGCTCGACCCATGACCAACGTTCGACCCTTTGTCGTCGCCGCCCTGCTGGCCACGAGCCTCGTTCTCGCCCCCCTGCCCGCCAGCGCGCAGGAACCAGCCTGGAAGGATCTCTTCAAGGACGGCTCGCTCGACGGCTTCCAGATCGTCAGCGGCAGCGCCAGCTACAAGGTGGTCGACGGCGTCCTCGTCGGGACGACGACGGAGGGGAGCCCGAACACGTTCCTCGCCACGAACGCCCCCCTCAAGGACTTCGAGCTTGAGTTCCAGGTCAAGGTCGACGATGAGCTCAACTCCGGCGTCCAGATTCGCAGCCATTTGGCGAAGGAGGGGGAGAAGCCGGAGGGCGCGGGAGGGCCGCTGCCGGCCGGGCGACTCTACGGGCCGCAGTGCGAGATCTCGATCGACGGCCATGCCGGCAACTTCTACGACGAGGCCCGCCGCGGCGTGTGGTGGAGCGGGCTGACCAACACCGATGCGATCCGCACCGAGGCCGCAAAGGGGGCCTTCAAGAAGGGGGAGTGGAACAGCTACCGGATCGCGGTCGACGGTGACCACTACCGCAGCTGGATCAACGGCGTGCCGACGGCCGACTTCCGTCAGCCGCACGATCCCGAGGGGCACATCGGCTTCCAGGTCCATGGCATCGCCCAGGGAACGGGGCCCTATTCCGTCCGTTGGCGGAACGTCCGCCTCAAAAACCTCGACTGACGCCCTCCCCCGACGCACGGGACGCCATGGCCCGACAACCACCACGGACCGCGGCGGGGAAGCGCTCGGTCGGCAAGGGTCCGCGCCCCGACGGGGCCACCGCCGCCGGGCTCGCGGTCGGCCCCGGCCCGACCCACCGCACCGTCCGCGACGGGCACGGCCGGGTCATCCCCGCTCCCGACGATTGGGTGCTCCTCGAGCCGGGGGATGCGGCGCTGACGCGTCGCGTGAAGGCGGCCGGGGAGCACTGGGTGATGAGCGAGAAGCAGGGGCGGCGGACGTTCTCCCGCGGCGTGTGGGCCCCCGAGGCAACGGTGGAGCGGATCCGCCATGAGCTCGTCGCCGAGCG
>Ga0114978_10005293_pt1 | contig 10325 bp, 11 predicted proteins | sample S_140212_EF_Meta_FD_87027 | JGI IMG/M metagenome (GOLD analysis project Ga0114978, IMG submission 87027) | Freshwater microbial communities from Lake Simoncouche, Canada to study carbon cycling - S_140212_EF_MetaG | ecosystem: Environmental > Aquatic > Freshwater > Lake | place: Lake...
CCTGCGCTTTTTCAAGCTGTGCAGATCTCGACGAAATCGTCGACATCTCCATGAATCTCGGTTGATTGCTTCGCCCCTTGTGTGACTTTGTGCACAACGGCATAGAAGTCGCATCTTGTCCCCCACAGGCTTTTTCCTGCAGTGCCCCCGGAATGCCTTTTTCGATTATAAGTCATTGATTTTATTTTACTAAAATTCATAATTTATTTATCGAATTCGACCATAAAACGGTGCTGCCAGGCAGCATTTTTTCGCTGCCTGGCACGCGCATTGCGATGGAAGGGACAAGACACCGGAATTTCGACAAATGGAATTACGGCAGATTTTGCAAATACTTAATATTTGAACCGGAGAAAAAAAAATGAAAACGGCAACCAACAATATCAAATTGGCGGCATTGGCTTCCGTACTTCTTTCGGCAGGCCTGATCATGTCGAGCGGCGCGTTCGCCGGTGGTACGACTTCCCTGACGGTCAACGCGAAAATTTCCAGCGTGTGCAAAGTAACTACCGCCCCTGGCACCCTCGACTTCGGCACCATCGACCCGTCAGGCGGCGCCAATGCCACCGCATCGGCGACCTTTGTCATGAAATGCAGCAACGGCACGACCTCGACTGCGGCGACCGACAACAATGGCGCGAACTTCTCGGGCACCAAGCGCATGCAGCATTCGGTGACTGCCACGGCCTTCCTGCCGTATGCCATTAGTTACAGCAACGACACCGGCTTTGCCGGCGCCGGCTTCGGTGGCGCGGCCGCGACCCAGACCGTGACCATCAATGGCACCATCACCCCGGCGCAATTCGCCGGTGCGACTGCCACTACCGGCGCGCAGGTCTACGCCGACACTGTCACGATCACCGTCAACCCGTAACCCGCTTTATGGCAAAATGCGCGGCATGAAAGCATGCTTTCTTGCCGCGCTCGGCGTTTGGACGGTGCTGCAAGCTGCGCCGGCTCTCGCGGCGGGATCCAACGCCCTGAGCTTATCGACCAACGTCATCGGCACCTGCAAGGTGACCTCGCCGCCGGGATTGCTCGATTTCGGCACGATTGACCCCTCGGGGGCCAGCAACGTCCTGGCAACGATGACGTTTTCGATCAAATGCACCAAGGGCACCGTGTCGACCGCAGCGGGTGATAACGGCGGCCTGAATTTCTCTGGCACCAAACGCATGAAGCATTCGGTGACAGCAACGGCATTCCTGCCGTACTCCATCACTTACAGCGGTGATGCTGGCTTTACGGGCCAGGGCTTCGGCGCCGCCGCAGCAGCGAGAACCGTAACCATCAACGGCACCATCACCCAGGCGCAGTTTCAAAACGCGCAGGCGACCGTGGCCGGCCAGGTTTACAGCGATACTGTCACCATTACGGTCAATCCCTGAACACCGGCAGGGTATGGGCCCTTGCGCATAGTTTTACATTTGCATTACCGCCGCCGGGACGCCGGACGGCGGCATTCGTTTTTTGAAAATTGCGATGGGATCGATCATGCGGCCTGAACGTATCACGCGTAGCTTTGGATTCATTGCAGCGTGCGCGCTGTGTATGCTCATACCAGCCGCGTCCATCGCGGGCCTGTTCAGCATCTCGCCGATCCGGCTCGACCTCGATCGCCAGAACAAGACCGACAGCATCACGGTCAGCAACGACGAAACCGACAGAAAAATCGAGATGCAGGCAAAGCTCGCCGAATGGACGCAGGACGCCAAGGGCAACGACGTCTACGTCGACAGCAACGACCTGGTCTTTTTTCCGCGCATCTTCGCCGTCGACAAGCAGGACCAGCGCGTCGTGCGCGTCGGCCTCAAAGTGCCAGCGGGCGCGACGGAGAAATCATATCGGCTGTTCATCGAGGAACTGCCGCCACCGCCCGATCCAGGCAAGAAAGGCGCGCAGATCCTGTTCGTACTGCGTTTCGGGGTGCCTATTTTCGTGCGTCCCGACAAGGAGCAGTTCGCGGGCACCATTGAAGGCCTCGAAGCCGGACCAGCGACGGCGACGGTAGTCGTCAAAAATAGCGGCAACCAGAATTTTCAGATCCAGTCGCTGAGCGTCAAATCACAGGCGGGCTACGAAAAGGAGATCGTCGGTGGTTACGTGCTGGCCGGCGCGACCAAGCACATCGCCGCGCAATTCCCGGCGGACCTGTGCAAAAAGCTCGGCAAGCTGCAAATCGTGATGAAGACGGATCGCATCGGCAACATCGAACGCACCTTCGACTGGGACGCCAGTCGCTGCGGTGCGAAGTAATGCGAACGGGGCGGATCTGAGCCAGACAGCCAATCAATTTCGTGTCGCCTCCCGTTTTCTGATGTACTGCGCCGCCGCAACCGCCTTGCTGCAACCGCTGCAAGTCCTGGCGCAATCGGCGCCGGCGCGCGCGCCCGCGACCGTGGCCGCCAAAGCGGGCGCGGATCAACCGATCCAGATTGTCGTCAATGTGCGTTTGAACGGCGTCGCCAAAGGCGATTACGTCGCTTATGTCACTGCCGACCGCGACTTTCTGCTGCCGCCGCGCGAACTGATCGAGATGGGTGTGCCGCGTCCCGCCGGACGCATGGTCGATATCGCAGGCGAAGCGCATCTGTCGCTCAAATCCATCGCGGGGGCGGAACTCAAGTTCAACGAGAAGACGCTGACGTTGGACATACAGTTGCCGCCGGGCATGCTGCCGGGTCAAAGCCTGAATCTCGGGTCGACTTTGCCTGTCACCCCGATCCAGCGCCGCGCGCCGGGCGGCTTTTTAAATTACCGGCTCGGTTATTTTCATTCGCAGGCCGGGTCGGAATCGTACAACGTGACGACGGAACTCGGCGTGAATGTCGGCAAGTTCCTGCTCCTCGACAACCACACTTTCACCACCCCGTCCGACCAGCAACGCTCGGTCCGGCTGCAGACCCAGCTCATCTACGATCAGCCCGAAGAATTGCGTCGCTGGGTGCTCGGCGATTCTTTCGCGTCGTCCGGAGACCTCGGTAGCTCCCTCAACCTGGGCGGCATCGGCGTGTCCAAGCTCTACCAGATCAATCCCTACTTTATAAAAACGCCGTTGGCCGGATATTCCGGCGCCGTTACGCTGCCGTCGACCGTCGATATCTACATGGATGGCGCGCGCGTGCGGTCCGAGAAAGTGGCGCCCGGCAATTTCAACCTGCAGAACCTTAACGCCTATAGCGCAACGGGCTTGCGCAATGTCGAGATCGTAGTCAAGGATGCATTCGGCCGCGAGCAGCGCATCGACTTCCCGTATTTCTTCACGGACCAGCTGCTGTCCAAAGGGTTGCATGAATACAGCTACAACGCCGGCTTTATCCGCAAAAATTTTGGGCTGACAAACTACGACTACGGAACCGCCGCAGTGTCGGCATTTCACCGTTATGGATTGAGCAATACGCTCACCATCGGCGCTGGCGGCGATGCCACGCGCGACCACATCAACTTCGGCCCGCGCATGACCCTCAACACCGTGAGAGCCGGCGTAGTCACCGCGGGCGTGTCGTTCAGCCACGACAGCGACATCACCACGCGCTCGGGTACCGCCGCCTCGGTGGCCCACACTTTTCTGTCCGGGCCTTTCAGTTCGCAATTGCTGGTGCGCCGCTTCAGCGAGGACTACTCCTCCATCGGCGTCGCGCCTACCGACAAACCCCGGCTGCAGGGTTCCGCGAGCATCAGCTACGGCACGCGCAATTCCGGCACCTACAGCCTGAGTCATGCGGTGCAAACGGTATTTGGCGGCGCCAGCGAGCAGCGTACCACCACGCTCGGGTACACCAGGACCGTGGGGAACAACGTCTCACTGGTGACCAACCTGAGCTACGTCGCGCAGGACACCAGCGGTGTGGCCTTTTTCGTCGGGTTGTCTTTTTTTGGCGCGAACAGCTACTCGGCCAACGCGAGCCACCAGAGAACCAAGGACGGCGACGTCGCGTCGCAGCTTCAATTCGCCCAAACACCGCCGATCGGCGAAGGCCTGGGTTACCGCGTGATCGCCCAGCGCTCGGCTGCCGGCGGCGCGAACAGCGAAAGCATCTCGCCATTCATCCAGTACAACGCGCGCAACGCGATTTACACGGCGGAGGGCACGAACTTCGTCAATGGCGGATCGGGCAGTTCAGGCTTCTACCAATTGTCGATCGCGGGCGCCGCCACGTATATCGGCAACGACGTTTACATGAGCCGCCCGGTCAATGACAGCTTTGCGCTGGTCAAGGTCGAGCCGCCGCTGGCGGGCGTGCGCGTGCTCAAAAGCAACGCCGAAATCGGCATTACCGACGCCACCGGTTCGGTGTTTGTGCCCAACCTGGGCTCTTACCAGTTGAATGAAGTCGCGATCCAGCCCAAGGACATCCCGCTCGATTACACCGTGACGCACAGCGGACAGAAAATCCGCCCGCCGCTGCGCTCCGGCGTGCTCGCGCTATTCTCGATCACGCGTATCCGCGCCGTCACCGGCAGCCTGAAATTCCGCAACGAAGGGGTGGTAACGCCGCTCGAGAACTACGAAATCGTGCTCACCGGCAGCGCAGAAAGCGCGCGCGTGAGCACCATCCGGGGTGGCGACTTTTACGTCGAAAACCTGGCGCCCGGCCGTTATACGGCGCAGTTGAAAGTTGAAGAAAAAACGTGCAGGCTGGAACTGATTGTTCCCGACAGCCTGGAAATTGTTGCCAACCTCGGAGACATATTCTGTGAAACCCTACATTGAACTCATGTTGCTCGGCGCGCTGCTGGGATTTTCCGGCGGAGCTCATGCCGCCGTCCAATGCACGGTCCCTTCTGGCGTGGCGCTGAACTTTGGCGTATACGACGACTCTTCGGCATCAACCAAGGATGTCTCAACCTCTTTTTCCGTGAATTGCTGTCGCCAGGGCGCGCCCAATCCCTCGACCGCAACAATGGCGATCAAACTGGGGGTCAGCGCGAACTCAGGCCAGATCAACACCCGTCAGATGAAGAATTCCGCCAACGCCGACCTGATGAGCTACCAGCTTTATATGACCTCATTCGGCGGCACCGTGTGGGGAGATGGCGCCATCGGTGGATCCGCGTTCAACCAGAACGTCAGCCTCAGCACGCGATGCGCAGTCGGGCAAACGGTCATAACAGTAGGCTCCGCGATCTTCGGCCGCATATTTGCGCAGCAGGCGGTCAGCGCCGGCAGCTACGCGGACACGCTGACCATTACCATCACGCCCTGAGCAAGCGCGCATCATCACGCGCTGCTGCGACTTACGCCGAGCGCACCGATATCTCCAGCGGCCAAGGATAATTTCCCGGCTGCAGATCCGGCCGCAGCATGAAACGATAACCCAACTGGTGAAAACTCGTGCGACCGTGGGGCGTGTTGTAGAGCACTGTCCCGCCCTGTGCGCCGATTTCCACCGCACCGTGCAAGCCGGTGACCAGCGCGGATCGAAACAAGTCGCCACGCGGACGAAAGTCGATGATGAACCCGTCCAGTGTGTTCGTAATCACCGAAAAATTGGAGGCGGCGGGAACCTCGACGTAACCGCGCGCGATATCGCTTGCGGTAACAGTCAACGACTCGGTCTGATGCTCGACCTGCATGCGGAAAAACGTTGCTATCCGCGCCTTCACCGTGAACTTGGCCGTGTTGCCCTCGGCTTGCGCGTTCTGCACCGCGGGCCCGGCTACCAGCGCCAGCGCCGCGATCAATACCGCGACTATGCGTTTGCGCTGCAGCGACAATCCGCGGGTTATCTGGTGCGGGGTCGCATGACCGCAGGCCACCAGCCGCCCGCCATGATCGGATTGGTGCTTGAGTGCATCGACCCGTTGCTGGCGCGTGATCTGGCCGGTGACGACCAGCAGATTACCGAGAAAAAGTTTGCCGGCCGTCGGCCCCTGCCCCGCCAGCCGCCGTTGCAATTCCATTACCACTTCGCACTCGGATGCAGCAAGATTGCTGCGATCGATCAGGATCTCGCCGAGCTTGCGGCCGCTGCGTCGCTGCTCGGCCAGCGTTTCTTCCAGTTGCGCCGGAGTCACTCGCTCCGCGGCGCACAGCAATTCACCCAGCCGTCGACGCTCGCCCGCCGCCAGCGACAAAACATCGTCCAGCCCGCTCGGTTGCCCGCGGTCCGTGCCGATGCCCAGCGCTGATGTTGCGGCGTCAAGTTCATTGACCCGCATCGTCATCACATCGGTTTCCGACCACATCTGCTGCTCTTGCATCCCCAGGAATGTCTCCATCAACCACACTGGCAATGCACCAGGCAATTGGCAATCGCAGCGTCAATATCGTCTTTGCCTTGGTTGGTTAGCTTACAACCCCAGGATAGGATTGTCTGTCAGGGACTCCTGACATCTGCCCGGACTTGGGCTTAACAGGGCGAATTAACGGTGTTCGGCCTTGGGATCGCGCAATAACAGCTCGCGCACCGCGTCGGCCGCCGGGATCTGGCCGTCCAGCACGCGGCACACGGCGCGCGTGATCGGCATGTCGATGACAAGTTCGCGCGCCAGCCGGTCGACTGCCCTGGCGGTGTAAACGCCTTCGGCGACATGGCCGAGTTCGCCCAGCACCTTATCGAGCGCCACACCTTGCGCGATCTTGAGACCGACGTTGCGATTGCGCGAAAGGTCGCCCGTGCAGGTCAGCGTAAGATCGCCGACACCGGCCAGCCCCATGAAAGTCTCGATGCGCCCGCCGAGCTTCAACCCGAGCCGCGTGATTTCAGCCAGGCCGCGCGTGATCAACGCCGCGCGCGCGTTGTAGCCCAGGCCAAGCCCGTCGCTGATGCCCGCGGCAATGGCCATTACGTTTTTCACTGCGCCGGCGACTTCGACTCCGGCCACGTCGTCCGCCGAATAAATTCGGAGCCGATCATGATGCAGCTCGCGCGCCGTGTTTTGCGCGAACACTGCATCGCCGGAAGCCAGCGTCAGCGCGGTGGGCAAACCGCGCGCGACCTCCTGCGCGAAACTGGGTCCCGACAGCACGCCGCGCGGCAACGCCGCATTCAATTCGGCCGCGGCGACCTCGTGCGGCAGTTGCGCGGAGTCGGTGTCCAGGCCTTTGCACAGCCAGATAAGCGGCGTCTGGTTGCCGGATGCCGCAAGTTGTTTGAGCGTGGGGCGCAAACCGGCGGTTGTGGTGGCAACCAGGAGCAAATTGCAGCCAGCGAGCGCGGCGTTGAAGTCTGCAGTTACGGTCACCGCGTCCGGAATGCGCGACCCCGGCAAATAAGCAAGATTGACGCGCGTCGCTGCGATGTCGCGCGCCTGCGCGGAATTACGCGCCCACAGTGCGACCTCGTGTCGCGGCGCGAGGCTGATGCTGATTGCAGTGCCCCACGCACCGGCACCAAGCACTGCAAGCTTCATACACCCCACACCACGTTGAGTTTGATGTAGCCGCTTTGTCCATCGCGATGCGCCACGCGCGCCCAGCCGGTGCCCGTCAGTTCGACGAGGTCGAGCAGCACGTTCTGTTCGGCCTGAAACGCCAGCGGCGCCTTGTCATCCGCGGCCTGGCGCACATCGGCAAGACTCACCTTGACCATCACGCTGCGGCGCTCGCTGAGGCTTTTGGTTTCTATCCACGCCAGCTCGCCGCCGGCGTCGCGCACCTTGGACCAGCCCTCCAGCGTGACGATGATTTCGACCGGGTAGTTACGACCGAGGATATGCAGCTTCTTCGCCTTGAGCGACGGCGCGTCATAAAGTACCACGGCATGGTCGGCGACGGAACGGAATTCCGCGAGCGCTACGGGCGCCCACGCCGCCAACAGCACGCCGCACAGCGCGAGGCCCCGGCAATACCTGAGGAAACACTGTCCGGGTAATTTCATGGAACCAGAGCCTCGTCTTAAACGGGTTGGGACAAGGGGGGCTTCGCCCTCTTGCGCGGACATACTCTAGTTGGGCCTGGAACCCTGCGGCGCCTGCATCTGCTCCAGCTGCTGCTGATATATGTTCTCGAAACTCATGGGTGCCAGTATCACCGGCTGAAAGCCGGCGCGCGCAGTGACCATCGAGATGGTTTCGCGGGCATACGGAAACAACGTGTTCGGGCAGGCTATGCCCAGCAACGGGCCCATGTCCGGCTCCGGCACGTTGCGGATCTGGAATACGCCGGCCTGCGCAGCTTCGACCAGAAAGATCGCTTTTTCCTTGATGCGCGCGGTAATGGTCACCGTCAGCACGACTTCAAACATGCCGTCCTGCACCGCGCGCGCGCCGCTGTTGATGTTGACTTCGAGGGTGGGCGCTTCCGTCTCCAGAAAAATTTCCGGCGCGTTCGGCACTTCCACCGAGAGGTCTTTGAGATAGACCTTTTCAATCGAAAAAGTCGGCAGCGGCGATTCACTCATGAGGGTTCCAGGCTGTGTTAATTGAATTGAAGGATCAGGCGCGCAATAACTCGTCGAGCTTGCCGGCGCGATCCAGGGCGGCAAGTTCGTCGTATCCACCGACATGCATGTCGCCGATGTAAATTTGCGGCACCGTGCGGCGTCCGGTAAGTTCCATCATCTCGGTGCGTTTCGCCGGATCGAGATCGACGCGGATTTTGTCGAATGCCGCAATACCCTTGGCGGCCAGCAGGCGCTCCGCCATCTGGCAATACGGGCACGAACCGGTGCTGTACATCTTTATTGCGGGCATGCGGACAACTCCACCATCATTTTTCCACCGGCAGGCTCGCCTCCACCCAGCCACCGAGGCCGCCGCGCAGCGCGAATACATCATTGAAGCCGACCTTCTTGAGCGCATCGCACACCTTGGCGGCGCGCGCGCCATTGACGATGATGGGGCGCGACTTTAGTTTCTCGATTTCGCGCAAACGGTCAGTCAGTTGGGCGAATGGGATATTGCGCGCGTTCGGAATATGGCCGGCCGCGTATTCCGCGGTTTCCCGCACATCCAGTACCACTGCATCGCGCCGATTGATCAGCTGCACGGCCTCCATCGCGCCAACTTGAGCCGCACCGCCGCCCGCGAACAAACGGCTAAAGAGCGGCGCGACCAGCATGCCGCCGGTCACCACCGCGGTGCCGAACAGCATCATGTTCATCGGGCTCTTCTGCAAAAACACCCAAAACGAAGTATCCAATTGGTTTCCCTGCGATATCGCGTCGAATCAAAGCGGCGAAATGCCGATTTTGCGCGGCGCACGCGAGCCGCAGTTAACCGCAAAATGGCATAAAATGTTGCGGCATTATATACGAGCCTAGAAAGTATTAGAAATCATGAATGTAACCCCGGTGCTGCTGGTCATACTCGACGGCTTTGGTTATCGCGAGGAGTGCGCCGACAACGCCATCTGCCAGGCGCGCAAACCGCACTGGAACTTCTTCTGGGACACCTGCCCGCATACCACCATAAACGCGTCGGAGAAATGGGTGGGCCTGCCCGCAGCCCAAATGGGCAATTCGGAAGTCGGCCATCTCAACATCGGCGCCGGCCGCGTCGTCTACCAGGACTACACGCGCATTGAAGCCGATATCGCGAGCGGCGAGTTTTTTCGCAACCCCGTCCTGAAGCAAGCCACCGACACCGCTCTCGCCAACCGCTCGGCGCTGCACATCCTCGGCCTCCTGTCGCCCGGCGGCGTGCACAGCCACGAAGCGCAAATTGCGGCGATGGTCGAAATGGCGGCGCGTGCGGGCGTCAAAAACATTTGCGTGCACGCGTTTCTCGACGGGCGCGATACACCGCCGCGCAGCGCGCTGGCCTCGCTCGAATTCCTGCGCGACAAATGCGCGCAAATCGGCGCTGGCCGCATCGCTTCCGTCGTCGGCCGCTATTACGCGATGGACCGCGACCAGCGCTGGGAACGCGTCGAGGTCGCGTACGATCTCATCACGCAGGGCAAAGCTGCGCACCAGGCCGCCGATGCCGTCAAGGCGCTGGAAATGGCCTACGCGCGCGGAGAAAACGATGAGTTCGTGCAGGCGACCGCCATAACGCCAGAGACGCGCATGCAAGACGGCGATGTCTGCGTGTTCATGAATTTTCGCGCCGACCGCGCGCGCCAGATGACGCGCGCGCTGACCGATCCCGCTTTCAGCGGCTTCAAACGCGCTTACGCGCCCAAGCTCGGTTTTTTCTGCACGCTCACGAGTTACGGCGAAGACTTCAAAATGCCCGCCGCCTACGCGCCGCAAAGTATCGCGAACGGCTTCGGCGAGTTCCTGTCCAAACAGGGCTTGCGCCAGTTGCGCATCGCCGAGACCGAGAAGTACGCGCACGTCACATATTTCTTCAACGGCGGAGTCGAGACGCCGTACGCCGGCGAAGAGCGCGTGCTGGTACCCTCGCCCAAGGTCGCGACCTACGATCTCAAACCCGAG
>Ga0114978_10005295_pt1 | contig 10322 bp, 9 predicted proteins | sample S_140212_EF_Meta_FD_87027 | JGI IMG/M metagenome (GOLD analysis project Ga0114978, IMG submission 87027) | Freshwater microbial communities from Lake Simoncouche, Canada to study carbon cycling - S_140212_EF_MetaG | ecosystem: Environmental > Aquatic > Freshwater > Lake | place: Lake...
ATAAAATCGGCAGGTTTACTACGAAGCAAGATTGCCAACTAAACCAAGCGAGAAGGAGCCCACCTGTGATTGGGCCGATAAAAGACCCGATCGCGTTCATAAGTGACCAGTAAGCAATAGCTTTGCGGCGTTCCTTAACCTCAAGAAAGACATTAACCAAAATCGACAACGTCGCCGGCATCGTGAGCGCTGCCCCTACGCCCATCAGTGCCCGCCAGAAGATAAGTTGCGCCGGGTTTGTTGCCACTGAGGCTCCCGCGACCGTGACAACGGTGATCACCAGGCCCAGAATGAGGGCTTTCTTACGTCCAAACTTGTCTCCGACGGCTGCCCCAGTGAGGGTCAGCCCGGCCAGAACAACGATGTAGGAATCCACAATCCACTGAAGCTGCGCATCTGACGCACCTAATTCGCGTACCAAAGTGGGCAGGGCTGTATTTAAGATAGATATCTGCATCGTGATGGTTATAAGTACGAGGCAGAGCACGACCAGCACAAGCCAGCGGCGTGGATGGCCGAAATCGGTGGGTTGTGGCATGGATAGCAGTTTTGCATGTTTTGCGTTGAGATTTTCGAGTAATGCCGAATCTCAACTGACTGTCCTGCTACTTTCGATTCTTCGAGAATACGCGTGTAGAGGTCGGCAAATGACAAACATGAACCAGGAGTTCACTGGAAAAGTTGCACTCGTTACAGGTGGCGGTAAAGGGATCGGTGGAGCGATCTCTGAAATGCTAGCTGCGCGTGGTGCGACTGTGGCCATTAATTTCCGAAGTGACGCAATCATGGCCCAAGACACCTGCGACCGCATTAATGCTGGCGGTGGTAGAGCTGCACTATTCCCAGCCGATATTTCTGACGAAGATGCGCGTGAGCAACTTGTGGCATCTGTGCTTGAAAAATTCGGGGCTATCGATTTCTTAGTGAATAATGCCGCCTACACCAAAATTCAGGACCCGCACGACCTCACCTTACGTACCTGGAAGGCAATGTTTTCAGCAAACCTTGATGCAGCATTTCATCTCACTTGGCTCGTCAAAGACGATATGCTCGCGCGCCGCAGTGGCAGCATCGTGAATATTTCATCTAACGCTGCCGAGCGTCCTAACTCGATCCAACTTGCATATGGAACATCTAAGGCCGCGCTGAACGCTTTCACCACTCGAGCCAGTTTGGCACTAGCTCCACATGTGCGCATCAACTGTGTCTCCCCAGGTTTCACCGAGACACCACGCGTAGCCACAGTTGACGCTGCTACCCAAAAACAGATGCGGGCATCTATTCCGATGCAACGCGCTGGCACATCTGAAGAAATCGCGGAGATGACGTGCTTTTTACTCTCAGAAAAGGGTGGCTACATCACCGGGCAAATAATTTCTGTTTCCGGTGGTCCGAACTAATCCGTCAAAAATCTTCAAGTCACCGCGGAAGCTTACGAAACACTGGTCGTGGCAAAGACTTCAAGCCTGCCATCACAAAACGCAGTGGGCCCGGTGCATACACCGTTTCCTTACCTTTTCGTAATGACTTCACCACAATGTCTGCAACCACATTCGCATCGGTGGTCATTGGGGCTTCCGGCAATCCCTCGGTCATTCGGGTGCGCACCATGCCAGGTCGTACGACAAGCACATGTGCACCCGTTCCGTGTAAAGCATCGCCAAGGCCCTGCGCAAAAGCATCCAACCCAGCCTTGGTGGATCCGTAAATAAAATTGGAACGACGAGCTCGATCTCCGGCAACACTGGAATACACAACGAGCGATCCATGCCCCTGAGCGCGCAGCCTGCGCGCAACGTGCAATCCGATGCTGACCGCACCTGTGTAGTTCGTTGTTGCCATTTCTACCGCGAGATCCGGATTTTCTTCAGCCTCTACTTGGTCACCTAACACGCCAAAGGCAAGGAGGACTATGTCAATATCCCCAGCATCGAAAATTCCATCAACAAAAGCACCGTGCTCTTTCGTGCTACGCGCATCGAAATCGAGTGCAGTTACACCCACAATGCCGTCTGCCGTCAAGGACGCGACAGCAGCATCTCGTGCAACTGAAGGTCTGGCGGCAAGAACAATACGACGAAGGCGACGGCGAGGAAGCGCTTGAACAGTAGCTAGTGCTATCTCACTCGTTCCACCGAGCACGAGTACTGACTGCGGTTCGCCCAAAGCGTCATTCATGTGTTCCCCTTTATTGTGATTGCTCTTAAGTAGCGTTGTCGTTACGAAATAGAAAGTCTGCGCCCGAGATCTGAAGTAAATACGCCTCGAGGATCGAGTTCATCACGCACCTGTTGCCATTCGCTCAGTCTTGGATAGGTGCAAGTGAACATCTGCGGTGATTGACGAGAGTCTTTTGCAAGATATAACCGACCGCCTGCCTGCGCAATCAGGTCGTCGAGGTCGTCCAGTGCCTGGCCTAGACCATCAACTCCGGCAGGTACATCCGCGGCCAGAGTCCATCCTTGCTGCGGAAATGACAGTGGGGCTGGGTTCGCCGGGCCAAATCGTTTCAACACTGTTAAAAAACTAGGTGCTCCCACCTGCCTGAGTTTATCCAGAGCCACGCGGATGAGGTGACTAGCCGAATCAGGCACAACGAATTGGTATTGCAAAAACCCTCGGGGCCCATAAATGCGATTCCAATCTTGCACCCCATCAAGTGGATGAAAGAAAGCGCCGATCGATTGAAGATCACCGAACTGTGATTTTGGCGCCTTGCGAAACCATGCCTCGTTGAAGGCGCGAATAGTGAGTTTATTCAGCAGTCCACTTGGAAAAATCGTTGGCGCAGTAGCGATTGCCTTGGGCTCAAACGCTAAAGCATGCGTACGTTGCTTCGCGCTCAACTGTTCAATTGGTGCATGGTCACCACTAGTAATGACACCTCGCGCGCTTCGTGACACCGTATCGATCCAAGCAACGGTGTAGCGATATTTATCATCTCCCTTGATCATTGTTGACATAACTTCGTCGAGATCGTTAGCGCGTTGAGTATCGACACTCATGAGTGAACTCGTCACAGGAATCACATCGAATGTTGCTTCAGTGATGACACCGGTGAGGCCCATGCCCCCAACCGTTGCCCAGAACGCAGCAGCAGTGTCTCCTTCAGGTCTGAGCTCTCGGACGTCCCCCGAACCATCTACCAATGTCAGTGCTAGAACATGCGAACCGAAGGTGCCATCAACGTGGTGGTTTTTACCGTGCACATCTGCACTGATCGCTCCGCCTATTGTGACCATGCGCGTACCTGGGGTGACCGGCACAAAAGCGCCCGCTGGGACGATCGCTTTCATCACCGAATCAAGGCTCGCACCCGCGCCGGCTGTGACTGTGCCCGAGGCGGGGTCATAGGAAATATCGTCAAGACTATGTAAGTCAAGAACTGTTCCGCCACCGCTTTGTGCCGCGTCACCATATGAACGCCCAAGCCCTCGAGCAAGTACCCCCCGAGCACCCGCTGATCGCACCCCTTGCTGAACTTCTTCAGTAGAAGTACAGGGTTGAACCCGCGCAAGGCTCGGGCAAGTTCGACCCCACCCAGTCAAGAGTTGCTCTTGATCAGAGATTGATAGCGACATGTCAGGCCCCCAAAGCGCCAAGGCCAAAGAGTATGACCCACACAAAGCCTAAGGCGAGCAATACTCGATCACGAAGCACGGCATCTTCGGGTGCCTCCGCGTGCCCACGATCAATCGCGACTCCGTAACGAAGAATCGCAAGTACGAATGGCAGGACGCTCCATTGGGCCCAAGGCAATGTCGATGGCGCAGTGCCAACTTCAAAAGCCCAAAGGCAATACGCCGTGATCGTTACCGCTGCAGCCATTCCCCAGACAAACCGTAGATATCCCACGGTGTATCCCTGGAGACTTTTTCTCTTGATATCGGGATTTCCATTTTTAACCGCGTCGAGCCAAGCAAGTTCGCAATAGCGTTTTCCGGCAGCCATGAAAAGTGAACCAAAGCCCGCAACAATTAAAAACCACTGCGAAATTGCTAAGTCTGATGCCACTCCACCAGCAATAGCGCGTAACAAAAAGCCCATTGATAACAAGGCAAGTTCAATGACTGGCTCATGTTTTAATCCAAGCGAGTAAGCCAAAGTGAAAATAAAGTAAATTGCAAGAACACCAGCCAACTCTGGACGAATCCAAAATGATAAAGCAAGCGCAGCAAAAACAAGAACCACAGACATCGCAACGGCTACTTCTGGTGCCAATTCGCCCGCAGGAATCGGGCGGTAACGCTTACTTGGGTGCAACTGGTCGGCTTGAATGTCGCGTAAGTCATTGATGAGATACGTCGAACTTGATATCAAACAAAAGGCGATAAAAGCACCGATGGTTGGCCAGAAAACATCAATTTCAAAGACGGATCCAGCCGCCAATGGCGCCGCAAAGACCAAGACATTCTTCAGCCACTGCCTTGGACGAAGCGCGACTACAGCAGCAACAACTGTGGAGCGTGATTTCGCAATTGTTGTCACTTTCCTGACTCCACACTTAAGACTCGTATTTCACTGGCCTGTGGCTCAGAGTCTCCCACGATGCGCGCTAATTGCGGCACAATCAGGACCCATGCGATGACGTGCATACACAACAGCAAAATTCGGCTTGACCACAAGACTTCATCTGGTTGCAGAATCGGACCTGCAAGTGTTATCAACGCGATGACTGAGCCTGTCCAAAAAACTATTCTTTTGGCATGGCTTCGACCAAGAACCAAAGCAGATAACAATGCTCCGACTACAGCAGCCATAATCGGCAGTAGCAAAGGTGCGTACCAGTTAATCTGACCGACAGTTTCGTCTTGACCTTGAGCAGCCGTAAAGGGCACCCCGCATAGCCGTCCAATGACAAAGATGACCAGCGAAAGCAAGCCCGCCCATACCCCAGTAACGATTGCCGCGTACAGCAGAAAACGCACGGTTGGATTTTCCGCCTTTGGCGGCGCAATTGGCGTCACCGATTGCAGCCAAGGACGCGAATTCATGCTCCTATTGTGTCGAATAATAGGACTGCCGGTGTCGGGAGGTGCCCAAGAAGGCAGCCAGATGGGTGCCGGAGGTGATATCCATGTTCTTTGAGCGCACAGCGCCGCGTAGGGTCATGGGATGAACACTTGGAATCTGGCATGAGCCAGTCAGCAGTGAACAAGGGACTGGCTCCCACCACGATCCTGGCCTTCACCCTTGCCTTGGCCCTCGTGATCATTTTAGTAATTTCCCTCGTGATCACCGGTGGTTCATACGCGCCACCTGCGGCGGGACTTCCCGATTCAGGACCTCTTGTCGTCTGGGGTACCCCCATCCTGCGCCTCATCACTGACTTGGCTGCCATCGCCACAATCGGTTGGCTTTTGGCCGCCAGCGTGCTCGATCCAGCTGGAAAAGGCGGTGTGGTCTCCGTAGTTGGCCGCCGCGACTTGATGCGCGCGGGTATTGCCGCGTGTGTTTGGGCAGTGTTCGCCTTGGTCCAGATGTTGTTTGCCTTAGCTAATATTTTGGGGTTGACGCTCCTTGAAGCTCTGAATCCACAAGTAATCTCAACATACGCAACTGAAATTCCAGCCACCCGGGCATTGATGGCAGTGACTCTGCTAGCCATAGTCATCGGTCTTGGATGTTTTGTGAGCTCTTCCACCGGTTCAGCGATCAGTTGGCTCGTCGTTGCCATGGTCGCTGCTTCACTTCCATCTCTAGGCGGGCACGGTGCAGGTCTAGGCGATCACGCGCTGGCTTTAACGTCAGGCATCGCACATGTTCTGGCGGCCTTTCTTTGGATCGGTGGGTTGTTTGCCCTGGCTGTGCATGCAACCCAAAATGACTTTCCTCTGCAAAAATCTGTGCAGCGCTTTTCGTCGATTGCACTCATCGCGTTTATTTTTGTTGCTGCCAGCGGTCTTGCGAACGCCTACACCCGGTTAGATTCAATCGGACAGTTGCTCACTACTGGCTATGGCCAAATTATCTTGCTGAAGATCTTCATTCTGATAGGGCTCGGGATGATTGCATGGAACGTACGCAAAAAAATTGCTCAATCTTTTTCACAATCTCGGGTTGGAGTATTTGCGCGTGTTGCTGCCCTAGAGCTTCTCGTCATGGGAACAGCGCTGGCTTTGGGCGTTGCTCTAGCTTCATCAGCGCCACCTCGCATTGAAAATCAGTTTGGCAATTACGGGGAAAGCCTCTTGGGTTTCGCCTATCCGCTAGAACCGACTGTTATGCGCGTTGTCTTCGGGTTTCATCTTGATCCACTTTTCTTCACCGGTGCATTGATCGCTGCAGGGCTTTACTGCTTCGGCGTTGCGCGATTGTTGAGTCGTGGCGATAAGTGGCCTTGGGGCCGCACGATTTCTTGGTTGCTAGGCATCAGTGTTGTTATCTGGTGCACGAACTCTGGAATCGCCATGTATTCACAAGTGTCTGTGTCATTACATATGACAGAACACATGATTATGGCGATGCTGGCCCCGATCCTGCTTGTACTCGGCGCTCCAGCAACGTTAGCGCTGCGAGCAATCAAACCATCACACGGCAATGAACGCGGGCCGCGCGAATGGGTGGTGTGGTTTCTACACAGTTGGCCCACGCGAATACTGACGAATCCGTTCTATGTTTTCATTATTTATGTCATTGGGCTCTACGGGCTTTATCTCACCCCAGCTTTTGGCTGGCTCATGGGAAGCCACATTGGGCATATTTACATGCAGACACATTTCTTGTTTGCTGGATACCTTTTCTACTGGGTGATTATGGGAATCGATCCGCGCCCAAAGCCGCTGCCTTACTGGGGTCGCTTCATGATGCTATTGCTCGCGATTGCAGTGCACGGATTTTTCGCTGTTGTTTTAATGATGAATTCTAATCTTTCGCTTGCCCCAGAGTGGTACTCAATTGTTCGGCCACCTTGGGTCACTGACTTACTCGCCGATTCTCTCACCGGAGGACAGATCGCTTGGGCTCTTGCAGAAATTCCATCGGTGATAGTCATGGTCGTCATCGCAATTCAATGGTCACGCAGTGACGATCGCGAATCAAAACGAAATGACCGTCAAGCTGATCGCGATGGAAACGCACAAATGAATGCGTACAACGAACATCTAGCTCGACTAGCGCAACACGACAAGCAACTTTCTGAGTAATCATGTTTTGCATATATTTCTCCGTCAGAACTACCGTCGCTGTTCTCGCGGTTGCTTCGTTGGCTCTTGCGGAACCCGCGAGTGCTGTAGATGCGCCTTCTTGGCAGAGTTCGGTAACTGCCGATCAAGTTGTGCTGGTGACAGCTCAGTCAACATCTTCAACGTCGGGAGTTCTACAGACTTTCGCTCGCCAAGGCTCGAAGTGGGCCCTTGTCCAACAACCCAGTCCTGTTTTCTTGGGTAGAAGTGGACTCGTTCCTGCCCAGTCAAGAAAACAATCTTCTGGCACAACTCCTATGGGTACCTTCAATTTGATCTCAGCATTTGGTCGCAGCGCTGATCCAGGAGCGAAATTGCCTTATGTTCACGTTGACCAAAACGATGCCTGGACATATAACCCAAAAGTGCCTAGTACCTATAACCTCTTTCAGAACGTTAATCGAACGTGGAAGAGTTACGGAAAATATGTTGAACACTTGTGGGCGCTTGGCGCGCAATATGACTACGTCGTTGTAACAGACTTTAATACACCTCCCGGAGCGGCATACGTTTCTCCGGGAGGTGTCAGGCGAACTTCTTCACCTGCTGACATCAGGCGTGGTGGTGGCATTTTTCTGCATGTGTCGAAAGGAATTCCCACAGTTGGCTGCATAAGTATGGCCAAGAATGTGATGCGATCTGTGCTGAATTGGCTCGACCCGAATGCGCATCCGATTGTAATCATCGGCCTTGAAAATACCCTTATGAAATGAACGACCCTCTGATCCGTATATCTTTTAGGACCGGAAAATCTTCATGAACTTTTTCTGGTAAATCAGGGTCAATAGCTGCGTAAAGAATGCACTCAGACTCACCGGCATCAGCGACAACTTCACCCAGTGGGTTCACAATCTGCGAGTGACCTCCAAGCACTACCTCACCTTGCGTTCCCACTGCATTACATGCAAGAACCCAGGATTGGTTCTCGATGGCTCGCGCCCGCAGCAAGACATCCCAGGCACTAATTCGTGACGCTGGCCAACCTGAAGCGATAACAACGCATGTGGCTCCGCGCTCGGTAAATGCCCGGAATAGTTCGGGAAACCTCAGGTCGTAACACGTCGCAAGAGCAGTTTCACCAAGGATGGTGTCGGCGACTTGAATTTCTGATCCATAAGAAAATACTTCGGCTTCACCCTCGTGAAATCCGAAAAGATGAATCTTGCGATAGCTCGCGACAAGCTCTCCGTTTGGGTCAAACAAGACACTGGTGTTGAACAACTCAGCTTGCTCAGTTCTTTCTGAAAACGATCCTGCGTGCAGCCAGATGCCATTCTTGATCGCTGCTTCGCGCATCACTCTCACAAGTTCTCCATCGATTAATTCCGCGTGCTCTTGTGCAGCGATGAAATCAAATGCCCCTACATGCCAGAGTTCAGGAAGCACGATGACATCAGCTTGAAGTGCGGCTTCATCGATTAATTCCAGCACCCGCCGTTTTCTCGCATCCAAAGTCTCGTGACTGCTTACGTCGAGTTGGATCAGCGCTATACAGACTTGCATGCGTTGAGCCTAGGACCTCTCTAGATTTATGGCTACTGCGCTTCAACAGTCACGCCCACGCCCTCTGGCGGCCTCTTTAATTCATGGAATCCAGCGATTGTGCCGCATGGGATTTTATGGTCGACCTCAGTTCAGTATTCATCTCATATGAAAACTGAACGTCCCACCATAGATACTGAAGTCTCCCAAATCACTAGCATTGAGCAATATTTGTGAGTGTAACCAATACACGGGGGTGTATGAAGAATGAGTTTGCGAACTACGTCGAGAATTATTTCCTTGGCTACGATCTTGTTGATTGTTTTGTTGATCGTTCTCTTGATTGATGATGAAAAACAAATTCAGAATATTTCACGCGAAATTTCGCAAGCCGAAACAATTGTCAGTGCCTCAATGGATCGCACTCGCTCTGTGTTGCGATTCACTTTCATTTTTGAAACATTGCTCCTAGTTGCATTGGTGGGATTTATTCTTCATGGACTTTCGAAGCGAGTGATCGGTCCGCTGAATTGCCTTCGCGGTGATCTCTTTGCGGCTGCACATGACCATTTTCATGTGATCGAATCAACCGGACCTCCAGAAATTGCACAAGTGGCCACCGATGCTGAATACCTGCGCCGCTCATTAGTGAACCAAACTGACCTCACTACGCAATCAACGATGGCGCTGCAGTACGAAGCTCCTGCAGCTGCGGCAATCCGTGCGTCACTAGATCGAATAATTCAACCGGTGCCAGGATTCGCTGGGTACTCGCGCCCAATCGAAGGAGTCATTGCGGGTGATTGGTGGTGGGCTGGGGTGCGAAGCGATGGTAAACGAATATTCGCGATCGCAGATGTGAGTGGTCATGGTGTGAACGCAGGGGTGATGGCTATCGAAAGTCGTTCAATCGTGTCTACCGCGCTTGCATCGTTTATTCCCCTGCACGACATCGCTCAAGCTCTCGTGCGACATGGTTGGGATGAGGGCAAGTTTTTCACCCTCTTTATGGGCGTGATTGACGGCGAGTGCCTGGAATTTTGTTCGGCCGGTCACGAGTACTCCTGCATTTTGGATTCAACAGGGCAATATCTACTGCCACCAACGGGGCCAGTCATCAGCAATCTTGGCGGGCATTGGACCACCTCAACGGTTTCTCTTAACTCAACATCAGCTTTCCTTGCTGCATCCGATGGGCTCATCGAGCCCACATCAACCACTCAAGTTGACCGATGGTTTGCCCAAGCCACCCTTACCCAACCTGCCACCCCAGAAAATTGGCTCACTCATCTACTTTCCGCCTCACGAATGTCCACTGAGGGTTGGCCTGATGATCTCACCGTGATCCTTGCCACCGCAATTTAGTGGTGGCGCATTTCGGGTAAGTGCACCTTAAATGCGACTATTGGGCCATGCGTCTAAAAACCACACTTATTTGTCTTGCTACAGCCGCCCTTGCGGCAACACTGATTGGACCAGCAACAGCAGCACCTGCCAAGAAGCCAGCGATTGGGCTCCAGGGCAAGGTCATTCCTGCGTCACTTTTTGGTATGCACATCCAAAATGCAGAGATCGGTTCTTGGGCGACCGTGCCCGTTGGCTCACTTCGCCTGTGGGATAACCAAACCAGTTGGGCAAATATTGAGAAGGTTCAAG
>Ga0114978_10005296_pt1 | contig 10322 bp, 10 predicted proteins | sample S_140212_EF_Meta_FD_87027 | JGI IMG/M metagenome (GOLD analysis project Ga0114978, IMG submission 87027) | Freshwater microbial communities from Lake Simoncouche, Canada to study carbon cycling - S_140212_EF_MetaG | ecosystem: Environmental > Aquatic > Freshwater > Lake | place: Lake...
AGTAGAGGTAGTTATATTCCACCAATACAACCTGGATTACGGGCATTTTCAAAAGAGTCGTTACAACCGTTTACAGATGCGGTTTCAAAATATAAAAGCCCATTAGTTCAATACGATAGTTATGATAAATCATGGGATTTAAGGAGCGGTCAAATTAAAGAATTAGAAAAGACTGCAACAAAGATACAAGATTATATTAAACATCACCCATACTCAACTTTTTCTGATGAAGATGGTAATGTTATAAATCAATTCATGGAAGATGGTAAAACCGCAAAATATTCGGAAAAAATTAAACCTTATACTGAAAAAATTCCTTTTAATGAGTGGTTTGAAGTAAATGAAGATGTAATTAATGAAAGTTCTACAACTGTAACTGCTGGTGAATATAATGGTCCACAAGAGTTGGGTTTAAGAAAATGGAAACCTTCAGAAATGGGTGGTTTTTCAGTTAAAGCGAATCATCCTGTAAATAACATATTGGCGAAAAAAACAACAATTGATAATGTGTCAAAAACTATTGGTGGTTGGGAACCACAAAAAGGTAACTTTAAAGTTCCTACTTATGATGTTAACGCCAAACAAGAAAAAAAGGTTAAATCTCACGAAGAACTAATTGATGACCCAATTGTTTGGTATAAAAATTTTAATAAAAAAAATACGTCAAAAGTATCTAAAGTAATAAAAAAATCTAAAGTAAATGAAGATTTAGCGGTTTGGTTTGGTGATAAGAAGAAACCTAAGGGATCTTCTCAACCAAAAGGTCCATGGGTTGACATTTGTCGTAAAGTGGACGGAAAACACCCTTCTTGTGGACGACACGACGCAGATAAAGGATCATACCCAAAATGTAGAGCCGCAGGTGTTGCCGGTAAAATGACAGACTCAGAAAAAAAGTCGGCATGTCAACAAAAAAGAAATGCCGAGAAAAAAGATACTCAAACAGGAAAAGGACAAAAACCTGTTATGACAAGTTACAAGCCAAAGAAAAAAGTTAATGAAGGTTTACAAAAAAATGATACGTTAATAACTAACATATTAAAAAACCTAAAAACTATTCAGTAAACCCTTTTTTAGTTTTATTATCAATTTTCATTAATACTTTTTGTAAAGAATTTTGAATATTTCCTTTTACCTCAACTTCTAAAGATGTTCTCCTTTTTTCTGTTTCCGTGTCATACAAATATGAAACCCTCTCAAAGTCCCGAGAACTTAATTTAACGTCATAATGAAATACATGGTTTGTAATCTCAACCCTAATATGGTCAATTATAATGAAAAGATTTAACTCTTCATTTATGATAAATCTTTTATTAGACATTGGGGCTATCATAAATTCAGAATTTGGGTGAGAAATTACTTTAACGCATATTCTAAATGCGGTTTTTTCGTAAGGCTCTATCTCTTCATAACTTTTTAATGTAGACGATCTACCGATTTTGTTGAATCTGACCCTTAATCTTTTCAGGAATCTTATAATAAATTTGTTCATAGTTAGTTTTTAGTTTCTAACTACAAATATATAAAAAAATAATTGATTAAACAAAAAGGAAGTTAGCTAAAATTTAACAATATGCTCCTGAGCATCTCTTTTTACCATCCAATCCAGGTTTCGTTCCTTTACAAACCTGAACCGCATATCCGTTAGCATATGCCGAAGGGTAAACATCAAACTTAGACTTTGCGGCCGCTTTTCCTCTGGCACAAAGTGTTGTTCCTGTTTTTTTTCTTCCTTCCATCATGACAGTTTCTTTGTCATCAACACCCATAGACATCTCCATTCCATGTTGTTTAGTTTCATTCATTAAAAAATCAAAGACTTGGTCCATATTGTTTTTTGCCTCTGAGATATGATCTTGAGCCCAATCATGACCATTATCTAAAATTTCTTCAACCATATTATGGTCTAAATCTAAAAGAAGATCACATTGTCTTCTCATCTGTTCTAAGTTAGAAAAAAACATATATCTAGAAGAGTTCTCTTCTTTTGTTTCTCTAATAACTTTTCTAATAATATAATCTAAATTTCTCATATCTACTACATGTTTAAACCATTCCTACCACCCAATTCAACGGCGTTACCTTGCATAATAGATTCTCCATATAATCCAGTCCAAACCGGATGAGGAACTACAACTGGGTGAGTATCACCACTACAAGTAACACATCCTTCATATATTGTGTTTGCGGTTAATGATGGGGTGATTGCACTTAAACAATCATAACAACTATCAAATAGTGTAGTTGCGGTATATTGTGGTGTTCCTATTGCGGAAACACCAATAACTCCACAAATAACTTGCCCTGTTTCACCTGTCGCTAAATAAACTTCACCAACACTTGGTGTTCCATCAATCTCAACAGGTATTACTTGACTATCGGTGCATAATGTAAATTCAAAAACTGCCATTTCTTTTTCTTAATAAATACTTTGTTATTCTACTTTCTCGTTTACGATTTGGAAATTTATTTGTTGTTTGTAAACATTTATTTGTCCTGATGTGGTAACCTTAATATCAACAAAGTATTGGTTTGGTATTTTATCTCTAGTGTCGAATATAAAATAGTATTCATTTGGGGTCCTATTTAACATAGTCCAGTCTTGAACTATTACTTCGGTTTGCCCCTCTCTTACATAAACCCTATATTGTCCATCTACATTCGGAAGTTGTTTATTAGTGGTATAAGCTTGTTTAATAATAACCCCAACTTTTCTAGTGTCGGTATTTAATATTTTTTCATTTTGTTTTAAACCATAATAAGAGAACCCATATTGTGCGGGGTCATTTGTGTTTGTTCCGATCTGAATTGATTTTCTGAATGGATAGACCGTAAATTCGTTTATTTGGTTAGATAATGAAAAACCATTCAATTTAAGGTTAGACCATGTATCTGTAAACATACAAGGGGTTTTATAACCTGTAAGTGGTGGTATTGTAATTTCATAAACACCTTTAGTTCTCAAACAACTCTGTAAATTTTGTAACCCAACAATAGGGCTACCTGAAGCGTCTGATATGGAAACTAATGGATTTTCGTCTAAGTTTTTGAAGTCTCCGTCTTCGTAGATGTATAAATAAAGTTTGTTTGATTTACCAAGAGAAAAGTTATTTCTATCGTCTTCTATTATATCATTATAAGTTGTTAACAAATATGGTTCATAAAATGTTTGTGTGTGTCTAGTAAAGAATCCAACCGAATAACTTCCTGTTGTTCCACTCAAATTTTCTAATTCAGGTAGGTATGCAATTCCCCAACCTGTAGATCCTGTAAGGGTTCCATTAAGGACCATATTGATTTCATCAGTCATGTCAAATTCAATATTCTCATTACCGAATTCAAAATGTTGTATATCAACTATCGTTAACCCTGTAAATGGAACAGGACCTAAATTTCTATTATTATAAAGACCGTCTTGTTGCCAATTTTTTATTGTTGTTCTTTGAATCCAGTTTGATGGTCTATCTGAATATGTTTTATTTGGACCTAATGGATCTGCATAGTCATAAAAATCATACCCAACACCTTCATCCCAATATTGTGGTTGTGATTCATCAAAATCTATCGGAGGTATTCTAAATAGAATTAAATCGAATGAAGTTGCTCTCATACTGCCGTCAGGCATAGATGTGTTTAACAATTCCATATTAAACGCTGACGTGTTAGTCATCTTTAATACATGAGTAATTTGATCTGTGCATCCTGTAGATACAACCCCAGTTATCATTTGTTCTCTTAGAAGAGTTAGATCTAAATCAAAAATGAAACGAGAATAACCAATAGGGTTAGAAACACCACCATCACCATAATACAATTGCATAACGGGGTTTCTACCTGTATTCACATAACTATTTAATACAATTGTGTTGTTTCTATTAAAATAGGAGTTAATAATTGACATTTACTTTTTATTTATAAATATCAATTGATTCTAATATTTTGATTTAAAATTGCATTGTCGGCATCCTGTAGAATTTTTCTAATTTCTTCTATCTTAGTTCCGTCAGTTCCAATAGGAATTGGGGCTTTATTTATGTTGTGAACATGAGACCCTAAAAAGTCCACAATAAGAGTTAATAACTTCATTAGTTCATTACCTCTAACCATTGGATCTGTATTTGGTAAAATAATATCCGTAAAATATGGTTGGTCTATACCGTATAAAGTTTCTTTTGGTTGTAAATTAATTTTTGACTTAGATGGTATACTACTGTTATGGGATAACAAATAAACAAAATCAGCACCCAAAGTCCCGTACGAAACAGGGTTTGGTTTGTAGGATGTTTGGGCTAATGTTTCATTCTTTAGTGTTAATTGTTGACCAACAACATTTTTTTGCCAAACCAAAACACTACCAAATTGTTTATCGGATGGTAATAATTTAACTCTTTTGAAGAAACTATTAACCATGTTAAAATCGGAGGATCCTGAAGATGCCAATTTATCTATATTATTTTTTGTTGGTCTAAAATAAAATGGAAATTGTTTTTCTAACCTAGAGTCTGACTCAAATGGGTATTGTTCATATCCATCAACATTTATTTTTCCTTGATTAACACCATTAATAAATTGATTTATAATTTTAACACTTTCATCTAAAGTTTTTCCCGTAAATTCTAACGTATATTCGGGACCACTTTTAAATGAATCCAATGGGGTTGTCATATCAATTTCAGTGGTTTTTGTTTGGTCTTTTGGAAGTAATGAGTATAACTTTACATTACCATTATATGCTGTTGTTCCTGTAACACCGCCCCCACTAGTATTTCCTGTCACACTAATTTGATCAGTAACTTCCCACTCAATTAATTTTTTAACTAATTGTGGTAAGTTCTCAAAAAATCTTTTTTTAAGTGGGTCTATGTATTTTTTTTCTAAATCAAATAATGAAACTTGAAGAAACGCTCTGTTTTGTCTTGGTTGTGGTAAATTAAATCCTGGAGTTTGAGATTCTATGTTTTTACCCGCCCTTATTAAAACATCCCCTTTTTTCACTACGACATCTGAAGTTCCTCTACCAATTAATGAATTATCCCCTGGTTCGGCATAGATTCCTTTTGAATTACCTTTAATTTCAAGGGATATTTTATCTTTAATATCGTTAGCTTGTTTTAAAAACTCGCCGCTAGCCATCATTGATTCTGAATTCCTCCAATACTCAAAACTGTTATTTTGTGGTCGTGTAATTGGTCCTTGAATATAGAATTTACTATTATCTTGAGTTTGTTTTTTGTTGTAGTAAAAAATGTGAATGTATTCGTCTTCTTGAGGAACTTGGCTAAGATAATACGGTAATAATGGTAAATAAATAAGAGGGTCTTTTGATGTCCAAGGATCGGTAACAGGGTTCCAATCTGAAGGCAATAACTGAGATTCAACAGCATCAACAGGTATTCCTCTAACTCTACCTAACAAAAGTGGATCTTGGTTATTTATAACATATCCCTGATAAATTATTTTATCTAAATTAGCCATTTAATTTATTTCTTTCGGTGTATTCTTTATGTAATAAATTATAAGTGTTCTCTAATTTATCTAAATGATGAGTTAATTTTATTAAATTATCTTTTGTGAATTTAAAATCCTCCTCAATAAAATCCATAGCAAGTTTCAAATCCTTGTTAGGCCTTTCCTTATGTTCTTTTATTATCTCAAGTATTTCTCCTGATTTAATTTTTTTTTCTTGTATATTAAATGAATTTTCCATATGCGTCTTTTGGTATTGTAACACCTGCCGGTGTAATAGTTAATGGTCCTATACCTATTGCGACTTTACCATTCTCAGCAACTTCTTTTGAGTTACCGTCAATCATTGCCTTAACCGCCGCTAAAAATTCATTTGGACTTCCGTCCGGCATAGGTCCCGTTGGTATTCCTATTTCTTCAAGATTTTGAACTGTATTTAAAAATGATCTTGTTGGTGAATATCCATCTAAAAGTTTTGCAGATAATAAAAGCGGTAAAGGTAGCTCACCACCACCTTCTTTTATTTTTTCTAACCTTTTTTGGACCCCAATATTCAATAGTTGTAATAATTCATCTAAAACACTTTTACATTCTCTAAAATCTTTAACTATTTTTGTTAATGCGGGTATTATTGCAACAATTGAAAGTATCATTTGATATCTTTTCTTTTGTTTTTCGTCAACAACATCTTTTAGAATTAATGCGACTAATGACTTTATTTCTTTTTTAAGTTCTTGGAAAACAGCCTTTGTGAATTCAGCCGCAAGTTTAGTTAAAACCTCATTAAAAAAATTTTTAAATATTTTTTGGAAATCCTCAATGTTACTTATGTTTTTCCAAATTGGTTGGTTTGCCATTCCACCGGCAATCATTATAGGTAATATTGTTTTTGGTGATAAAACTGTATTACAAACCGCCTTAACAAACTGCTCAAAAAATCCCTGATCAACTGAAAGCTTATATGTTGGGTCTTCATCAACAACAGGATAGATAATACCTAAGGCCGCATCTATTTCATTCACGTCAGACGTATCTTCAAAAAACTGTAGATTGTCTAACGCATCTAAAACCGCATCTAAATTCATAGGAACTTTAACGTTATCACATTCTTCAAACTCTATAACACCTAATTTAATGTCGGATGTTATTTGATCAATAAATCTTAAATCAATATCGTTAAATTCATAAAATGATTCATCAATATTGTCAATTTCGGATATTTTTGATGTTCCACCAACCTCAATTTCTTTATTATTATCAGAACATAAACCCAAAATTCTTTGCATAATTATCAAAGTTTTTTGAATTGACCCTAGTTTTAATTTACCATCGCCTCTACCAAAAGAAATTGCTCCGGTTACATAATCAACTAAATTTGTAAAAAACGTTTTATAGTCCAACACATCTATTGTGCTATAATAATCGTTAAGAAATTCGTCAATTGTTGGGAAGTTTTGTCTTGGTTTTAGATCTACTTTAAAAAAACTTCCTTGGACTGGTTGTGTCGTAATTGGGTCTATATAACTATCAACATATGTTATGTCAAAAAGATTTTGTTGTGATGTCCCCAAATAATTATTACCCGCAACCGATGCATATGACTGATTTAAGTTTTGGGTTCTATCATACATTTGTCGATTCATCGAATACGGAAATTTATCATATGGAGTAGGTTCCACCTCATAAAATAATTTACCAATCCTATCGTCAGGAGAAAGTTCAAAAGTCCCAAAAAGATCTATAGATTTTACGGGAATATAATAAGTCGTGTTAAATTGATATCCTTGAACGTTACTACACGCAAAGGCCTTTTTACATTCTTCAATAAGAATACTTTTTATTTGTGGTTTTACTTTTTTTAAAGAATTTACAAAAATTCTTTTTATTAGTTTGTCGGTTTCTAAACCAGCACCTTTTGTTTCTTTTAGTTGTTTTATAAGTTCATCTAAAAATGTTTTTGCTGCCTTAGTCTTTTTTTTCCTCCATTTAACAAACTTATCTAATGGTTGCGCAATATCTTTATTGGCGGATTCTTGGGAATCTCCAGCTTGTTTTTTAAGTTCCTTATACCCTTGTTTATAATCTTTGTAAGTTTTATAAAGTTTTGTTTTTTGACTTGCTTTTTTTAACTCACTATCTATATCAACCGCCATACAAAATTATTTCTTCATTTTATAAGTATTGTCCTTTTCAATATCTTTCTTTAATAAATTTTGGAAAGTCTCATCATCCATGTCTAAATCAGATAAACTAAAATCTTCTTCTTTATCTGTATTTTTTTGCCACATTTGTGCTTGTAACTTTGAAAGGGTAAGTTTTTTGTCCACACAATCGTTGATAATCTTTTGTTGTTTCTCAATCACCGGACCAATAAGAGTCATATCTTCAGGTTCTTTCATCATCGTTAACATTTTATTCTGTATACGAATTGCCGTATTCCTTTGCTCAACAAGCTCATTATAGATTTCTTGCATTAAAGACAACATTGATTCTTTGCTGAGATTGATTTCTTTTTTTGGTGGTCTTGGCATTTTATTACTATTTAATGTTTAAGTAGTTCTTGTACTAACTCAAAATACATTTTTTTATATTTTTTTATTGAGTTTCTTATTTCTTTTGTTGAAAGATTTGTCATTTCCCTTAACTCAAATAAAATAATATTTTTATTAAATTTGTTGTTGTTTGTTTCGGGGAAAATTGTTCCGTAATTCTCAAAAAGATCATAAATGGCGGAACCCAACTTTTTTTCCTGTTCGTCTAAATTTATTTGGTCTAAATCGTTTTTAAGTCTTTCTAAAAATTTTTTTATAACATATTCAGATTTTAATTCATCATCATCAATTAAATAAGACATATCTGGACGGTTACATAAATCAGAAGATATGTCTTCATATGAAATTTTTCTATTCATTTCTTTCTGATCTTTCATGATTTGACCCATGAGATAATTTTTACAAATTGTCCCAAAATAAGAATAAGCCTTCTTTTCTTTTGAAGGCTTAAACTTCTCAATCTTTGTCATGAGAAAAGAATGTGTGTCGACGTGAACCTCTTCGTAATTCATATCTTTTCTATACAACTTATATCTTCGTATGATTGAGGATATCATTTTATCTAAAGGATGTTTTAAAAACTCGTTGTATATTTTATTCCTTTCCTCTTGAGTTTCAGCGACTAAAAAATTTCTAACAGCTTCTTCCTCTCTTTCAGCGAAGTAATTTAATGTGCTCGGTTTTCTTCCTTTCTTTTTCTTTTCTAAACTTGTTTCTGTTTCATTGTTAGACATTAAACTTCTTGAGGTTCGTATTTTATTTCTCTTTCGTTAGTGTAGAAATATTCTTTCTTTGCAGAATCGATCCAAAACTTAGCCTCATCTTGTGTTATTTTGTCATCACCATTCTTGTAATTCCAAAAAATTGATCCTTCTCTCAAATTCATATGTTTATAACCAATTCTTGGAATTGTCATAATTTTTCCTGAATTATACGTAAATCTCAAAAATAACTCATAACCAAACGTAAGTCTTAAATTGGACTTCAAACCACCAACTTCTTGATACTTTTCTTTATTGAATACCATTCCTGAAATTTGGAAGTTTTGGAAACTCTGTAAAGTTTCATTTGTCAAAATACCCATTTCAGAAGACACATTTGCCGCGAATGTTGCTTCATTTGTAAACCCAGCAAAAACTAATTTTTCATCAACATCAACAACAATAGGTAGAAAAGCATCTACATCTTTATAAATATCCATGTATTTAGCAACGTTCTTAAACCAAATATTAGAATACTCATCATCAAATTCTAATATAGAACACCAATTAGATTTTGAAATCGAAACTCCGTGATTTACTTGTTTTGCAAAATTAGGTTCTTGATTCCAAGACTCTAAATTTACCGTCAAACCACTGAAATCATATTCGTTTAAAAAAGTGGTTAAATATTCTTCAGATCCATGAACGATTATTAGTTCATTTAGATTATCGTTTTGATATCTTACTGATTGTATACATCTATCAAAGAAGTCGACAAACCCGATAGCTTTACCTGTTTTTATAGGTAGGATGACTGATATTGTGTTATTTGTGCTCATAATTATATTGTTTCAAATTTAGATAGTTGATCTTCGAAAGACTCAATGCGTTTTTCGAATAATTCTGAGAATAAAGAAATTGTATCCTCTTCAAATTTTTCGTTTGTTGGAATGGAATCTACTGTGAGTTTCATTCTTTCAAAAAGTTCAGGATTTAAATTATCCTCTAACCAATTTTGAATGAAGTCTGATAACACATCAACCATTATTGTTTTATTGTTTACCCATAATCCATTATCTTCGTTCATCCAAGAAGGGACAATATCAGGAACTAAACCTAAAACAGGAATACCCATTTTCATAGACTCAAGTGGGAATGTTCCGTAAGAACTTGTTTGGTCAATCCAAATAGAAATAAAACTATCTTTCATTCCTTGAGCAAATTCAATTTCAGAAAGACTACGAAGGTCTCTAAAACTTATCCATCTATATTGAGGGAATTTAACATAAAAAGTTTTAATTAAGTTTGCGGTATCTCTTTGGTCTCTTGTGTGGATATTAATAATTGTTTTTGGTGGGAATTCATTTTTTTGGAATCCTTCAGAAATTGCCGGCTCTATTACATCAACAGAAACGCTTCTCATTACCGACTCAATTAATTCTTTTTGTTTGTTTGATGTTGTAATACATTTGTAGAAACCTAACTGAGACCACGATTGACCAGGTTGTAAAGTTTCAAAGATATGATCAAATGCTTGTGACAAAACAATTTTTCCACAAGGAAGTTTTGTTATTTGATCCATAATAAACCCATATATTTCAGG
>Ga0114978_10005297_pt1 | contig 10320 bp, 10 predicted proteins | sample S_140212_EF_Meta_FD_87027 | JGI IMG/M metagenome (GOLD analysis project Ga0114978, IMG submission 87027) | Freshwater microbial communities from Lake Simoncouche, Canada to study carbon cycling - S_140212_EF_MetaG | ecosystem: Environmental > Aquatic > Freshwater > Lake | place: Lake...
ATTGGTGGTAGGAGTTAATGCCGATGGTAACGAAGGCGTCACGGTAGAGCAGGCTATGCGGCTGGAGGATGTGAGGGCCATTGCCGCTGTCCATGAAGCCATCGCGCTTGCCGAAGAGCCGGAAGTTTTTATTTCCCGCTTACGGCCGGACTATGTGGTCAAAGGCAAGGAGTACCAAGGCCTTCAAAATGTCGAGCAGGCCGTGGTCGATTCCTATGGCGGCACCCTGCTGTTTAGTTCCGGCGAGGTGCGGTTCTACTCAACTGAGTTGCTGTCGTCTGATCGCGGCAAAAGGGCCAAATCGACCATCGTCAAACCGACAGATTTTCCACATCGTAATGGGTTTGGTATTGATGGCTTGGCGGCGACTGTTGAGGCCTTCAGCCGACTAAAGGTCGTTGTGATCGGCGATTTGATCGTTGATGACTATATCAACTGTGATCCGCTGGGCATGTCACGAGAAGATCCGACCTTGGTCGTGACCCCGGTCGAAAGCAAACGCTATGTCGGCGGGGCCGGAATTGTAGCGGCCCACGCGCGAGGGCTTGGCGCGGCGGTTACCTTCATAAGCGTTGCGGGTGATGATGACGCGGCCCAATTTGCCCGAGGCGAACTGACCAAGCAAGACGTCGATGTTCAGATCTTCACCGATCCGACGAGACCCACGACCTTAAAACAGCGGTTTCGAGCGGCCGGTAAAACCCTTCTGCGGGTCAATCACTTGCGTCAGCTTTCTGTCAGTCCGGAACTGCAGGACCAGTTGATTCAGGCTACTGAGACGGCGCTACAGGATGCTGACGTGCTTTTATTTGCCGACTTCAACTATGGATGCCTCGCGCAGCCGGTTGTTGACCAAATCTCGGCCTGCGGCAAAGCCCGCGGCGTCTTGATGGCGGCGGACAGTCAAGCCTCTTCTCAAATGTCAGACATATCGCGGTTTAAGGGCATGTGTTTGATCACCCCGACCGAACATGAGGTGCGGCTTGCGCTGCGAGAAGAGGAGGCAGGCCTGATCATCATCGCCGAGCGCCTGCAAAGGGCCGCCGACGTCGAAAATCTGGTTATCACCTTGGCGGGGGAGGGGCTGCTCATCTATGCCCCGAAGGGTGAAAACTACCATACCGACCGTTTACCGGCCTTCAACAATGCGCCGAAGGATGTTGCCGGTGCCGGCGACAGCTTCTTTACCTGCGCGGCTATGGCGCTGCGAGCGGGGGCTGATATCTGGCAGGCGACCTATCTAGGGTCCATCGCTGCTGCTTGGCAGGTCTCACACATTGGAAATACTCAACTCACCGCTGCAGAGCTGCTGCGCGAGGTCTCGCCGCCGATCTTGAAGATTCAAGAGTTTTCGTCGTGAGAGCCATTCTCTTGGCAGCTGGTCTGGGCACGCGGTTGCGACCCTTGACTGACACAACACCCAAATGTCTAGTTCCTATCCACGGTCAGCCGCTCTTGGCCTATTGGCTAGACGCGCTCTTTGCGGTTGGGCAGATTGAGCGCGTATTGATCAATACCCATCATTTGGCCGAGCAGGTTGAAGCCTTTGTCGCTAACTCGCCGTGGCGCGATCAGATTGACCTCGTCCATGAAGCCGAACTTCACGGGACCGGAGGCACGCTGTTGGCCAATCGAAGCTGGTTTGGGAATGAAGCCTTTTTGGTCATCCATGCCGACAACCTCACCGATGCCGCAATCGGTCCCTTGATCGAAGCCCATCAGGCAGCGGGAACAGATATCCTAATGACGCTCTTGGCCTTTCGAACCGCTAAACCTCAGCAGTGCGGCATCGTTGAACTCGACAGCTGCTCTAAGGTAACGGGCTTCTACGAGAAGGTGGAGCATCCACCAGGAAATCTGGCCAACGGGGCGGTCTATGTTTTTTCCCCCAAGGTGCTGGAGCATATGGGGGCTATGGGTCGAAGCGCCTTGGATCTTTCGACCGAAGTCATCCCAGATCTATTGCCCCACGTCCTAGCCGTCGAGCATACGGGCTTTTTTCTGGACATCGGTAGTCCAGCCGCCCTCGAGCAGGCTCAGTTGACGTTCCCAAGGCCTATGAATCTTGATCTGAGATTGCTTTAAATGAAGCGGCTTATGACGGGGCGCTGTGGTTATAGGGGGGCGGTCTTAGTGCCGAAACTCATGGCGCTAGGTCTTGAGGTCGTTGCCAGTTACGAACACGGCGGCCTGAAAGATCAAGGCCGCCGACATAATCTTCGTTGGATGCAGAAAGCTCGACCCTAATGGCAGGCTCATTGTCCCTCGCTCAAACCTTCGCGCTCTATAGCCAAAAGATGCAGGCGGCGCTTGCCACGGCGGATTTTGCGCCGGTCGAGTCCCTCGCTACAGCATTGTTGGACTGCTGGAAGACCGGTCGCAGCGTCTATCTTTGTGGCAATGGTGGCAGCGCGGGTAATGCTATCCACTTGGCCAATGACCTTGTCTATGGCGCGGTTGGAGGTCGATCGCCCGGCATCCGCGCCCATGCGCTTCCGGCCAATGCAGCGGTACTGACCTGTCTAGCAAACGACACCGACTATTCAGAGATCTTTTCTCTACAGCTCAAGACCTTTGGCCAGCCGGGGGACCTGCTGCTCGTCCTGTCTGGGAGCGGCAATTCACCCAATATTTTGAAAGCGATTGAGGCGGCCAACGGGCTTGGCATGCAGACCTTTGGCATCCTCGGCTATAGCGGGGGTAAGGCTATGGCCATGGTGGATACCCCAATCCATTTTGCGGTCGACGATATGCAAATTAGCGAGGATCTTCAGCTGATCGTGGGGCATATGGTCATGCAATGGCTCATGCAGCAGACAGCCCAGGCGGACTGTACGACGGCGCAATCGGCAACTGAGCGGGTTACCGGCCCCGGTGCCTTCATCCCATGAGCCCAGATCTTTGCCGTCGCCTGCTGCGCGAGATGATGCGGATCCGGGCCGTCGAGGAGACCATCGCCGAGCGCTATAGCGAGCAAAAAATGCGCTGCCCGACCCATCTGTCGATTGGCCAAGAGGCACCCGCGGCGGCGGCCGGTGCGGTTCTGATGGCCACAGATATGGCCGTGAGCGGCCATCGGGCCCATGCTCACTATCTGGCCAAGGGCGGAAATCTTCCGGCCATGATCGCCGAGATCTACGGCAAGGTGACCGGCTGTTCACGGGGCAAGGGTGGGTCGATGCACCTTGTCGACGAAACGGTTGGCTTTATGGGCTCTACGGCCATTGTGGGCGGTACCGTGCCTGTCGGGGTGGGCCTAGCCCTTTCGCGCGCGATCGCGGCCAAAGGCGAAATTGTCTGCATCTTTATGGGCGATGCCGTGATGGAAACGGGCGTCTTTTATGAGTCCGCGAACTTTGCCGCCGTCCATAGGCTGCCCGTTCTATTTGTCTGTGAGAACAACCTCTATTCGGTCTATTCCCCCCTTGAGGTAAGACAGCCCACGGATCGTTCGATCGCGCGCACAGCCGCCGCGATGGGTTTGACCTCCGTATCTGGCGACGGCAACGATGTTCTGGTCAGCTATGACCTCATAAAGGCTGCTGCTGACCGTGCACGCAGCGGTGAAGGACCTCAATTTGTCGAATTGGCAACCTATCGTTGGCGCGAGCATTGCGGGCCAAATTACGACAACACGATTGGCTATCGCTCTGAGGCCGAGTTCGAGGCTTGGAAGGCCCTTGATCCGATTGCCCGCTTGACGAAGGCCTTGCTTCAGGAGCGCGCGATTGATCAGGCTTGGATTGAGGCTGAGACGCGCTCTATCCGCGCTGAGGTCGATGACGCTTTTCGATTTGCCGAGGCTTCGCCCTTTCCTGCGCCATCCGAAGCCTTCACCGACCTCTACTCGAAGGGGGTCGTGCCATATCATCCATGACCTATGCCCAGGCCATTCGTGATGGCCTCTCGGTCGCCTTGGCCCAAGACCCGTCGGTTCTTGTCTATGGGCTTGGCGTCCCCGATCCAAAGGGCGTCTTCGGCACCACGCTGGATCTCCATAAGGACTATGGGCCCTCGCGCGTCTTTGACATGCCCACCTCTGAAAATGCCATGACAGGTATTGCTATTGGAGCCGCGCTCGGGGGGCTGCGGCCTGTTCTGACCCACCAACGTCTAGACTTTGCCCTGCTATCCTTGGACCAGATCATCAACAATGCCGCCAAATGGCGGTTCATGTTTGGCGGAAAACGGTCCGTCCCCATAACGATCCGTATGATCCTCGGCCGTGGCTGGGGGCAGGGGCCGACCCATTCGCAGAACCTGCAAGCGCTATTCGCTCAGATCCCAGGTCTGTGCGTGGTGAGTCCGACCACCCCCGCCGATGCCAAGGGTCTGCTTTTGAGCAGCATCTTTGGCGAAGACCCAGTGATCTTTCTAGAGCATCGTTGGCTGCACAATGTCAGAGGCGAGGTTCCAGAGGGCGACTATCGGGTGCCAATCGGGAAGGCGAACCTGATGCGCTCAGGAACAGAGGCCACAGTCGTGGCAATGTCGCTGATGAGCCTTGAGGCGGTCCATGCCGTAGACCATTTGGCCAAGCAGGGCGTGTCTTGTGATCTGATCGACCTTCGCAGCCTTAGGCCCATCGATTGGCCGATGATTGAGGCCTCGGTTCGGCGCACGGGGCGCTTGCTGGTCTTGGACGGAGGCCATCAGACCGGCGGTATTGCGGGCGAAATCATCGCGCATATCGTAACCCGCTGCTGGCAAGATCTTCGGGTCGCGCCGATGCGTCTGGCCATGCCCGATGTGCCGGAAGCGACCAGCCTAGCGCTGACCGAAGGTTACCATGTCCGGGCGGAACATGTTGCGGCAGCGATTGCTCAGTTAGTAGGCCGCGACCTAGAAACCGACTCGTTGGCTGCTGCACGCCAATATCCGCATGATGTTCCGGGAGATTGGTTTCAGGGGCCGTTTTAGTGGCAAACACATCCTCCGTACGCGCTGGCTGATCTGACCTTATGGATTAGACCCCAGATATTTAAACCATGATGTGGTTGCTTGTTCGATGTTGGACGGATCCCAGACCGGCGCGTCGCGCCAGTTCTCTATCACATCCAGCATGTTCTTTACGCCCTGTTCGAGACCCACTTGGGGACTCCAGGCAAGCAGATCTTTGATTTTGGCCGTGTCAGCAAAGGTGCAATCAGGTTCACCAGGCCGCTTCGGGATATAAACCTTCTCACCACCCAGCAGGCTCACCAAATAGTTGACGCTATAGTGATTGCCGCTACCAACGTTGATGGCTTCGCCACTCACCTCTGACTGGGCCGCTTGCACAAAGGCATTGGCAACGTCCGTCACATAGGTGAAATCTCGAGTCTGTTGGCCATCACCAACCACGGTAAGGGGTTTGCCTTTCAGCTTCTGAGCTAGGAAAACCCCAAATACCGCGCCATAGGCGCCTGAGGTGCGCGAACGGGGGCCGTAGACATTGAACAGGCGAAGCGATACCGCCGCCAGCTTGTAAACCTGCGCCCAATGGAGAACCAGTTCTTCGCCCATATACTTGGTCAGGGCGTAGGGATATTGCGGCTGGATCGGCGCGGTTTCCGGCGTTGGGTACTGGCTGGGAATGCCATAGCTCGAGGAAGAAGCAGCGTAGATTAAGCGTTTCACCCCAGCGTCCCGGGCGCATTGCAAAACGTTCAGCGTCCCGACAACATTGTTCTGGACATAGGCATCGGGCCGCTCGATCGAGGGCACAATGTCGGCAATTCCGGCCAAGTGGAACACCCAATCAATGTCGGTGAAGGCATCAACGATCTGCTCACAGTCGATGATATCGGCGGTGACCACGCGCAACATCGGATGATTTGCAAACGAGGCGATATTGGCCAGCCGACCACAGGACAGATTGTCCAGAACGGTGACCTCATGTCCCTGCAAGAGTAACTGTTCGGCTAAATGACTACCGATGAAGCCGCAGCCGCCTGTAACGAGTGTTTTCACGGGTGCGTCTTTATTAGATGAAGTTCACGTGGGGAACATTGTTCTCAGTCAACTTGTGAAGGTAGCGATTTACTTCGTCCATTCGGCAGTTACGGCGACATTCCTTGATGTCCAGTTGGTGCCGTACATAGTGGAAACTTTGCTGGCGTTTCTCGCCTTCCCAGATTTCTTGAAAGGTTTGGTCGTTGATGTTGCCGTATTCGAATCGCTGATCCAGCAGATAGGCGCTACAGCCATAAACTGAGCCGTCAGCCATAATGTAACCCCAAACAAAAGGTGTGGCCTGACACTTGCTGTATCGATCACCCTCCAAATATTTTCGCATGGCGTGCTCGCGGAAAACCACACTAAAATCCTCAGTATTGAATCGTTCCAATTCATGCGCCATGTCTAAATAAGGCTTATAGTCGATGTCGTCGTACTGATGAGTATCACTGAACATATGTTGCGAGTAGGGTTTGATGACCAAGTAGTCCAAGCCGATTTCATCGCGCGCCAACAACGACAGTTGCTCCATTTCATGGGCATTTTCTGGCAGCAATAATGTTTGAATGCCTAAGGTGACAGAGAGATTACGCGCACGACGCGCCTGAACCGCCTTTTTCAGATTTTGCACGACCCGATCGAAATCGCGCTCTTTGGTGCGATGTATCTTTGCGTAGGTCTCAGCGGTGCCAGCGTTTAGAGAAACCTTAATCCAAGACACATGAGGCAAGGCCTCCTCGATGAACTTATCGTTCATTACCGTAGCGTTGGTCGTAAAGGATACGTCTATACCCGCCTCTTTGGTTATCTTGACGATTTCGTGGATCTGCTTATGCAGCATAGGCTCGCCTTCACCGGCGTACATAATGCTCTTTACGCCTAACTTCCCCATTTCGTTCAAACGATTACGCAATAGATCTACGCTAAGCATATTCGTCTTGTAACCGATGTAGTCGACGGCACAAAAGGTGCAGCGGTGATTGCAAGCGCCAACGGGGGAAATCTCAATATAGATCGGATAAACACTCTTCGCCTTGTTCCAATCGTCACCGACATCAAGCAACTGAGCAACGCGTTTGGGATGGTAGATCAATTTGTGACTATCAATTGCGAATTTGTCGCTCATCGACACACTCCAAGGGTTAAAGACCGTTCGGTAGGCTTCAAAATGTCCGTCGTCAGAACATTTGGCACAAATCGCGATGTAAATTAGCGGAATGTCGGCGGCTTCGCATCCGCGGCTACAGGAAGTTCACATGAAGCGGTTTCTCACCGATTCCGGGTCGAATGCGCTGTGTACCCTTGAGATGATTATCCAAAGCGACGCTCACATAATGCTGGATCGGCAGGGTACCCATCATTGTCTGAGCGTTAAAGGACGGTGACGCGAGGTAGTCCATGACGCGCCAGTAGTGATCTGACTTCAAGACATCCTTCATGCGGTCTTCAGTGAAATTGCCAATATGGAGTTTGGAGTACCTGGCATTGAAGAACATGCCAGATGGCGCTACCAAGCCGCTTCCGCTGATCTGGAGCAGGAACTGCGGACCGTAAAATCGTTGATAGGTGGGCTTGTCACCGTCTTTGATCTTACTCCACTTGACAATGATCTTGGTCTGCTCGGAGCTCATCGTCTCAGCCTGCTCCAGCAACGGATGCAATGCCTCGTATTGGCTGTAATCGATACCCAGCGTACCTTGCTCGTCGTCTGAGCAATGCTTAATGACCGCGTAGTCTACACCGAGGTCGAGGCCGAGTTGCGCGAACGGTAAGATTTCATCCTTCAACTCAGGCATCAACACCATCTGGATGCCGAGGGTGACCGGTAGGTTCTTCTTGCGTTTGAGCTCCACCGCATAACGGATGTGGCTCATGGCACGATCGAACACTTGGGTATGCTCGGGCCCCTTGTACATAATCTTGGCATAGCTTTCCGGGCGGCCGGCGGCCACGGTGAAGCGCAGCCATGTCATATGCGGAAGCACGGCCTCAATCTTCTCGGGCTCCCATTCCCAGGCATTGGTGGCGTTGCCAATATTGATGCCGAGCTTTGCTGCATGCTGGATGAACGGCACATAGGCCTTGGAGATGGTACTTTCGCCGTCTGAGACCAGCGAGACGCTGCGAACGCCCATTTCGGCGAAATCATCGAGCAGGTTCAGGGCATGGCTTTCCTTGATGCTGCTGCGCGCCTGTGACTCCTGCATCATGGCATAGCAGAAGGAGCACATAGCGCTGCAGGCGCGCGTCAGGGACATATCCACGCTGACGGGGGCGATGCGTTCGCCCGCCTCCCAGGCAGCGACACGGTCGTAATGCCATGAAAGCTTGTGGGAATCGAGGATCAGGGCACCTTCCCGCGTCTGTACGGCAGCGCTGGTCATGATGCTTTCACCTCAATGCCACGAAGATTGCGGAGGGAGTTTCGATCACCCACGGGTTCCAGCCAAACGGTGAGCGCCGCGTCTATGGTCTCTTTCAGGGACGCTTCCAGATCGAGCAGCAGGGTCCCCCGTTGGTTGGCCGACATCGACTGTTTTATAAGCACGATCACTTGGCCGTCTGCCAGTGCCGTGGTGATTTCGATTTGGGATAGGAATTGCGCAGGTCCGACGGCCAACTTACCCACGATCTGATCGACGCGCTGGCGCTCATCCAGAGCCGTCCACGTTGCGGCTGGAACGGGCGTCTCAACATCGGCATAGTGTTTAACGCAATCCATAAATATCCTATGATGTGTAAGTTCTAAACAAACCGGCTAAAGGCTCGACGGGCCGGAAAGATCGCATTTCGGCATATCATAGGGTTCGCTGTGAACCAACGATTCACCTCGTACCAGTTTGCCAGCTAAGCTACCGATTGAAACCGAGCCTGCGGCTGTTTTGGGCCTTTTGCGAGATAATCGCTTAACTAGAATAGATCAGGGCTCCTGCCCCATCCAAAGCCGGTATCGCCCCGCGTCGCATGACCGTCCAGCCCGCTAGGCGATGGCCTCTAAGGGCTGCAACACTGGGCAGTTGCCCCTTCAGTCGCGCATCCAGATAACCGGCATTGAAGGCATCACCGGCTCCGCTGGTATCGACGGGGGATAGGCGCTCTGGAGGCGGCAGGATCGTGCCATCGGGCAAACGGCAACCCTGCACGCCCAACTTCACAATGATCTCGTCCGCACCACGTCGGGTCCAGTGAGCGGCGACCTCATCGGCGTTCGATTGGCCCGATAGGAGCGTCTCATCGTCAAGGGTTGGCAGTCCAATGTCAGCGCAGGCGATGGCTTGATCGCGCGCCTCGATCGCTGTGGCGGCATCGGGCCATAGACGTGGCCGGTAATTGCCATCAAAGGCGACCTTGCCGCCGCGTGCTCGGACGCGCTTGCATAGGGCAAAGAGGGCCTGCCGCGCCTCGGGCGGTAGGATGGCGAGGCTGATGAGCGAATAGGCCAGCAGGTCCGCGCCTTCGGCCTCTTTCAGCGCTGCCTCGATCCCCGGCGCTGTGAAAAGTCCCCGCGCCGCGCTGTTTTCTCGCCAATAGAAGAAGCTGCGTTCTCCGGCCCCGTCGGTTCGGATGGCATAGAGCCCAGGATTTTTGGCCGGGTCGGCTAAAACGAGACTTGTGTCTATACCCTCGCCGCGCCAGCTGGTGCGCAGATCATCACTGAAAGGATCACTGCCTAAGGCCGTCAGATAGGCCACATTGTGTCCCGACCTGGCCAGATGGATCGCGGTGTTGATCGTGTCGCCCGCATGACCAAGCCGCCAGCCATCATCGGCCTGTGACAGTTCGAGCATACCTTCGCCGATCAGAACAATTCTCATAGGTCCATTCCATAGGTTCGGCGTGCGGTACCCGACATCAATCCGACCCGCCCTAGGCCTATGTGGGGATGGGGTCGGCGTCAATCACCGAACCTGTTCGGGATAACGACCTGTTCATCCTGTGAGGGGGCGGGCCAAAGCGAGACTGGCCAAGGGTGAGTTGACGTGGTTTTCTAACGCTAGCGGGCCGCCGCCCGAGCGATTCACCCTGATCGGAGATCATTCCTATGGCCTTTCAAAAATCACTCTTCGCTCTGAGCCTGTTGGCTGGGTTTGTCATTGTGGGTAGCGCCGTTCAGGCCCATGAGCATATGGCCCCCATGCCAACGACGCCGGGGGGCAAGGCGGCCTATACGCGGCATGAAAATTTCAAACTCCAGGGTGCAGCCTTTAAGGCTATCCGCGACGAACTGAAAAGTGACGCGCCCAATATGGCGCTCATTGCGACCAATGCTGCCAAGTTGAAGAGCTCGGCAGAAGCCTTGCCAACCTGGTTCCCAAAGGGAAGCGGCCCTGAATCGAAATATGAAACTGACGCTAAGCCCGAGATCTGGAGCGATCCTGTGAA
>Ga0114978_10005301_pt1 | contig 10318 bp, 9 predicted proteins | sample S_140212_EF_Meta_FD_87027 | JGI IMG/M metagenome (GOLD analysis project Ga0114978, IMG submission 87027) | Freshwater microbial communities from Lake Simoncouche, Canada to study carbon cycling - S_140212_EF_MetaG | ecosystem: Environmental > Aquatic > Freshwater > Lake | place: Lake...
AATATATTAAGTAATAATAAAATAATTTATAAATTTAACCTCATATTATTTATGATACAATAAACTATAAAATACTACTATTTTGTTCTATATATTTATTTAGTTTTGTTTCTTTCATGGAACAATAATTCATTATATTAGTATATAAACTTGTTTTTTCTTCAGTATTTTGTTTACTTTCAAGTTCTTTATATAAATTTATAACTATATCTATTTCTCTTTTATTCCACAAATCAAATAAAAAACGATGTATATCTTTTAATTTATTAAATTTTATTTTATCAATTTGTGTTTGTTTATCATCTTCATTATTAATTTGTGATTGTCCTTTAGTATTAGATTGTTCTTGTATATTTGATTGTTGCTCTTTAGTATATGATTGTTGTTCTTTATTAGTTTGAGTTTGATTTTTATTTTTATTTTTATTTTTACTATTGTCATTTGATGAATTATTACTATTACTATTAGAATGATTTGTAGAATTTGCAATGTTTATATTCATTGTAGTATTTATATGTGTTGCTTCATCTAATAATTCACTTGTAAGTTTATCAATATCCAAAGATGATATCCCCATTTTTGCAATTAATGTTGCATTTTTTTGCATTAAAATAATAATATAATAATCAATCGTATGTTGTATTGTAGCATATTCACTATAAGCGTGTTTTAACATTTTTAAACCAACGACAGCATTATTAAATATATATATAATATCAGTATTTTCTTCATCCCAATACCATTCAACACATTTTTGGATAGGTAAATATAAATTATGTAGATGTTCTCTATTATCACCATATATAAATCTAACAAAGCCTTGAATATACGTGGGTGCATTAAAATATAAACTATTTTGAGTAATACTTATCTTTGTTCCAGAATCAAGAAATCGCAATAGTGATAATTTCACCAAACAACTAAAAGGGTCTATGATAACATTGTGTTCTGGTTTCTTTTGAAAAATTAATTTTAGAGATTGTAATGCTCCTGAACTTATTATATCATTCATCATTCATTACTTTATAATTTTTTAATTATTATCTATTATCTATATATTACAATTTATTTAAGTTTAATTAATTTAATATTTTTATGTATAAAAAATTGATTTTTATATTTTTGTATTATTATTTTTATATTAAGTTAAATTTTTACTAAACAAAAACAATTATAAAATGTTTCCAATGAATCAAGTAGGACAGCAAGGTCAACAAGGTCAACAAGGACAACAAGGACAACAAGGACAGCAAGGACATCAATATCCTATGATGATGAATATGCAAGGTCAGCAAGGACAATACTTTCAACAAGGACAAGGGCAATATATACCTATACCTGTAATGATGGTAAATCAAAATCCTCAAAATATTCAAAATCCTCAATATTTACCAATGAATATGAATATGAATATGAATATGATGGTTCCTCAACAGGTTAATCCATATCAAAATCAAAATCCTTTTATTGTAATGGCACAACAACCTCAACAACAACAACTACAACAACAATATTATCAATTTATGCCTGCACCTATGATGAATGCACCAATTATGAATGCACCAATTATTCAACAGCGCCCTATTATTCAAGAACCTATTATTCAAGAACAAGGTAATGTTGGTAATGTTGGTAATGTTGGTAATGTTGGTAATGCTGGTAATGAAGCTGATTTTCTTATTAATAGAATAGGTAATATAGGATTAAATGAATTTAACGATATTCATAATCTTAAATCAGTAAAAAAATATGCAAATTCAACAAAAGAAAACAAACCTATACAAGATAAATCATTTAAACCATCAAAAGATGGTAGTAATATTATTAAAAATATTCAACCACTTCATCCTGATGAGGCACATTTTAATAATCTAACACATCCTAATGAAATCTATACAGCTACATTTATAAATGATAGTGTTAAAGAATTACCTGCAAGTGATATTAATGAATATACATTAGACACTCAAAAAATTATATATAATCATAATCAAAGTATTAATCCTGATAATATCAAAGGCACTTCCATAATATATGTAAGATGTAGTAGTCCTAATGATATTAGTATAGATACACAACTTACAGCTTGTTTAAAACACGCAAAAGAGCATTCTTTAATTTTAACAGGATATTATAAAGACAATGGAATTAGTGGCAGATATGGCTCAAATTTACAAAAAGGTGAATTAGGGTTTTGGACACAATATATCAATAATGAGACACATTTTATTGTTTATTCAGTTGATAGATTAACACGTCATTTATTAAGTGGTATACAATATCTTGATAACCTTAATAAACGACATATTTCTACACATTTTGTAAATAATAAAATTATTTATAATTCATCCATTAGTGCTATGCATAAAAGTATGGTTCAACAAGAATTACAGACTGCTGAAAAATATAGTAATGATACCAGTGAAAAAATTAAAGGAACATTGCGACGTTTAAAAGATGAAGGACATTGTATTGGTGGACGTATACCTTATGGTGTAAAGCGTATACTTGTTAATGGTATTAGAAAACAAATTCCTAATCCAATTGAAATGGGTGTTATCAGTATTATTAAAGCTAAATATTATGATATTTGGCAAAATTTTGAAGTCTATTCTTACTATGTTAAAACTAAATCAAATTTTCATATTATTAACTATATTACAAAATGGTGTGAAGACCAAGATATTAAACATAGAAATAATCAAAAAATGACTGAAAATAACATTAAAATGATTATTATGAAAAAATAATAATTACGAAAAAATGATTATTATGAAAAAATAATAATTATGTAAATAATTATGTAAATAATTATATAAACAATTATGTAAAATACAATATATTTTACTTAATATTTATTTTTTTATATATTTTGTAAATTATATAATTTATATTTTATTATATGTATATATTAAATAGTATAAAAAATAGTATTATAAATGTCTAACACGAATAAACATAATTCTAATTCTAATTCTAATTCTATAGAAACATTTGCAAATTATCAAGATGTTAAAACTAAAACAATTAATTGGTGTAAGAAAATGCAAGCTGAAGGTTTATTAACACCAGAACAATATGATAATTGTATAGCTACTTTTAAAGATGTTACCTCAGGTATTTTACCTAAAGAGTTTAAAGTTCCACCTACAGGTATGTCTAGAAACTATTCTCTATATAATACTCGCTCTACTAAATTAACCCCTAAGATATCAGGTGATAATACTAATACAGTTATGGTTGTTACAAATACAGGTTTATATATGGCTTGTAATTCTAATAATGATTTGTATTATATATATGATATTAATGATGCAACCATAAATCAAAATGAATTATATTTTACACTTGTACCACAAAATAATGATGTTTATTCAATTATGTCCCCCTATAATAAATATTTAATTGCAAATACAAATTGGGGTGCTGAATTTAGTGGAACTACTATTGGCACAATGTCATCATGGAATGTCAGTAAAATTGAAGATAAAGTTATATTAGAATCTATACAATATAGTGGTTTTTATTTATCATTTAATGGTAAAGATGAACCTTTAAAAATTATTTATGGAAAAGATGAATCAATACAATGGTTAATGATACCAAAAAAAGAGACATCTATAAATGACAAGTATGGTGAGTATACTGGTATTGAATATTTAGTTACCAAAGAAAATATATTAACAAATATTAAAAATATTACAATTGATAAACTTGCATTAGATAATATAAAAAAATCATTAATAACATTTCAAGAAAATATACGTGATAATTATACTGCAATAGAAACCTATATGCAAAAATATCTTGACAGACAGTCAAGATTATATACAGTATCAAATCAAGATTATCAATCAAGAATTAATTCTATTAGTACAAGCAGCACTATTACAGCAGAACAACAACAATCATTGTCTGATAGTATACCTAAACCTGCAGGTATGAATTTATCAGATAATGATATAAATGCTGCTATTTTTAATATTTCAAATATGAAAAATTATAATATACAAATTATACAAGAAGAAATTAGCAAAATAGATTTGAAAATAAATGCTTTAGATATTACTAGTACAATTGCTACCTATAATAAATATATATTAGATATACAAAATGAAATTATAAATGTCAAATCGAGAATAGAGCAAAATAATATTATTATGGGTAGACAAAAAGATAATTATGAAAAAATAAATGAAGATGTATCTTATATTGAAGCAAAACAAGAAAAAAATGAAAATCTCGATACAAAACTGAAATTAAACTTAGAAATTGTTGATGGATATAAAACACAAACATCATTATTAGTTAAAATATATCCATTTATAGTTGTATTATTACTATTATTTCTAATTTATTTAATCTATTTAACAGTAATTAAATTTAAGGAAAATATATATGATAACTATGCTTGATAGACTTTATACTTGTAATTTTATTTTTATTCAAATTCATTGATTTTAATCCATTGATTATATCTAGGTATAAGTATTTCTTTCAATTTGTCCTCATTTAAAAATGGATCACAATGTATACTTTTACTGGTATTTGTATGTTTTTTACCTTTCATTACTTTGGTTTCTTTATAACATTTTAATAATAAATTTTGTTTTTCATAACCTTTAATATTATAATTAATCATTAACTCTATAAAATTATATATTTGATTAAGAAATGTATCTGGCAATGCATCTCTTGGAAATATTGCATGATTTTGTTTAAATTTATTCAAAATTTGAAACAATTTTTCTAAATCATTATCTTCAATACCTTTAAAACCTTTACAAATAACATAGAATTCGCCACTTGTTGCATCACTTGTATACGGTTTAAATAAATTTACTTCTTCAAAACAAATATAATATAAGTATATAAAACTTATAAAAAAACTTGTAGCTTCTATTGTTTCTGGTTTATCTATCATATATGATGTAAAATGTTTAATCACACAAGATCCGCCAATGCTACTACACGCAATTACATTTATAACTTGTGCTAAATCTAATTTTTGAAGATCAAATATACTATTCGTATCTGTTCCCAAACCACCATCGCCAATCATTAAGTCTAATTTATTATTATCTAATTTATTATTGTCGTTTTGTACTTTTTCATTTAACCATTTCGTATATATATAATTTTTAAACCATTTAATATTTTTAACTTTTGTTATATCACCTGTATTATCTGCACCCCACAACCATTTTTTTGGATTATTTCTCATTAATTTATAATCATCTCTTAATGCCCCGCCATATTTTTTATTTACTTCATAATTAAATGGATTTAAAGAATTACCTCGCCAATCATAATCTGTTATATTAGGCTGTTTTTTTTCAGCATAATATTTAGCACATAATATCATTTGACCTGGTGCTTCTGCAATATGAAATACATTGAATGATTTAGGTGTGAGTTTACTGTTTATTTTAGTATTTTTAGTTATATTTGATTTTTCCATTAATTTAAATGTATGGAGAATTTCCCATAATTTTACAAATCCATTACTAAGATTTATAGGGAGATGTTTATATCTGGCATCTAAAAATGCTCTTATACCACGTGTAAAATCTTCTGATGCATATTGCACTATTTGTGGTAATTTCTTTAATTTTAAATCTTTTAATAAATCTTCATTAAGTTTATAACTTATATCTATAGTTTTTAGTGTATTCTCAATATCTAATAACTTATAAAATGGAACTAATTGTAAATTAGCAAGTCCATTTTTATTCAGTCTTTTACTTTTAATATCATTATATTCAACTAAATAGATTATAATAGGATTATTTAAAGAATAAAATGTTATTAATGTTTTTTTATATAAATCTAAATTATATATTTTGTGTAAATAATTTAATGATATTTGTGTTAATTTAGGTATGTATTTAGATGTTTTTTTTGTTATATGTTTTGTTTTTTTAGTTTTAATTGATATATTATTATTATCATTATTATTATTCAATAATGTATTCAAATTTAAACTATTTGATTTTTTTTTTATCATAATAAAATTATTTTATTCTTTCTAATACTAATAAATATATTTATTTATAGCTTTGTATAAATATATAAACATATATTTATGTATTTATATATTTTTAATTCGGTTATTATCAATAAAATAAAAAATTATTAAAATTTAATAAATATATAAATTTTAATTTAATAAATCCTATTATTTCTATTTAATTATACATATATATATATATACTATAAAATGTTAGATGACATTAAAGATTTTATTTCAAATAATACTACCATGATTATTATTGCTGTTATTGCATTAGTTGCTATGGTTGGTATGTTTATGTTTAAACGTAATACAGTGCAACAGATACACAATACTAATACTTTTTCAGACTTACAATCAACTTCTGAAAATGTAAGAACTGATAGTGTTGATGGATTATGTGATTTAGAGACAGGTATGTGTTATCCTCAAAATCCCGATGATTTACAAGTACATCAAGAACAACATATGCCACCTGAAATGCAACAGCATCAACAACAATATATGCAAGAACAACAGCAGATGCAGGAACAGTAAATATAACAACTATATTTATATGAAAAAAGGAAAAAAGGAAAAAAGGAAAAAAGGAAAAAAGGAAAAAAGTGAAAAAATATAAAAAATTGTTTTATTTTAATATATTATTTATTATTATTTATTATTATTTATTAGATTACTTATTGCTCCTAATTGCAATATATTTCTATCTGTTAAAATGACTTCTGACATTAAAAATATCAAAGGTAAAGGGAAACCTATAAGTGTGAGACTAGCACAAATATTAGCTAGTGTTAAATCTGGTCCTAAAAAACGTAATTGAATATAAATATTAAACATATTTATACAAAATAAAATATCATATTATAAAATATATTGACATTAAATACATTTAATTTCTAATTAATATAATGTTTGAAAATTTTCAAATATTACATAAATTAATAAGCAAATACATTTAATTTTTAGTAATTTTTTCAAATTTTTAAATAATTTTTTTTTATATTATTTATATTATTTATTTGTTTTTATTTTTTTTTATATTTTATATATATAATAGAAAATTAAATTAAATTTTTATATTAGATATAAAAATCATTAATATGGTTTTAGGAAATACATCAAAATATGTTGAAGGATTTGAATCATTTACTGCTGATGATGAAATGATGCTTGCAAATTTAAAGCAAGCACTTAATTATACTAAATCAAATATGGCTATTAGTGATGTTAGTACAAAATTACCAAGCACAAATGGTTCCGGATCATTAGAGACATCAATGACTAAAACGCAACCTACTACTACCAGAGCTGCACTTGTTGCACCAAATACCAGACCATTACCAACATTTACAAACCAAACACCTTCTAACACAATGATTAGAAATAATCAACCTATAAATAATACATCAAGTAAATCAAATTCTTCTTCAAAAATGAATTCAATTCCTACTAAAAATAATACATCAAGTAAATCAAATTCTTCTTCAAAAATGAATACAACACCTACTAAAAATAATAGTATGAAAAATAATACTTCCAATTTTAAAAATATTGAAAATTATGAAGAGGAAGAGCAGGATTTAGAAAATACCACGCGCAAAGAGGATGCAGAAAGTGACGCAGAAAGTGACGCAGAAAGTGACGCAGAAAGTGATGAAGAAAGTGATGAAGAAGAGTCTTTTGCACTTAGAAAGAAAATACCAACGAAGTACTCTAAAGCAGATGATGAAGAGGGTTTTCAAGGTTCTCAACAAATAGAGGGGGCTACATTAAAAAAAATGTTACTTGCTCTACTCATTACTTTTATTGGGTATATGTTAATTCTTAGTGCTATGAATAATTTAATACCCATTACTACATATGCACCTCATTTAAAACAATTTAAACATTTCATCTATGGTGGTCTGTTTTTTATTATTGTGTATTTATGTCTAGAAGTATTTTAAGGTATTAAGAGCTGCTTTTTTATTTTGTGAGTGTTTTTTATTTTTACATACCAATATCATATATTTTATGATACATTCCTAAAAATGGAAATCTAATACCATAACCTTTAACGTGATAAGTTTTACCTGCATCTAATTTAGCATAATCATCAGCTTGATTAAAATCACCTTTCCACCATACATTAACAACATTATATATTGTGTCATCCGTTGCTACAACAAAATAATCTGTTGACTTATTATTGTATCTATTATATTTTTCCTTTACAATAATATCTTTTTCGAATGTTGAATTATAGAAATAAATAAAATTACCAACTATGCTAATTATAATTATTCCAATAAATATTTTTGCTAATAATAGATCAAAATTCATTTTTAGTTTATAGTTTTATAGTTTATAGTTTTATTAAATATATATTAGATTTTTATTTAGAAAAATAGAAATTTATAAAAAATAAAATAATTTAATAATTCATAATTTATAAAAAATCAAGTCATTCAATAAGTAATATGATTAATAAATTCATTAGCAATAGTTAATTCTTTTTCGCGGTCACTTTGTGTTTTGCGTGCCCATGCTTTAACTATACCATTATAATAAGTTTTTGATAATTGTTCCGAATTTCTATCTATAAAATGATGAAACACATTATTCCAGAGAGCATTCCATTCTGCTTTTTTTTTATAATTACCCATATTCATAATATATCCATCGCCAGATATATATGGTTTTCTCATTGTTAATCCACCATCAGCCCATAATGTCATACTATATACATTTCCTATCATAACCCAATCATAACTATCCATTGAAAATTCCATAAACCATTTATATACTTCATCTGGATGTATTCCTACTAAATTCATAAAATTACCGACCACCATTAATCTTAATATATGATGTATATAGCCATCATCTATAGCCATCATTATAGCATCATCTACTGGTTTAATACCTGTTGTGGCTTTATACCAATGGTCTGATAATTTTTTATCATTATTAAAATGATTACTGGTTCTCATTTGTTTGCCAATATATTTATAAATATAACGTTGATATTCACGCCAACCAATGACTTGTCTTATAAATCCTTCATACGTAGCAAGTGTAATATTTTTATGATTATGATTATTATTATGATAATACATTGTCACGGTTGTAATCACTTGTTCTGGTGTAATTAAACCTATATTTAACATTGGTGAAATAGTTGAATGAAAAAGAAAATTGCGTGGAACACTATCAATACTATCTTCATATTCACCAAATTTTTCTAGTCTATTCTTACAGAAATTTTCTAACCATAAGATACTACTTTTATGCGTGATAGGAAAATGGATTGATTCTGGTTGAATAGGTTTTTGGGAGGATACATATAGAGGCTCTAAATTATTAGGAAAATGATGTTCAACATATTCAATTGCTTCTATTAAATAGGGACGCCATTCTTTGGTTTTAGCATCATTTTTTGGCAATGGTGGTATAGTTGTGTCTATTGGCATTTTATTACGATTTTCAGTATCATATGTTTTTTCACCTTTAAGAATATCTAATCTTTCTTTTTGCCACTTATAAAAACTTGCATGAGTATAACTATTTGAGTTTGGTTTAGATTTATGATAATCTTCTAAATCTTTATTAGAACATAAAAACAGGGGTGTATCAATATATTCTATTTTGTCTCCAAACATTTTTTTATTTGCATATTTAGTTTCTAAATAAGTATCTACTGGGTCAAACATATATATTTTTGAATATTGTTTTATTAATGTTTTATAAAAAGAGGTTTTCTTTGTGTTTAATTCATCATAATTTATATATGTAATTTTAATATTGTTTCTGGAAGCAGTATTTATTTTAGAACTATTTTTTATTAAATAATCAAAATAATATTTCATTGATGCACGGTGATAAATAAGTTTTAACTTATTAAAATTTAATTTAACATCTCTATCTCCAAAATAAATTGGTTCTTCAATAATGTAAATATCTGTAATAGAATTTTGTATTTGTTGTTGTAATTCTGGTTGTTTTTCTTTTTCTGTATCTAGAATAGTATTTAAAGATTGTAATGTTTTTACTACTTTATTTATATCAAAGAGATGGATTGGTAAGATAACAAAACATGAGGATATCATTTTTATATTATATTTATTATATATAATAATAAATAATAAAAAACTTTATAAATAATAAATAATTAAAATCTTTATTATAAATAATAAATAATTAAAATCTTTATTATATATAATAATAAATAATAAAAAACTTTATAAATAATAAATAATTAAAATCTTTATTATAAATAATAAATAATTAAAATCTTTATTATATATAATAATAAATAATAAAAAA
>Ga0114978_10005303_pt1 | contig 10318 bp, 9 predicted proteins | sample S_140212_EF_Meta_FD_87027 | JGI IMG/M metagenome (GOLD analysis project Ga0114978, IMG submission 87027) | Freshwater microbial communities from Lake Simoncouche, Canada to study carbon cycling - S_140212_EF_MetaG | ecosystem: Environmental > Aquatic > Freshwater > Lake | place: Lake...
ACTGACATTCACTTGGTCGCTCTCCTTCTAACATTTTCTTGCGCTGTTCTTTTTTCCATTTGGTATTATGCAAGGCACTGGCGTCAATGGCAATTTCATCTAACCCTATGTGATGCGGCCTAGGATGATAACAACTGTGATTATCACCTGTGTGGAGATATAAGGTTTGGTGTAACCATTTCATTGTACAAAAACTAGGACTTATATTGTTCAGCTTATCTCTAACTAGTTTAATATATTGTAATTTATGATCCATTTAATTCCTTACATTCATTCCAAAAAGTTTCTAATTGCGGGAATACATCTATAAAATTTCTATTATTACGAGTATCTTGCTCATTAAAGAATAGATAAAAATTCTTCATTGCAGTGATTTTATTAAAATTGCTGTCTGCCTTAATCCAATCGATTAATCTTTGTACTTTGCTAACTTCAAAATCCTTAAACCCTTTGTGATGATTAAACAATCCTTCACGATTACTTAGCATGTATGCTTTGGCCTCTTCTAGTTCTGTAATCATCTCTGGTAATAATTTAGGATTTAAGAAATCTGGATCTTGTAATTGAGGTATATCAAACCAAATTAATTGTCGATCTTTACTAAACTCTTTTCTTAGGGTATGTATATTTTTAATATATTCTACAAATCCTGTATAACTTAACGCATTAAAAGTAATAATGAATGTCAAACTATGCTTGTTACTGTTGGCAAGGTAATCTCTTATATTTTTGTGCAGTAAATTAAAATCCATGCCGTTACGGATATATTCAGCTTCTATGCCCCACGAGTCTAAACTGCAAAACAACATAAAATGATCAATTGCGTCTTTTTCAGTGATTTTCTTCAATGATATCATAAACTTATTCCACTGATTTCCTGGCGGACAGCAATTTGACGTTATAGACAGGTTTAAGTCGGTTTTAGGGTGCTCGTGTATGTAATCGAACATCTTAAAGGTGTTTTTATCCATTAGCGGCTCGCCGCCGGTCATACGGAAAGTTTGCAGCTTAGGATATACAACAGGCAGCCAATTCCAAAATGCTGTTAGGTAAGGATTGTCTGGACCATTATCTATATTCAAAGACTTAACCCATGACATGTCATTATGTTTTCTATCAGATAGTACATACGAGCCGTGTTGTTCAATTTCTTGTTGCCATGCTGTACTTAAATGTGGGCTGCAATAGCTACACTTAAAATTACAGGCTTGATTAAAGTTTACTTCTACATAGCGTGGAATAGCGTTACCTTCAAACCCTAAGGCCCGAGCTTCTTCAACTAGTCCGTCTTCGTATACATCCTTACTACGATAGGCACGATCGCTTAACTGTGTACCACTATCTTCTATTTGCCAACAGAAATTACACTCTGTAGGACGCTTACCTTCGATCATTAATTTACGTTGTTCTTTTTTATGTTTGGTATTGTGTAACGCACTAACATCTATAGCAATTTCTTCAAGAGGAATTTGATGACTACGAGGATGATAACAACTGTGTGTTTGCCCTGTAGGAATATGTATACTTACGTTAAACCATTTAGCCAAGCAGAAACTAGGACTTACTTCATTTAATTTTTCAAACACTGCACCAGCGTCTTGAAAATATTTAGATTGGTATCGTCCGTTAATTTTTACTAACTCGTTTCCTTTGATATTGTTGTTAATGGTCATTATATTTCTCCATTAACCAATCAAAGTCGTTAATCTTTTTTAAGGCTTCAATATTATTTTTGTTTTCTTCCCCGTATTTTTGTCCTGCTATTGCACCACGATATGCTTCTGATCCAAACTCTACAGCCGGATTTAATTTACACCAAAAGTATAACCTTGCTTGTGTTTCTTCGTTAATTTGGCCGTTAATAACTTTACTAGATAATTTAACACACTCACGAAACGCAGATTTCCAAGTATTAAAAGGATCAGTATTAAATGCGGTAATGTTTGAAACTGTATCAACTGCCTTAAACTTTGTAGAAATACTTGTAGTCATGTCTGCCGAGTTAACATCCATAGTCAATGTTAGCTTGCGAGGTAACAATTTAACTCCGCCATATCCGTATTCTAAATTGTTTATAGGATTGCGACTACGCCATACGTGTACTGTAAATTTTTCTGGGTCATTAAAATTAAAATTAAAATTGTCAACAATTATAGCATCACCATCTACTACCCAGAACATATCTGTAGTAGCTAAATTAGCTGCGGCAATATGTGCTTGATGTATTCCTTTAACACCGTTGACTCGATGTATTTTATTTGAAGTTACTTTAGATAGTAAGGTTTGAAAATTAGTATCTGCATTGGGCTCATTATAAGAAATAAAAACAATGTCAAAATTTGTATTTTTACTGTCACTGGCTACAATATCAATTTCTTTTTTAACATTAAAAAATCTAAAATCGTATTCTCTTTTAGAAACGCTGGCAGACTTAGGAAATAAACAAACACCGTTATAGTGACTTCCATTTCTGAAAACATGAATATACTGTTCGTCCCATTTAGGTACACGATAATCAAATATAAAATCATCATGCACAACTAAATCATCCCAAACTACCCAAAACAATTTTGTAAATGCACGTTTTTTTATATCTTCAAACGATACAGCATTTTCTATTTTCTGTGCCGTAGGGAATCGCTGCTTGAAAATATTCCAATCTTCATCAGCAATACTGTCCTTACTAACATAAAACAAATCATATATCATTTGGCATTCTATAATATGTAAGACCTAAGTTGATTGTTTCTTCATACAACTCTAACATGTATTTGCTTTGTTGTGCATCAAGTGTAGGCCAATCTAATCCTAGGTTTATTTTTATCTTTTCTCCTAATGATTCAATTTCTTCTTTCAGCCCAGTTCCGTATACTTCTTCAAAAGGTCGACCGTATTGGTTCCATATACCCTTAAGGATTTCAAAGTCCCTAACTTCTATATAATTCCACTGTGTACAATTTGCTAACCATGTACCTAATCTAGCACCGTATACTGCATATAATCCATTCTCTTCGTGTGCGCCAACCGTTGACCACATACGTAATCTATGGATATTATGCCACCAAATTTTTTCTTTAATTTCTTGTGCGGGCACTTTCTCGCCATCAAGTAAGGTCATCTTTACACCTTCACGGAATCCTGCCCTCCATGCTTGGAAAGGACTGCCTGTAATAATGCTTTCACTATAGACCCTAGGGAAATTACGATATCCTTCTTCCCAACAAAAATCAACCTGCGCACGATCGCTTTCGCTGGCTTCGTGTGTTTTCATGTTAAGGACAAAGTCCTTCTTCCAGATTTTTAATCCACCGTTGCCGTAACGTAGTCCATTAATACTATTGCGGCCGCACCATCCATACACTTGTATTTTAGGATCTGCCATATCTAATTCTAAATTAAAGAATTCACTGTCAACTATATTGTCAGCATCAACTGTAATAAACCAATCAGTTTCGCTTAGATTAGCAGCAGCCTTATGGGCAGCGTCGCTACCTTTGACTCCGTGTACACGTTTAGCCCAAGGCACTTTATTACACAGGTCAGCATAGTGAAGATCAGCATTAGGCTCATCATAAGAAATAAAAACAATGTCAAATTCTATAACTTTCATAGATCACCCAATACATAATTCTTAAAAATTCGTCTAGTGTATATACTAAACCTTTCTGGTAATTCAATATTCTCAAATATTTTTTTCTGTTCTACTAAATCAGCTACTGTAAGAGTAATCATTGTGTACAAAACATTTGGATCATTATAATCTGTAATCAATAACTTCATTGTTGTATCGCCACTCCAAATAACTTTTCGCTTATTGACCGGTTGAAATTTTTCTGCTAATTTTTTTGTTCCGTGAAACTCTTCTGTAAGTTCAACAGTCAATGTGTTTTGCGATTTATCGTAAGTAATGTAGATATCGGCTTTGTCAAATTCCGCCCACTTAGTTTCAACTACACGATGCAACACATCGTCAATCTTAAAAACTGATTTTATCTCTGCAATTTCTAAAGTGTTACCTGTAATGTCAACAAAGCAGGAATTAATTCTAATCTTGCCTTCAATTATTAATTCAGCCGTTTCTTTATCTAAAGGGATTTTATATGGCTTGTTTTCAAATGCGTGTGAAGGCCCTACACTTTTTACTTCACCTGTTTCTGGATCAAATACCGCAACATATGAAACTTCAGGAAGTTTAATGTTTCGCAGAAATTCTTCAAAATCAATTATTTCTTCCATGCAATTTCCTCTAAGATATTAATTGTTTCTGCGGTAATTTTATCTTTCTCAACATAATGCACAATATCATACTGCTGGTAATTGCCAATTTTCAAATGACCTTGCCGATTAAAATAAAAGCCTACATGGTTACTCCACTTGTCTGACGGCCACGGCCAATTCTGTACTAGTGGTTTCATGTGAACTACTCTAGGAAATTCCAGAGGATATGCAATTATATCTTGTATGTCTAGTATCTTTGCTGCCAAAGCAAATGCTTCATCGGTCCCTACAATTTTAGGTTTGAATTCTGATAAAAACAAATTACTAAATTCTGTAGGATTTTTTATAATAGCTCGGCCTAATGTAAAAAATTCTGTTACCAGCTCTGAGTCTTTCTTAAAGAATGTATAAAAACTATACAAGTTAGGTAATTTATTTTTTGTAAAAGTTCTACGATAGTCGTCACTGATTACCAATTCATTTCTATAGGTATATGCTTTATTAGATATGTATAATTCTGCATTTTCAATAAAGTAATCAATCCAATGACTGTAATCTTTTAGAAACAGCATATCAGCATCAAGGCATACTGTATTTTCAAATGGTGTTAGTTGATCCATCCAACTGCGGCCATCCCAAAATGTTTCTTGATCCCACTCAATTACTTCATCAAACACCCAAGCAGATTTTAATTCTGATACTGCTTTAGAATTGTTAGTAACCAATGCTACTTGATCGTATCCTGGTTTTTGAGTATTTTTAATACTCAATGCTAGTGCATAGGCCATCTGAAGATAGTCATGTTCTGCGTTTTCAGAAATAATTATTAAATATCCAAATTTCATATTAATGATAATAGAGCCTCTGCATTCCTTATTATACTTTGTTTATTCATAATATGCAAGTCCATTCCTGTTATTGCAGCGGCAGAATAATTGGAATCCATATTATATGCGATTAAAAATGTTAATTTGCCTTGACTATCTACACTATGTAATATGTCTTTATCCATAGTTGTTAGTAATGGTGGCAAGCTCATAGCTGTTGAAGTTTCAAATCCATCTAAAATATGTTTGGCCACACTAAAAGCTATGTCATTTCGATATTGCCTACTATCAAATCTAAAAATATCTGCATAGTATTCATAATTGTTTTTAACATATTCAATCATATCAAATAATGACCTACTTCGATCGTTTTTAGTAAACATCACGGTAGTTGCCCAAAACAGATGTACGCCAGTATCGGAAACATACTTGTCGTGATACCCTAATCTTTTTTGATCGTAGATATCATTTGCTGAATTAGCAATTAAAATATCTTCATCTAAATTCCAATATTCATCTAACTTATTAGAAAAAATTAAATAATCACTGTCTAATAACAACGTACGATCATATGGAGTTAATTCCCAAACACTATTTCTATTTGTGTTTACAAAAGGAATTATTTTGTTAACCCCACCATCATGCAATCTTCTGCTATTGGTAGTTTTGGGTTTTTCTACTGTAATAATTTTATCAAAGACTTCAACTGCACGTTCATAAGTTTTGGAAGTTTGCATCCATTCAATTGTTGATGCATCTGTGATTAATGAAACAGGAATATTTAGATGTTTTTTAGCAAGCCCGCCAGAAATTACTGCCAATAAAGCGTAATCAATATCTCTGCTATTGTGTGCAAAAATTATTGCGCCGCGGGTCATAGGCTTAATAATTTCTCTACAGATCTACTTTTTTTAAGTTCTTGATATTGTTCGTAGTATTCTAAAGTAGAAGTAAAATATCTGTCTAAAATTTCATCGCGAAATTTTTCAAGATCGTCAATTAGAATTGGATTTTCATTGGCGTCAATTAACGGTACTCCTACCTTGCGGTCTTGGTCAATTAACAGTTGAACAAACGCAATTAATGATCGATCAATCTTAAAGATACCGCCATTAATGCCATATGTTAATTTGGCATCAGTTTTTTCTTTAAGGGTTTTTCTTTGGATCGAAAAGGTTTGACGATAATTTGAAAACTCAAGAGCTTTTTTGAGTTGTGGTTCCATGGATTCTCCTAATTAACATAGCACTTTATTTATAATGCTAGTTTATTAGGAGATATGTATGTGATTATACTTCTGTAGCTAATAATGCAAACGAACCACTAGACATTGCTGATGTTCCGGCGTCAGTATACATTTCTACGTCTAGACGTATTACGGTACCAATTGCCATAATATATGGTCCTTGCACACCAGAAACACTTCGAGTAGTAGCGGTTCTTACACCACCATCTGCAAATGTATAAATGTCAGTGCCAATTACCAAGCGATAGTTGATAATTCGATTACTAGTTGCTGTAATTGATACTGAAAATCTAGCTGTACCGCGGCGTGTACAAGTAATACTACTAATTGTTTGCCAACCTGCTCCAGACACGTTTGATACTGATCCTGTTATAAAGGACACGCTGGTGCTAGCAGTTATTAATCGTAATGCTGAAGTATCTTGGATAGCAATTGATTGACTAGTTGCCAATACTGTAGTTCCTGATTTCAATCTTACTACAAATGATTCTAAATCTTCTGTTGCTACATCGTTAACTAAAGTTTTACTAAACGATCCAGCACTGCTAGTGACAATTCCTGAATTGGTTAATGTTCCGTCAGTAAAGTCTGCTCCAGTAACATTAGTTCCAACAATTTCATATGTATATGTCCCGTCTGGAATAAAATACCCGCTGATATAGAAACTCACCGTGCCGCCTTCGTTAACTGATGTTACAGACGGTGTTATTAAGTATACTGGCACACCTGCAGTTGTCAAGTCGCTGATTGTTACTGCCGGTGACTCAACTGTAAATGTTCCTGTCCCGGACGGTTGAAGAACTCCAGTAGCTTCATAGGTATTAACTGCCAAAGTCAGCGTACCATCAACTTGGTCGCCAGGCGATGGGTTTTCTGGAACTGCTGGTCCTGGATCAACATATCCGTCAATCCATTCTACTAAGAATTCAATCACAGTTGCAGTACCTAAAATGTTTATAGGTACGCTAGGAGTTCTAGCCGATATTCTAAATACGTTAGATGTATATGGGCTAGATGCCGTCGAAGTTGACCAAATTTGATAGGTGCTGGTTAATCTATAAAAATTGTTGCCGTTGGCAGGGGCTGTTCCCGTGCTTGGTTTATTGCCACCAAACGCTTTTGGTGTTACTGTAGTTGGGCTTAATAAATTAGTCCATGCTGTATTTTGTTGGTGGCCCGGAGTTGGACTTGTTGCGCCACCTGTTCTTGATGATGCAAATCTAATTTCGCCGCCGCTATTAAAGAAATATCTAGCTTGAGCTGCTGATGAAAAACTTACCTGCACTATTGATGATACTGTACCATTCCAAAATGTACCTAACGTTGCAGACGGCCATGTATGTGATTTAGATCCTTTGGCGGTAGTACTTGCTTGACTAACTGCAACACTAAATTTATTAGTGGTTAATGTGTTGGCAAATGCATCATATTGTGAATATGGGTATTCTGTTGCACTTGCTAATGTTAACGATCTACTGGCTAATGTTTGTGATGTGCTGGTAGTCCATGTGCTTCTGCCCCACGGATTTGTTGCCATCGATGCCGTTACTGTCGTTGTTCCTGTTCCGTATGCTAGCTTGAATATTACTGTACTAATTGGTGTTGACCCGGGAGCAGCACTTAATAATATCATTGTATCATTTATTACACTACTAACAGTCTGTGAAGTAAACCCTGCACCTGCAATGCTCATTCCCGGAAGAACTCCTACTGTACTAGTAACTTTTAATCGAGTACCTGCAGATCCAACACTAAATGATCCAGTGGTTGAGGTAGAGGAAAAAGGATTACTTATATTAATAGCATAATAATCGTCACCAATTGATGTAGTTGCTGTTGCTATTGATGTAATAGTAGTATTAGCTGGTATGCCTGTTCCTGATATGCCGTTGCCTACCGCAAACATACCGCTGTAATTTGCATTATTAAAATTAGTTACAGACATGTAGAATATGCTTTTACCTACAAACACTCTGTTTGGCCCCAACGATGATAATGTACCGGTTGCGGTATATAGCGGCTCAGGCGAAACTGTAATATTAGTAGCAACCGTAGATATTACTGTTCTTTCCGGATCGGTGTCATACTTTAATGTTAGTGAGGTTGTTGTACTGGCCGTTGCTGCAAATGTGCCGTTAAATGTTGCATTACTATTACCGGCAACAGTGTATGTTAATCCTGTTTCTAATGCTAATGGTTCTGCTGGAATTGTATATGCTACATAATACGGACCGGTGCCTGTTTTGCTAACAAAACTTGAAATTGTAATTGGTGTTTGTGCAGCCGCCGCTGTTATTGTTGGAGTTCCCACAATTCCTGTTCCAGAAATTGTTTGGCCGACTGTAACCATTCCTGAGGTTACTCCGTACACGATAAGACTTGTTCCAGATCTTGCAGCAGTAATTATTGTAGTGTCAATATCCGATTTAATAATGTTGTTTAATGTAGCAGAAGTTGCACCTGCTGGCACAGCACCTGTTTGATGAACATAACAATTTACAATATCGTAATATAGTTTACCCCATTCGTTAATTGTAATGTTGTTACTGTCGGTTACTGCGGTGCTTAATATAGTTTGGCCGTATCCAGAGTCTGCAGATCCTGGACCTAAAATAGTAATTACTTTAGTTCGAATATCATTATAATCTGCTGTTTGTATTTTTTTATTTACGGTCATTATTCACACAGTTCCTTTATAGGATATTTAACATCTTTAGGAGGCCGTGATCGATGATATTGAATACCCTGGGCTAGTTATGCTAAAAGATCCGCTAGGTAACATAGATCCAGATGCTTTAACTTCGTCAATTTGGATTTTTAAGGTACCGTTAACTGTATCGTATGGCGGCGATAGTACATCAATGTCAGTATAATCATCGCGCCATGTTACTCTAAATGTAATTGTACTAGCTGTTCCGTTAACATTGGTTGGATCTGTACAATTACATAGTGCTTCTATGGCATAGTAATTTGCAGAATACGGTGAACTGGCTGTTGTTTGATATACTGTTTGATATGCTGTTGTAAGAGTATAAAAATTAACAATTACAGGAGTAATTGCACCAAAATTAATCGTACCAATTGTAGTGTTTAATAAGTTATACCATGCATTATATTGTGATGTTGTTGTACCGCCCGACAGTGTACTTGTAAATCTTAATTTTCCACCACTGTTAAAAAAGTATCTAGCTTCATCAGCATTTGCAAATGTTACTGTAAGTGTGCATTGACTTTGAGTACTCCAAGATCCAGTTCTTTCTTGACTAATTGCTGATGACAGAACTGATTGCCCGTCACCGATACTAAATTTATCTGTAATTGCCTGTTCTGAAATAGTGTCGTAATTAATATTAGGAAATCCGGGACCATACCCAATGTATCCACCTGCTTCAATTATTGACGGCAAGACTCCGTCTTGATGCACTTTAGCATTTATAATATCGTAACGTAATAAATCCCACTGTAATTTTGTGATATTATTTCCAGAAAATACAGCAGAACTAGCAACTGTTTGCCCGTATCCACGCTGCCCTGATCCTGATCCCAATATCGATACAATTTTATTACGGATTTCCGTATAGTCTAAAGGAACTATTCGTTTCTGACTATCTGGTACTGGTAGCGAGTCAAACTTAGGCATATTACAGCACCACTGCTTCGACTAATTTAACCCCTGCATCGTCATTAGATTCTAACGCTACAGCAAATACATCTAATCTATCAGCGGCTACTTGAGCAACTCCGTCGTTGCCTGCTACAAGTCGATCGCCTTTTTTAACTTCGCCGGCTACCTTAACAGGAACTCGTCCTTTAAGAGCTATATATGTCCCGCCTTCTAAATCTTTGTTCATCATAAACGCTGGGTTTGCACTTACAACCCCTATGGCTAACTCACCGTAACTTGATGCAGTAACTTCTGCGTTACCGCCAACTACTACTACTGTGCCAACTTCGTATTCTGCATCAGCTAGATATTTTTCAGCTAAGTCTGCATAGCGAGCTGCGGTAGCTGTTCCTTGAAATAATG
>Ga0114978_10005307_pt1 | contig 10311 bp, 7 predicted proteins | sample S_140212_EF_Meta_FD_87027 | JGI IMG/M metagenome (GOLD analysis project Ga0114978, IMG submission 87027) | Freshwater microbial communities from Lake Simoncouche, Canada to study carbon cycling - S_140212_EF_MetaG | ecosystem: Environmental > Aquatic > Freshwater > Lake | place: Lake...
ACCGGTACCAACCCCGAAGATGTCGAGTCCAGCAAGGTGTACGCGGCCGGATTGGTGATCCGTGATCTGCCGCGATATGCGAGCAATTTTCGCAACACGATGGATTTATCCGCTTACCTCCGTGCCAATAATGTGGTGGCCATCGCGGATATCGACACCCGCAAATTGACGCGTATTTTGCGCGAGAGCGGTGCGCAGGAGGGGTGCGTAATGGCGGGCAAACAGTTGTCCGCCATGGATGACGCAGAAGCCCTGCGTTTGGCCGGTGAGTTTCCCGGGCTAGCCGGTATGGATCTCGCCAAGGTTGTGAGCTGCAAAACAGCTTATTCGTGGAAAGAAACGACTTGGGCCTTGGGGCGTGGTTACGGCAGTCAGGATCAGCCCAGCTACAAGGTTGTCGCCTACGATTTCGGTATTAAGAGCAATATTCTGCGCATGCTGGCTGCACGCGGATGCGCCATTGAAGTGGTTCCCGCGCAGACCCCTGCCAGCGAGGTCTTGGCGCGCCATCCCGATGGCGTCTTTTTGTCTAACGGTCCCGGTGATCCGGAGCCCTGCGATTACGCGATCAAGGCGATACGCGAAATTGTGGATACCGGCATTCCGGTGTTCGGTATCTGTCTTGGTCATCAACTGCTCGCGCTCGCTAGCGGTGCGAAAACATTGAAAATGAAATTCGGTCATCACGGCGCCAATCATCCGGTGCAGGATTTGGACAGCGGCAGGGTGGCGATTACCAGTCAGAACCACGGTTTTGCCGTCGATGCGAGTACGCTGCCGGCCAATACGCGTGTCACGCACAAGTCGCTGTTCGACGGCACGCTGCAGGGGTTTACCCGCACCGATCGTCCGGCGTTTTGTTTTCAAGGGCATCCCGAGGCGAGTCCAGGGCCGCAGGATATCGGTTATCTCTTTGACCGCTTCGTGGCTTTGATCGAAGAACACCGCAAACAGGCGACGGTCTGAAATGCCAAAACGTACAGACATCAAGAGTGTATTAATCATTGGCGCGGGTCCGATCGTCATCGGTCAGGCCTGCGAATTCGATTACTCGGGCGCACAGGCCTGCAAGGCGCTGCGCGAAGAGGGTTATCGCGTCATTCTGGTCAACTCGAATCCGGCCACTATCATGACGGACCCGAATATGGCTGACGCGACCTACATCGAGCCCGTGACCTGGCGCATGGTCGAAAAAGTTATCTCAATCGAGCGCCCGGATGCATTGCTGCCAACCATGGGTGGGCAAACCGCGTTGAATTGCGCTCTTGATCTTGCCAAGCATGGCGTGCTCGACAAGTATGGCGTCGAGATGATCGGCGCGAAAAAAGAGGCGATCGACAAGGCCGAGGATCGTGAAAAGTTCAAGCAGGCGATGAAGAAGATCGGGCTTGATTCGGCGCGTTCGGCGATTGCACACAGCCTCGAAGAGGCGCTGCAGGTGCAGGCTGTGGTGGGTTTTCCAACCATCATCCGGCCGTCGTTTACGCTCGGCGGCACCGGTGGCGGTATTGCCTATAACCGCGAAGAATTCATCTCCATCTGCAGCGGCGGTCTGGATGCCTCGCCGACCAAGGAAGTGCTGATCGAAGAATCTGTGATCGGCTGGAAAGAATACGAGATGGAGGTGGTGCGGGATAGCAAGGACAACTGCATCATCATCTGTTCGATCGAGAACCTCGACCCGATGGGGGTGCACACAGGGGACTCCATCACGGTAGCGCCGGCGCAGACGCTGACCGACAAGGAATATCAGATCATGCGCGACGCCTCGATCGCCTGTTTGCGCGAGATCGGCGTCGATACCGGTGGTTCGAACGTACAGTTTGCGATTAATCCGGCCGATGGGCGCATGTTGATCATTGAGATGAACCCGCGCGTGTCGCGTTCATCCGCGCTGGCCTCGAAGGCCACGGGCTTTCCGATCGCCAAGGTGGCCGCAAAACTGGCCATCGGTTATACGCTTGACGAGCTGAGCAATGACATTACCGGTGGTGCAACGCCGGCATCGTTTGAGCCGACCATCGATTATGTTGTGACGAAGGTGCCGCGGTTTGCCTTTGAGAAATTTCCGCAGGCCAATGATCGGCTGACCACGCAGATGAAATCGGTTGGTGAGGTGATGGCGATGGGCCGCACTTTTCAGGAGTCATTCCAGAAGGCATTGCGCGGACTCGAGGTTGGTGCCGATGGCCTCAACCAGAAAACCACTGATCGCGAGATTATCGAGAAGGAACTCGGCGAGCCGGGGCCTGAGCGTATTTGGTATGTCGGTGACGCCTTTGAAAATGGATTCACGCTGGAGGAAGTCCATCAGCTGACGAAAATCGACCTCTGGTTCCTCACGCAGATCAAGGAAATTGTTGATCTCGAAATGGATCTCGAGACGCGCAAGCTTGAAGAGCTGGATGTGCTGACCGTACGCATGTTAAAGCGTAAGGGATTCGCCGACCGCCGGTTGGCCCATTTGTTGAAGACCACGGAAGCGGCGGTGCGCTCTTATCGGCACGCGATGGGGATACGCCCCGTCTACAAACGCGTCGACACTTGTGCCGGGGAATTTTCCACCCGTACCGCCTACATGTACTCAACTTATGAGGAAGAGTGCGAGTCGCAGCCGACTGACCGCAAAAAAATCATTGTCCTTGGCGGCGGACCCAACCGCATCGGGCAGGGCATCGAGTTCGACTACTGTTGCGTGCATGCCTCGCTGGCGCTGCGCGAGGACGGCTTCGAAACGATCATGGTGAACTGCAATCCTGAAACAGTGTCGACCGACTATGACACTTCGGATCGCCTGTATTTCGAGCCGGTGACGCTGGAGGATGTGCTTGAGATCGTGCACATTGAAAAGCCGTTTGGCGTGATTGTGCAATACGGTGGTCAGACGCCACTCAAGCTGGCGCGTGATCTCGAGGCCAATGGCGTGCCTATCATCGGTACATCGCCGGACTCAATTGATGTCGCCGAAGATCGCGAGCGTTTCCAGAAACTGCTCCACAAGTTGAAGCTCAAGCAGCCGCCTAACCGCACCGCGCGCAGTAGTCAAAAGGCGCTGGCACTGGCGGCGGAAATCGGCTATCCGTTGGTGGTGCGCCCCTCCTACGTGTTGGGTGGCCGCGCAATGGAGATCGTTCACGAGCAAAGTGAACTCGAGCGCTATATGCGTGAGGCGGTCAAGGTATCGAATGATTCGCCGGTGCTGCTGGATCGTTTTCTGAACGATGCAACCGAGGTCGATGTCGACGCGATTTGTGACGGCAAGGATGTTTTGATCGGCGGCATCATGGAGCATATTGAGCAGGCTGGCGTTCATTCAGGCGATTCGGCGTGCTCGCTGCCGCCGTTCAGCCTGACGCCTGCTGTGCAGGACGAGTTACGCCGGCAGACCATTGCCATGGCGCACGCCCTTAAGGTGGTCGGTTTGATGAATGTGCAGTTTGCCATTCAGAAAAATCCCGAAGCCGGCGGTGCCGATGTCATCTACGTACTTGAGGTTAATCCCCGGGCTTCGCGTACAGTACCGTTTGTATCGAAGGCGATCGGGCAGCCCCTGGCAAAGATCGCCGCACGTTGCATGGCCGGCATCTCGCTGGCTGAGCAAAAGCGTCTGCATGAGGTGGTGCCGCCTTATTTCTGTGTGAAAGAGGCTGTATTCCCCTTCATCAAGTTCCCCGGTGCGGACACCATACTTGGCCCGGAAATGAAGTCGACGGGCGAGGTTATGGGAGTCGGCGCAACATTTGGCGAGGCGTTTTTCAAGTCTCAACTGGGGGCTGGCGATCGTCTGCCGGTTTCGGGGAATGTATTCGTCAGCGTACGCGATCCCGACAAGCAGGCCGTCGTGCCTATTGCCCAGGAATTGATCGCGCTTGGATTTCAGTTGATCGCCACGCGCGGCACCGCTGCTGCCTTGATGGCAGCAGGTATCGCGGTCACGGCAGTTAACAAGGTTGCTGAAGGGCGGCCGCATGTTCTTGATATGATCAAAAACGGTGAAATTTCGCTAATCGTTAATACCGTCGAGGATAAACGTGCCGCCGTGCGCGATTCCTACGCGATCCGGCGTGCCGCACTGCAGAGTCGCATCACGGTGTACACGACTTTGGCAGGTGCGCGTGCGGCCTGTACCGGCATGCAGCAATCGCGTGACCTTCAGGCTTACGATTTGCAGGGGTTGCATGCGCGCATCACCGAGATGGTTCGCTGAGACTACACTGGGATACGGGGACCACCATGGGCAAGATACCGCTGACAATCAAGGGTTCTGAAAAGCTGCGTGCTGAATTGCATGAGCTGAAATCAGTACGCCGACCGCAAATTATTGCCGCTATTGCTGAGGCGAGGGCGCATGGCGATCTTTCGGAGAACGCAGAATATGCCGCGGCCAAGGAGCGCCAGAGCTTTATTGAGGGGCGTATTGCCGAGATTGAGAGCAAGTTGTCCAACGCACAGGTGATTGATCCCGCGACGCTGGACGCTGATGGGCGCTGTGTATTCGGCGCCACCATTGAGCTTGAGGATCAGACCACGGGTGATTCGGTAACTTATCAGATCGTTGGTGATGACGAGGCGGATATCAAGGCGGGCAAGATTTCAATCAGCTCGCCGATTGCGCGCGCGCTGATCGGTAAGTCTGAAGGTGATATTGCGGATGTGCAGGCCCCTAGCGGCGTGCGCAGTTTCGAAATTATCGAGGTTAAGTACGTCTAGCCATGCGCAGCATTGCCGACGGATTGCATGCAATCGCCCTGACATTGTGGATAGGCAGTCTGTGGGCTGTGGGATTGCTGGTCGCGCCGACACTTTTTTATTCGCTAGGCGACCGCGCACTGGCAGGCAGCATCGCCGGCAAGTTGTTTACGCTGCTGTCATATCTCGGGATCGGATGTGCCGTGTATCTGCTCCTGTTCCGACTGTTTCGGTTCGGTGCAAAAGGGCTGAAGCACGGTCGTTTTTGGATTGTCGTTCTGATGTTGGCGCTCATTATTGCCGGGCAATATGGCGTACAACCCATACTCGCCGCGATCAAAGAGCAAGCCTTCCCCGCGGAGGTGATGGAGAGCGTATTTCGCGACCGTTTTTCAACCTGGCACGGGGTCGCCAGCGTCTTGTATCTGATCGAGTGCTGTCTTGCCCTGCTACTGGTTTGGCTGCAGGGAAGGGACCCGTCTTAGCCTTGGTAGCTGCGTTTGGTGCGGCGCGGTTTTTTGCGTTTTCGCACCTGTTTTTTTGCCGCCTCGGGCTTGTCTGGATGCGGTCGATAGACAACCAGAATTTTGCCGATGTGCTGCACCGGGGCCGCAGAAAGTGTTTCGCACAACTCTTGCTGCAACGCGGTGCGCGTTGCGTGCTCGTCCGAGAAAATCCGGACTTTGATCAGTTCGTGGCTGTCGAGGCTGCGGTCAATTTCCTGCAAAACGGTGGCGGTAAGCCCCCCCTCGCTGACCATCACTACCGGATTGAGAGAGTGTGCGCGGGCACGCAGTTCGCGACGATGTGCTGATGTGAGTTCTAGTATCATGATTGCGCCGGAGTCTAACAGGTTGTGGCGTTGGCGGGCATATGGCGCTGGCAAAACAAGGTATTGGGATTAATCAACGATGTGTTTTGTATTGCGGGTCAGGGCTGTGCCGCTGGCGTTTCATGTCACCGTTTTTCAACGCCGGAAATGATATTCAATGAAACGCTCAAAAACGAGTCATCAATGGATGCGGGAGCATATGAATGACGTATACGTCAAACGTGCCCGCAGCGAAGGTTACCGTTCGCGAGCCTCCTATAAATTACTTGAGATCGCCGAACGCGATAAATTACTGCGCCAGGGGATGACGGTGGTGGACCTCGGGGCAACGCCAGGCGGGTGGTCGCAGGTTGCGCGCGCCCAGGTAGGTTCGGGTGGGCAGGTTTATGCCCTCGATATTCTGGAAATGGAACCATTGCCCGGCGTGAACTTCATGCTGGGCGACTTTCGGGATGAAACGGTGGAGTCCCAGCTGAGTGCTGCTCTGGCGGGGCGACCGATAGACCTTGTATTAAGCGATATGTCCCCCAATATCAGCGGTATTGCGATGAGTGATCAGGCGCGGGCCATGCACTTGGCTGAACTTGCGCTGGGTTTTGCCGTAAAACATTTGAAGCCGGGCGGGTCGTTTCTTGTGAAAGTGTTCCAAGGGTCTGGATTTCAAGAGTTTTTCAAGGAAATGCAACGGGGTTTTGAGAAGGTTTCGGCGCGTAAGCCGGAGGCTTCACGCGGCCGCAGCAACGAACTGTATCTGCTGGGTAGCAAATGCCGTGTGACGCTACCGGCGGTTACCGACGGAGAACCAACAGAACTCCAGAAAAGAGTTTAGAATTGTCGGAGAAAAGCTTTGTTTTTTATCGCAAATAGCGAGAGGCGCACTTGAATCAATTGATTAAGAACGTAGCGGTGTGGTTGGTTATTGCGCTGGTGCTGATGACCGTCTTTAACCAATACAGCAAGAACCAGTCGGCGCAGAGCGTTGTGCCTTATTCGCAATTCATGGACGAGGTCAAGAATGGCCGCGTTAAATCGGCGCTTGTGGAAGGGCGCACGGTTCGCTGGCAGGCGATTGACGAGCGCAAATACGTCACCTACAGCCCTGGCACGCTCGGCGACTTATGGATGGTCAGCGATCTCCTCAAAGCCGGTGTGAAAGTAGATGCGAAACCCGAGGAAGAACAGTCCTTCCTCTCGGCGTTCTTCTTCTCCTGGGGGCCGATGCTCCTGCTCATCGGTGTGTGGGTATTCTTCATGCGACAGATGCAGGGTGGCGGCCGCGGTGGCGCTTTTTCTTTCGGAAAGAGTCGCGCGCGCATGATGGATGAAAATAGTAATACGGTGACGTTTGCTGACGTTGCCGGTTGCGAGGAAGCCAAGGAAGAAGTCGCCGAACTGGTTGAGTTTTTGCGTGATCCGAGCAAGTTTCAAAAGCTTGGTGGGCGGATTCCGCGCGGTGTCTTGATGGTGGGCAACCCAGGCACTGGCAAGACGCTGCTCGCGAGGGCTATTTCCGGCGAGGCGAAGGTTCCTTTTTTCAGCATTTCTGGATCCGATTTCGTGGAAATGTTCGTTGGTGTCGGCGCTGCGCGCGTTCGCGATATGTTTGAACAGGCGAAAAAACAGGCGCCTTGCATTATTTTTATTGATGAGATCGACGCCGTGGGCCGTCAGCGTGGCGCTGGTTTGGGCGGCGGTAATGATGAGCGTGAGCAGACATTGAACCAATTACTGGTCGAGATGGACGGCTTTGAAGGGGCCGCAGGTGTTATCGTGATAGCTGCCACTAACCGTCCGGACGTGCTGGATCCGGCTTTGTTGCGCCCGGGCCGCTTTGATCGTCAAGTGGTTGTGCCGCTGCCCGATATCAGGGGGCGCGAACAGATATTGCTTGTGCATATGCGCAAGGTTCCCGGGGCGCCTGATGTCAAGGCCGAGATCATCGCGCGTGGTACGCCGGGTTTTTCGGGTGCGGATCTCGCCAACTTGGTGAATGAGGCGGCGTTGTTTGCGGCACGTAAGAACAAACGCCTTGTTGATATGGATGATTTTGAGCAGGCGAAAGACAAGATCTTCATGGGGGCAGAACGCCGCTCGATGGTGATGCCGGAAGACGAGCGTGTGACCACCGCCTATCATGAGGCGGGGCATGCAGTGGTGGCGTATACGCTGCCCAAAGCTGATCCGGTGCACAAAGTGACCATTATTCCGCGCGGTCGTGCGCTGGGAGTGACCTGGATGTTGCCGGCGGAGGATCGTCACGGTAAAGACCGCGAGCGCCTGTGTCAGGATATTTCAGTTTCGCTGGGTGGTCGGATCGCCGAGGAGGTTTTTCTCGGTCAGATGACTACCGGTGCGAGCAGTGATTTCCAGAATGCGACGAACCTCGCGCGACGCATGGTAACCGAGTGGGGTATGTCCGACGCTCTTGGTCCGGTCGTCTATGGGGAAAATGAGGGCGAAGTTTTTCTCGGGCGCTCCGTGACGACGCACAAGAATATGTCTGAAGCCACAATGCAGAAGGTGGATGCGGAAATTCGCAGATTTATCGATCAGCAATACCATGTGGCGCGCAAGATAATCGAGGAGTCCCGCGACAAGGTCGAGAAAATCGCCAAGACGCTGCTGGAGTGGGAAACGCTTGACGCCGACCAGTTGAAAGAGATTATGGAAGGGCGTGAGCCACACCCGCCCAAGCCTGCGGTGCCAACAGCCGCAGTTCCGCCTCGGGACTTGCCGCCGAGTGCCGCCGCTACTGCTGCAAGCGGCGCGACCTGATTACCCTTTTACTTCTCAGGTTTGATCGTCGTTGCTCAGCCAGATGAACCCGGTTGGCCGGGGCAGGCGATGATGGCACTTCGTTGCGGCAAATATTGCCTCGATTTAGGACGACCCCTGATTATGGGGGTTGTCAATGTAACGCCTGACTCTTTCTCAGATGGTGGGCATTTCTACTCGGTCACTTCTGCTGTGGCACATGCCCGTCAGTTGATTGAGGAAGGCGCCGATTTAATCGATATCGGCGGAGAGTCGACCCGACCTGGTGCTTCCGAAGTGACGTTGGAGGAAGAAAGGCGTCGGGTGCTTCCTGTGTTGGCAGCGTTGTCGGACGTTAACGTGCCGATATCGGTTGATACCCGTAAACCGGTATTGATGCGCGAGGCGATCGCGGCAGGTGCTTCCATGATCAATGATATCGAAGCGCTGCAATCCGCCGAATCGGTCGAGGTTGTCGCCGGGAGTGCTGTCGCGGTTTGCTTGATGCACAAGCGCGGCACGCCAGCCAATATGCAAATCGCGCCACGCTACGACAATGCGGTTACCGAGGTTGCCAAATTTCTCGAGGAACGAGTTACGGTTGCTTGTGCGGCGGGGATTGCTCGGGAGCGACTGATCGTCGACCCTGGTTTCGGCTTTGGCAAGACGCTACAACACAATCTGCAATTGTTGCGTGGTTTGGCGGCGATTGCCCCGCACGGCGTGGCGCTGTTGGCAGGTCTTTCGCGCAAGTCCATGCTCGGACAGATTACCGGAAGGGCCGAGAATCAGCGGGTGTTTGGTAGCGTGGCGGCGGCCCTGATTGCGGCACAGCATGGCGCGCATATCCTGCGTGTCCACGAGGTCGCGGCGACCAGGGATGCCCTTGAGGTTTGGCAGGCAGTGCGTGCCAATAGTGCTTAGAGGCGACTGCGCTTTTGTAAAAATGATGGAATTCAAATGAAGAGAAAATATTTCGGTACCGACGGTATTCGGGGCAAGGTTGGTGAGGCGCCAATCACGCCGGATTTTGTGTTGCGTTTGGGGTTTGCGGCCGGTCGTGTGCTTGCGTTACAGGGCAAGCTGGGCGAGCGTCCGGCGGTTTTGATCGGCAAGGACACCCGTATCTCCGGCTATATGCTTGAGTCTGCTCTGGAGGCCGGGCTTGCAGCCGCCGGGGTTGATGTTCTGTTGGTCGGGCCAATGCCGACGCCCGGAGTTGCTTATCTGACGCGGGCGCTGCGCCTGTCGGCGGGTATTGTGATTAGTGCCTCTCATAATCCGTTCGACGACAACGGAATCAAATTCTTTTCGGGTGAGGGCGCCAAGCTGCCAGACAATATTGAGTTGGCCATAGAGGCTGAATTGGACCGCCCTATGCAGGCCCGCAAGTCGTCCGGCTTGGGCAAGGCCCGGCGTGTGGATGATGCGGCGGGCCGTTATATCGAATTTTGCAAGAGTACTTTCCCGTCATCGCTTGATTTACGCGGAATGAAGATCGTTCTTGATAGCGCCAATGGTGCGAGTTACCACGTCGCTGAACCCGTGTTGCATGAACTCGGCGCCGAGGTGGTTGCCATTGGCAACCGGCCTGACGGCATGAATATCAATCATCTTTGTGGTGCCACAAACCCTGCCGCGTTGCAAAAAGCAGTGGTGCGCGAAGCTGCTGACCTTGGTATTGCGCTTGACGGTGATGGCGACCGTCTGGTCATGGTTGACGCGAAGGGTGAAATTTATGATGGAGACCGTTTGCTTTATGTGATTGCCGCAGATCGCCGTCGGCAACGCCTCTTGCGAGGCGGGGTTGTTGGAACCCTGATGAGTAATTTCGGTTTGGAAGAGGCGTTTACGAAGATGCGGATACCGTTTTCTCGCGCTGCGGTAGGGGATCGCTATGTCCTTGAATTGCTCAAGAAGCGCGGGTGGCAACTCGGTGGCGAAAATTCAGGACATATAGTATGTCTCGACCGGCACACCACAGGCGACGGAATCGTTTCGGCGTTACAGGTGCTGGCAGCGTTGCGTGGTGGCGC
>Ga0114978_10005308_pt1 | contig 10311 bp, 6 predicted proteins | sample S_140212_EF_Meta_FD_87027 | JGI IMG/M metagenome (GOLD analysis project Ga0114978, IMG submission 87027) | Freshwater microbial communities from Lake Simoncouche, Canada to study carbon cycling - S_140212_EF_MetaG | ecosystem: Environmental > Aquatic > Freshwater > Lake | place: Lake...
TCGGGAAGCGGTAAAAGCACGCTGCTACATTTGCTTGCGGGTCTTGACGCGGCGGATTCTGGCGAGCTTGAAGTGGGCGAATCTCGGCTTGATGGACTCTCTGAAAATGAATTGACGCTGCATAGACGACGCAGAAGTGGCGTTGTTTTCCAAGGTTTTAACCTGCTTCCAACATTGAACGCGCTGGAGAACGTGACGCTTCCATCAACGCTTGATGGATTGTCCCACGCCAGCGTGGCGGCACGGGCGCAGGAATTGCTGCGTGAACTTGGCTTAGGCGAGCGCATGGATCATCGACCTGATTCGCTTTCAGGTGGCGAGCAACAACGCGTTGCCATTGCGCGCGCTTTGTTGAATGAGCCGCCAGTGTTGTTGGCCGATGAGCCAACTGGAAATTTGGATAGCGACACCAGTGATCGCTTGTGGCGATTGTTGGCGGGTCTTGCGGCGCGGCGAAATATGTTGGTGGTGATGGTCACGCACGAACCGACCGCGGCGGCGCATTGTGAAAAAGTTCATGTTCTTCGAGATGGCCTTTTGGCCGGGAGCTTTGATGTTCAAGGGATGGATGCTTCCCAGTTGGCGCTTCGCGCGGCGGACATTGTTCGCTCGCCCAGGTAGAAGCGCGCTGCTCTTTGCCGCCATCGCAATGGCAAGCATGCTGGTGACAGCTGTTGGAAGTGGCATGCGCACAGTGCACAACAATGTGCAAGGAAAATTGACAAATTTGTTGGGCGAAGTGGACGCACGATTGGTTCAACAATCGGCGGCGGCATTTTCCGCAAGCATTGTGGAGCAGGTGAAATCGTGGCCAGATGTGGAGGCGGTTTCTGCGCGCAGATTGGGCTCATTCACGCTCAGTCGCGCCGATGGCGCGCTTGATGCCGCTGGGAAATTGCGCAGAACGACCGCGCAAGCGCGCGGCATTGATCCCATCTCCGACCCGCGCTTTGACCCCATGCCCATGCAGGAAGGCCACCGACCCGGCGACGCGAATCAAATTGCGCTTGATCCAGTCACGGCAAAAACCTTGGACGCAAAATTGGGCGATGAACTCTTGGTGCTGCGATTAGGCGCGCCGGTGAAATTAGTCGTGTGCGGAATTGTGCAAAGGCCCATGTTGGGCGCGTTGCAAAAACCAGCGGTGGTTGTGTATCGCTCAACGCTGAACCAAGCCATGGGCCGCGATGATGAAGCCACGCAAGTCGCAATATTGTTGAAGCCGGGAACAGACGTTGGCGCGTGGTGCAAGGCGCATTCAAAAGATGTCGAAGCGGACATGTTGCTTGAGCCAGCGGAAATGGCTACATCGGGAATGGACAAGCAAGTGCTCGCGGGGCAACTTGGTTTCACGCTTGCAACAGTGATCGCATTTCTTGCCTGCTCGTTCATTGTTGGCGTTGGCATGACCACCGCGGTTGCGGAATTGGAACGCGAACTGGCCACACTGCGCTGCTTGGGCGCATCGCGCGGACAACTTTTCGCGGGGCAATGTTGCGCAGGCGTGGTCCTCAGCAGCACCGCTGGAATTGTGGGAATTCCCTTTGGTTTTGCGGGTGCGTGGCTGGTGACTTGGTGGTTCCGCGACAGTTTGCCCGAAGGTTTCACGCCTTCGTGGCTTGGCGCGGGATTGGCTCTTGGCGGATCGGTGATGGCGGGATTGCTTGGGGCGCTCAACCCCGCGCGCATCGCATCGCAAACTTCACCGCTTGAGGCTTTGCGTAGACGCGCTACACCAGTGCGCCGCGCAGGAATATGGATTTGTCTTGGAGTTGGAATTGCATGCGCAAGTTTTGAGGTGTTGGTGCTGACGCTTCCAACAAATACGCAACAGAAATTTTGGCTGCATGCATTGGCTGGCTTGCCCATTATTCACATTGGATGGTTTCTTTTGTGCGTGCCTATTATGCAAATGGTTGGCGCGTTGTTCAGCGGACCGTTGACAACACTCTGTGGATTACCCAAGGGTTTGTTGCGTGGTGGTGTCATGCGCGCGCCATATCGACTAGGCCTGACCGCTGGTGCGCTGATGATGGGTATGAGCATTCTGGTGAGCTCATGGAGTAACGGCGAAAGTCTGTTGAATGAAATTCGTTCCAAGGTGAAATTTGGCGACGCGTTCGCGTTTCGTATCAGTGGTTTGAGTCCGCGCGATCAAGAAGCGCTGCGAAAACTTCCAGGCGTGCGAAACGCAGCGGCCGTTGGATATTTGCCGCTCAAGACGGATTCCAAAATGGCGCTGGGCGTGCAATCCATCGCGCCGCCAAATGTGATTTGCGTTGGTTTTGAGCCTGATTCATTCTTAAAAATGAATCGCTTGGATTGGATTCGTGGGTCGCCGGAAACGGCGTTGCCGCAACTGAAAAGTGGCGAGGGCGTTCTAGTTGCGGAGCAATTTCTCACCGCGCGTGGAATTGATGTGGGCGACTCGATTGATCTCATTGGTCCCAAGAGCCGCGTCACCATGAAAGTGGTTGGGGTTGTGTCGAGCGCAGGCTTGGACATGGCGACGCAAGTTTTTGGAATTCGCAGCGTCTACATGGAGCACGCCATGAGTTGCGTGTTCATGGATTTGTCCGCGGTGGCAAAAAACTTTGGCGTGCGTGATGCGGTGATCATGCAAATGGATTTAGGTCCAGTCGGTTCCACCGAACAAGATGAGGAATTGGCCGCCGCTGTCGCCAACGCGGTCCCAGGCGCGCTGTTCGCTAGTGGCCGCGGCATTCGTACGCAAGTGGATGAGGTTGGCAAAGTCATTCTTGGAATGGGCGGCGCCATTGCGTTCGCGGCATTGCTGCTTGGATGTTTTGGCGTGGGCAATGTGATCGCAGCGCAAGTTTCTGGTCGCGGCTATGAGTTTGGAGTGCTGCGCGCCACCGGCGCAAGCAGACATTCCGTGGCCTGCCTGGTGCTTGCCGAAGCCGCCATAATTGCTGTAACCGCAATTGTTGGCGGGACAGGTTTAGGTTTTGAATTGGCTTGGGCTGGTTGCATTTTGTACCGCGACTTGATCGGACTGAATCTTGTGGCCATTTTCCCTTTGATTCCATGGGGTATTGGCGCGGTGACGGTGGTGATATTCACAATTCTTGCCGCCATTCCAGCGGTTCGACGGCTACTGCGAAAATCGCCGCGCGAACTTCTTTCTGGAAACGCGTGAATTTGAATTCGCATGCAAGCGCCCCACTTCCTACAGTGCATGTGTGAGCGATCGCGCCTTTCAAATTCAGGCCCCATTTGTTCCCACGGGAGATCAACCGGCGGCGATCGAGTCATTGGTTGAAGGTTTAAAAGACGGGCGACAGTGGCAAACTTTGCTTGGCGCCACGGGAACTGGAAAAACATTCACCATTGCCAATGTCATTGAGCGCGTGCGCAAACCCACGCTTGTGATCAGCCACAACAAAACGCTGGCCGCGCAACTATACGAGGAGTTGCGCGAATTATTTCCAAACAACTCGGTGAATTATTTTGTGAGTTTCTACGACTACTACCAACCTGAGGCGTACATACCTCAGCGCGATATTTACATTGAGAAGGACGCGTCGCGCAACGACGACTTGGATCGTCTACGACTTGCAACCACCAGTGCCCTGCTTTCGCGCCAAGATGTGATTGTTGTTGCCAGCGTGAGTTGCTTGTACGGCTTGGGCAGTCCGGCCGAATACATGAATCGCATGCTGGCCGTGCGCCGTGGTGAAAAGCTTGATCGGCGAGCCTTTTTCCTTGGTTTAACCACCATGCAATACATCCGCAACGAGGTCGCGCCAGAGCGCGGCACCTTTCGCGTGCGCGGCGATTTAATCGAGGTCTATCCCGCATATGAGCAACACGCGATTCGCATTGGCATGTTTGGAGACGAAGTGGAGCGCATTGAAATTGTCGACCCGGTAAGCGGCGAAATTTTAGCCGAGGAAGTCGCCGCTTTTATTTTTCCAGCAAAGCATTACATGATGCCCGAGGACCAAGTTCAAAAAGCCTTAGCCGAGATGCGCAAGGATCTGGCTGCGCGTGTTCTTGAACTACGCTCGGCGGGAAAGTTGGTGGAGGCGCAGCGTCTTCAAGGCCGTGTGCAATACGACTTGGAAATGATCCACGAGACTGGCTTCTGCAGCGGCATTGAAAATTACAGCCGCTACTTCGATGGCCGCACCGCGGGCGAGCGTGCGTATTGCTTGCTGGATTATTTCCGCAGCATTCCCGGGCGCGAAAAAAATGATTGGCTGTGCGTGATCGACGAATCGCACGTCACCATTCCGCAAATGCGCGGCATGTACTTTGGCGATCGAAAACGCAAGGAAACGCTGGTGGAACACGGGTTTCGACTGCCCGCCGCGCTGGACAACCGACCGCTGACATTTCCAGAATTTGAATCATTGGTGCCGCAAACTATTTTAGTCAGCGCCACTCCAAGCGCATGGGAGCTGGAGCATTGCGGTGGCGTCGTGACCGAGCAGGTGATCCGACCGACTGGACTTGTCGATCCGCCAATTACCATTTTGCCCGCTCTCACCCAAGTGGCGGATTTCATTGAGCGCGCCCGTGAACGCGCCGCGCGCGGTGAACGAACACTGGTCACCGCTCTCACCAAAAGATTGTGCGAAGATTTATGCACGCATTTGGACAAGCAAGGCCTGCGCGTGCGTTATTTGCACAGCGAAATTGAAACCCTTGATCGCCTTGAGTTGCTGCGTGAATTGCGCGAGGGCGTATACGACGTCTTGATCGGCGTCAACTTGCTGCGCGAAGGACTTGATCTTCCGGAGGTCAGCTTGGTTTGCATTTTAGACGCCGATCGCCAAGGTTTTCTGCGTAGCACTTCGAGTTTGATTCAGACCATGGGCCGCGCGGCGCGCAACTCAAATTCAGAAGCCATTTTATACGCGGACAAAGTGACCAAGGAAATGCAGGCGGCGATAGACGAAGTGTCACGGCGGCGCCAAAAACAAATCGCACACAACACCGCCAACAACATCACCCCAGAAACTATCCACAAGGCGATACGCCGCGGAATTGAGCAGGAATTGGCGGCTTCGCGAAGTGTGCGCGCCGCCGCCGGCCGCAAAGATGACAAAGAAATGGACCGCGATGAAATGTTGGAAGCCATGCATGCGGACATGCTGCGCGCCGCAGAGGAAATGGAATTTGAGACCGCGGCGAAGTTAAGGGATCGCATCAACCGTTTGAAAGCCTCGCCACGAGTGGAGGGAATGATTTTGCCCGAAGAGGAACCCATGCAAAAGCGCTCAACCAACGCCGGCATGCCGGGCACGCGAGCCAGTGGGAAACGCATCCACCCTTAATCGTGTGACTCAAGGCGCATCGAGTTGCTCAATACAATGTAAGGCTTCGTGCGCAATTTCATGCGCGGCGAAATACCAACTGAAATAGCCAGCTTAAAAACAAATCAGCCCCGCGATCACGGGGCTTTCTCAATACATGGAACATTAGAAATGTGTTTCAGCGCTGGAACAGTTTCATCAAAAATTTTTCATCAATGGCTCGGCAACCATTGAGCGCCCAAGTCGTGTGCGCCGACATGCTTCGCGTAGCGCCGCCATTTCAACAAGATCTGGAATTTCATCAGCCCTAGGTCGACGCACAGCCTCAAAGTCATCTTTCAGGATGCTCGGCTTGGCAATGGCTGGTGATGCGTTTCGGTTTTCCATATCTCACTACCTTAGGCAGACAAGTCAGTTTTTGTTGTATCGGCAGAAACTACGAGTCTCGCCGCAAGTTTTTTCTCTCTTGACCTACCATGCTTCTTCCTACACATAATTCCACCTGAAAGACCCAAAGAAACAAGCATTATCTTACATTTACCAAATTTACAGGCGCCAAGGCACCTTTATTGTTCCTATAAGTTGCAAGACCTACATTGACTCCCCCACCAAAACGCCTGGAATACTATTTCCAAATTGTATGACCACAACCAAAAGAGAAATCCGAATTGAAAATGCGTGCGAGCATAATTTAAAATCGCTTTCGCTTTCAATTCCGCGTGATCAACTGGTGGTGTTCACGGGCGTGTCTGGCAGCGGCAAAAGTAGTTTAGCCTTTGACACTATTTTCGCCGAAGGCCAACGCAAGTACATGGAGAGTTTGTCCGCCTACGCACGCCAATTTCTCAACCAAATGCAGAAGCCGAATGTGGAACGCATTGATGGCCTTCCACCAACGATCGCTATTCAACAACGCGGTGGCGGCCACACGCCGCGCAGCACGGTTGCAACAACCACTGAAATTTACGACGCCATGCGTTTACTGTGGGCGCGTTGCGGCACTCCCACGTGTTGGCACAGCAGTGACAACGGAAAAATATGCGGTCGTGAAATCACGGCCATGAGCGCCACACAAATCACGGACGCAATTCTGGATTCTTTTGCGGGCAAACGTGTCATGTTGGCGGCCACGGTCATTCGCGCGCGCAAAGGTTTCCATAAGGATGTTCTTGAAGCATTGCAGAAACAAGGACTGGTTCGCGCGCGCGTGGATGGCAAACTGATCGACATCCGCGAGGCGCTGAAAGCCGGCGGCGAAAATCCGCTGGGACTTGGTCGCTACGAATTGCACACCATTGAAGCAATTCTGGATCGAATTGTTCCCGCGCAAAGTGATCGTCAGCGCCTGGCGGAAAGTGTTGAGACGGTTTTAAAACTTGGCGCCGGCAGCGCACTTGCTCTGGTTGAGGATGGAGACAATTGGAAGGAACATCGATTCAGCGAGAAGCTGGCGTGTCCAGAACATCCTGAATGCTCGCTAGCCGAACTTGAGCCGAGATTATTTTCTTTTAACTCGCCACAAGGAGCATGCGCCGCCTGCAGTGGCCTTGGGCAAATTCAAGAATTTGACGCTGAACTTGTTGTTGCCAATCCCGACGCGGGCGTTGCAGATGGCGCCATTGAGCCGTGGCGGCGCAATGGTCGACGCATGAATATTTATTACGGCCGAATCCTGCGTGGATTTTGCGCCTTTTTCAAAGTTGATCGAGAGCTGCCCTATTCCAAATTGCCGCCGCGAATTCGCCGCTATCTGATGGATGGAATTCCGGAGGAGGACGCCGAAAAACTTGGAGTGAAATTTGAGGGCGTGCTGCCAAACTTGCGTCGGCGCTATTTGGAATCTGAAAGCGAATTTGTAAAGGAGCGCTTGGTTCACTACATGCGTGGCACGGCTTGTCCTGCGTGCCAAGGCAAGCGGCTTCGTCCCGAAAGTTTGGCGGTGAAAGTTCGTGGCATGGACAAACACCTGAGCATCGCTGACGCGAGCGCGCTGAATGTTGGTCACGCCATTGAGTATTTCAAGCAACTGCAATTGTCCGCTGGCAAAAAACAAATCGCGCAACCTATTCTGAAGGAAATTGAATCACGACTTGGATTTCTGTACAGCGTTGGCCTGGACTACCTGACTTTGGATCGCGCCAGTGGAACACTTTCCGGTGGCGAAGCGCAGCGCATTCGCCTGGCGACTCAAGTTGGCAGCGGATTGGTTGGTGTCTGCTACGTGTTGGATGAGCCAACCATTGGCTTGCACCAGCGCGACAATGATCGACTTGTCAAAACACTGCGCAAACTGACTGATATTGGAAACTCCGTGATTGTTGTTGAACATGACGAGGACACCATTCGCGCCGCTGATTTTGTCGTGGACATTGGTCCTGGTCCTGGACGCCACGGTGGCAAGGTTGTGGCACAAGGAACTCCAAATGAAGTCGCCGCGCATGCCACAAGTCTGACAGGCATGTACCTGCGGGGCGAGCGTTGCGTGGAGATACCTCAAACGCGCCGATCCGTCACTGAATCAAAAGCGATCGTGGTCAAAGGCGCGCGCGAAAACAATTTGAAAAACATTAATGTGACTTTTCCACTTGGTGGTTTTATTTGCGTGAGTGGAGTTTCGGGCAGCGGCAAAAGTTCATTGGTCAATGAAGTGCTTCTGAAGGTCGCGCAAAAGACAGTCCATGGATCCAAAGTGGTCCCAGGCGCGCATGACCGCGTGACTGGACTCGCGGGAATTGAACGCGTGGTTGAGGTGGATCAAAGCCCGATTGGGCGAACACCAAGATCAAATCCCGCAACGTACACGGGTATTTTTGATGACATTCGTAAACTCTTCGCGGCCGTGGCGGAGAGCCGCGCGCGTGGCTACGAGCCAGGTCGATTTTCTTTCAATGTGAAAGGCGGACGCTGCGAAATTTGCCAAGGGCAAGGCGTGCGCAAAATTGAAATGCATTTCTTGCCGGATATTTTTGTGACCTGCGAGTCTTGCAACGGAACACGGTACGCAAAAGAAACGTTGGATATTCGCTTTAAGAACAAGACCATTGCCGAAGTGCTGGACATGACCATTGATGATGCCGTTGTGTTCTTTGACGCGCACCCCAAGATTCGTGAAATGCTCAAGTGCGTGCGCGATGTGGGCCTGGGCTACATGCAACTGGGGCAAGCCAGCACAACGTTGTCGGGCGGCGAAGCGCAGCGCATTAAATTGGCAACCGAACTTGGAAATCGTTCCACTGGCAGCGCGCTGTATGTGCTTGATGAACCCACGACTGGATTGCACTTTGATGACGTGCGCAAATTGCTCGAAGTGTTGAACCGATTGGCCGACGCCGGGCACACACTGATTGTCATTGAACACAATCTGGATGTGATCAAATGCGCCGACTGGATTATTGACCTGGGTCCAGAAGGTGGCGAACGCGGCGGCGAAGTTCTTGCGGCTGGAACTCCGGAGAAAGTCGCTCAAAATGCTGCAAGCGCCACGGGCTTGTATTTACAGCGAATGCTGGGACAAACACGCGGCGTGAAATCCGTAATGAAAAAGAAGTCCAAGCGCGCATCAACAAAAACTTTATAGGTGTGCAGATACACTCGCCAACATGAATCTAAGTGATCAAGCGCTCACATTGCGCCATGTGACGCACCCGGAAGATGCCAATCACCAAGGCACAATTTTTGGCGGAAAAATATTAAGCCTGATCGACGAAGCGGCGTACTTGGAAGCGCGCAAACATGGACTGCATCGCTGGGTCACAATTCTTTTTGACCGCGTTGAATTCAAGGCGCCAGTATTCACGGGCGATGTGCTGACCGTGTTCACCAAGACCGCTGCGACTGGCCGCAGCAGCGTGACCGTGTCGGTGATCGTGGAGGCGGAGCGCTACCTTGGCGGAGAAAAAGTAATCGTGACGCACGCCACAGTGAAAATGGTCTCGGTGAACCACGCTGGACACAGCGTTGATTTCCGCACAAAGCCCGACATTTCCGAACATCCCCACGTATGACCACCGACGACATGCACAACCCCGTGCGCGTCGCGTGCTTGATTTCTGGTGGCGGTCGCAGCGTTGTGAACCTGCATCAAAAAATAATCAGCGCAAAAATTCCGGCTCGCATTGTGCTTGTTGCGTCAACGCGAGCCAATGTGGCTGGCATTCAAGCTGCCGCCGCGCTAGGCCTTGAGACCTGTGAAATTGCCGCGCTTCCAACTGACACGCTTGATGATCGCTTGGATGCCGCGCTGGAAAAATCAGGTGCCGAGTTGATTGTGCTTGCTGGATACCTGAGATTGTTTCGCGTTGCGCGCTGGAAAAATCGATGCCTGAATATTCATCCCTCGTTGCTGCCAAAATTTGGAGGCCGCGGAATGTGGGGCGAACATGTTCATGCCGCGGTGCTTGCCGCAGGCGAAATTGAAAGCGGTTGCACCGTTCACTGGGCTGATGAACAATTTGATACGGGCTCCATTATTTTGCAGCGCCGCTGCCCGATTGATGACGGCATGAACGCCACACAATTGGCCGCGCGGGTCTTTGAAGAAGAGAGCCAAGCCTTGCCAGAGGCGCTCGCGCGGGTCGCCCATTGGCTGCGTCATGGCGGAAGTCGTCCCAATTTCACTGTTGCATCGAACCCAAATCAAAAAATGAACTAAGTTTCTGAAATATGTCTTGTGGATTGCAGATTCACAACCTAGGGTTGAAACGTCCAGGTTCATACGAAAGGAATCACAATGATCGTGAACATTAGCGCCAAGCATTTGGATTTAACCCCCGCCATTGAACAATACATTCGCAGCAAAGTGACGCGTTTGGAGCGCCATTTTGACAAGGTGCTGCAAATTAATTTTGTGATTGAAAAGCAGCCGCACCATGGATTCCATGTGGAATTGATCACCGACGTGGAGCATCATGAGGACTTCATCGCCAACAGCACGCACGATGATTTGTATGCGTGCGTTGACTTGGTGCTTGACCGCGGAGTGCGGCAATTAACCGACCATAAAGACCGTTTGCGCAATCGTAAGCACCCA
>Ga0114978_10005309_pt1 | contig 10310 bp, 5 predicted proteins | sample S_140212_EF_Meta_FD_87027 | JGI IMG/M metagenome (GOLD analysis project Ga0114978, IMG submission 87027) | Freshwater microbial communities from Lake Simoncouche, Canada to study carbon cycling - S_140212_EF_MetaG | ecosystem: Environmental > Aquatic > Freshwater > Lake | place: Lake...
AGGCCGAGGAACTGCTCGACGCCGCGGCTCTGGTAGCGTTGGAGATGGCGGATGACCGCGATTTCTCGGGTCGGCGTCGTGCCAGAAATATGCAGGTAAGTCAGGCGGCCTTCGTCATCGTGCGTGTGCGCCACTTGCGGCAAAATTGAAATACCCAGCCCCATGGACACGAAGAGCTTCAGCGTAGCGACCTGCGCACAGCGATAGCCAATCTTGGGCACAAAGTTATGGTCGCCGAAAAAACCCTGAATTTGCGTCGCCAAGGTACTCGAATCGCCCATCGAGACGAACGTTTCCTCGGCGAGGTCGGCAATGCCGATTTCCTTGCGATCCGCGAAGGGGTGTCGCTGCCCTACCACGAGCAGCAATGGTTCTGTCAGGAGGGGTTCAATCGAGAGCCGCGGGTCCTTGACCGGGAGTGCCACCACCGCGAGGTCGAGCTCACCCTCGACTACCGCCCTCACCAAGGTGTGCCGGAAATCTTCGCGGGCGTGGATCAGGAGGTTGGGGTGTTTGGTCCGACACTCTGCGATCAAGGGAGCCACCAAGTAGGGCATAATCGTCGGCACCGCACCGACGGTGATGCGCCGGTCGAGGGAGGGATGGTCGCTCAGTTCCTTCGCCGCGTTTTCCACTTCGAACAGAATCCGGCGGGCGCGATCGATAAAGGTCGCACCCGCTTCAGTGAGAACTGCCTTCCGCCCCAAACGATGAAACAGTTTATGCCCAATCTCGCGCTCAAGATTTATAATCTGCTGACTTAATGATGGTTGAGATATACTCACGCGCTCGGATGCCCGGGTAAAATTCCCGGTCTCAGCGATCGCGACAGCATAGCGAAGTTGGCTCAATTCCATAGTTTATTCCGATGAGACCAATAGGAAGTCGCGATTTCAACTATTGAATTAAATGCGGTATACTCTCCCACGTCGAACCCTTCACGGGCCGACACAACACAGACAAACCTATGAAAAACGACATCATCACCCTGGCGGTAGTTCTCGGCACCCTCGTTGCCGGCACCGCGTTTCTGCTTTCTTCCGACTCTCCAGTCAGCGTGGAAACCCTCGTCGGCTACGGGAGCGTGATCACGCTACTGGCAGTCGCGGCGTTGGACTACCGCCTGACTTGGAAATGAAGCAACGTCCCCACAGGGGAGGCCGTTGAGTAAATAAACCTCGCACAGGGGCCCGGGCAACCGGGCCCCTTTTTATTTTTCGCGGGCTAGGCTTCGGAAAATCCAACTGATTATTTGCACGGTGATCCAGGCTGCGGCCCGCGCTTCCCTCCCGGCGGCCAAGGCAACCGCGAGGACGTCAATCGCGGGTGATCGCTGAGCGAATGGCTCCGGCTCCACGGCCTCCGCGATTCCGATCGTTCCCCTTGCATTGAAGATCAGACAAACGACCCGACTAGAGGAACCTACTGGCTTCTTGCGGGCGATGGTTCGGCGGGGCATCGACCTCCCGCGCGTGTCCCAAACCTCACGGGCGCGACGCCGCGCCACAGAATCCTCCGCCGACAGGCTCCTGAAAAACCGCGTTCGTCCACGTTGCGTTCAAGACTAGCTAAACCGAGCTTGGGGGTAGGAGCCCGCTTGCGGGCGATTTTCACATCCTTAATCGCCCGCCAGCAGGCGACAAAAACCGGTATTCGCCCAATCTTGCACGCGCCTCGGAATCAGCGGTTGTCCCCGCCTATCATGCGGCCAAGGCCGCCGAGGACGGAGCCTTCCTCACGACCGCCACTGCCGGTCTGAGGCGCGGCGGCGACGATGCGGCCGGCCAGCCGTGAGAACGGCAGCGATTGCAGCCAGATCTTCCCCGGGCCACGCAACGTGGCGAAGAAGAGACCTTCGCCACCGAAGAAAGCCGTTTTCACGCTGCCGACGTATTGAATATCGTAGTCCACGGTCGGCTGGAAAGCCACGATGCAGCCGGTGTCGACCCGGAGCGATTCGCCGGGATTGAGCACGCGTTCGTAGAGCGTACCGCCGGCGTGGACGAAGGCCAGACCGTCGCCCTGGAGGCGCTGCATGATGAAGCCCTCTCCGCCAAAAAGACCGGCCCCCAGGCGTTTTTGAAACGCGATGCTGATACTCACGCCTTTCGCGGCGCAGAGGAACGAGTCTTTTTGTGCGATGAGTTCGCCGCCGAGTTCGCGGAGATTGACGGGCTGGATTTTCCCGGGGTAAGGCGCGCCGAAAGCGACGCGTTTTTTCCCCGCGCCCTGATTCATAAAGACAGTCATGAAGAGAGATTCGCCGGTGAGCAGGCGTTTGCCGGCGCCGAGGAGCGCACCCATGAACCCTTTGTTCGCATTCGAGCCGTCGCCAAAAATCGTCTCCATCGCAATGCCTTCATCCATGAACATCATGCCGCCGGCTTCGGCCACGACGGCTTCCTGGGGATCGAGCTCAATTTCGACAAACTGCATGTCGTCGCCGTGAATGGTGTAATCAACGACGTGCATAGAGGGAAGGAAGGGCGGTTGGCCGGAGGAATTCATGGAAAATGGGAAGGAAATTTAGGTGGAGGGAAGCATGCCGGTGAAGACGGTGGATACTGGGTGGGCTGAGCGGTCGCAATCAATCCGTGGTTGAGAGGAGATTTTCGTCGGCAAACACGAGGGCGATGATCCCAGCACCGTCCTTGCCCGCGTCGAGCACGAGGGTGTCGAGATTATCTTTCTGCGCCTTGCTCACACCCGCGAGTCCGTTGGCCGGGAGCGCTTCGACGGCGAACGTCGTCGCGAGCTTGGGCGCAGCGCCCGGCTTGGCCGTGTCTTGCCGACGCCAGAGCCCGAGCGAAGCCGCTGCTCGGGGAGCTAGGGAGGACCCCGGGCTTCTCACCCACGCCACTCGCGACCTCCTTCAGTTTAGATTATGCCACCGATGCGCGGCTCGTCTTTTTTTAATTTTGACGCCACTGGCCCCCGCTTAAAACCTCGGATCTATACCCCTTACCATTCACCTGTGAAATTCTATCCCCTCGCTGTTGTTCTCGCACTCGCGCTTGCGCTTGTTTCCCCAGCGTTCCACCAAGCTCGTCGGCTCCCTGCAGGGCAATGACATCGCCGGCACCTACGAGAGCACCGCCGCCGAAGAGCCAGCCAGAGGCACCTGGATCGTCTCCCGGAGCTAATTCGCGACGCTTCTCCGTCGCATGAAAACGAAAGTCGCCATCGTCGGCGGAGGTCTAGCCGGGCTCTCCTCCGCCGCTCATCTTTTATTGGCCGCCGCCGAGCAGTACGAGATTCACGTCTTTGAATCCGCGGCCATGCTCGGCGGCCAATGCGCCTCCTGGCTCGATGCCAAGGGCCGGCCCGTTGAAACCGGCATCCATCTCGATTTCCCTTGGTATCATAACAAAGACGCCCTCTTCGCGGCGATCGGCCACCCGCTGCCCCTCAAAGAAACCGATGGCAACTACTACGTATGCAACGGCCAGACCGGCCAGATCGACACGCTCCTCGCCGGTAAATCCGTCTTAAAAACCCTGCGCGGCCTCGCGACTTTTCCCGGCCTCACGCCTACCGAAAGACTCCAGCTCACCGGTTTTATTTTCCGTCTCATGCGCATGGATGACCGCATGGCGGAATCCTTCGATCACCTCTCCGTCACGCAGTTTCTCCTCGATCAAAAACTCAGCGCCGGCATTCGGCAGCAGCTCGCGCTCGAAGCGGTCACGATCCAAGGCTTGCGTCCCGAGGAGGCCAGCGCGGCCTCGTTCATCAAATTCCTGCGCACGATGTACGGCAGTATGGGTATTTTTGATACCACGTTTTTCGGCGCTCCGCTTGGCGATGCCCTCGTCGATCCCCTGGCAGACTTCATCACCCGCCACGGCGGGCACATCCACCTCGCGACGGCAATCAAGCGTGTCACGCCCGCCACCGCTGGCCCCGCCCGGATGACGACCACTGCCGGCGTCACTCACGAAGCCGATCACGTCATCTTTGCCGTGCCCGGCTATGCCGTGCCCGCGCTCCTGCCCGCCGAGCTGCGTACGACCTCGCCCTTTGCTGCGCTCGCCGACCTCAAAGAGACGCCCATCATCACGATCACCCTGTGGTACGCGACCAAGGTGTTTACCGATGGAAATGTTTACATCTCGCCACGCGACCGCGAACACGGGCCCATCTTCGATGCGGTGGCCGACAAAGCCTTTCATTGGAAAGATTGTCCCAAGCTCAAAGCAGAGGGTAGCATCATCCAAGTCCTGATCGACGCCGCCGATGATGTGCTGCACCTGAGCGATGCCGAGATCTTGGCCAAAGTATCGCAAGACCTCGCGCGCTTCTTCCCTCATTGCCGCGGCCAAGCCCCCATCGATGCCACCGTGCTGCGCTTAAAAAATACCTACTGCGGCACGCGCGTCGGCTATTGGTCCAAAGTACCGCGCAAACACCAGACCGGCCTCCCCGGCCTCTGGCTGGCGGGCGACTACACCGCTGGCGTGTATCACTATGGCATGGAGTCAGCGGTTATATCCGGCAAAGCCGTGGCGAATGAACTCCTCCGCGAAATTAATCGCGCAGGCTTTGAGATTCTGCGCCCGCATTATCTCCCCTTCGTCCGGGTTTAATCAGACGGTCCCTGCTCAACGGGCCTGATTGGCCCCTTCCCCTTTTTCGTAAAACCGGGCCGCGGAGCCAACTCCGAGGCCAGCGCATCCACCAAGAGTCGCTTTCAGCGATCCCCTCGTTTTTCCACCGCCGATTGAAATCGCTGCGCCTCGGGGAGAATCACGAGGAGAGCAATCACCCGGCCCCGCTCTTCCGCCCAACCCGACCAACGCCTCGTCACGCATCCCTTCGCCCCCACTTTTTGTGTTCCGACGGAATCGGGCGGCAAGACCTGGTTTTCTAATTGACACTACCGTTCCAGCGAGAACCCCTAAACCTTCGTTCTCCTTACTCGCTGGTAAGAGCTGAACCGACCGTCAGTCGCCCCCCAACCCCTACTCAAATTGAATCAGCCGCTGCCACCATGAAAACCCCAGCTCCGTCGCCCCAAATCAACTCGCACCCAAGCCTTCGCCGCGGCATCACCGCCAGCGCATGCGTGGCCGCGCTCATTTTCACGCACAGCCTCGTACCCGCGCTCGCCCAAACCGCCGATGGTACCGTGACCGGTACCGTCGTCGACGCCAGCACCGGAAAATTTCTTGAGGGCGCCGACGTCTCCGTCGAGGGCTCCGCCCTCCATGTCGCCACCGAACGCGAGGGTCGTTTCATCTTGCGCGCAGTGCCCGTCGGCCCGCGTAAACTCGTCGTCTCCTACCCCGGTCTCGACGCCGCGACTGCCGCGATCACCGTCAGCGCAAGCCAAACCACTTCTTCCCAAATCCGCTTGGGCTCAGGTAACATTGTGCAGCTCTCGGAATTCCGCGTCGCCGGCACTAAAGAGGGTATGGCCCAAGCCATCGCTCTCCAAAAAAGTTCGGACAATTTGAAACTCGTCGCCGCCGGCGACCAGTACGGCGACGTCGCCGAGGGCAACGCCGCTGAATACATTAAATTCCTCCCTGGCGTCGGCATCGACTACAACGCCAACGACGCCCGCGCCGCCACTCTCCGCGGGATGTCGACCGCGTTCACAAGTGTCACCTTGAACGGCAACCCCATGGCCAGCGCCACCTCCGGATCAACGGGTCGTCGCTTCGAATTTGAGCAGGTATCGATCAACAACATCGAAACGGTCGAGGTCTTCAAAACCCTCACTCCAGAAATGCCCGCTACCAGTACCGGCGGCTCCATCAACATGGTCACAAAGAGCGCCTTCGATCGCCAAGGGAGCTTGCTCACCTATCGCACTTACCTTCAGGCGACCAGCTCAGATCTCTACCTCAAGGCTACCGAGGGTTGGGGCCAGCAAAAGACCCAGAAAATCATGCCGGGCTTCGATCTCAATTATGCCACCCGGCTCCGCGAGGACCTCGGTTTCAACGTCAGTTACAAAAACTCACAGTTGTTTAACAACTACCCGCGCTCCACCTACAGCTGGGAATATAACCCCGCCAACGGCGCCTCACCCCTCACTCCCGCGCTCAGCTCCTGGACCTTGCAGAACGAACAAAAAAATACTCGCCGCCAAGCCCTCTCCGGTCAGGTCGATTACAAACTCGCCCCTCACACCAAACTCTCGGTCAGCGGCCAGTGGAATTTCTACGATCTGCTGTTCACCGACCGCGCCGTCAGCATCGCGACCGGAGGTCTTCCCCTCCAGCCCGGTAGCACCTCGCCGGCTCTCAGTACCTCGGCCACCCCCGCCTATAATTATGGGACCGTCGTCGGTCGCGCCGGTCTCGGCAGCATCTCCGTCCAATCGATCAACCGCTGGAAATCCGGCGTCACCTGGAATGGGACGGCCAACCTCACCCACGATTTCGCCAACGCCGCCAAGCTCGAGGCCAGCTCGTATTGGAGCCAGGCTTACAGTAAATACCGCGACACCACGGGTTCTTGGTTCTCCGACGCAACCATGGCCCGCACCGGGCTCACCGTCACCTTCTCCAAGATCGGCGAGGTCGTCCCCTCTTATCTCCTCACCGACGCCAACGGCGGCATCGATCCGCGCGACATGAGTAAGTACAGCCTCAGCCAAGTCCGCAGCCGCCCGCAGACGGCCGTCGACACGCGCAACGGCGGCTCCCTCGACTATAAACTCCCGCTCAAAACCACGATTCCCATTATCATCAAAGTCGGTACGCGCGTCGACTCCACCACTCGCAACATCGACAACCGCGTCTTTAATCGTACCGGGGCCCTCGCGACCACCGGCTTCGGCGGCACCTCCGCGGTCACTGGCGCCCCCCTTGCCGCTCTCGTCGACGATAACTTCTCCCAGCACGGCATCGGCTACGGCCTGCCCGCGTTTAACTTTATCAGCGTTTACAAGGCCTACACCCAGCTCGGCGGTAATCCTTACCTTCCCTATACCCCAGCGAGCGATACCATCGCCCGCTTCGACGATTCCACCAAGGCCGGCTACGCTCGCTTCGACGTGCGTCCATTTTCTGAGTTTCTCGTCGTCGCCGGGGTCCGCTATGAGGACCGCTTAACCGACTCGGCCAATCGCCTCAGCACCCTGCCTAAGATCGCCACCGCTAAATTCAAGTATCAGGGCTCGTATCCGTCATTGAATCTCAAATACACACCCACCCAGAATCTCGTCCTGCGCTTTGGCGCCGCCACGTCCATCGGCCTCCCCGACTACAATGATCTCTTGCCCGGCCTGCCGGCGATCAATGATCCCGACCCCGCGAACCCAAACTCCCGCGGGTCGATTTCAATTTATAATCCGAACCTCGCACCCTATCAGGTCGTAAACTACGACGCGGGCATCGAGTATTACTTCAACCGCTCCGGCTACGCCTCCGCTTCCGTGTTCCGGAAAAGTCTGCGGAACTTCATCTTCAACTCCCGGCAAACCCTCACGGCCGCCTCTGCCGCTGAACTCGAAATTACCCAGGGTGCCCTCGGCAGCCCCTTCGAGCAGTACGACGTGACTTACAACTACAACGTGCCCGAGTCCGGCCACTACAACGGGATCGAGCTCGGTTACGCCCAGAACTTCTCCTTCCTGCCAAAACCGTTCAACACCATCGGACTCCAAGCGAATGCCACGTTACTCCAGGTCGACCCCATCAAAACCAAGGCCGTCTTCAACAATAGCCCGACCGACCCCAACCTGAACGCTGCCATTCTCGATCAAGTCAATAATACCCTCGAAGTCGCCGCCGTTAAACGCGCCTTCAATGTAACGCTCAACTATACGCTCGGGAAATTCGGCTTCACCGTAACTTCCAACTACACCGGCCAAGTCCTCAAGGGTATTTCGCGAAAAACCATCCGCTACAGCAACGCTGCTCCAGCGGTAAATTCTTACTTTAACGAGCTGTCCTATCAGGCGCCCCGCGAGTTGGTCGACATCCGGATGGATTACAAATGGAACCGCCGGTTCACCCCCTATTTTCAGGCGCGCAACATTTTGGGCCGACCGATCGTCACGTCGTCGCCTTCCGTTCCTCTCAACCACGCAGAGTACGGCGACCCCATCTTCGAACTGGGCGTCCGCGGCGTTTGGTAGTACCGCCAGCCATCGTGCCCCGCCCAGCGAGGCGCCGGCTTCGCCTTTCGCCAAAACCCATTTTGGGTCGTCGTTGGAGGTCTGCTGACAGGAGTGCTCGGCGGTCTTCTCATTAACAAGGTCGTCCCGATGATGGGGCAGTTCTTCACCGATAATCACGCACTGCTCCGCGTAGCCTCTGCAAGCGGGCGCACCTCTACGGCGGGAGTGTGCAACGATGTGCGGCGATGACAACGATCCCCCGACCTACCCCCGACCCCAAAGACCGCGGCGCAACCTTGTAAAACGGCAGAGGCGGACCTGCCAACCTTGCTGGCCCCGCTTTCGCTCGCCTTGGTAAGGCCGCTCAAAGAGACCTCGAATGGATGCCGCCAAATGCGGAAAAACAAACCGTGCCGCTCCCGGCCTCGTCTCGGTTCCTCCCTCCGCGACCAACCCATGCCCGCAAAAGACGTCCCGCTGCCCGCGCTCAATCAAGCGCGTTAACCCACGCTCCGCCCCCCCCGATGCTCACGTCCCTTCTGCGCAATTTCGCCCGCTGCCCGCTCTCCGCGTTCACCTGCGCCCTCGCCTTTGACGCGGCTCCTGCCCCGTCGCCCACCTCGCCCGACGGCCGCCCACGCCCGGCTTGCACCGCGCGCCAAAATTTCACCCCATTCACTACCCTCATGCACTCGTCCCTCCGACTCCCTTACTCCCTTTCTCTCCTGCTCTTCTTCTTCGGCGTCGCCGCCTCCGCGATCCACGCCGCCGAAACCGCCTCGCCGCGCCCGCCCAACATCCTCTTCGCCATCGCCGACGACTGGGGCGTCCACGCCGGTGCCTACGGCACGAAATGGGTGCGCACTCCCCATTTCGACCGCGTCGCCCGCGACGGCATTCTTTTTAAAAACGCCTACACGCCCAACGCCAAGTGCGCCCCCTCCCGCGCCGCCATTCTCACCGGCCGCAACTCGTGGCAACTCAAGGAAGCCGCCAACCACCTCTGTTATTTCCCACCCGAGTTCAAAGGCTGGGGCGAAGCCCTCGCCGAAAACGGCTGGACCGTCGGCCACACCACCAAGGGCTGGGGCCCCGGTATCGCGAAAAACGCCGCCGGCCAACCGCGCGCCATGACCGGGAAAGCTTTCAACGACCGCAAAGCCCAGCCCCCCGCCTCCGGTATCGGAAATTCGGATTACGCCGGCAACTTCGACGACTTCCTCGCCGCCGCCTCGCCCGACAAACCGTGGGCCTTCTGGTATGGTGCCGTCGAACCACACCGCGGCTACGAGTTCGGCTCCGGCGTCGCCAAGGGCGGCAAGAAACTCAGCGACATCGACCGCGTGCCGACCTTCTTGCCCGACAACGAGACCACCCGCCACGACCTCCTCGATTACGCCTTTGAAATCGAGCACTTCGACACCCACCTCGGCCGCATGTTGGCCGCACTCGAAAAACGCGGCCTGCTCGCCAACACCCTCGTCATCGTCACCTCCGATCACGGCATGCCCTTCCCCCGCGGCAAAGGCAGCGCGTATGAGTATTCCAACCACATCCCGTTCGCCGCCATGTGGCCCACCGGTATTGCCGGTCGCGGCCGCGTCGCCGACGACTACATCAGTTTCATCGACCTCGCACCCACGTTTACCGAAGTCGCCGGGCTCGCGTGGGCGCAGACCGGCATGGCCGAATCTCCCGGCCGCAGCCTGACCGATATCTTCCGCGTCAATCGTTCCGGCCAGATCAACCCCGCCCGCGACCACGTGCTCATCGGCATGGAGCGCCACGACATCGGCCGACCCGGCGACGTCGGTTATCCCATCCGTGGCATTGTTAAAGGCGGCCACCTCTACCTCGAAAACTATGAGCCCTCGCGCTGGCCCGCCTGCAATCCCGAGACCGGTTATCTCAACGTCGATGCCAGCCCCACCAAGTCATTGATCCTCGACGCCCACCGCGCCAACACCGCCGATCCCTTTTGGGCGCTCTGCTTCGGCCGCCGTCCCGCAGTGGAATTCTACGATCTCAAAACTGACCGCGACTGCGTGAAGAATCTCGCGACCACGCCCGCGACCGCCGCCCAACGCAGCGCGCTTAAAGCCACCATGGAGACCGCCCTCAAAGCCCAGGGCGACCCGCGCATGTTTGGCCAAGGTGCGATCTTCGACCGCTACCCGCACTCGAACAACGCCAACATCAATTTCTACGAACGCTACATGAAGGGCGAAAAAATCTC
>Ga0114978_10005310_pt1 | contig 10308 bp, 10 predicted proteins | sample S_140212_EF_Meta_FD_87027 | JGI IMG/M metagenome (GOLD analysis project Ga0114978, IMG submission 87027) | Freshwater microbial communities from Lake Simoncouche, Canada to study carbon cycling - S_140212_EF_MetaG | ecosystem: Environmental > Aquatic > Freshwater > Lake | place: Lake...
CCCCTCACTATCAAATCAGGAGCTGATCGCATAAGTATTTATTGGGCTGCAGGCCTAAAACATGGTTAAAACTGGCATCAAACAGCCTTTTTGAGCCGCCAAACAGGCACATCCCGGTCATTTCATGCAGCCAAGCACCCTCACCTACGCGCCAGCCCTCATGGCCAATGGCTACGAGTTTTCGGGCGGCTCTGGCTACGCCTTGCCCCAATACCCTTTTAGCCCGCCGCCTGAACTGACAGAGCAGCAGATCAGGCGGCATGAGATCGTGATCGTCGGCGCTGGGCTTGCTGGCCTGACGCTGGCCTGTGCGCTCAACCAGTATGGGGTACGGGCGGTGCTGCTGGACGAAGACAACACGGTTGGCGTGAAAGGCGCATCGTCGCGCGGCATTTGCTATGCGCAAAAAACGCTGGAGATTTTCAAGCGACTGGGTATTTACGACCGCATCGCGGCCAAGGGTGTGCAGTGGAGCGTCGGCCGCACTTTTGCAGGCAGCGACGAGGTGTATTCGTTCGACCTGGCCTCTGCCAGCACCCACAACATCAGCCGGCAGCCTCCGTTTATCAATATTCAGCAGTTTTATGTTGAGGGCTTTTTGGTAGAGCAGCTCTACCAGGCCGCAAATCGCACGGTTGAGCTGCGCTGGAACAACCGCATCACAGGATTTGAGCAAAACGCCGAATTTGCAGCACTGAACATCACCACACCGGCGGGTGATTACCGGATAGAAGCCACACACGTCATCGACTGCAGTGGCGCCCGCAGCCCGTTTCGCGCTTGGGTAGCAGCCAGCGTGACGGCCAAAACCGGCGATGACCGCTGGTGCATTGCCGATGTGCGCTTTAAGCACCCGCCGCCGGTCGAGCGCCACACCTGGATAGAAGCGCCGTTCAACGAGGGCCGCGCCGTGTGGCAGCACCTGATGGCCGATGGCGTTTGGCGCATTGATTACCAGATGCGGCCTGACGCAGACCCGGAAGAAGTCAGCCGTGAAGAGGTCGTGCGCACACGCATCAATGGCCAGCTGGGCCGGGACGTGCCGCATGACGAGTACGACATCGTCTGGATTGGCCCCTACGCCTACCGCAGCGAATGCCTGAACCAGTTGCAGCACGGCCGGGTGTTTTTTGTCGGCGATGCTGCGCATGTGGTCAGCCCGTTTGGCGCACGCGGCGGTAACTCCGGTGTGCAGGACGCCGACAACCTGGCCTGGAAGCTGGCCGCTGTGTTGCAGGGCCGCGCCGGGCCTGCGCTGCTGGCCAGCTACCACGACGAGCGGCATGAAGCGGCCACGCACAACGTGCTGGTGACCAACCGCACCACACGCTTTTTGCGCCCCGCTGATGGGGCCGAGCGTGTCTTTCGTAACGCTGCCATCCGCCTGGCCAAACGCCATGCGTTTGCGCGGCAACTGGTCACCACCGGTCGCATGTCGACGCCTAATGTGTACAGCCGTTCAAGCGTATGCCACAGCTCGGGCGGGCGGGCGCTGCAAAACGTGGCACTGCTTTGGGCCGACGGCAGCACGGGTGACATGGCTGACTTGCTCGCCTGGACTCAGGGGCATTTACTGCTGCTGGTCTTTGGGCGTCTCAACGAGAAGGAAACCAGACAGCTCAGAGAACTGGCGCGCCAGACCGGTGCGTGCTGTGTGCAGGTGGTGCGCAAGGCCGCTCTGGCCGCAGCCAAAGAACACGTTGTTGACAGCCATGGCCACTTGGCTGGCTGCGCTGGCAAGCCGCGCTGGGCCATCGTGCGGCCCGACAGCTATCTGGCAGCCAGCGGCCAGCAGCTTGTTGACGCTTTCTTGACGCAAGCCGTAAGCTCGGCAACTGGGGCTGCAGCATGACCAGCGAGCCGAATTTTGAAGATGCAGATGCTTTTTATGAAAGCCTGCTGGACGCCCACCAAGGCTTGAGCCGTGAGCAGTCGGAAAGCCTCAATGCGCGGCTGGTGCTGGTGCTGGCCAACCAAGTGGGCAGTACGCAGGCCTTGCTGGCGTGCCTGAAAGTGGCGCAGGAAACGGGCGACGAAACCCTTTAAAGAATCCGGTTGAACCAGGCAAGCGACAAACCTGCGGACAGCAGCGCAAAGGCCGCAGCGACCAGCGCCAGCAGTCCGGAAATTTCGGTTTCTTTTTTCACCACCGTCAGGCGTGAGCTGAGTGACTCGTAAACCTTCTTCAAGTCGCCTGCCGTACCCGCATAAAAGTATTCAGCCTGGGTGTTGCGTGCAATGCCTTTGAGGGTTTCCTCGTCGAGTTTGACGCGCATGGACCAGCCTTCAAAACCAATTGTTTCGCCGTCGACCGTGCCCACGCCGACGGTGTAAATGCGCACGCCGCGGTCAGCAGCGACTTTGGCGGCATCCATGGAATCAACGCCTGTCGTTCGCTGGCCGTCGGTCAACAAAATGATAGCGGCGGAGCTATAAGAACCGGGCGCTACAGGCACAAAAGGTTTCTTTTCTTTGCCGTCTTTGCCAACCGCGGGCTGCTGGTCAATCGCGACGCCACGCTGGCGGTCCCGGCCTGATTGCATGGACGCAATGTCGATGCCGGCATCGGGAAACAGCTCAGCCAGCGACACCACAATGCCATTGCCAATCGCCGTGCCGCGCTGCATCTGGAATTTGTCGATGGCAGCCACCAGGTCTTCACGGCTCAATGTGGGCGGCTGAACCACCGAGGCGGTGCCAGCAAACGCCACAATACCCACCCGCACGTTGCGCGGCAGTTCCTTCAAAAACGCCTTGGCGGCCTCTTGTGACGCCACCAGCCGGTTGGGCTTGACATCGGTTGCCCGCATGCTGCCTGACACGTCCATCGCCAGCATAATGGTTTGCTGGTCTGAGGGCAAAGTGATGACGGCAAAGGGCCGACTGGACGCCAGCAGCATGACCGCCAAAGACAATAAAAACAGCAGCGGCGGTACATGCCTCTTGAAGCTCTGGCCTTTGCCCATGGCCTCGCGCACGATGGACAGGCTGGCGTAGCGCAGCGCCATTTTTTTCTTACGGCGCAGCAGCCAGACGTACAGCAGCACCAGCAACGGCAAGAGAAATAACAGCCAGAGAAATTGGGGCCACAGGAAGGTCATGGGGGCGGTCATCGCTGGTCCTTGATAAGTATTTATGCAGCCTGCGCCAGATGGGCTGGCAATTGGCCGCCGGCAGAGGCTCTGGCGCGGCGCTTTCGCAAGTCGATAAAGCGTGTCAAGCAGTCCACCAGGTCACCATCGGTGGACAGCTCCAGCGCGTCCACGCCGGCTTTGGCAAGCGATTGCCGCAGGTCGGCCTCACGCTGTGCCGCAATGCGGGCAAAGCGTTGGCGAAAGCCCTTGTCGCTGGTATCGACCAGCAGTTGTTCGCCGGTCTCCGCGTCAAGGATAGGGATCAAGCCCAGGTCAGGCAGTTGCAGCTCCATCGGGTCGTGCAGCCGTACTGCGACGACTTCGTGCCGCTGCGCGAGCCTACCCAGCGGTTTTTCCCAACCCGACTCACTGATGAAGTCAGACACCACAAAAATCGTTGAGCGCCTGCGTACCGTCTGCGCTGCTGAGGCCAGCAACTCATGCAGCTTGGTCGGTCCAGCCTGCGCGGCTTCAGGACGTATTTGCAGGGTGTGCAGCAGTTGCAAAATGTGGTGCCTGCCGCCCCGTGCGGGTATGACGGTATCCACCCCGGAGCCGTATAACATGGCTCCCACACGGTTGCCGTGGCGCGTCAGCATGCGCGCCAGTACCGCGACAAACTCGCCTGACAAGCTGCGCTTGCGCTGGTCACCCGAGCCAAAGTCCATCGACGGGCTCAGGTCGAGCAAAAACCAGGCGCTCATCTCGCGGTCTTCCGTGAACACCCGCACATGCGGTTGCTGCAAGCGGGCCGTCACGTTCCAGTCCATGTGCCGCACGTCGTCGTGGTGCTGGTACTCGCGCAGGTCGGCCAGGTCCATGCCGGTGCCGCGCAGCAGTGTGCGGTAGTCGCCCTGCAGCAGGCCATCCAAGCGGCGCAGCACCGTCCATTCAAGACGGCGCAGCAGTTGCTCTGCGCCTTCCTTTTGTTCAGGCTGCAAGTTGCTCATGCGCTAACGGTTTTGCGGGTTGCGCAATTTTGCCCATGATCTTGCTGACCACAGCATCGGCAGTCAGGCCTTCAGACAGCGCCTCGTACGAGAGCACCAGACGGTGCCGCAGCACATCAGGCACCAGGTCGGCCATGTCTTCAGGCAGCGCGTAGCTGCGGCCGCGCAGCATGGCTAGGGCGCGCGCGCCTTCGGTCAAATTGATCGTGGCGCGCGGGCTGGCCCCAAAGGTGATGAAGCGGGCGAGATCTTTCAGGCCGTGCCGGTCTGGGTCACGCGTTGCGGACACCAGCTGAACCGCATACTGCACCAGCGATGGGTCGACATACACCTGACGGCATTGGGCTTGCAGGGCGGCCAGTTGCGCGGTCGTCGCCACGGCAGACACAGCCACGGCTGGCCCGATCACGCGCTGCACAATCACAAATTCTTCTTCATTCGTCGGGTAATCGACCAGAACCTTCATCATGAAGCGGTCAACCTGCGCTTCGGGCAGCGGGTAGGTGCCCTCGGTTTCAATCGGGTTCTGTGTGGCCATCACCAGAAATGGCGAGGGCACCTTGTGTGTCACGCCGGCAATCGTGACTTGCCTTTCCTGCATCACCTCCAGCAAAGCGCTTTGCACCTTGGCCGGTGCACGGTTGATTTCGTCGGCCAGCAGCAGGTTGGTGAACACCGGGCCGAGTGAGGTACTGAACTCGCCGGTTTTCTGGTTGTAAATGCGCGTGCCAATCAAATCCGCGGGCACCAAATCGGGCGTGAACTGGATGCGTTTGAAGTCGCCCGTGACAGTGTTGGCCAGCGTTTTGACTGTGAGTGTTTTGGCCAGCCCCGGCACACCTTCAACCAGCAAGTGGCCCTGGGCGAGGATGGCGACCATCACGCGCTCCAAAAACTTGTCTTGCCCGACGACGATGCGTTTGACTTCGTAAAGGATTTGCTCCATGAGCTGGGCCGTATTTTGGTTCGTGTCTTGCATGGGTGTGTTTTTTGAAGATAAAAAGTTAGAAAGGCGGCATGCCGACAGCCGACGCAGCATTCTCGATGGGAACTGCAAAACCGATGCCAACAAACGTGCGCTGCTGGTTCGGGTTGTAAATGGCGGTGACGATGCCCACCACCTCACCGTCCATCGTGACCAGGGGCCCACCTGAATTGCCGGGGTTGGCGGCGGCATCAAATTGAATCAGGTTGCGCATCTCCTGCTGACCTTCTGGCGAGCGGAATGTTCGCTTCAGGCCCGACACAATCCCGCTGGATGCAGACGGCCCAATCCCGAACGGATAGCCGACCGCCATCACCTGATCGCCGGGCCGCAAGTCGGCCGTCGAGCGCATGGTGGCGGCAATCATGTCGTCGGGGATTTTGTGGGCCTGCAGCACGGCCAGGTCGTTTTCAGGCTGTGCGCCGGTGATGGAGGCGGTGGTTGTCAGGCCATCGGCAAAAGTGATGTGGATGGTTTCAGCGCCTTGCACCACATGAAGATTGGTGAGGATGATGCCTTTGTCGACAATCACCACGCCGGTGCCCACACTGCGCTCGGACGGCTCGCCGTTCTTGTCTTTGACGTAACCGACCACCCGCACCACTGAGGGACTGATCAGGTCATAGGCTTTGGCCGCCGCCGAAGGCAACTGGGTGGTTTCCAGGGTTTTCAACACCGCTGCGTTGATGTCTTCCTGGGTCAGCTTGCGCTCGCCCTGCGTTCTGTAAACCAGGCTTGCCGTCAGCAGCAAGGCCAGCAAACCCACCACTGACCAGAGCAGATGTAGCTGCTTGTCGGCAAGTCGCTTGCGCAGCGCCGACATTCGCCAGCGGCTTGGGGTAACCTCGGCAGGCACCGGACTGACTGCGGGTTGTGCTGAGGCAGATCTGCTGTAGAGGGCGGGTCTTTTCATCGGTGCACCTGTGACAATGAGCGTCTACCGTATCACGATTTTTCAATCTTTGCACCTGACTTTGAAATTCGCAACCCCATGAACAAATGAGCTTCTGGATTGACACCCATTGCCACCTGGACGCGCCCGAGTTGGGCGGCGACCTGGCAGAAGTGGCAGCGCGTGCGCTGGCAGCCGGGGTCAGGCATTGCGTCCTGCCGGCTGTCCATGTGGGCAATTTTAACGAGGTCCGCGGGGTCGCAGGGCGCTTCGGCTACAGCTACGCGCTGGGCATTCACCCCTTGTGTGTGCCCCAGGCAAAAGAAGCAGACTTAAAAAGACTGGATCGGGAACTGAGCTTGCGGCAGTCAGACCCCCGTCTGGTGGCTGTCGGTGAAATCGGTCTTGATTATTTTGTGCCTGAACTGCAAACAAGCCCGATGCGCGAGCGGCAGGAGTTTTTCTACCGGGAACAGCTCAAGCTGGCAAAAAAGCACGCACTGCCCGTCGTCCTGCATGTGCGCCGCTCGGCAGACAGACTGCTCAAACATTTGCGCGCGCTGGCGCCTAGTGGCGGCTGGCACGGTATTGCCCACGCCTTCAACGGGAACCGCCAGCAGGCTGAAGAATTCATCAAGCTGGGCTTCAAACTCGGTTTTGGCGGCGCGGTCACTTTTGAAACCGCCCTGCAATTGAGGCGGCTGGCGCTTGAACTGCCTTTAGCCGCGCTGGTCATGGAGACTGATTCGCCTGACATTCCCCCTCACTGGCTGTACACCACCGCCAGCGAGCGGGCGCTTGGCACACCTCAAGGCCGCAACGAGCCTGCCGAGCTGCCCCGCATTGCCCAGCAGGTGGCAGATCTGCGCGCCATACCGCTCATGGAATTGGCTGGCGCCACCACCGCCAATGCCCTGCAAGCCCTGCCGAAGCTGGCTGGATTACTCGAAAATACTGAAAAAGACCAGTTTTAGATATCTTTTGGCCGTATTTTCAAGCTGCAGGCCAATCAAAATATACTCGGGAAGCTATTATATAAATAGCAACTATGTACTTGCATTAAACACCAAAACCTACTTTGACCGATAACAACTCAAACCCCAAGTTACCGACCATGCCCGAAGTCAATTTCTCCGACTACGGCGATGTGCGCTACCTGCACCTGGGTACCCTGTGGGTACAAGGATCCATGCTGCTCGACGAGCCTTATGAGATTGAGTTGGAGTACGTGCAGCGCATGATGGCGGGGCTGCTGTTTTTTGAACCCCTTGCCGTACCCAAACTGCGCGCCATGCAGTTGGGCCTGGGCGCGGCCACACTGACCAAGTTCTGCTACAAAAAGCTGCGCATGACCACCACGGCCATCGAGGTCAACCCGCAGGTCATCAGCGCTTGCCGCACCTGGTTCAAGCTGGCCAAAGATGACAAACGGTTGACCGTGATCCAGGCCGATGCCGGACTGGAAATTCAAAAACCGCAGCATGTTGAAACGGTTGATATGCTGCATGTCGATTTGTACGACCACGAGGCTGCCGCCCCGGTGCTGGACAGCCAGGCGTTTTATGACAACTGCTACCAGTTGCTGGCTGAAAACGGCGTCATGACAGTCAACCTGTTTGGCCGCAACGCCAGCTACGAGAAGTCTCTGAGCAAAATAGCCGAGGCCTTTGGCCCGCAGGCGGTGTGGGCTTTCACCCCTACCAAAGAAGGCAATACCGTGGTGCTGGCCCAACGCGAGCCAACCCGGCCCGAGCGGGATGATTTGCTGCTCAGGGCCTCTGACATTGAGTCGCGCTGGGGCTTGCCGGCCAAAAAGTGGCTGCGGCTTTTCAAGCCCGTGATGTGAGCGATCAACGGGACAGTGATGAGTTAAAGTTCAAACCATGAGCGCCAACCCCAGCACTTTCCCGCGTCAAACCGCCAGCGCATCCCATGTGGGTCCGCTGGACTGGCGCAAGCTGGTCGAGTGGCTGAGCGAAGACGGCGTGATCAGCATCGCCGAGGCGACCCGCACCATCACCCGGTGCTCACAGGTGCAAAGCGCTCAGGCACCGCTGATTCGGTTAGCCAGCGTCAGCATGACCCGTGTGTCTGACGGCAAGCCGCTGGACATCGAAACCATGACCCTGTGGCTGGCAGGCCGGGCCAAGCTCGACTACCTGCGGATTGACCCGCTCAAGGTCGATGTGGGCAAGGTGGCTGACAGCATGTCCGCCATCTACGCCGAACGCCACAAGGTGCTGCCGGTGCAGGTCACGCCCACTGAAGTGGTGGTTGCCACGTCTGAGCCCTTCATCACAGAATGGGTCAGCGAAGTCGAGCGTCAGGCCAAGCGCAGCGTGCGCCTGGTGGTCGCCAACCCGCTGGACATCACCAAATACACGGCTGAGTTTTTTTCCCTGGCTAAATCGGTCAAGGCGGCCATCAAATCGGGCGGCAATTCAGGCGGTACCAGCTTTGAACAACTGGTAGAGCTCAACAAAACCAACAAGCAACTCGATGCCAACGACCAGGGCGTGGTGCAGGTGGTGGACTGGCTGTGGCAATACGCTTTTGACCAGCGGGCCAGCGACATTCATCTGGAGCCGCGCCGCGAGCAGGGCGTGATCCGGTTTCGCATCGACGGCATGCTGCAACTGGTTTACCAGTTGCCCATGGCGGTGCACAACGCCATAACAGCCCGCATCAAACTGCTGGGCCGCATGGACGTGGTTGAAAAACGCCGTCCGCAAGACGGCCGCATCAAAACCCGCAACCCGCGTGGCGACGAGATTGAAATGCGTCTGTCCACGCTGCCGACCGCGTTTGGCGAAAAAATGGTCATGCGTATTTTTGATCCGGACTCCACCGCCAAGGACCTGGACGCGCTGGGCTTTGCAGACCATGACGCCAAGCGCTGGGAACAACTGGTGCAGCGGCCACACGGCATTATTCTGGTGACCGGGCCAACCGGCTCCGGCAAAACCACCACGCTGTATTCAACGCTCAAACGCTTGGCCACAGAGGCGGTCAACGTCAGCACGGTTGAAGACCCGATCGAGATGATTGAGCCCTCTTTTAACCAGACGCAGGTGCAACCGCACCTTGACTTTGACTTCCCGGAAGGCCTGCGCGCCCTGATGCGGCAAGACCCGGACATCATCATGGTGGGCGAAATCCGTGACTTGCAAACCGCAGAGATGGCCGTGCAGGCCGCATTGACGGGGCACCTGGTCTTCAGCACCCTGCACACCAACGACGCGCCATCGGCTGTGTCGCGGCTGATGGAACTGGGTGTGCCTGCCTACCTCATCAACGCTACCCTGCTGGGTGTGTTGGCCCAGCGCTTGGTGCGCACGCTGTGCAGCAATTGCCGTGAAAAAGACGATAGCGCACCGCGCGAGGCGCTAACGGAAATGGTCAAGCCGTGGCAGCTCAATGGTGGCTACCGACCTTTTAAGCCTGTCGGCTGTGTCGACTGCCGACTGACCGGCTTCAAAGGCCGCTTGGGCCTGTATGAGCTGTTGACCGTGACAGAGGGCTTCAAGGACAAAGTGTCCAAAGAACCCAACATGGATGCCCTGCGCCGCCAAGCCATGACGGACGGCATGCGGCCGCTGCGCCTGGCCGGTGCGCTCAAGGTCGCCGAGGGCCTGACCACGATTGAAGAAATACTGGCCACGACGCCGCCAATGGCCTAGCTATTGGGTTTGACCGGGCCAAAACTGCCTATAGGTGAAAGCCACATGGTAGACAGGGGAAAATATATGCACAATATCGACATTCAATTTACTTATTGAGGAGAGCAGTTGTGAATATCAAGAGTCAAAAAGACTTTTTCTCCGGCCTCATGTTCATGAGTGTCGGAGCAGCGTTTGCGTGGGGCGCCACCAAGTACAGCGTGGGCACTGGCGCGCGCATGGGCCCGGGTTACTTTCCCCTGATGCTCGGCGTGATGCTGGCCGTCCTCGGCTCCATCATCACCTTCAAGTCGCTGGTGGTTGAAACCGCAGGCGGCGACAAAATCGGCTCCTGGGCCTGGAAACCACTGGTCTATATTATTCTGGCCAACCTGATTTTTGGTGTCGTGCTGGCCGGTTTGCCCAGCATCAAGCTACCTGCGATGGGCATGATCGTCGGCATTTATGCGCTGACATTTATTGCCAGCATGGCTGAACCCGGCTGGAAAGTCAAAAACACCTTCATCCTGTCGACGATCCTGGCCGTTGGCAGTTACATCGCGTTTGTGGTGATTCTCAAGCTGCAATTTCCAGTGTGGCCTGTTTTCTTCACACGTTAATGACCGGCCCGTCACGAATACAGGCATCAAGGAATAAAAAATGGAACTGCTTTCAAATCTTTCGCTAG
>Ga0114978_10005311_pt1 | contig 10306 bp, 8 predicted proteins | sample S_140212_EF_Meta_FD_87027 | JGI IMG/M metagenome (GOLD analysis project Ga0114978, IMG submission 87027) | Freshwater microbial communities from Lake Simoncouche, Canada to study carbon cycling - S_140212_EF_MetaG | ecosystem: Environmental > Aquatic > Freshwater > Lake | place: Lake...
CCGGCTCCTTCGGTGACACATCCAAACAAATTTCATTATAGGATCTGGATCGGGGAAGTGAGAGCCTCAAAGACGGCCATACACCAAAAGGACTGGGCCAACGTCCTCAGCCGCTGATTGACAGCGGGGAGACGTGATTTCTGACTTCTTCACAAATCCAACGAGATTAAAACCCGAGATTTCGACAATTCCTGCCACGAATGTTGCTGGTGGTAGATTCTTGACCAGTTGGTTGTGAACTGGTCTTCCGATGAGGTCTACCGACAGATGCAGAGCGAGTCTCTTTCCGCCAGATCAAGCTTTTCGGTCAGTCTTTGGATTTGTTCCGGTGGATTCGTACGGAATGGCATACATCGTGCTAAATCTTGAAAGAGCTCCTCGTTTTTCCAAGGTGAGAGCCATCGAGATCACTCGTGAAATGTGCCGAGCGTTCGTCTTATGGGCCTGTTTGAAAGCGAAATCATGATTGTTTCGATTCGCCGAATTCTTTTTCCGACCGATTTTAGCGAACCTGCTGCCGAAGCCAAAAATTATGCCCTGACACTGGCTGATCGGTTTGGAGCCGAATTGCACCTGTTGCATGTGGTCGTGCCACCCGGTGTGCCGTTTCCCAATGCAGACACTTCATGGACCATGCCTGCGGCCGGTGCGAAGGGCTTGGTCAAAGAGGCCGAGCAGCGTTTATCAGACGAAATCGGCACGTGGGCTGAAGAACGTCGCGCAGTCGGTTCGGTCGTGACCGGATTTGCCGTCGATGAAATCGTGCACTACGCCGAGGAACATCAGATTGATCTGATTGTTGTGGGGACGCATGGACTGACCGGAATCACGCACCTGTTACTCGGATCCGTTGCCGAGAAACTCGTCCGTTGTGCGCCGTGTCCCGTACTCACCGTCCATCCGACAGGACATCAGTTTGTCCTGGACTCAGCAATCCTCGCGGAACGAATCCCCGTCTAAGTTTCTGACGTGGCCACGCAGAATTTCGACTCAACCTTCTGACAACCGTTCTGACCACCTTTTTATCAGGAATGACTCCGATGCTCCCCCATTCCCCCGAATCTCTTGTCACGGTGTATTCGACTCCGATCCCATTCGATGCGGAGTTGGTCAAAAAAATCCTCGCTGACGAAGGGATCACAAGTTTCGTCGAAGATACGAATGCTCCGTTTGCGGGTCTTGCCGCGACGCCATGTCATGTGTTGGTCGAGCAGGAACACGTGCCACGGGCGCGGAGTTTGATTGAACAACACGAAACTCGGCATCGACAGACCGTTGCACGTGAATCGTCACTCTGAAGTCGCAGGTTGGCAGTCGGTTCAAGCTTGCCGTTAGCTACTGACGCTTGAAGCCGTAGTCTTCATTCGTATGATCGAAATCGAGTGCGATCAGTTTCGGGCGAAATTTGACGTTCGCGTAACTGTAAAATTCGATCAGCGTCGCTTCGTCATGCTGATCGGGATCTGCGGGCGCGTCACCATTGAGCCAACCGAAATTCTTCGTGTAGACCGGAATACACCACTCTTTGTCGATGAGCGAGATCGACTTTCGGTATTGGGGTGAGGCCTGTCGATCTTTGTACTCGATCAGAAAGGCGTAACAATTCCGGCCGTCAAAAGCCTGGTCGGCCAGTTGTTCGAACTTGGAATAACTCTGCTGCTGCAGATCCTGACGATGAATTTCGAGCATCATCTGAGTCAAACAGTGAAGTCCCACTTTGGTAATCGGATGCCGCGATTCGGCCATGGCGAGTGAACCGGTTGGTTCGAGCGAGACCGAGGGGAGCCGGGCGCGCCAGCCACCCCCATGGGCAGTCATACGGCCGTCGTTTTTTCCATCGACGTACAGCACTTCACGACCGACTTCTCCGGAAACCCATTTCATATAAACACTGAAAGGGGCATGGCGAATTTTTAATTCCACTTCCTGTTCGTCAAGCAATTCCCCATTGACGAGTTCCTGTTTGACGAATGCGGCGGTGTAGTCCGGCGTCTTGGCCAGATAGTCCAGTCCTCGTTCCAGCAATTGGATCTTGCCATTCAAGTCCGTGATGGTGTTGCTGTCTGTCGTCCCCGGCGTTGTGGACGAAGCGACGCCAGCCGACTGTGATCGGTTGGTGGAATTCGATCCGGCAAGGACGAACGAAGTTTTTTTGACCACCCGGCGGGCGATATCGGCTCCGGCGGGGGTGGGTGAACTTTCCAAATGGAGAAACAACAACGCGAAAAGTGCGACCGAGATGGACAGGCTATTTGCTGTCTGCTGACGGTTCATACGCTGAAACAGGCGAAAAAATCGCTTCATGCGGAACTCCGGGGGGGATTAACCAAACAGCAGAGAATGCCAATTTCGGTGGCAGGTCCATCCATCCTTGGAGGTTCGATCCTGGTCAAATGCGATCCCCCTGCGCCAATTAAGTCGACTCAGGGGATCGCACCCTTCAGGCATCGGCAGTTTTTGCCCCCCGGGGCAAAGACTTTGCCTCATCTCCGTGCGAGTGGTTTCTTGTGTGAAACCGTCGAAGTCATCACCGCCGTGATGATCATCACAGCCGTTACCTCCGTGACCGCTGTTAACAACCGCATCCGCATCAAACGTGTAATTCCTCAACATCCCGGTTCAGGTCTGCAGCGTATCGTTGGCGGATCGGATCGATGACCTCTTGGATAAAGCGGTCGACCTGTTCGGGAGCACGGCCGATAAATCGTCGAGGTTCCAACGCAACGCTCAGATCGACCTTGGCAAAGCAGGGCTCTCGCTTTAATCGCTCGATCAGATCGTTGGCCTTTCCTTGTTCTTTGACCTCCCGCCCTGCTTCAATACTGTGAACCCGAATTCGTTCGTGCAATTCCTGTCGGTCGCCCCCCGCACGAACCCCCGCCATCAAGATTTCTTCGGTCGCCATAAACGGCAGTTCTTCGTCCAGATGTTTGGCGATCACTTTCGGATAGACCACCAGTCCCTCGACCACGTTACGGTACAGAATCAGAATCGCATCCATTGCCAGAAAGGCTTGAGGAATGGTCAAGCGTCGATTGGCGCTGTCATCCAGCGTTCGCTCCATCCACTGACTGGCTGTCGTTTGAGCGGCCGAGGAAGTGAGGCTCATGACAAACCGGGCCAGGCCGCACATCCGTTCCGACCGCATGGGATTTCGCTTATAAGCCATCGCCGACGAACCGATCTGGTGCTTTTCGAAAGGCTCTTCGATTTCTTTTCGGCTTTGCAGCAGTCGCAAGTCACTTCCCGCCTTATGTGCTGATTGTGCCAATCCCCCCAGGACATCAATGACCTGAGAATCGACCTTTCGCGAATAGGTTTGTCCGGTAACGCTGTAGGCTTGGTCAAAGCCGAGCTTGCGACAGACGATCCGGTCCAGTTCTTCGACTTTCGCATGATCTCCGTCAAAGAGGGACAGGAACGTGGCCTGGGTTCCGGTCGTCCCTTTGACGCCGCGCAATTTCAATTGCGCGATGCGATGCTGCAGTTCTTCCAGATCCAGCACCAGATCGTAACACCATAATGTCGCTCGTTTACCGACCGTCACCGGCTGAGCCGGTTGCAGGTGGGTAAACCCCAGGCAGGGGAGGTCGCGATATTCGGCGGCGAACCGGGCCAGGCGATCGATGGTGGCCACCAGCTTGGATCGCAGGAGCTCCAAACCGCGTCGCATGAGAATCAGGTCGGTATTATCGGTCACGTAGCAACTGGTGGCACCGAGGTGGATGATCGGTTTGGCCGAGGGGCAGACATCGCCAAACGCGTGGACATGCGCCATCACGTCATGTCTGAGCAGTTTTTCGTGATGGGCCGCCGCGACGAAATCAATTTGATCGACATGTTGCCGCAATTCATCGACCTGCGACTGAGTGATATTCAGTCCCAGTTCTCGTTCGGATTCGGCCAGGGCGACCCACAGCCGACGCCAGGTCGAGTGTTTCGTCTGCGGCGACCAGAGTTGGCTCATCTCGGTTGAGGCGTATCGTCCGATTAACGGATTATCGTAGACATCGTGATTCAAAACTCGTCACCCTTGAATTCAGACTCGTTGCACTTGTACGGAACACTTCGAATTCTCGATCAGGATCGCAGAACATTCTGCTCGCAGAACTCGCTATACTATCGTAACCTGACAGGCCTCAACTGACCAAGCCGCAGCCGTCAGGAACTGGCGATCCGCCCAATCACGATGATTTGTTCGCCGTCAATCCCTCGTCATTTTCAGCAGGCAACCCTGTCAACATGCATGAACCGATCGCATATTTGAATGGCCAGTTTGTGCCGATCTCGCAGGCGGCCTTGTCTGTTTTCGATCTGGGGGTGGTTGCCGGGGCATCCGTCACCGAGATGGTCCGAACCTTTCGGCATATCCCTTTTTGTCTGAACGAACATCTGGGCCGTTTGGAACAATCACTGCAGATTGTGGCGATTCAATCCCCCGTTGATCGTGATGAATTGCAGGGAATCTGCACCAAGGTCATCGCGGAAAATGCCCGCCTGATTCCGGCTGATCACGATCTTGGGCTGATTGTTTTTCTGACGGCAGGGCAAAACCTGACGTATCTTGGCCGGAATGAGCTGGCGCGGGCTCGGACTCCCTCGATTTGCGTGCATACGTTTCCACTCCCCTTCGAGCTCTGGTCTGACCAATACGAGACGGGGATCCATCTGGTGACCACTTCGGTCCAAAGTTTCCCAGACCAAGTCATCGACACCCGCGTCAAACATCGCAGCCGTTTACACTGGCATCTGGCAGATCTTGAAGCCAAGAAAATTGCCCCCGGAGCGATGGCGTTGCTGTGCGATCAAGCAGGAAATTTGACCGAGACGGCCACTGGAAACCTGTTCGCGGTGCAACGAGGAGTCTTGCGGACCCCTGCCGAGCATGTCTTAAATGGCGTGAGCCGCGAGGTGTTGATGAAACTTGCGAGGTCACTGGGGCTCTCTGTCGAGATGACGCGTCTGAAGCCGGTCGATCTTCGCGATGCGACGGAAGCCTTTCTGACCTCCACACCGCACTGCATGCTGCCGGTGACTCTTTTCGATGGCGAGCCGATCGGCAACGGCATTCCCGGCCCGATTTTCCAGCAACTGATTGGCGTCTGGAATGATCTGGTCGGCCTCGACATCCCGGCTCAGATGCGTGATGGGGCGAAGTCGCGGTCGAATTTGGCTCGTCCGGATTCGACCGAGACTTCGCCTCGACCCGAGTAGAAGATCAATCCTTTTTTGGAGAGGAACATTTTCCCCGCAGCAGAAATGTCATCCAACCGGTTGGGTACTACGTCTGGCGCTCTGGGATTGTTATGATCGCAGCGGATCGACTGTGCTGAGATAAACGGAAACAGCAGTGGAGTTTCGTTCTTGAGCAGAAGCGAAGGTCGAGATTTCCATTGAATTGGCGGGCAGACTGCGGAGCAACAACGATGCGATTGTGGCAGACATTTTTCCTCATGATGTTGATCCCGTCGTATTTACCTGCGGCCGAACGCTATGCCGCGATGTTTGCGGATGACAGTCGAGCGGAAGAAGCCGAAGTTCGGGAGTGGAATGAACCGACGACACAACCGAAGATTGGTGGTCGACTCTTGTTCGATCCGACGGTCCCCGTCCGTTGGATCATGGATCGACAGCAAATGCTACTCGTCAATCCGGGGATGTATGTCGAGTTTGAGGGGGGAGACCGGTTAGCGGGTGAGGTCCTTTCGTACCGGGATGGACGCGAGAACCCCTACGAATCGCGACCTCCCCATCTGGTCGTTCGTCCGCTGGCGGAAGTTCAGCCTCCCGATGTGACACGCCCGGCGGAACTACGAGTGACGCTGGAATGGGTTCGCCGGATCGTCTGGGAACCGGTTTCTACGGCCGAATATCGTCCGGGGACCGCCTGGTTGCGAACGGGAACTTCGATGTCGTTCCGTTCCTTTCGCTGGTCTTCGCAGGGGATTGCCTTGCTGACTGCCGAGGGTTTAAAAGAGGTGGCTTGGTCCGATCTGGGGGAAATCCATTTCCCCAAACTCAATCCATGGAACGCCTACTATGAACAGCTGGCCACACTTTCGCCGCAACTGAAGTCCCGTTTGATTCAGCTCACCGGAACCGACGGAAGTCGCTGGACCACATCCGTCGAGCGTTTTCAGGCTCGACATCTTGGTGATCGGAATCGGCCCGAGCAGTGGTATCAACTGATTCAACCGGCGTGGAGTCTGGATTCGATCTGGCTGCGATATCGCACGATTCGTCGCTGGGGATTTTTTGCACCGCACGAATTTCCCTTGTCGAATCTGGTCCCCGCACAGGCAACACATCAGGCCCTCTTCGGGAAATTTGCAGATTACCAGCCAGATCAAAACATTCTGAACGGAACGCTCCAATCGTCTGATTACGAGTTTGGCTGGGGATTTGGGGTTCAAGGGAGTTCCGAACTGGTGCTGGAATACCCTGAGGGGGCACGCAGCCTGCGCACGCGGTTTGGTTTGGATCGGATTGCCGAGACTGGCGGATGTGTCGATGTGGAAGTTCTGGTCGGAAACAGCCAATCGGTGTTGAAGCAAGCGAATCTGATCGGCTCAAAGTTGGTCGGTGACATCAACTGGCAGCCGCTTCCGGCGGGTCCACCCGAGCATCGTCGAATTACACTTCGGACCGGAATGGCACATCAGGGGCGTCCGGCGGGGGCCGACCCGTTTGACGTGCGGGACATTTTCAATTGGTATGAGCCCGAGCTTCGCTTCGATCCTGCTGCCCTGGAAGCAGAAGTTGCCGCTCGGCGTCCCTCGCGATTGCCAGGGCTGATCGGTTGGACATTGTCAGCGGACGAGTCTCGTGCGCTGCAGGTCACCAACGTGGTGGATCTGGTCGACGCGCGGGATCCGCAGTTTCGCCTGGTGGCCCGAACATCGGATCCTGTTTCTGTCTACAGCCGAAACGCCAAGGTCGGTCCACGCGACCGCTGGTTGGGGGTGGTGGCGAGTCGTTTTGCCGAAAATACCTCACCAACGAGCCTGCAGATTCGGGTTGACGGACGAGTGCTGGGTGAATTTGACGTTCCCATTCGCCAGACGACCACGGATCCCGAACCGATGCTGATTCCGGTGGCGAATTTTCAGGGAAAAAGTATCGCGGTGGAAGTGATTGCTTACCCGAAGGATGACAAATCCTGGATCGATTGGCGTGGGATTTATCTTGGTCACGATCGCCCTGGCTTATTGACGATCTATGAAGATGATGAACGCATGGCGGAAGTTTTGAATCCAGGGAATGGCCAACTCGCACAGGATCCCGAAAAGCCGTATTCCGGAACACATTCACTCAAAATTTCCTCGTCGTCGGCCAATAATCCCAGTATTCGGGGGCTCGATACGTGGATTTGTGAACAGCCCCAATTGGGGCAGTATCGATATGTGATTTTCGCTTGGAAAAAGTCCACAGGAAGTCGTATTCAGCTCCAGTTTTCAAACCGAGGTCAATTCAGTGACGGTGGCCTTCCCTTTGGACGTGACACACAAACAATTCTGGCCAATCACCAATTTCGGCGAACCCAGGGGATCGATGAACGAGGTCAAAAATTCGGCTACTGTTACGAGCAGGGGGTGGTGACCGCGCAGACTCCGTTTCCGCTTTGGTTAAGTGGCGAACTGCCGAAAGAGTGGAAATTGATTCAACGGGATCTGTTTGCCGACTTTGGTCTGTTCAACATCACGGGGTTTTCACTGAATTCGATGGACGGCGATCCCGCCTGGCTCGATCACGTCTATCTGGCAAGGACCAGCGTGGATCTCGAATCTGCTTCGAGATTTCTGGTCAATCCCCAGCCAGTTCCGCCACAGCCGGATGGAAACGGGATGCTGACGATTGCCCGTCGGGAAGATTATCCGGCGGAATTTTCCCGGATTGCTCCGCTGTTTTCGTCGATTGACCTGGCTCACGGACTCGCCCGACAGCTGGAACATCGTGGGCAGACCGATTTGTTAAGAACCCACGCGAATGCCGCCGACAAACCGACGATTTTTCATGCGGGGGTGGTATTGCCAAAAGACCGACCGATGATGCTGGACCTGCACGTGACGCATCAACCCTTGTGCGACTGGCAACTGGTGGTCCGCGCCAACGGTCAGGTGTTGTATGACCAGCTGATTGATGAGAAGTTAACCGCGCCACAAAAGGGTTGGGCCACGATTCAGGTTGATCTCGCGAAGTTTGCCGGCCAGAAAGTGCTGCTGGAAGTTTTGAATCAGTCCAATAACTGGCAGAACGAAACCTCGTTCTGGAAACGGATTGAATTGGTCGATCAATAAACAAGCCGTGATCTGGAAACTCGATCCAGATCACGGCTTTTCTCAAAACAAATGATTATTGGTGGTCAAAAATCACTTCCGCTTATTTGTCGGTAGGATTAATGATCATAAAGACCGTGGCCGCTGCTGCGGCACCTGCAAAGTCGGCCAGCAGGTAAATCCAGATATTGGCCCAAGAGGCCAATCCAATGACCGAAATTCCCACGGCGACTGCGGGATTGAAGGCACCGCCCGAAATTCCACCGACGGAAAATGCGGCTGCGACAACGGTGAAGCCGATTGCCAGACCGTAGAAGGAGTTGTTGGCGTTAGCCTTCGCGGTAGCGACATTCAGTACAACGTAAGCCAGAGCAAACGTGTACAGGGCTTCTGCAACCAGTGCCTGTGGGATCGATTTCGACAAATCCTTGGCTTCGATCACCGCGTCAGGCAACAGGAATTTCACGGCCAGTGCGGCGGCGATCGCCCCAGCAATCTGAGCACCGATGTACGGAATCGCATCCGCAAACGAGCAACGACCACGCATGGTGACCGCCAGAGTGACAGCTGGGTTGTAGTGCGCACCAGAAACATGTCCACCCGCGTAAACCATGACCATTAAGGCCGCACCGATGGCTAGTGGTGGCAAGGTCGCCCCACCCAGCACCGAGCAACCAATCGTCAGCACTAGAAAAAATGTTCCAATAAATTCCGTCAAATACTTCGGCATGTTCCCGTTCCCCGTCCTAGAAGAGTGTCAACAAAACAGACAAACTCAATCTGCTCGCATGAAACCAACAACGTTCCATGTTTCGGCAGATATTCCCCGTTTCTGAAGTGTTACACGCGCCACAGGAAAAAAACAAGACAAACTCCCCCCGAGGCGAATTAAGCTCAACTGAATCAGATTGTCGGGATCAAAACCGGGCTTTTCGCTGGGAAAGATATTCGATGAGCGCCCGGTCAAAAGGGAGACTGGTGTCTAGTGCCACGTAATCAGCCCCCATTCGCAGGCAGTCCCGCTTGTAGCGGCTACGGAGTTCACGCAGGGATTCCAGATAGTCCCCCCGAATTCCTGCGGCATCAACGATCATTCGTTCGCCGGTTTCAGGGTCCTCGAAATCCGAGAGCGTATCAAAAGGAAAGGTGACCTCGGCTTCATCCAGTACATGAAACACGATGACGTCATGACCGCGGTGCCGCAGCATCCGCAGCGCATCAATCACCGGCTCGGGCTCACACAGTAAATCGGAAAACAGCATAAACAGGCTTCGTTGTCGGATCATGGCCGCGATCCGGCGCAGATTCCCCGCAACATCGGTCTGTCCGGCCGGTCGGGCTTTGGATAACAGCCCCAGCATGGTCCCCAGCTGACTCCGTTTGCTGCGAGCGGGCAAACAGGCATGCAGCTGTTGCGAAAAGGTCATCAATCCGACTGGATCCTGCTGATGAATCATTAGGTATCCCAGTGCCGCCGCCAGACAGATGCAATAGTCAAACTTGGTCAATTCCTGCCGATAGGTGTACGACATGCTTTCAGACAGGTCCATCAACAGATAGCCGGAAATATTGGTTTCGGCCTGGTACTTTTTGACGTAAAATCGGTCGGTTTTGGCGAAAACCAGCCAGTCAATATTTCGCGGATCATCCCCCTGTGAATAGCGGCGATGTTCCCTGAACTCGACACTGAAACCATGAAAGGGGCTGGAGTGAAGTCCGGTCAAAAATCCTTCGACGATGAACCGAGCGCGCAAATCGAGCCGTGCAACGCTGCGGATGACAGACGGCTTTAAATATTGCTCGGCTCCCGCCATCGCACATCTCTTTTGCTCAAAAGAATCGACGCCAGATCGAGCCCAACAACGCTCGATCGTGAAAGTTCGAGAAAATTCCTGCCAAGTGTGACCTGACTCTTGTCGCCCCACACCATCGCGGGTTTGTTAACATAGCAGGTTCGTTTTGCTCACAGGAAGCGACCTCCTCCAGCGTATTCCACGAATTTGAGTCGCCGCCAAATCCGGCCACAGTTC
>Ga0114978_10005314_pt1 | contig 10304 bp, 7 predicted proteins | sample S_140212_EF_Meta_FD_87027 | JGI IMG/M metagenome (GOLD analysis project Ga0114978, IMG submission 87027) | Freshwater microbial communities from Lake Simoncouche, Canada to study carbon cycling - S_140212_EF_MetaG | ecosystem: Environmental > Aquatic > Freshwater > Lake | place: Lake...
AGCAGGCTTGCCAGCCGACATAAGCTGTTTTAATTGATCACCCGGCTTTCTTAGGGTCTTTTGCACACTGGCAACAGAGTCAAATCCAATAATGCTTGACCCTTTAATAGAAAATGTACCAATGTGTTGGTCTGCAATTGCATACATTAACTTGCGTTTTTTAGTATCGTAGAACCAGGCTTCACTGGACCCAATCAATTTTGCAGCAGGCAAAGATACCAATTTGAGTTCTGAAAATTCTTTAAGTAATTTAAACTTAGCAGCAAGTTTTTCAGGACTCACTGCTTTTTTAGCTCGCGGTTTGCGTTCAACTTTCTTAATTTGAACATATGCGCCGCAGTCGGCAATGACTTGTTCTGCAAATTTAATAAGATTTCGAACTTGCAATTTACCAAAATGCCCGTACCCTTCTACTAGATCTCCATCTTTACCTGCGGCCACTTCTTGTAGTTCTACTAACCGGCGTTCCCAAATTTCTTTTACTGTGCCGATTAGCTGAGGGGCTACATTCATGCTACGCAGTAAACTAACAGGCTTATAATCCGCAGACATCTTGGCGCCTGCCATAATCATTTCGTCGTACATACCTTCTAGCTCGCCAGCAGCTTCGGACATTTTCTCACGCAGGCGATCCTGAATATTTGGCTTGACTGCAATTTCTGCCACTTCAACAACTTCTTTCACTAATTTCCCTGCTTCTATATAGTCGGTAATAGTGGTATTAATTGTGTCTAATTCTTTTTCTGTAATTGTTAACCCTAGTAGGTTAGCACGACAGATCCACCCAATTCCAATTTTGAAAATAGCAGCCTCGGGTAATCGATTAAATGCCTTAGATTCGTCAATACGATCATTGCGAACAAGCCAATCGACAATGCAATCTTTAGCTTCTTTTTTACCATAATGATAATTATACCAATTAAACATTCTAGTCATGGCACTAATACGCTCCATTTCTGCAGGTTGCTTGCTCCATGTGGGCTCGGGTCCGTACCCAATGTCTTGACTACGCGGAGTCATTGATTTAAGAGGTTTGTGTACTGTTTTTTCAACAGATTTCTTAGCGACAGATTTTTTTGCAGTTGCGGTCATGATATTCCCAATGGGGTTTGAATGTATATAGCATTATAGCGCAATTACAATTCCAGGTCAACCTAAGTGTAATCCAGCTAAATACTCAAAGGAGAGCAAAAATTCCACGCCTTAGCATGTACCGTCCTAATAAAACAGCCGACTATCGGTTTTTTGATCGCACTATAAGCGAACAATTTACGGTTGGTGGGCTGGATATCTACATCCACAAATATTTGGGACCTAAGGTTTTACCAGAAGACGGGGCCAATCCGGATGTAACTCAACCGGTTTACGACAGCTCGAATCCGTTGTTTATACAGGACTTATTTTTATTAGAAAATCGGGATCGTGCATATGATCCTGATGTGTATACCATGCGGGGAGTGTATAGACAACAAGATATCGATTTTGATCTTACTCAATTTGGTTTATTTCTAAACAACGATACCTTGTTTATTACATTCCATTATAACGATATGATTGATACATTTCAGCGCAAACTTATGAGCGGTGATGTTCTCGAACTACCTAATTTACGAGATTTTAATCCGCTAAATCCAGAAATTCCTAAAGCATTGCCAAAATACTATGTGATTCAAGATGCTAGCTTTGCATTAGAAGGCTTTAGCCAAACATGGTTGCCTCATTTATGGCGTGTTAAAGCCACACCGATGGTAAATGCACAGGAATATCAGGAGATATTAAATAAACCGTTTATAGAGGAAAATATATGGGACAACGGAAATTTTTATCCTTCCGGTACTATTGTCAACGACGGTGATGTATATTATCGTGCAGCTAAAGATGTGCCGCCGGGGATAGATATTCCTAATACTGAATATTGGGTAGAAGTTGACCCACCAACTATTGCAGATCGTGCTAGCACAAGACCTAAAGATTTAGCATTGAACGATGCTATTTTAGCGCAGGCAGAAGTGGATGTACCTTTATCTGGATACGATACTGTTAAATTTTATATATACCCTACAAATCCTGACGGTACTCCGGCGGATGCTGACAGTATTACAATTGATAATGCATTAATTAATTCTAGTCAAACAGGCGTTAATGCAGATCAAGCAAGTCAATCTCCACGAAGCGATGGTTACACAATTGGATACTTAACTGGTGACGGAATTGCACCAAATGGTTTGCCTGTAACACCCGGAGTGGCGTTTCCTACTAATGCATACGAAGGTGATTATGCATTACGCTTGGATTATTGGCCTAATAGATTATTCAGATACAACGGTCGTCATTGGATTAAAATTGAAGATAAGGTCCGTACTGATCTTACAAACGGTCCGCAAAACAAAACTCTTCGTAGTAGTTTTGTCAATAACGAATACACAGTTTCTACCACCGATCTTGGCAATATACCAAGTCGTCAGAGCCTAAGCGAATTGCTAAAACCATTAGCTGATAACGGTGATGACGGTGGGAATTTACCACCTAACCCACGGCCGCCTGGACGATAATGTACATTTATAAGATTACTAACTTAGATAATCAAAAAGTTTATATTGGGCAAACTGTGCAGTCCAATGCAAAAATGCGATGGTATGCACATTGTCAGTATACTCGAGCTGGTAAAAAAAGTTATCTTTATGATAGTATGCGTAAACACGGTATAGATAAATTCTTTTGGGAAGTAATTGATTCTGCCACTGGCATAGATGAATTAAATGCCAAAGAAGAAAAGTGGTTAGATCACTATCGAAATTTAGGCAAAGTCTACAATAATCGAGAAGCCGGCGGTAATAAGTTGCATAGCACCAAAAGTATAGAGCGTATGCGTAAAGCTCAAAAACTAAGGCATGCTACTACTAAAGTAGGAGGCTGGAAAAGAATTGATGGTGGCCCTATGAAAGGGAAAAAACATAACACTGAGACTAAAGAAAAAATGAGCCAAGCAAGATTAAAATATTATAATGAGGTGGTATAATGCAAAGCTTCTTTTATGACGAACAAATACGCCGTTTCTTATTACAATTTACTCGCATCTTTAGTAATTTTTCTATTGAATATGGCAGAGACGGTAGCGGAACTGCTACATTAATTCGTGTACCTGTACGCTATGGCGATGCTACGAGACAAGCGCAAACTATATTACAAGAAAACTCTGCCAATAGTATGCCGTCGACTCCTTTGATAACTTTTTATATTTCGGCACTAGAATACGATCGTCCAAGAATTCAAGAACCATATTTTGTTAATAGACAACAGGTACGCCAAAGATATTACGATTCAGAAACTAATAGTTACGAAACTACACAAGGTAATGCATTTACTATTGAAAGATTAATGCCAGTTCCGTATAAAATGACTATTAATCTTGATATGTGGACTAGCAATACCAATCAAAAAATGCAATTATTTGAGCAAATAGCTACGCTGTTTAACCCCGGCTTAGAAATACAAAGCACAGATAATTTTTTAGATTGGACCAGTTTAAGTGTAGTGTATCTCGAAAGTACTACTTGGTCAAGCCGTAGCATACCCCAGGGCACTGAAAATCCGATTGATATCATGACTATGAAATTTAGTTTACCAATCTGGATATCAAGTCCTGCTAAAGTTAAAAAGCTAGGTGTTGTAGAAAAAATTGTAGCCAGTGTATACGATGCTGCCGGTGATGCTAACGAAGCTATTCTTAATAATGATTTATTATTGGGTACACGACAACTACTAACCCCTTACAAATATCAAGTATTATTAATCGGAAATAAATTACAAGTATTAAAAAATAGTGCTGTAATTGATGAACCCAATAGTTCTGTTGTATTACCTTCGAGTCCTCCAAGCAATGAATATTGGCCAGCAGTAATTGGTTTATACGGAGGATTCAGGCCGGGTATATCACAAATCAGATTATACAATCAATGGGGAACAGAAGACGAAGTTATTGGAACCGTCAGTTATGATCCAACCGACGAACGATTTTTATTATTTGATGTTGACACTGATACTATTCCTCAAAATACCTTAGGTCCAGTGGACTCAGTAATTGATCCGTTATTAAGTGCGCCCGATGCTGGGTTGCCTTCTGCAGAAGAAGGGCAAAGATATCTTATTTTAAATGATATCGGCTCAACAGAAAATGAATATTTTTCTCAAGCCTGGGGTCCACTGGTAGCTCAGGCCAACGATATTATTCAATACAATGAAGGATTTTGGGAAGTAACATTTGGTAGTACTACCAACACTACTAATATTCAGTACACAACTAATATTACAACCGGCTTGCAATATCTTTGGACTGGAAGTAATTGGGTTAAAAGTTATGAAGGGCTTTATCCGGGGGGAGAATGGTCTCTGGTTCTTTAAATGCAGTTGGGGTCTGTTTCTATAGTTTTGATACTAAAAGATATTTGTATCTGCTTAGGAACGATGTTAAGTATCCCATGACATGGGGCTTGCCAGGTGGCAAATGCGAGGATGGCGAAACATTAATGCAAACTATCCAACGAGAATGCACTGAAGAATTGGGCTACATGCCAGACTATGTTAAGCTAGTTCCGTTGGATCAATTTAACAGTACCGATAATGCATTTTGTTATCATACATTTTTTTGTTGTGTAGCTTCAGAATTCAAACCAATATTAAACTCAGAACACTTAGGATATGCCTGGATTGATTCTACCTGCTGGCCTAAACCTATGCATCCTGGATTATGGAATACTGTAAACTTTGATACTTTTAAAGACAAGATTCATACGGTTAAATCAGCAGTTCATACATCGCAATAACTTATAAATTCTCGATAAGTCATACATTTTACATTTTGATTTTCGCGCCAAAATGTAGGCATATTAGATTCGATTCCTACTAGAATAAAATTAGTTTGACTATAAGATTTTATGATAGAATTAATTTGTTCCTTCCACGATAAGTCTATATACGGTGTTTCGTTATTGTAGCCCAATAAAAAAATGTCGGTATGGCCATCAAATGCAGCAAGATATATAGGTAGAGATATTTGACTTATACTTGGATTATAAGGAACTAGATAAAAATTTTCCGGATTTCTAATGCAATTACGAGCAGTGGTATAAACAATATTATCCTCTGAGTATTTTTGTTCTTTTACTTCAACTAGTTGAGTTTGATCAGTTATTGCAATAAAATCAAATTTCATGTCAGTCCAAAGATCTCCAGAACCGTATGTTTGTAATCGTTTACTACCTAATAAACCACCGCGATGATTTTCTAATTTTTTGTAATCAAAATATTCAATATCAATTTTACTACCAATAACAGCAGCTCTGCCTGATATATGATGATTTTCAATGGGATTAGCTACCCATTCTCTTTTTTGATGTTTAGTACCACCGGACCATTTGCTTTCAAGTATTACAAATTCACCGCTGTAGTCAGATCGAAATCTAGCTTGTATCATGAACGCCCTACTACTATTTCGATTACGCCTATTTGATCGCTGTTGTAATCTTCGAGTGCTTTACCAATAACGCAACCTGGTACCCATAGATCTGGATCTAGTACAGTAGCAACTCCGTGAATTTCACTTGATACCAATAGATCACCTTTGCCGATTGCTCCTATTACACAACACGGCACCCGTCCCAGTAATGCAACCACTGCAACATGATTAGCTTTCAATCCTGAATTCATAACATACGCAGGCTTATCGCTAACAGTACCTATAATATTTGTTCCGTGATAACTATTAGTTTGTGATACTTCACACATACCGCCGATTCTCAATACTGTGCCAATTGGATAATCTTTATCTGCAATATATTTTTCTGCAACGTCAGCATATTGAGCCGAGGTAGCTTTGGCAAAAACAGTATTGAAGTACACAGTGGAACTACCAATGTTACCTATGCCATTGCCGTTGGCATTAACAATGTTGCCGCCAGTAATATTGCCAGTTGACACAGTTAAACTTGAACCAGACATTACTCCACCTACTACCGATGCAGCAGTAACAGTTCCGGTCACACTTACTGTTGTACCTGTGTGCGTAGTTGCGTTTACGTTAGCACCACCAAGTATGTTGCCACCAGTTATGTTACCAGTTGCACTAAATGCTCCAGCGTATGTTAAAGGTCCAGTACCGGCACGACCAAGTTTTCCAGTTGAATCACTATTACCAAATACAATATAACAGTTAGCAGAATTTTGCTGTCCTTTAAGTCCGATGGTATCTGCTACGTTGATGTCGCCAATCCAGGCATCGTCACCAACTTTAAAATTTTGTCCTGAACCATTTAATGTACCGGCAAAAGTACCAGCAGTTACTATATTAGTAGTCTTATCGTATGTGAAATTAATATTACCGCCAAAAGCTCCACCGTCGTTGAACTGAACATAAGTGTTTGAACCGCCCGGTGTGCCGCCACCACCGCCTGTAATACCAGTTAGTTGGCTGCCGTTACCAAAGAAATAACCACCTGTGATATTTCCAGTACCACTTACAATACCTGATCCAAATAATACGTTACCACCTGTTATGTTACCAGTTACACTTACTGTTGTTCCGGTATGAGTTGTTGCATTTACGTTGGCACCTCCCAATACGTTACCGCCTGTTATGTTACCAGTTACAGATAAGCTACTGCCAGTTATTACACCACCAACTACTGATGCTGCTGTAGTAGTTCCGGTTACACTTGTTGATGTGCCAGTTATAACCCCGCCCACAACTGATGCTGCTGTTACTGTACCCGTCACACTAACTGTAGTTCCGGCATGTGTAGTAAATGTACCAATGTTTCCTGACACATTACCTATGCCACTTACAATACCAGATCCAAATAATACGTTGCCACCTGTAATATTTCCGCTTGTGCTGATAATTCCTGCCCCAGCTAGGACATTACCACCTGTTACGTTACCACTAACAGATACGCTCAAACCTGTTATAACTCCACCAACTACGCTTGCTGCTGTGGTAGTACCAGTGACACTTGTACTTGAACCGGTTATTACTCCACCAACTACGCTTGCTGCTGTCGTTGTTCCAGTAACGCTAGTTGATGTACCGGTTATTACCCCACCAACTACGCTTGCTGCTGTTGCTGTACCAGTGACACTTACTGTTGTTCCTGTATGAGCCGTTGCTGATATATTGCCGCCCGTAATATTACCAGTTGACGATATCAATCCAGCTGTTAGAACATTACCACCTGTAATGTTACCAGTTACTGAGCTAGTTCCAGACACTACTACACCAGTTGAACTTACGATGAATACGTTTGCGGTGCCAGCCGAGCTAACAGTAACGTTACCACTGGATCCAACGCTAACGTTACTTGTGCCAGCAGAGATAGAGTTAGCACTATAGTTTTGTACAAAAGTTAATGCAGTAGTACCAATTGTAATAGGATCATCAGTTGTAAGCTTCCATTGAGTATCTGCATACACAGTACCTTCTGTGACCATAACAATCATACCAGCATCTATTTCACCAGTTGCATCGCCGTCGGTACTGCGTGTCCAGGTGCCAGTTGATCCAGCACCTACTGTAGTTACATAGTAAAGTCCATTTTGGCTACCGGTACTTTGTCCAGTTACTAAGATACGATTATTAGTAACTAAACTAACTCCGTCAACTATATTTGGGGCACCGCCAGCTAGTGTTATATTGGTAGTGGTAACTACCCGAACTGATTGTTTATAATCAATATTCGATATTTGCTGTGCAGTTATTCGGGTTAATCCCATATTCTTGTCCGTTCAATGCAATATTTAGTCAAAAAAATAGGACTGCCTGGAGTCCTATTTCAGAGTAAAGAAGATATTAGTATCCAAATCTTGTCTTATAAGCAGCCCACTGAGCTTGTATCTGTGTCAATGTCAGAACACTACTCCAAACTTTGACCAAAGCAGTATCATAGACACCCACTTCTGTTATTGTCGTAGGACTAGCATATCTGCCAAACAATCGTAGACCGTTAAACCCGCCAGTTGTACTGCCTGTGCCAAAGGTAGTTGTTGGTTGGCTATTTGTTGCTACATAATTCTGTGACACAGCTGATGCCGGTACACCATTGTAAGTAGCCCACTGAAATGTCCAGGCACCTGTTGCGGCGGTATTACTGGCACCAACAAAGCTGCCGTTGAAGAAAATATTCTGCACATTTGATGGACTGCCCCAAATGCCCATCAACCAATCTGGATCAGCGGTGTTGGAATTTAATAATCTACCTGCTGTTGAGCCACTTTTGTAAACCATCATGACTGTATAAGCCTGCGATGTTGCCGAGTAGTCAGGGCCAAAGGTCAAAAAGTCTGAGGTGTCGGTTGTAGTCTTGCGGAATATTCCACCGTTTGTGGCGGACCACGACATACTACTATTAGGGTTGTATGTTGTTATAGTGTAGCCGCCTGTGCCGTCTATAGTAGTTCCGTTAACAGGAACGGCACTAAAATTAGCTGCGTCTAAGTTCAATACCAGGACCGGTTCCGGTGGTCCTCCTAATTCCCATCCTGGTCCAATGCTCCATCCTGATCCAATTGATACTGCTTTTGGTAATGCCATATAATTTATATTCCAATAAAATGATAGGGTCCGTAGACCCTATCTTGTACAGTTTTACCTGTTTAAACTCTACCAACAACCACTTCGATTACGCCATCAACACCACTGAAGTCAGCAAGTGCTTTACCAATTACTGATCCAACTGCAGGATCGGCTTCTGCTCTTGCACGACCGTCGCCTGTAGCTACCATCATGTCACCTTTTTGTACTGTACCTGTTACACGAACTGGTACACGACCTTGCAGTGCCACTGGAACAACATACTCGCCTGCTTGTCCAGAGTTCATCAAGTAACTTGGGTTAGTACTTACTACCCCTGCTACACGACGACTTGCATCCACTGTACATGTAGTGACTTCGTTGTTTCCACCAAACGCAACAACTGTACCAGCATCAATGGGTTGATCTGCCACATACATTTCTGCCAAGTCAGCGTATTGTGCCGAAGTGGCTTTGGCAAAAACAGTATTGAAGTACACAGTGGAACTACCAATGTTACCTATGCCATTGCCGTTGGCATTAACAATGTTGCCACCTGTTATTGTGCCTGTTCCAACTGATAAGTTGCCACCTGTGATGTTGCCACTTGCACTGACAGTAGTTGCATTAAGAGTGGTTGCTGTGATTACGTTACCGGTAACATTACCAGTACCTGATACTACACCTGATCCAAATAAGACGTTACCACCTGTGACGTTACCAGTAACACTAGCAATACCTGTAATAAAGGCACCAGTTGTACTAAACACAGCTACGTTGCTGGTTCCACCTACGGTAATATTGGCATTACCACTTGGTGTTTGTATTTCAAAAGAAGTAGTTCCATTAGTTACTCTATCGCCTAAAATATTACCAGATAGTGTAGCGTTACCTGATACAGTCAGGTCTCCTGTAATACTAACTAGTCCAGCACTAATAGTTTGAACAGTGGTTCCTGCTATGTTAGAACGTATATTTCCGCCAGATGCAATAACTGCCATACTTGAAGTGCCGCTGGCAATCTGTGTTGTATCTACACTTGATGCAGCAATTGTTGCAGGAGTAGTGCCGTCTGGTTGGAAAAATGCAATTGTGTTGCCAGTTCCAGTTTTCATTATTACATTACCCAGATACAAACTGCTACCTGACAGGTATAAATCTTTCCAACGGTAAGAAGCTGATCCAAGATCGTAAGTAATGTTAGCAGTAGGTATTAATGCTCCAGTCACATCAAACTTTGCTGCTGTTGCGGATCCTTGGAATACTGCGTTGCCACTTGCGTTTTGAATACCAGTTACAACACTTGTAGTAGCCACTACTCTAACGTCAATAACGTCAGTCGATACTGGAGCTTCTGTAAACGTTAGTTCTGTACCAGACACGCTGTATGCTGTAGTTGGAATTTGTAGTACACCGTTTATAGATACAATCGACGATGCTGTAGTTGCGCTCTGGCTAAGTGTGAATACTGTTTGTACACCGTTACCAGTATATTGATCATCACTTATAACAGTAAATGTTGATCCTGCTGTAGTCCAACTATCACTATCATAGAATTCCAAGCTGTCAGATGTAGTATTGAAACGTATCATACCAGTTACCGGTACGCCTGGACGCTGAAGGGTGGTACCAACTGGAATTAGAATTGAGTTAGTAGTACCAATTTTTAGTGCTGCATTTGTAGTTGGAGTGCCTGTGCCAATCAAAACAGTATCAGATGCTGCATCTGTGTAGAGCAAATTGG
>Ga0114978_10005318_pt1 | contig 10299 bp, 10 predicted proteins | sample S_140212_EF_Meta_FD_87027 | JGI IMG/M metagenome (GOLD analysis project Ga0114978, IMG submission 87027) | Freshwater microbial communities from Lake Simoncouche, Canada to study carbon cycling - S_140212_EF_MetaG | ecosystem: Environmental > Aquatic > Freshwater > Lake | place: Lake...
CAATTCTGTTCCAGACTTCGCTTGTTCTTGCGCAGCCAATGCTTCAGAAAGTCGCTCAGTTAGTTTTTCTTGATACTGCGCCACATAATCAGGTACTTTAGGCTCAATCACTTTGACAATCTCACGCATCTTCCCAGTGATGTTAGTCAATACGCCAACCAATGCTTTACCTTCGGCATGGCGACTATCGATCAGTGCATCTAAGGCAGCGCGCCCTGCTTCAACAGTGGCTGCAATCCAACCTTCTTCTTCGCCTCGGGGTTCAGAGACAATTCCAGGCCAACGCAGGATTTCAGCAATACTGATAGCTTGCGCTGTTGGAAAGGCTGCTTGGGCTTTTTCTTGTAGGGTATAAAGCGCATCTAAGCGGTCCTGATTGAGCGCTCCCAATGCATGGGGATTACTTTTGGCGGCACCTGCAGCGCCACTATTTACCCGCCATGCTGCCCGAAACTCAACTTTGCCCCGAGAGAGAGTCTGAGTCGCCATTTCTCGCAATGCCGGTTCAGCCCCGCGACACTCGTCCGGAAGACGAAAGCCCAAATCCAGAAAGCGGCTGTTGACAGCCCGACATTCCACCTGCAGATCAGCCACTACACCAGCTCCTAGGGAGACTTGGCGTGAAGCGCTGCCATAACCAGTCATGCTCGATATCATATGCACATTGTAGATTCTTTATAGACACATAGACTAATTGCAGATTAACCCTGCAGTACAACCTTTAGGACCAACCCATGAGCAGCCCAAATTCAGCCAATATTTCTCGTCCCAGTGGCCGTAAGCCTAAAGACTTACGCCCGGTCACGATCTCGAGAGGCTTCACCAAGCATGCCGAAGGTTCTGTGCTGATTGCCTTTGGCGATACCAAGGTACTTTGCACTGCCAGCATTCTGGATAAAGTACCGCCGCACAAACGGGGTTCTGGTGAAGGCTGGGTCACTGCGGAATACGGCATGCTCCCCCGCTCTACCCACACTCGCAGTGATCGTGAAGCTGCCCGTGGCAAACAATCGGGTCGTACCCAAGAAATTCAGCGCCTCATTGGTCGTGCGATGCGTAGTGTCTTTAACCTAGAAATTCTGGGTGAGCGCACCATTCATTTAGATTGTGATGTCTTACAAGCCGATGGTGGCACACGCACTGCATCGATCACCGGCGCTTATGTTGCCGCTCGCGATGCCGTCAATCAATTACTAAGCAGTGGTGCACTGACACAAGACCCCATCATCGATAGCGTAGCTGCAATTTCGGTTGGCATCTACCAAGGTGTTCCAGTATTGGATTTAGATTACCCAGAAGATTCTTCTTGCGATACCGATATGAACGTCGTCATGACTGGTAAGGGTGGCATGATTGAAGTTCAAGGTACTGCTGAAGGCGCAGCTTTCTCGAGAAGCGAATTAAGCGTTCTCTTGGATTTGGCTGAGCAAGGGATTCAAGAGTTGACCCAATTACAAATTGAAGCATTGAAATAAGATTTCTGAAGACGATGCAAAAGTTAGTTCTCGCCTCGAATAACGCTGGCAAGGTTCGGGAATTTCAGGCGCTATTAGCGCCCTTAGATTTCCAAGTGATTCCACAGGGTGAATTAGGCATCCCATCTGCAGAAGAGCCTCACCATACTTTCGTAGAGAACGCACTGGCAAAAGCGCGTCACGCTAGCGCCCTTAGCGGACTTCCAGCACTAGCAGATGACTCTGGTATTTGCGCGCATGCCTTGAATGGTCAACCGGGTGTTTTATCCGCGCGTTATGCAGGCGAGCCAGCTAATGATGCTGCCAACAATCAGAAGTTGAATCAAGCATTAAAAGATCAAGATAATCGTGGCGCCCATTATGTTTGCGCCTTGGTATTTGTGAATAGTGCTGACGATCCAGAACCGGTGATTGTGCAAACACGATGGTATGGAACATGGCTCGAGGATGCAAAAGGTACTCATGGCTTTGGCTATGACCCCCATTTCTTTTTACCGGAATTAGGTCTCACTGCTGCAGAATTAGATCCTGCGAAGAAGAATTCCATCAGCCATCGTGGGCAAGCACTGCGCCAGTTAATTGAGCAACTAAAATCGCGTGCTTAAAGTTCAACCCAATTCTGTTTCCTTGACAGCGCTGCCCCCTTTAGCGTTATATATCCACTTTCCTTGGTGCGAAAAGAAGTGTCCTTATTGCGACTTTAACTCCCATCAGATTAAGGCCGGAGTTAGCGGTGACGGCAAGCCAGGTTTTGATGAGCAGCGTTATATCAAGGCATTGATTGCCGATTTAGAAACTGAGTTACCGAATATTTGGGGGCGACAAGTTCACAGTATCTTTATTGGCGGTGGTACACCCAGCCTGCTTTCGCCTGCAGGTATGGATGATTTGCTCTGTGCAATTCGTGCCCGAGTCAACCTAGAACCAGATGCCGAGATCACAATGGAAGCCAATCCTGGCTCGATTGAGGTAGATAAGTTTGCCGCCTTTGCCAAATGCGGTATCAATCGCGTATCTATCGGCGTGCAAAGTTTTCAAGACAAGCAGCTTAAAGCCTTAGGGCGCATCCACAATGGCGCAGAAGCGAAGCGCGCTATCCAGATTGCATTAGATCATTTTAAATCCGTCAATTTGGATCTGATGTACGGGCTACCCGATCAAAGCCTTGCAGATGCCAAAGCCGATGTTGAGATGGCCCTCTCTTTTCAGACTCCACACTTATCTTTTTATAACCTCACACTAGAACCCAATACCTACTTCGCAAGTTTTCCACCTCAGCTACCCAGTGAGGATGAGATTGACGCTATCTTTGAGCAAAATCTTGAGCTTCTCACCAAAGCTGGTTATCAGCGCTATGAAGTTTCTGCCTATGCGAAGAAAGGTCAGGAGTGCAAACACAATCTCAATTACTGGCGCTTTGGTGACTACATTGGTATTGGGGCGGGTGCACATGGCAAGCTATCCTTTGCGAACAAGATTACCCGTCAAGTTCGTGAGCGTCAGCCAGAGGCTTATATGACTGCTATGGAAAATAAAGGCAATGCTTTAATCGAATCCAAAGAGATTGCAGCCAAAGAGCTGCCTTTTGAGTTCATGCTCAACACTTTGCGATTGACAGATGGTGTAGCCACCAATACTTTTAGTGAGCGCACCGGCCTACCCTTACATGTCATTAGTAAGGCGCTCACCCAAGCCTCTCAAAAGGGATTGCTAGACGCAGATCCCAGCAAACTAAAAGCTACAGATCAGGGTTTACGCTATCTTAATAATCTCCAAGAGTTATTTCTCGAGTAAAGTAAACCATCGAATCAATATAAAAATCTTTCATGGAGACAGAAAATGATTCATCAAACCACTGATCGCAAGACTTTTTTATGTTTTATTGCCAGCTTTTGTCTCATCATCGGCAGTCTCTCCTTCACCCAAGGGGTGTTTGCGCAAGCCAAAGGATGGCCGGATAAACCGATCAAATTAATTGTTGGCTTTCCTCCTGGCGGCGGTTCTGATGCCATTTCTCGTATCATCGGCATTAATCTGTCACAGATGTGGGGCCAACAAGTCCTGATTGATAATCGTGGTGGCGCAGCAGGTACGATTGCAGCTGATTTGGTTGCCAAAGCGCCTGCTGATGGATATACCTTAGGCCTTGCACACGTCAACGCTCTATCCATTATTCCCGCATTAGGGCAAAAAATGCCCTATAACGCAACTACTGATTTCACACCCATCATCTTGCTTGGCATCACACCAAATATTTTGATTGCTAACCTAGATGCTCCAGCCAAGAACGTAAAAGATTTAGTTGCCTATATGAAACAAAATCCGGGTAAGGTCAGTTTTGGATCCGCAGGTAATGGCAGCACCCAACATCTGGCCTATGAACTCTTTATGCACATGGCAGGCACGCAAGCCCTGCATATCCCTTACAAAGGCAGTGGCCCTGTTTTGGTTGACCTCATGGCTGGCCATATCAATTACACCTTTGAGACCATGGGCGCAGCAACACCACATATTCAAAGCGGCAAAGTGATTCCCATGGCTCAAACGCGCACTAAACGATCTCCCGCTTACCCCAATATTCCTACCATGGAACAATTAGGCTATGTTGGTTTTGAAGCAACCGCTTGGTATGGCTTAATGGGACCTGCAAAGCTAGATCCAAAAATCGTAGATAAGATTAATACAGATGTAAACACTATCTTACGTAGACCAGAAATTCAGGCAAAGATGGCTGAAGTTGGTGCCGAAGATGGCGGCGGATCCCCAGCTGCTTTTAGTAGCTTCATTAATAAAGACCGTAACCAGTGGGCTAAGTTAGTGAAAGATGCCAAACTACAAATTGATCTCAATTAATGGCATGCCATTAATTGATTAAGCCACCATACTAGATCGCTCAATTTTGAGTATTGAAGCGATCTAGTGCTCTGCCTTTTGCAAATCACCCGAAATATCTTTATTTAAATTGGCAGATAAATATTCAATGCTGTGAGGTAGATCCAAAACCATTTGATCTATCGGCTGGAGCTCTATAGAAAAGTCATGGATTGAACAATCCAACAAATGCCCCCCATGCATTCTATCTGAGCTTAAGAAGTGAAGGTGGTATCCGGGAACCGATATGGACTGCATAAAATCAGGAGTCCAAAATCCCACTAAGACACCCTGCATCTCTTGAAAATTAAACTCTTTCTGATCGCCAGCAACATCTACTAGAGGTCTATAGGCATGCTGTTTTGGGACTGATCTTGCGCGTATAAAAGAAAACTGGCCAGTAATGCGTATTGCGTACATCAAGTTCTTAGAGAGAATCAGCCCATCAATCTTTTTTTGTAAGTCCAAATAACTCATTGGCCCTTGCACATCCACTTTTTTGTCAGCCTCAAATGCAGTAACACAGGCATACGGTGAGCCCTCTTCTAGCGGAGCCACTGAAACAGAGCCATCTGCTCTGATTTGGTAAAAAATACCATCCAAGAGAATCATTTCTCCATCTAGGTCATCAAAAGTTCCTAGTCCAAAATTGCCATGCGTGAGAATCTGTTCAAGCGTTTTATCCTCCCGCAGAATTCCCTGCACCAAAGCATTGACTGGAGAGGATACATACAAACTATTGGGTTTTAATTTCATGGGTAGCGGGTTTATTAAAGAACTGGTTTGATGATGTAGTCAACATATCCTACACAAGTTTTCAAAAAAAGAAAAATACCTAGCGAGATGCCGGGTTCAGTCCTTTTTCACTTGCATGAAGTGATACAGCAACTGGAATAGAAAGGTCCCCAATAATGCTAGAACCAAAACAATGACACCTGATGGTTCGGTGATGATCCCATCGATAAAAAGAAAGGTAAACAAAGATAGATTGATCAGAACACCACACCATAGAATCACAGCACTGGTACCAGTTAGCTGGCGAATGCGTAAATGCCCAATAGTGATGACGCCGAATAAAAGCAGGAATGCCATACTAGCCATTTTCCCGACCATCTCTAGCGGGAAACCTATTACTAAAGTAATCACAATGGCAGAGGAAAGCAATAAGGGCCTTACTTGACTCTGCTCCATTACCTTTGATAGCCATACTAAGTTAGCGTGCTCATGAATCACAATCCCTAAAACTTTAGTGGCAGTAAAAATCGTCGCATTGACTCCTGCAGCACATGCTAGCAATGCCGCAATACCAATCACTATAAAACCAGTTTTTCCTACCAGAATATTCGCTGCTGCACCAATGACATTACCTGGATTTGATTGCAGAACCTCATAGGGAACCACCTGAATAGCAACCCAGCCCACCAATACATACAAAAAGATGATTAAAGGTGTGGCAATCAGCATTGCCTGAGGAATTGTCTTTTTGGGTTCCGCCATAGAACCAGCAGCACTAGTGACCACTGCAAATCCTTGATAATTGACATAGAGCATCCCCGTAGCAATGGCGATACCTTCTAATGATCCGCCCAAAAAATCAGCGTTTGTAATATGAACGTGTGTGATTCCAAAGCCACTAAAGCCAATGAGCGATAAAAATACTAAGCCAATTGCAATGGATCCCGCCAGCCCTACAACACTAGCGCCCAATAGATTTAATAGAGCAAGAAATATGACTAGTGCTGCGCCGATTAATTTAAGCTCTAGTCCAGTAAAAAAGTTACCGGTTAAAACGGCGATAAATTCTGAAAAGCCGGCAGCATACAGTGCAGTTGAAATCAAAAAACCGATATAAAAGAAAAGATTCATCCAGCCAGCAATAAAACCATCGCCATAGGCTGCCACAATATATCCAGCAGGCCCGCCACTCATCGAAAAAGTAGCACTCATTCTTGCGCAAGAATAGACTGTAAAAAATATCGCTATACCTGCTAATAAAAAAGGAGTGGGGAAATGAGTTCCTGCTGTTAGGTTCGCAAAACCCAATACTGTAAATAAACCTGAGCCCATCATGCCACTTAAGCTCATGGTGATGGCAGAGAATAGTCCAATACTGTTGATAGTTTTATTTTGAAGATTTTGTGCTTTAATCATTCTCCTCAAATAATACTATCGAAAGAAGTTCGCATATTATTAAGTATCTAGTAAATACCGAGTAGCAAAACCACCTAAATAACGACAATGATCTCCATGAATACGCCTAAAATCTATCAACGTTTGAGCTTAATCGCTATTAGCTCATTGTTAACCTTCTCCCTCTTGGGATGCTCGGCTTTAGAACGTAAATCAGCCGTTCCTGCCCAATCCTTAAATAAAGCCCAAATTGTGGGCCTACCGAGCGTTCGCTATCTCATCTCAACCCAAGCTGGGGTTGATGCTCTAGTGGATGACGTTATTGCACTAGAAGCATCTCGCGGTAAAAACGCTTTTACTGGTGATGCTAACTATCTAGCCCTGTCTGGAGGGGGTGATGACGGAGCCTTTGGCGCTGGTCTTCTGGTGGGCTGGACCAAGCAAGGTTCAAGGCCCATGTTTAATCTCGTTACCGGAATTAGTACCGGTGCATTAATCGCACCCTTTGCCTTTCTAGGCAAAGACTACGACCCTATCTTGCAAGAGGTCTACACCACGATCAAACCTAGCGATATTTACCTTGAAAAAGGGGTTCTTTCTGGAATTTTCAGTGATGGTTTAGCGGACTCAACACCGCTATATCAACTCATCTCGAAATATGTTGATGCCAGCTTCCTTAAGAAAATCGCTGATGAATACAACTCCAACGGCCGCTGGTTGCTGATTGGCACCACCAATATTGATGCTGGACAACCTGTGATTTGGAATATGGGTCGGATTGCAAGCATCGGTAGCCCTGAGGCAATTGAGTTATTTCGTCGCATCATGCTAGCGTCTGCCTCGATTCCTGGTGCATTCCCCCCAGTGATGTTTGATTTCTTATTAGATGGCAAAGTCTTCCAAGAGATGCATGTGGATGGCGGAGCAAGCACTCAAGTCTTCCTCTATCCAGCTTCAGCTGCAGGTAAAGCAAAAGAGCTTGGTATCCAACGTCGCACTAATCGTCAGGCCTACATCATTCGTAACTCTCGACTAGATCCGCGTTGGAGCGAAACTGAGCGTCGTACCTTAAGTGTTGCTGGTAGAGCGATTTCTCAGTTGATTCAGACACAGGGTATTGGCGATCTTTATCGCATCTATAACACTGCAAAAAGTGATGACGTAGGCTTTAATTTGGCCTATATTGGCTCAGACTTCAATGAGCCTCATAACGAAGAATTTGATACTAAATACATGAATGCCCTCTTCCAATATGGCTACGAGCACTCCATTAAAGGTTACCCATGGAGCAAGCATCCTCCAGGATTTAAAGGCGCTTTTGATACTGATGGTGAAAAGATGACTATTAAGAAATTAAATGTTCAATGAAAACTAAACACTGAAAAGAAAAACCCCAGCCAATGAGCTGGGGTTTGCATTTTGGCGGAAGAGGTGTCGAATCACCCCCATGTAGGCTTTAGAGAGCTATGCATAGGTATGACGCCTAATGGACAACAAAAACTACCTTATTTAATAAAAATAACTCGCATTACTTAAGTGTTGTAAGTGCATCACCCTCTCTAAACCCCTACATTGGTCGCTAACCCCATCTAGCTTATTCCAAGCATTTGTGATGGGAACAACTGTGGGATATAGAAAGGAAATAAAATGGCAACAAACCTAGATTACCAAACTACCCTAAACCTAAAAAAGGCTGGGCGTTATACAGATTCACATACAAAGGGCTTACAGCTACTAATTAAGCCGTCAGGAACAAAATACTGGCTGTTAAGGTTCGCATTTAATGGCAAGCGTCATGAACTTGGCATTGGCTCATTCCCTGCTCTCAAATCCAAGGATGCTCGCTTAATTGCCCAAGAAGCAAGAATAGAAATAGCCAAGGGCCAAAACCCTCTCGCATCTAGAAACGCCTTAAAAGCCCAACGAATAGCCCTTGAAAACAAAAAAATAACCTTCAGGGACTTTGCCCATACATGCATTGAAGACAAGCAATCAGAGTGGTCTAGTGGTAAACACGCTGCACAATGGACTTACTCGCTGGAAAAATTTGCCTTTCCAATAATTGGGGATATGGCTCTTGATGAAATTGATACAGATGACATCTTGAAGATACTGACCCCAATATGGAAATCCAAGACTGAAACAGCTTCTAGACTGCGTGGCCGATTAGAGTGGATTCTTGCTGCAGCATGCACAAGAAAATTGCGAGAAGGTATGAACCCAGCACTATGGCGTGGACACCTGCAAACAATCCTTCCTGCACCGAAAAAAATGGTGGAAGTTAGACACCACCCTGCACTAGCTTATCGAGCTTTACCTGAATTTTTAACACGCTTACGCAGTACAGATGGTGTTGCGGCACTTGCACTTGAATTTGCCATCCTCAATGCATCCAGAACAGGAGAAGTATTGGGTGGACTGCGTTCAGAGGTCGATGGCGATATCTGGACCATTTCAGCAAATCGAATGAAGGCACGCAAAGAACATCGAGTACCACTTATAAGTCGCTCCTTGGAAATTCTTGCGATTGCAAAGGCTATGGATGAAGATAGTATTTACCTATTCTCAAGAAACGGTAAGCCACTATCAAATATGGCAATGCCGATGCTATTAAGACGGCTCAATGAAAATATCACCGTTCATGGCTTTCGCTCTTCATTTAGGGACTGGGTTTCCGAGGAAACACAGCACTCTGCTGAAGTTGCTGAAATGGCCCTTGCACATACCATCAAAAATAAGGTGGAAGCTGCATATCGCAGAAAGGACCTTTTGGACCGTAGACGGATGCTGATGCAAGATTGGCTCGACTTCTGCAACTCCGAGCGGTTTAATAATGTAACAACGCTATTAGCTGCATAAGACGGCTTTAGAAAGGAGCGGGCGATGTCTAGACTATATAAAGATGGCAAGGTAGTTATGCTGAAGCCTAAAAAACTAAAACCCAAAAGGGTCGAAGAGTCTGTTGCTGAATACAACATCGCCCTGCTCCTCCAAAAGCGTAATTTAATAGAAAGAAATATTGCCGATGACTTTCTTGATTCCGAAATGAGAGAGCGGATGGTGTTGGAGCGTGTAAAGAAACTGAAGAATCTGAACCCACATGAACTATTGATTCAATTAGCTAAAACAGAGTTGCAGCTTGGAACAACACAGTTCTTGTTCGATGAAGCCTATAAGCAAAAACAGTTTTTAGAGGAGGCTTATTTAAAATCAGGGGAAAAGAGATTGATTCATGCGGCCAATAAAACTGCAGGGAAATTAAAATTACAAAGCAAATACACCCTTATACAAGAAACTGCAAAACAAATACTTGATAGCATGGAAGAGCCAAATTTCAAGGTACTTTGCAGAAAGATGCGTGCTAAATTTTCTTCCGAGGAGGTATCTGATAGTGCAATTAGAAATTACTTCAAAAAAATTACAGGACTGAAATCTACAAAATAATTCGTATCACTTATGTGGTGTGAGCGACAAGGTCCATATCAATTCTTATGATGTAGTTGTTATCAATACATGCTTAAGGAATGCAAATGGAATCGAATGTAAGACTGCTTCGGATTGCCGATGTATCAAAAAAGACTACTTTAGGTAAAAGCACTATTTGGCTAAAAATGGGGCAAGGTTCGTTCCCAAAGCCAACAAAACTATCGCCAGCAATCAATGTATGGAAGGAGTCAGACATTGGTGCATGGATTGCTAGTTGCTTTGAGTCAGCACCCCAAAATCAGATAGTTCACTCAAATGAAGCCTAGCAATGGCGTCATATCAAGGTTTCTTGACAGTCAAGGGCCATTTGATTGGGCGGTAACAATGAATCTAAAAA
>Ga0114978_10005321_pt1 | contig 10294 bp, 9 predicted proteins | sample S_140212_EF_Meta_FD_87027 | JGI IMG/M metagenome (GOLD analysis project Ga0114978, IMG submission 87027) | Freshwater microbial communities from Lake Simoncouche, Canada to study carbon cycling - S_140212_EF_MetaG | ecosystem: Environmental > Aquatic > Freshwater > Lake | place: Lake...
AAGCAGTCAAACATTGAACTCTCCCACGATGAAGCGACCCACATCGTCAACACCTACCGGGAAAGCTACCCGCTCATCCGTGAGTTGTGGCAGGACGGAGATGCTTGTATCCAAGCTATGGTTGAGCAGAGCAGCCGGGGGTGGGGGCAGCGCCCGGGGATTATCGTGGCCGGGGATGTGGGGATCAACCGCGTGTCCACCCCGGTGGGTATCCCGATGCACTACCACAACCTGCGGTTTCATACGGCAGAGAACGGCAAGCGTCAGGCGATCTACACCTCGCGCACAGGCATCACCAGCATTTGGGGTGGGACGTTCACGGAGAACATGATCCAGCACTTGGCTCGGTGTATCATTGCCAAACAGATGCTGCGTATCGCACGGAAGTACCGGGTTGTCATGACGGTGCATGATGCGATAGCTATCGTCGCGCCCGAGGAAGAGGCAGGACAAGCACAGACGTATGTAGAAGATTGCATGCGCTGGCTTCCGTCATGGGCAGATGGGTTGCCCCTGAACTGTGAATCAGGATTCGGGAAAACCTACGGAGATTGCTAATGGTCAGGTGGTCATACAGCAGCATGTCGCTATTCCAACAATGCCCCAAGAAGTATTTCCATTTGCGGGTTGCGAAGGATATCAAGCAAGAAGAGTCCGAGCAAATGCGTTATGGTCTGGTCGTACACAAAGCTGCTGAAGACTACGTGCGGGATGGAACCCCCATGCCTGAAGCGTTTCAGTACATGGTTGATCCGTTGGATCGTCTGAAGAAGTTTGACGGTGACAAGTACTGCGAACATCAGATGGGCATCACGCGGGATTTGGAGGCGTGTTCCTTCTCAGACTCTAATGCATGGTGGCGTGGTATCGCTGACTTGCTGATCGTAGATGGCGACATTGCCCGGGTGGTGGATTACAAGACCGGCAAGTCAGGGTATCCTGATACTAAGCAGTTGGAGTTGTTGGCACTGGCAACCTTCAAGCATTTCCCGCAGGTACAGACTGTCAAAGCAGGACTTTTGTTTGTGGTGCATACTGCGTTTGTTAAAGAAAACTTCCACCGTGCCGAGGAAGAAAAACGGTGGCAGAAGTGGTTGGATCAATCGGATCAGTTGGAGTATTCCTACGATCATGGTGTGTGGAATGCAAAGCAGAACTTCACCTGCCGCGCTTGGTGTCCGGTGAGTAGCTGTGTTCACAACGGAAAGAATAAATAGGAGGCAGCATGCCTTACGTCAACAAACCCCGCCCGTACAAGAAAGAGTACGAGCAGTACCAAGGTAAGCCCGAGCAAATCAAGAAACGCACAGAGCGTAACGCTGCCCGTGCCAAGCTGATGAAGACCGGTGCTGTCCACAAGGGTGATGGCAAGGATGTAGACCATGTGCTGCCCCTATCTAAAGGCGGCACGAACAGCACGGGTAACCTTCGGGCTAAGTCGGCCAGCAACAACCGCAGCTTCAGCCGTAACAGTGACCATACAGTCAAGCGCAACGTCTCTAAAAAATAATGAGCCGCCCTCAATATGAATCGTCAACGGATGTGTCCGAAGAGTTACGGATTGCTTCCTATTTCTGTTCAGTATTTGGGTGCAAGTATGAGCAGTACCCGCCTATGCATCCTGCAAATGGTAAGTTCATTATGGATGGTAGAACGATAGCAGTGGCCGAGATCAAAACACGTAACAACAAGAGCAGTAAATACCCAACCTTGATGATCAGTTCAACCAAGTGTAAGCGAGGTAAGGATTGGGCACAGAAAGAAAATGCTGCATTCATTCTGGTGATAAAGTTTACCGATGGAGTGTTCATGACAAGAGTCACCAACAAGTACCAAGAATACCTTGGTGGACGGCAAGATCGAAACGACCCCAATGATTTGGAACGGTGTGCCTACATCCCGATCAGTTCTTTTATGCGGGTGTAAAAAGTAGTTGACAGACCCCCGCAAGGGGGAGCAATATACTGGGAATAAACCACCCTCAGAGGTGGCGTGTTCAAAATTTAAGTAAAGTAGTCGGGCTAGGTGAAACCTTCACCTCGCCCAAAAAGTCCTTTGGGAAGCAGAAGCATCAATGCAAATACTTAATAACAAAGCACTACAACTAAAGGTACGTGATCCATCAAAGATCACCGCTGTGATCCCATGCAGTAAGCAGATTGGTGATCACGAAGTACTGGTGCGTTGGGGTTTGGAAGAAGCGCAAGTACTAAAAAACATGCGCATCAAGAACGTGCCATCCCCGATCCTCAAGCAGTACAGTTGGCCGGGAATGCACAGACCGTTTCAACATCAGATCGCTACCGCACAATTCCTCACGCTACATCGCAGAGCATTCTGTTTCAACTCACAGGGCACAGGCAAGACAGGTGCAGCGATATGGGCTGCTGATTACCTGATGAATACTAAGAAGGTACGCAGGGTGTTGGTGATCTGCCCGGTGTCGATCATGGGTTCAGCATGGCAAGGTGATCTGTTCCGGTTCGTTATGCACCGCACGTTCGACATAGCGCACAACCCGCGCCGTGAAAAACGCCGTTCAGTGATTATGGGTGAGGCTGAGTTCGTGATCATCAACTATGACGGGTTGGAGATCGTGTCGGATGCCATCGTGGAAGATGGACGGTTTGACCTGATCATTGTAGATGAAGCCAACGCATACAAGAATGTGCACACGAAACGATGGAAGACCCTGAACAAAATCATCAAGCCACAGACATGGGTTTGGTTGATGACTGGAACACCTGCATCACAAGACCCAAGCGATGCGTACGGGCTTGCCCGTTTGGTTAACCCGAATGGAGTACCCAAGTTCTTTGGTGCATTCCGTGATCAGGTGATGAACAACATCACGCGCTTCAAGTGGGTTCCGAAAACGAATGCAACCGAGGTAGTGTTCAAGGCACTTCAGCCAGCTATCCGGTTCACAAAGGAAGAGTGTCTCGACCTTCCTGACATGATGTACGTGACGCGAGATGTACCGCTGACCGCACAGCAGTCTAAGTACTACGAGAAGATGTTGAAGGATCAGTTGATGGTAGCAGCAGGTGAAGAGATCAGTGCCCCGACAGCGGCGGCAAACTTAAACAAGCTACTGCAAATATCGGGTGGCGCGGTGTACACAGACAATCGTGACACCATTGAGTTTGATTGCTCTGACCGGTTACAGGCACTGAAGGAAGTTGTGGAGGAAGCAAGCCATAAGGTATTGGTATTTGTGCCATACACCCACAGTCTACTCATGGTGTCCGAGTGGCTAAAGAAGCAAGGGTATGTGACAGAAGTTATCAATGGCGCTGTATCACCAAACAAGAGAACCGAGATATTCAATAGGTTCCAAACTACGCCAAACCCGCAGGTGTTGGTAATCCAACCGCAAGCTGCATCGCACGGAGTAACGCTGCATGCTGCCAACGTGGTTGTGTACTGGTCACCTGTGATGAGTGTTGAGACATACCTTCAAGCCAACGCCCGAGTGCATCGTGCGGGTCAAGTGAACAAGGTAACCATCGTGCATCTGCAAGGTAGTCGTGTTGAACGAAAGATGTATCAGATGCTACAGAACAAAGTCGATACCCATCAGCGTTTGGTTGACCTATACAAAGAAGAACTGGGAGAAGTAAATGAATGATGAAACCATACCCGCCGATAAACTTGTGCGTGTGTTTATCAAGATGCGGGATCGTAAGCAAGAACTCACGCATGCATACGAAGCTGAAGTTGCCAATCTTGATGCACAGATGGACGAAGTTAGGTCCAAGTTGCTTGAGACGTGCGAGACCATCGGAGCAAACAGTCTGAGGACAGATTTCGGGACCGTGGTGCGAACCGTGAAGACCCGGTACTGGACTTCTGATTGGGAGCAGATGCATTCGTTCGTCAAACAAAATGATGCAGTTGACCTTTTGGAGAGGAGGATTCACCAGACCAATATGAAAAACTATTTGGAAGAACATCCGGACAAGCTACCGCCCGGGTTGAATTCTGATAGCCACTATGAAGTAACCGTCCGTCGTAAATAATAGGAGACATCATGTCCAACGAAGTAACGCTGTTCAAGTCCGGAGTACCCTCGTACCTCAAGTCGCAACCCCTGAATGCAATCACCAAGTCTCTGTTAAGCGGTGGTGGCGGTGGTGGTAAGCGCATCTCGATTCGCGGCAACATGTTCCGCTTGGTTGTCAACGGTGAAGAAATTGCCACCCGCGAAGAGCGCAACATGCCGGTAGTGATCGTGAACGTAGCGCCCGATGTATCCCGTGCCTACTATGACAAGCCATTCGTGGCGGGTCAGAAGGCTTCCCCCGCATGCTGGAGCGCCGACGGCAAGACCCCCGATGCCAAGGCTAGTGACCCGCAAGGTTCGACCTGCGCTAACTGCCCGAAGAACGTCAAGGGATCGGCCAGCAATGGCAAGGGTGCAGCATGTAAGTACGACCGCCTGATCGCCGTGGTGCTGGAGAATGACATGGAGGGTGACCTGTTCCAGTTGTCGCTGCCCTCGCAGTCGATCTTCGCCAAGGAAGAAGGCAAGCTGGGTCTGAACGCCTACGCTACGTTCCTGTCCGGGTTCAATGTCAACGTCAACAACGTCGTTACTGAGATGAAGTTTGACACCAACAGCGAAACCCCCAAACTGGTCTTCCGTGCAACCCGTCCTCTGACTGAGGAAGAGTTTGAGATGATCAACGCCCGGGGTGAGACGCAGGAATCCAAGGACGCTGTGAAGGTGTCGTACTCCCCGCCCAAGGAAGCTGATGCCACCGCTGCACCTGCCATCCCCAAGCTGGCCAAGCCCAAGGCACAGGAGCCGAAGGATGACGAGGTGGAAGCCCCGTCTGAGCCAACGAAACGGGCTGGCAAGAAGGAAGAGGTTGTTGCACCCAAGTCCAAGCTGGCCGATGTACTGGATCAGTGGGACGACGAAGGTTAATTTAAAAAGTATAATAATTAAAAGTGGGGTGCGGTATGATCCGCACCCCAATCCTTGGAGAAGATGATGACCAGACGTGGGTTTTCACAAAAAATAACTGACTCTCTTGCTGACGAAAGCAAAGCGGGCGTGGCTGTAGAACTGGGGCGTGTCTGCCTGAAGCATGGGTACACGGTAGCTGAAGTCTCTGATGTGTTTGCCGTATCTCGCCCCACCGTCTACAACTGGTTCAGCGGCAAGACCAAACCAAGTCGCCGCATGGGTGAGAAAATTCAAAAACTGATCGACCGCCTGAACGCCAAACACACCGAAAATGAGTGACCATGCCTACCAGACAAGAATTTCTGGGGGTCGTACTTCCCCCTGAAGGTCTGTACTGCGTAGTCGGGATCAAGAACAAAATCATTCACAGCCAGACGTTCCACAGGACGTTGGGCGAAGTGGATGTTGCGGTGGATGGGCTGGAGGAGGCAGGGGTCAACTCGTTTGTTGCACTCGCCAATTTTCAGAACGACCGGAATCGCACAGCTCCCAACGCCCTACGGCTGAAGAGTTTGTTCCTTGATCTTGATGTCGGAGCCGATGACCCGAAGAAGTACCCGGATCAGCAAGCGGCAATTGCCGCGCTGAAGCAATTCGTCAAGGATTTAAAGTTACCCCGCCCGATGGTGGTGGACTCAGGTAATGGCGTCCATGCTTACTGGCCGCTAACAGAGGAGGTTGATCGCGCAGAATGGAAGGTGGTGGCAGACCGGTTTAAGTTGGTCTGTGCGTTGAATGGATTGTTGATCGACATGTCCGTAACGGCAGATGCCGCCCGGGTTCTCCGTGCCGTAGGTTCGTCCAATTTCAAGGATGCGGACAGTCCGCGCCCGGTGACAGCACTGAACATTGTGCCGTTGATTGATCTGAGCGTCATGAAGAATCGCTTGGGTGTCGGGGATACCTCGGTTGCAACCATGCCCAAACAGCCCCTGAATGCGCTGACCAAATCCCTACTGGCTAACAAGCCGTCCAGCTTCCGGTTGATCCTGAAGAAGTCGCTGGCAGGTAACGGATGCCAGCAGTTGGTGGATGCGGTCAGCAATCAGGACACCATGTCCGAACCCATGTGGAGGGCGGCGCTGTCCATCGCCCAGTTCTGCAAGGATCGGGATGTCGCAATCCATAGAATTTCAGCAGGTCATCCGGACTACACCCCGGAGGAGACGGAGGCAAAAGCACAGCGCATCCAAGGTCCGTACCTATGCACCACATTTGAGGGCGACAACCCAACGGTGTGCGCAGGATGCAAGCACAAGGGCAAGATCAGCACCCCACTGGTGCTAGGGCAGGGCGAGGTAGAAATCGCCACCGCTGAGGACAACATTGTCAAGGATACGAAAGAACCAGAAAAAGTTTATACGATACCTGAGTACCCCTTTCCGTTTGTCCGTGGCAAGAACGGCGGTATCTACGTGCGGGAGAAGGACGAGGACGACAACCCGAAGGACAAGCTGGTGTACGAGAACGATTACTACCTTGTCAACACGGTGGACGATCCGCTGCAAGGCATGTCGGCTTTGTTCAGGCTGCACCTGCCCCAAGATGGTGTGAAGGAGTTCTTGATCCCCATGAAGGAGATGACGGCCAAGGACATATTTAGCAAACGGGTTGCCGAACAAGGACTCAGCACAATCGGCAAGCAGATGGAATCACTGATCGCATTCTCAAACATGTCAATCAAAAAATACCAACGTGAAAGTCGTGCCGATAAAGCCCGGTTGCAGTTTGGTTGGGCTGACCGGAACTCCTCATTCATCATCGGGGATAGGCAAGTCACCGCCACCGATGTCGTATACAGCCCCCCTTCCTCAGTCACATTGGGGTTGATCAAGATGTTCGGGCAGAGTGGGACGCTGGAGGATTGGAAACGGATCGCCGCCTTCTACAACCGCCCGGGTATGGAGTTGCACATGTTCACCCTGTTCGCAGGATTCGGTTCGCCATTGGTTCCGTTTTCCAAACACAAGGGTGGTGTGATCAGTCTGTACAGTGAAGGCTCTGGTGTGGGTAAGACAACCACGCTCAAGATGATCAACAGCATCTTTGGTCACCCCGACGACTTGCTGCTGATCAAAGCTGACACCATGAACTCAAGGATGAGCCGGATCGGTACGCTGCAAAACATCACTCCGACGATTGACGAGATTACCAACGAATCACCGGAGGTCACATCCGAGTTCCTGTATCACTACCTGCATGCCCGGGGCAAGAACCGTATGCACGGCAGTGTCAACATCGAGCGGTTGAACGCAACCACATGGAATGCCCACTGTGTTGTCACTGCAAACTCCGCGTTGGAAGACAAGTTGTTCACTAAGAAGCGCAACCCGGATGGTGAATTGGCTCGATTCCTTGAGTTCCCATACACCCCGGGCAACACCGATGACAAGAGTGTATCGGATGATGTATTCACCAAGTTGAAGTCCAACTACGGGGTGGCTGGTGTGCCCTTCATTCAGCATACAATCCGTGAGTTGCCGCAGATTGTGGACGCTATGGATCAGATGCAACGGTCGTTGGATATCAAGGCAAGGTTGACACAGCGGGAGCGGTACTGGTCGAACATCGCAACCACTACGCTGACCGGTGGACTCACAGCGCGGGAGGCGGGGGTAATGGATTTTTCCGACTCTGACTTTGAGCGTATCCACAACTGGACAGGGGAGATGTTGGTAAACAAGCGCAAGGCAAGCATCACCAGTGCATCAGACCCGTCCCTCATGCTGGGTGCGTTCCTGTCGGAGAACATCAACAACGTGCTGATCATCAACAGTGGAGCGCGGCGCAACTCTCTGGTCACCCGGGAAGCTGCCATCCGTGAACCACGCGGTCCGTTGGTGGTGCGGTACGAGCCGGATACCAAGGAGTTGTTTGTCAACCGCCCGAAGTTCCGTAAGTTCTGCACGGAGTCGCAGGTAGCCTACGAAGGTGTACTGGCAAGCCTGAACAAGAAGGGTCAGTTTCTTGGGGAGCGCAAGGTTCGCATGGGTAAGGGATTGCAGTTCTCAGACCCGGAGATGGCGCTGGTATTCATCGGGGTAGGGGAAGGATTACTGGATGAGCACACTACAAACGCACGGGATACCAGTCAAGATTGATTGGGACAAGTTCAAAGCAGATACATCGTTCTTCATCCCCGGCGTAGATCAGGAGGATTTGATCAGGCAGGTACGCTGGGAGATGAAAAGATTGAACATTGCAGTGGATGTAAAAGCAGTGGTGGAGAACAGTATGCTGGGGGTGCGAGTATGGCGGACAAGATAGGTCGTGATATCATGCTGCCGCTTCTCCCCAACTTCCCCCGGCGCAATGCCGGGGTTCTTTTTATTTCAGTGCCTTCAAGAAGTTGGGAGTGATATCAGGGACGATACCCGCAGCAGCACGGAGTCTGGGTAACCGCAAACTTTCCAGATACTTGTTTTCCTTGGCTTCCAAATCATCCAACTGACGCCGCATTTCGTCTTCGTTAACCCCTTTTCCATCCAAGATCATTTTTCTTGCCTGACGGAATTTGGCAAGGTCTTGGTCAATGCGGGTTTGCAGTTGACGCAGGGCGTAGGCTTGTCGGTTCTCCGGATCAGCTATGTAGGACAGAGCCTCTTCACCTTTACCGGCTGAAACCAAATCGCGGTATGTACGGGCAACGGTGTCGATGCGGCTACGCATCTCGTAGTAGTCTTCCTTTGCACCCTTGTCTTTTGTGCTGTAGCTGAAAGAACTCAGGAGACTGACATCTTCATACCGCAAGCTGGGTGTGACCTTGCCATCTGCTGCATGGAACAGAGCGTTGGACATACTCAGTACTGCACCACCAATTTGTCCACCAAGACCCCGCATCAGATAGTCGATCTTCAATGGCGACAGGTTCAACGATGCGCCAATCTGTTTGGAAACTTCTGTGGTGGAGTCGGTGTACTGTTGGGACGGAACAAGGAACTCTTTGCTCTTACCAACAATCGGGTTCTGCGTAAAGAAGCTGCGATTTAATGATAGTTCTACACCAAGTTTTGGTAACGCACCGCCCGGGATCAAGAAGTTTTCAAAGCTGCCCAAGTCCCAGAACGCACCAGCAATGGCTCGACCTGCACGGCTACCTGCGTCCTCACCTTCCACACCTTCAGCCAAGATCATGCGGGTCATCTGTTCCGGGATCACTTTGAACAGGAATCCAATACCATCGTTTGGCACGGGTACACGGAAGGTTGTGCCCGGTACGATAAAGCTGCGGTTGCGTTTGTTGTCATCCAGCTTTTTGTAATCGTCATCATCCCCAACCATCATGGTGTACAGCATGGTCAGGATGGCGAGTTGCGTACCCCGGTAGATGATTGCTCGTTTGGTAGCCGCCTTCTCGCCCTCAGACAAACGTGCAGAACCCAGTACCAATCCTTTGTACAGGTTGTTTATGTCGTTCATCCACACGCCCATGAATGGCACGGTCTGGCGCAGGAAGCTGGCGTAGGACGACGAACCCATCGTGTCGAAGTTGATGATCTCTCGGGCGCGGCGTAATGCCAGTACTTCGTTGCCTGTTTCTTTCATGGTGAGTTCATACAACGCAGTACGAACTGCCTCGTCTGATGCGGCACTGATTTTTTCCAGCACGTCAATACCACGGTTGAACAGACCACCCATCCCTGCGTCGTAGTACCCCAACTTGCGCCGGAAGCTGCGCTTGGCTTCACCGGGCATGATATCGCTACCCTTACCAATGATGCCGAACTGCTTTAACCGTTGTGCGGTCTCAGTCGGTCCAAACAATTCTTTGGTGAAGTTAGCCAGTACACGCGGAAAAATTGCGTACGGGTTTTTCAATCCGCTGGCGGTAAAGGCACGGATAGCATCCTGCGGTAACTGCGCCAAAGAGAACATGGGGTTCAAGGTGATGCCACGACGCAGCAAGTTTGCAGGGGCAGCAAAGAACGGTGTGATGGCCCAATGCGCAGACTCATACCCTTTGAATGCGGGAAGAGCAGCCGGGTCTTTGAAGGCGTAGTACTCTTCCTTACCATCAACCATGACCTGCGCAACCAGTTTTGGGTCTACCCCATTGGCAATCGGACTACCAACTTTACGGGCTTCTTTGTACCGCAAAGCAAAGGTGGTCAGGTACTTGGCAGTGTCATTACCCACTGACTTGTTGACCATCCAGTTGCTCAACTTCGCCATGTTATCTAACAAGTTGCCAATTTCAACATCCTCAACCTTGCCGCCTTTCAAGTCCTGCATCTGGCTGCGGTTGATAAGCCCTTTGGAAAACTCCTTCACGGCTTTGATGTTGATGCTACCGTCTTCGTTTTCGCTGAAGCGGAACCA
>Ga0114978_10005325_pt1 | contig 10291 bp, 10 predicted proteins | sample S_140212_EF_Meta_FD_87027 | JGI IMG/M metagenome (GOLD analysis project Ga0114978, IMG submission 87027) | Freshwater microbial communities from Lake Simoncouche, Canada to study carbon cycling - S_140212_EF_MetaG | ecosystem: Environmental > Aquatic > Freshwater > Lake | place: Lake...
AAGTCCGCCGCAACGACACGTTGCCCAGCTATGTCTTCAATGACGGCGAGCCGGTTCCCGCCTCGGTCGGAAACCAGAAGTATGAGAAGGTCAGCTATCCGCCGGGCCTGCGCGCCGGCGGCAACGTCCCCTATGACGACGTCAACAAGCCCTATCTGGATTTCTTCAAGGACGTGATCGCGAAGTATCCGACCGGCGGCACCGGCTGGCCGCGCTATTTCGTCAATGACAAGGAAAACCAGCTCGCCATCATCCGCGGCATGGGCGTGCCCACCCCGCCGGATACCAACAGGGGCCATTTTCATGTCGGCACCGACGAATTCTGGTTCGTTCCCGAAGGCAAGATTGATTACCTGATCGAAGGCGTCGGCCTGATCACCGCCAATGCCGGCGACCTGGTCTATGTCACGCCGGGACGTTTCCATCGCGCCAGCTTCGCGCCGGGCCAGATGGATACCCGGCTGGCTTTCAATCGCAGCCCGACCATGGTTCACAACTTCGCCGAAGATGCGAACGGCCGGCAGTAACGGAACCTGAGCATGCGCAAGTCAGCACGGGTCCTACTTGCGGCGGCGGCCATCGCCATCGCCGGTTGCCCTGTGCTGGCGCAGCCCACCACGGGCGATGTCTGGTATTCCTGGACACCCAAGCCGGACAAGTTGCCGCCCTATGGCCAGAACCAGCCTGTCACCCGCCTGCCCGCCATACTGGCCCGGCACAAGGGCCAGGCGCGGTGGAGCCAGCAGGTCATCCTGACCAAGCGCTATGACGCCAAATGGATTCAGGCGGCGCCCGGCGACAAGAGTGTCACCCAGTACTATGCCGACGACCGTGTGGTGTGGGTGGTGTGGGGCGGACAGATTCGCTTCGCCATCGAAGGCCAGCAGCCTTTCGTGGCGACCAGAGGCTTCCTGGTGCAGGTGCCGCAGCAGGTGCGCTACAGTATGGAAACCATCGGCAGCGAACCGTCGCTACGCTTTGAAGTGACCCATGCCGGAATCCCGCCCGTCATCGCGGAGGGCAATCCCAGGCCTGCCGACCCGGCCGGCAATCGCTATACCAGGGTCAGCACCGTCACCCGCCCAGATCCCTATGACGCCATCAACCGGCCCTATGTGGATTTCTTCAAGGAGGTGGTGGCCGCCGATCCCGTGAAAGGTCCGGCGCAAAGCCGCGTAGTTTCGGACGAAGCCAATCTGGTCAACATCATCCGCGGCAAGGGCGTGCCTACGCCGCCCGCCAGCAACCGCGGCCATTTCCATGTCGGCCATGACGAGTTCTGGTTCATCCTGGAAGGCAAGTGCGATTACCTGATCGAGGATGTTGGCTTGCTGACGGCTGACATGGGCGATGTGGTGTTCGTGCCGCCGGGGCGCTTCCACCGCGCCAGCTGGGCGCAAGGACAGACCGATACCCGCCTCTCCTTCAATATCAGTCCCAACCTGTTCCACGCCTTCGGCGAAGACGCCGGCGGCAAGCAATAGGAGGCGATGGATGAAAGTGCTGAAAATCGCCTGTGCCATCGCCCTGCTGGGGCTGCCTGCCCTGGCGCAGGATCGCAAGGTCACGATTGACTGGGCGCCCAAGCCCAAGGCGCTGCCGGACTATACCGGCGTCAACAAGCCTGTGACGCGGCTCTCCGAGGTCCTGGCCAGGCACAAGAGCCAGGCGAGCTGGAGCGAAGACGTTATCGAGACCGAGCGCTACAGCGCGAAGTGGATCCAGATGGCGCCAGGCGAAAAGACCCGCACCCAGTTTCACAGCGATGACCGAACCGTCTGGGTGGTGTGGGGTGGGCAGATCCGCTTCACCATTCATGGCCAGGCGCCGTTCGTCGCCACCAAGGGTTTCCTGGTGCAGGTACCGTTCCGCGTGCCCTACAGCATGGAGACGGTGGGAAGTGAACCCTCGCTTCGCTTTGAAGTGACGCGCGGCGGTGCCATTGCGTCCTATCCCGCCACGCGCGAGGAAGGCGGCGCGCCACCGCCCAGGGATGGCCATCATTATGTGAAGGTCAGCTATCCCCCGGCCCTGGTGGCGGGCGGCATGGACAGCTATACCGACAAGAACAAGCCCTATCTGGATTTCTTCAAGGACTATGTCGAGAAATATCCCACCGGCGGCCCGCGCGGCGGCTTGTTCGTGGGCGATCACGACAACCAGGCGGCGATCATTCGCGGCCAGGGCGTGCCGACACCGCCCGATACCAACAAGGGCCACTTCCATATCGGCAATGACGAATTCTGGTTCGTGCTGGAAGGCAGGATCGACTATCGGATGGAAGGCAAGGGCCTGTTCACCGCCAACACCGGCGATGTGGTGCTGGCCCTGCCCGGTCGCTTCCATCGCGCCAGCTGGGCCAATGGCCAGATGGACACGCGGCTGGCCTTCAACCGCAGCCCCACCATGCTGCACAACTACGCCGAAGATGCGAACGCGCAGCAGTAAACTGATTTCCCATCAATCCGGGTTCGCCATGCCGTTCCTGTGAGAAAAAGTTGGGTCTGACCGAAACTTTCCTGTCTGGCCGATCGCTGAACTTTGGTGCCTACTGTTGTTGCGAGGGCTTTCCCCCAAGGACGTCCTTCGCAACTACTCGAAATGCAGGTTCGTCAAGCCGGCCGCCCGGAAACACTCTCCGGGCGGCCGAGCCGAACGCCTATGTGACGGTCATGCCGTCATAGCCGGGTTCGACGCCCGGCGGCAGTTCGCGCGCCAGCGTCGCGTAATCCATGTCAATATGCATGTTGGTCAGGATGGCGCGTTTCGGCTTCACCCGCATGATCCATTCCAGGGTGCGTTCCAGATGGGCATGGCTGGGATGGGGCGTGTGGCGCAGGGCGTCGACGATCCAGCAGTCCAGGTCCTCCAACGCAGCAAAGGCAGCCTCGTCCAGCGCATCGACATCCGGCGAATAGGCGATATTGCCAAAGCGGAATCCCAGGCTGCGGATGCGCCCATGGCCCTGCCCGATCGCCAGCACCGGCAGCGCCCCACCGGGCCCGGTGATTTCGAACGGCGCAAAGGGTTCGGGAATTTCATGGGCGTTCAGGATCGGCGGATAGTCGCGGTTGGGCGGGGTCTTGAAAATATAACTGAACTTGCGCTCCAGGCTGTCCAGCGCGAACTTGTCGGACCAGCAGTCCAGCTTCTTGCCGTGCTGCTGCAGCACCAGAACCCGCAGATCGTCCATGCCATGCGTCTGGTCGGCATGATCGTGGGTGATCAGAACCCCGTCCAGCCGGCCCACACGCGCCGCCAGCAACTGCTCGCGCAGATCGGGCGAGGTATCGACCAGCACGCGTGTTTCGCCAGATGCACTGCGTTGCGTCGCCAGGACGGAGCAGCGCAGGCGCCGGTTTCTCGGATTGGCGGGATCGCAGACGCCCCAGTTGGGCCTACCCTCCCCCAGACGCGGCACGCCGCCGGAAGAACCACAGCCCAGAATGCGCACCTGGATGGTCATGCGGGCGGCACAACCTTCGAGAACAATCGGAAAAAATTCGCGGTGGTGACATCCGCCAGCTCTTGTGCGCTGACGCCCTTCAAGTCCGCCAGCATGGCGGCGGTATGAACCACGAAGGACGGTTCATTGGTCTTGCCCCGGTGCGGCACGGGGCTGAGGAACGGCGCATCGGTCTCGACCAGCAGCCGGTCCAGCGGCACGCTCTTGATCACGTCGCGCAAGGGCGCGGAATTCTTGAAGGTGGCGATGCCGGACACCGATATGTAAAGCCCCAGCTCCAGCGCGGCATCGGCCAGCTTCTGGGTGCCGGTGAAGCAATGGATCAGGCCGGTGAAGGCGCCCTTGGCCATTTCATCGCGCAGGATTTCAATCGTATCATCATCGGCATCGCGGGTATGCACGATCACCGGCAAGCCGGTCCGCCGCGCCGCCGCGATATGGCTGCGGAAATTCTCCTGCTGCGGCGCGCGGGGAGAATGTTCGTAGTAATAGTCCAGGCCGGTTTCGCCGATGGCGACGACCTTGGGATGGGCGGCCTCGGCAACCAGCGACGCCTCGTCGTTCAGCAATTCCTTTTCCGCTTCGTGCGGATGCACACCGACGCTGCACCAGACATTGGCATGGGCCTCCGCCAGCGCCTTGACGCCCGGAAAGCGTTTCAGTTCGGTGCCGATACTGACACAGACCCCGACCCCGGCGGCGCGCGCCCGCGCCAATACGTCCTCCACCTTGCCCGCATATTCGGGAAAATCCAGATGGCAATGGGAATCCACCAGCATCTAAAGCGTCCCGCCCCGCGCCACGCGCGAGAAATCGCGCGCCGCGCTCAGCACGGTCTGGCGCGGTTCCAGATGCAGGCCCGTGGCACGGCCGAAATCCTGCTCGAGCCGGCCCAGCAATTGTACCCAGCGTTCCAGTCCCGCATCGCCGCCATGCGCCTTGGCGCGAATCCGGTCCGCCAGGGATTCGGTGAGGAAATTCCCGAACATCTCCAGCCCGTCGCGCATCCGCGACAGTTTCTCGCCCAGGGTCAGCAATGCCAGAAGGTCGGGTTCGCGGGCATTGTCGATCAGCCGGTCGGCTTCCTGCGCCAGGGCGCCGCCCTCCCCGGTCGCCAGGGTCAGCGCCGCGCCGATGCTGCCGCCCGCCAGGCGCGCCAGCGACGCCCGCTCCGCCGCACTGGCCTCTGGCATGTGTTGCACCATCGCCTTTTGCAGGGTGGCATCGTCCAGCGGACGCAGCTCCAGCCGCTGGCAGCGCGATCGGATGGTCGGCAGCAGCCGTCCCGGGGTGTTGGACAGCAGCAGCAGCATGGCATTGGCCGGCGGCTCCTCCAGCATCTTGAGCAGCGCATTGGCGGCATTGTCGTTCATGTCGTCGGCGGTATCGACAATGGCGACCCGCCAGCCGCCCGCGCCGCTGGTCATGCCGAAGAAATCCGCCAGACGGCGGATCTCGTCCACCGAAAGCACCGTCATCAGCTTGCCGGTCTTGGGATTGATCGCCCGCTTCAGGGTCAGCAGGCCGGGATGGGACTGTGCCGCTACCTGTCGCGCCGCCGGATTATCCGATGGTACTGAAAGGTCGGCAGGCCCCGCATCGGTGGCGCCAAAGCCCAGCAGGTAACGGGCGATGCGGTACGCCATGGTCGCCTTGCCGATCCCCGGCGGGCCGGTGATCAGCCAGGCGCTGGGTGGCCGCCCTGCCCGAAGCGCCCTTGCGGCGCGCGCCAAAGCGGCGTCCTGCCCGAACAGCACCTCGGTTTCGCGGGGATGGGCAAATCCCTCGATACGGTCGCTGTCATTGGGCTCAGGTGATTGGGTACGCTTGGCCATGCGTCTTTATAGATCGAAACGCCGGGCGACGGCGGCGAAAATCGCCTCTGCCACCTCATCCTCGCTGCCCGAGGCGTCGATCACCCGGCAGCGCTCGGGACTGCGCTTGGCAATATCCAGAAAAGCCTGGCGCAGCCTTTCATGGAACTCCAGGCCGAATTTCTCGAAACGGGTTTCCGCCACGCCGCGCGCCAACGCCCGGTCCAGGCTGGTCTTCACATCCAGGTCCAGGATCAAGGTGAGGTCCGGGGCGAAATCATCCAGCACCGCGCTGTCGATGCGGCGGATGGTTTCACGCGCCAGTCCACGCCCCACGCCCTGATAGGCGAAGGTGGAGTCATTGAAGCGGTCGGAAATCACCCATGTGCCGGTCAGCAGCGCCGGGCCGATGGTGCGCGCCACATGATCGGCGCGGGCCGCATACACCAAGAGGGTTTCGGTGACGGCATCCCAGCGCCCCGGTTCACCCTCCACCAGCAGCTTGCGGATTTCCTCTGCTCCGGGAGAGCCGCCCGGCTCGCGGGTGCACAGGGTCGCGATGCCCTTCTTCTCGAGCGTGGCCGACAATCGGCGTATCTGGGTGGACTTGCCGGTACCCTCGCCGCCTTCCAGGGTAATGAAGCGCCCAGTCACCGCGCGGCCGTCACTTCCACAGCTTGCGCTTGGCGGCATTCCACAGTCCGCCAATCAGCCCGACCTTCGCCACCGATTGCGCCGCGAAAACAGGAACATTCAGCGGCGGAAATTCCGGCGCCGTGACCACCAGGGTGCCAACCCGCTGGCCGACATGGATCGGCGCGGTCAGGCCCGGCAACGGCCTGAGCTGGGTCTTCATGCCGGGGCGCGATTCCACCTGCATGGTGACGCTCAGCGGCTTGGCGGCGGTGGCCGCCACATCCGGGTCCGCCCCATCGCGCACCGGCACCTTGCCGACGATCTGGTTGGTCGTCAGAACCGGATAGGAACGGAATTCGCGGAACGCCAGTTCCATCACCCGCACCGCTTCCTCGGCGCGGCGAATATTGGGGAAATAGTCATTTGCATATTGGGGATAGCGCAATCCGTTCAGAACCAGGATGAGGCGCTGGGCGCCGCGCTTGGCGGACACGACAATGCCGTAACCGGCGGCATCGGTATGGCCCGTCTTGAGCCCGTCAGCGCCGGGCAGCATGCCGATCACCAGGTCGCGGTTGGGCTGGCGGATCTTGTGCCAGATGAACTCGCGCTCGCTGAAGTAATGATAATATTGCGAATACTCCGTGATGATGTGGCGCGACAGCTTGGCCAGGTCGAGCGCGCTCATCAGCTGGCCAGGCGGGTCCGGCAGGCCATCGGGATTGACGAAGGTGGACTGACTCAGTCCCAGCTGCTTGGCGCGGGCATTCATCATGGCGACAAAGCCCTCCACCGTGCCGCCAAGGGCTTCGGCGACCACGACGCAGGCATCGTTGCCGGACTGGATTACGATGCCGCGGATCAGGTCTTCCACCGCGATGCGCGAGCCCAGCTCGACGAACATCTTGGAACCCTGGGTGCGCCAGGCCCGCTCCGACACCGGGAAGGTATCGGTCAGCTTGACCCGGCCATCCTTCAACCGGCTGAACAGCAGATCGATGGTCATCAGCTTGGACATGGAAGCGGGCGGCATCGCCAGCAACCCGTCCTTCTGCCACAGCACCTGCCCCGTCTGGGCGTCCATCAGCAGGGCATGTTCGGCGCTGGTCTGAATTGCGGCCTGCGCCGGCAGAAGAGCGGCGGCAAGAAGGACAAGGGCGGCAGCAAAACGGCGAAGCATGGCGTCTCCCGGACGGATCATTGGTCTACGACGATATGGGCATCATTGGCGCCCGCACCGGTGATGCGCGACAAGCCGGCGTCGGCCTCTTTGACGGAGCCCAGCGCGTTGCTGCGCACTCTATAGAGGGTCTGTCCGCCCCGTTGAAGGGTGGAAATCCGCAGGTCGCCGCCCAGCTTGTTCAGCATCGCCCTGGCATTCTCCATCTTGGAGAAAGCCCCGACCTGCACATACAGCCGGGTGGCGGCGGGCACCGGAACCTGGGTGACCTGCCCGGTCGGCTGGGTGTCGGCGAACATCTGGGCCGGGATCGGCGCGGGAGTCGGCAGGCCGGCGATCCTGGCGGGCGGCGCCACGGCGGCGCCGGGAAGGATGCCCAGCGCGGCGCTATCCACCTTGCCGCTGGGTGCGGCTGGCAAGGCGTTGGCGATGGCGGGCGGCGTTTCGGGCGGCGGTGCGCCGCCATTCAGGTCGGAGCGGCCCATATAGGTGACACGCACTCGTGCCGTGCCGGTCTTGACCACATCCAGCAGTTCGGCGGCGCGCTTGGACAGATCGATGATGCGGCCGCGCGCATAGGGGCCGCGATCATTCACCCGCACCACCAGCGATTTGCCATTGTCCAGGTTGGTGACCCGGACATTGACCGGCATGGGCAGGGTCTTGTGGGCGGCGGTCAGCATGTCGCCGGTATAGGTTTCGCCATTGGCGGTCTTGCGGCCGTAGAAGGCCGGCCCGTACCAGGAGGCGATGCCTGTCTCGTCGTAATCGGGCTGTTCGCGCGGATAGTACCAGACATTGTCGATCTGGTAGGGCTGGCCGACCTTGTAGACCCCGGCATTCTCCGGCACCTGCACGGTATGGGTCTCCGGCGGGGGCTGTGCCGGCTGGCTGGCGCAGGACGCCGCCAGCAGGACGGCGGCGGCGGCGGCAGGAAATCTTGCAACAGACCGCATGGTTGCGAATCGCGCCCGAAAGTGTCCGCCGGAGGCTACCGGACCGGGCTGGCAGGCTCAACGAGGTTGCCCCAAAGTCCTGCGAAAGCTAGAGAAACCCCACCGGATGGGTGGCCGAGTGGTTTAAGGCAGCGGTCTTGAAAACCGCCGGGCCTGCAAGGGTCCCGTGAGTTCGAATCTCACCCCATCCGCCAGCCGCCATCCCAGCGGCATCCAACGCTATCTAAGCCCTAGCCTCAGATGACGGCAGAGGGCAGCTCCGCCGCAATGTCCACTTTGCGCCAAAAGCGGACGTTCTGCACTTCCTTGATTGACGCCGTGCACGCGGACGAGACAGGAAAGACATTCCTGGCCTCGTTCAAAGCTATCGCTAAACCGAAAGAAAAGAAGACCTAACGGAGTTGCGGGGGAATCGCCTGGGGATATTGTTGGTCTTTGTATTGTTCTGATACCCGTTTATCTATGACAGCCCATTCCGCAGCCGATAGGCACGCGGATGGTCTCCGCAGATGCTGCGCTTCTCCGAAATTCTCATTGCGACAGATCAACGGTTCGCCAGATACCCCGGCAGTCCTAACAGGGTCCGATGCCTGGCAGCCGGTTAGTGTCAGGGCGGAAAGGGCAGCGGTCAGGATCAGTCTCATGGCGGTGACCTCCCGGACTTGCGGGGCAAGACTACGCCTAGACGCTTGGTACGGGAAGTATAGTGATGGGATCGCTCGCTTAGTGAATGTCCGCTTTGGGGGGTAAAGCGGACATCCCGACCTCTTATTCTACTTAACTATGGAATTGAACGCGGTAGAGCGAAATCCGGCCTGATCGGACCCCACCGGGTAGGCACCCCCATTTCTCAGATGGTACCTACGGTCACCCCTGTTCACCAATCCGCTCGTCCGAGCCACGGTGTTGGGATCAAGCATTCAAGGCAAGGCGTATCCGAAACCAGCCCGGAATAATCAACGGGACGGTTCGCTTTCCAGAATGCGGCGGGACGGCACGACTATAGTAGCTTACGGACGCTCACTCAGCGGCCCGACCAAGGCCATGAACCGGGTGTAAGCGCGCAGTTTCCGCTCCTGCCGGATGTCAGTACGCTGCGTAGCGCGAACCCTCACAGAATGAGAGAAAAGAACGCCTCACTAGTATGAGGGGTATATCCGCGAGTCGTTTCTGTCCAAACTGTAGTGGAAACCAGAACAGTCTTCGCTGGTGTAAATCATGACGGCACCCAAAACCAAATCCGTTCTGAAGGCCTTCACCATACTCAAGGCATTTCATGGTCCGGACGAATGGCTGAGCAGTCGCGAGCTCAGCCGCCGCGCGAAAATTCCCGAATCCTCCGGCTATCGACTAGTACAGACTTTAGAGCAGATCGGCGCCGTGGTGCGCGGACCTACCGGTCTCTATCGCTCCGACGTGCTGATGGTGTCGCGCTCTCACAATATCTCGTTTGGTAACCTGCTGGGGAAACGAGTTGCGCCAAACTAAACTGAGATGGCCAACCGGCTTGATCTCAGCATCCATCTCGGTATCCTGAACGGTAGCACGGCACCTATACCGCCAAAGGTTTGTACCCCAACCTCGCTGTCGTCACACACCCGCCAAAGCTCGGACGCGCGCCAGGCCCAGGTGCGCAAAGCACTGCCTGCCGTCGCCTTCGATAAAGAGCGCAAGGCGTTCCCTACCACTCTCACCTTCGTCCCGGACACCCTAAGACGCATGCTCTTGGTGAAAATGCGGCGACTGTGTACTGACCGTCCCAAAAGATCAGTCTCCGCCGCAGGAACGAATCCCGGTCAGCATTTTAAGGAGTGCGCGAACAGTTTGTTCGATGGCTCAGAGGCGGAACCGTGCCATCCATCCCATGTCGTCGCAATAATACATCTGGTCACCAACCAGCTTTGCACAATGGATGGCCGGCGAATCTGACGGCAACTGTAACCGCTCGGTGATGTTGCCGCTCGCCGCGTCGTGCTTGAAAAAACAGTTGAGGTTAGAATCCGCGGACCAGATGGTCGAATGGTCCATGCCCCAGCTCATACCGTGGGTGCGGTTGCCCGGCACCGGCCAGGTGGATTTCACCCTCCAGGTTTTCTTGTTGATGGTGAATATCTGCCGCGCCGGTGGGCAGGCATAGATAAGGTAGTCACCATCCAGGATAATGGCGTGCGCGCCAGTTCCGCCCGAGCCTTCTTCAGCGTCCAGCGGCAACTGGCCGGGCGGCAGGCCCTTACCAGTA
>Ga0114978_10005327_pt1 | contig 10288 bp, 8 predicted proteins | sample S_140212_EF_Meta_FD_87027 | JGI IMG/M metagenome (GOLD analysis project Ga0114978, IMG submission 87027) | Freshwater microbial communities from Lake Simoncouche, Canada to study carbon cycling - S_140212_EF_MetaG | ecosystem: Environmental > Aquatic > Freshwater > Lake | place: Lake...
CAGATACCAAGAGTGTTTGACCTTCGGTAGCAGGGTTGCCTGGGCAGCACGATCAACCTCTTTTTGCCAGGCTTCACTCGCAGCTTCGCTTGTTTCGACGCAGGTCAAGCCTTTTGCCTTCATTTTGCTGATGCACTCGCTGATCCACTCGACGTGTTGCTCGATCGTGGGCGGCATATTGCTGAGCACCGAGGGGCTACCTGGGCCTGTGATGGTGAACATATTTGGAAAACCAGGTACTTGAAGCCCCAGATTTGTACGCGGGCCAGCACTCCAGTAGTCTTTTAATGTGCGTTTATTACGACCCACAATATCCAGTCTGACCAGTGACCCTGTCATGGCATCAAAACCTGTGGCAAATACGATGATGTCGACTTCGTATTCTTGCTCTGTGGTTTTAATACCTTTAGCCGTAATTTTTTCGATGGGCGCCGAGCGCAGATCGACAAGCGCAACGTTGTCGCGGTTGTAGGTCTCAAAGTAATGATCATCAATCGGTGGGCGCTTGCCCGCAAATGGGTGGTCGATATCCGACAGGATTTCGCCCATTTTTGGGTCTTTGACAATTCCGCGAATCTTTTCGCGGATAAAGTCAGCGGCAGTTTTGTTCGCTGCATCGTCGGTTAACAGATCACGATAAGAGGCTCTGAATTGAAAACCGCCCATTTCCCACTTGTCTTCGTAGGTCTTTTGCCGAATATCGGCAGGCGTCTCAACGGCTGAACGATCTTCAATATAGAAAGCATGACCGTTTGTATTCGAAGTCATGACCTTGTAAATATCGGCAGCGTGCTCTTTGGCGTACTTTTTAAACTCTGGGGTCAAGGGGTGGTGACGCGCGGGCAGGCTGTAATTTGCTGTGCGCTGAAAAACAGTGAGATGCTTGGCTTGAGCCGCGATGACCGGGATGGCCTGAATGCCGGTTGAACCGGTGCCAATAATGCCGACTCGCTTACCCGTGAAGTCAACGCCTTCGTGTGGCCACTGACCCGTGTGGTACCAGTCGCCCTTAAAGTCACTGATACCAGGGATTTTAGGCACGTTGGCGTTAGACAGGCACCCAACCGCGGTAATTAGGAACTGCGCGTCGTATTGCTCGCCCGTGTCGGTCGTCACTAACCAGCGATTGGTTGACTCATTGAAGTGTGCCTGCGTCATGGCAGTGTTCAGTTTAATGTCTGAGCGCAGCTTCAGTTTGTCAGCGACAAAATTCATGTAACGCAAGATTTCGGCCTGCTGCGGATAGCGCTCTGACCATTCCCACTCTTGCACAAGTTCTTGTGAAAAGTAATACATGTAGGTGTGGCTTTCAGAGTCGCAGCGCGCTCCAGGATAGCGATTCCAGTACCAAGTGCCGCCCACGCCCGCACCGCGTTCGATGACCTTGGCGTTAAGCCCCAGTTTGTCGCGCAGGCTGTGAAGTTGGTACATGCCTGCAAAGCCCGAGCCAACAATAATGGCATCAACGCGTTGAATAGTTGCTGAAGTGTTCATGGCTTGTCTAAATTGGTTTTGTAAGGACTTTAAAATACCACAAGGAGACTGGGGATTGTGAGTGCCGAGATTTTTAATCGCAAAAGATTCGGTACCAAAGGCTAAAACCCATCTTTGATCAAAATAATCGCCTCAACCTCAACCGTCATCCCATTGGGCAGCGAACCCATTCCTACGGCCGAGCGGGCATGTTTGCCGCGCTCGCCAAGTACTTCGACCAAAATATCAGAGCAACCGTTGATGACCTTGGGTTGGTCACCAAAGTCAGGCTCGGCGTTAACCATGCCCAACAGCTTGATGACTGCTTCGACATGATCAAGTGAGCCGATTGCTGCGCGTATCGTCGCTAAGAGTTGCAAGCCAACACAACGCGCGTCGGCGTAGCCGCGTTCAACCGAGCAGTCACGTCCCAAGCGCCCGATGCTGATTTGGCCAGCTTCGTCGCGTGGGCCTTGACCCGAGAGGTAAAGTAACTGACCGGCCCTGCGCCAGGGCACATAGCTTGCAATGGGAGTAGGGGGAGTGGGCAATTGCAGCCCAAGCTCTTTAAGTTTAGCTTCAGGTGACATATTTTTTTCAACCACCGCCGTATAGATATTTAGGGAGCCACAAGGTCATGCCGGGCCATGCGTACATGATCGCCATGCAAATAATCACGATAAACATGTAAGGCATCATGCCAGCAAAAATCTGATTCAAGGTGACGTGCGGTGGTGCCACGCCTTTCAGGTAAAACGCTGACATGGCTACGGGTGGTGACAAGAAAGCCGCTTGCAGGTTTACAAAGACCAAGGTCCCCCACAAGATGGGGTCAATGCCGAAATGCGTGAGCATTGGCAAAAAGATTGGCACAAAAATCACGATGATTTCAGTCCATTCAAGTGGCCAGCCCAGAACAAAAATCAAAGCCTGTGACAGCAGCATAAATTGCAGTGGTGAGAGATTCATACTCAGCACCCAAGTCTCAATAATTTGTTGCCCGCCTAAAATCGCGAAGACCGCAGAGAACAAGGCAGAGCCGACAAATAACCAGCAAACCATCGAAGTTGTTTTGGTGGTTAAGAACACCGCTTGTTTCATACGCTCAAACGTGAACGCGCCCGATGACCAGGCCAGTAAGAACGCGCCGGCTGCACCAATTGCCGCAGACTCAGTTGCCGTGGTGATCCCCAGCAAGATGACCGCGAGCACCACCACAGTCAAAATCCCCAACGGCATGACCGACTCAACCAGCAGCTTCAGGATTTCAAACTGTTCATCTTTTAATTTGCGGTAATAGTTGATCAGCAGCAGTACGGTCAGAAACGACGTAATCCAGAAGTAGAGATAAAAGTTACTAGAAGGTGGAGTGTAGACGTCTGCTTTTTGACTGTCAGCGTTTTCGGGATCCGCATCCAAAGCAATGAGGCCACCGCTGCTGCTCGATGAGCGCGAGCTTGTTGCGCTGTCAGCACCGATTTCGACCAACACTTCTTCTTGCGCTTTAGCCGGCGCTTGTGAGGTGGGGCCAGAAAGTGGCTTAGCTAGAACAAGCACCGCTTGCGCTTCGTCGAATTGGGTTTTGGGATGAATGACCACATACCACCAGGTACCGGCGATGAGCGCGATCGTCATGATCATCGGAAACAGCGCAGAAATCAGGTTCTTGATAATGCGGCCATAGGTCACGCGCGTACCCTCGGGCGCGTTGAGTAAAGGTCCGGGCGCGAAGGCAGCCTTAACGGTTGCGATCAACAAGTTGGCCGAGTAATGATCCCGCAAGTAAGCGACTGGCGCAGGGATCGGGACCTTCAATTGCTCGGGTGGCAGTTTTGGCGCAATCTTTGGATCAATGAGTGCCCAACCGATGACATAGATTAAATACAGCAACGCCAGAAAAAATCCTGGCAGCATGGCAGCGGCGTACAGCTTGACTACGGATTGACCGGCCACCGCAGCGTACACAATAATCATGACCGAGGGCGGGATCAGGATGCCGAGCGTACCTCCGGCAGTGATGACACCACTGGCCAAGCGCACGTCGTAGCCCGCATTGAGCATGGGCTTGAGCGCAATCACGCCCATCAGAACCACAACCGCGCCGACTAAGCCGCTGGCAATACCCCAGAACGTACAAATAACCAAGGTTGCAACCGCGAGTGAGGCAGGCATGCCTCTAAAAGCGAGTTGAACGCTATGGAACATCTTGTCGACTAAGGCACCACGCTCCATGACGTAGCCCATCAGTACAAAGAGCGGAATCGACAATAGCGTGTCGTTCGTCATCCCTCCGTAGGTGCGCTGAACCATCAGAGCAAAGATTTTATTGTTTGTCCAGACGTCACTTGGATCATAAAAAGCAAAAAAGCCAAAGGCCATCCCCAAGCCCATCAGGGTAAAGGCGGTAGGAAAGCCCAACATAATGACAACAACAATCAGGCCTAGCATCAAGAGGCCGAGATACGGATCACTCATGACTTGTCTCCTTTCAGGCCACCAATGCGATGGTGGGCCTCTTCATCAATCGTTTTGGCGCGTGCAATGGCCATATTCTTTGATTCTTCGTCAACATAGGTTGACGCTTGTAGCTGCTGTTCGACCACATCAATTTCTTCGGCGTCTTTTAGGCGTTCTGGCCATTCGCCAGTGTTCAGGCAAATGACGCAACGAATCATCTCGATGAAGCCTTGCAGAAGCAAGAAGCCGCCAGCGATTGGGATCAAAGACTTAAAGTGATAGACCGGTGGGCCATTGGCGATTTGCGTTGTGTGCTCGCCAATGCGCCATGAGTCCGCCGCAAACGTGTAACCGGCGTAGCACAGCGCAGTCACACCGGGGAGGAAAAAGACGATGTACAAAATCAAATCAAAAGTCGCTTGCGTGCGCGGCTTCATCGAGCCGTACAAAAAATCGCCCCGGACATGGCCATTTTGGGCCAGGGTGTACGCACCTGACAACATAATGACGGCACCATATGACATCACGGACAGTTCGCCAATCCATGCTGAGGGTGCATTGAGAATGTAGCGCCTGAACACGTCGATACACACCATCACCATCAACAAGATGATGAGCCATCCCGAGCCCTTGCCAACGAAGGTACTGATCTCGTCGACGACAAGCATCAGTTTTTTAAAATCTCTTTTTGTTTCCATGATCTGCTTCAATTTTGCGATTTAACGGCAAAAAATAATCCGGATAGGCGACTATCCGGATTATTGGTCAAACCTGCAAGTGCTTAAGACTTCTTAGGTGCAAAGTAATGGTCGTAAGCCATTCTGTAATCGACGTTGGTAAAGTTCTGCCACCGACCAGCACGGCGGGCAAACTCACGTTGCGATTCAAGGACAGCTTTGAAATCCGCATTTTCAGCCGACTTCTTGGCAATGATCACGTCCCAAGCCTTGAGTTGATCTTCAAGGATAGACTTAGGCGTTTGGTAGAAACGGACCTTGTCTTCGGTTTGCAATTTAACAAAGTCAGCAGAGTAACGATCGACGGCTTTCCACGACATTTCGGCTGAAGCAGCTTCAGCTGTAACGTTGATGATCGATTTTAGATCAGCGGGCAGCGCATCATATTTCTTTTTGTTGAACAGGATTTCGAACTGCTCTGAGCACTGATGAAAACTTTGCAGCATGCAGACCTTTGAAACGTCAGCAAAGCCTAGTGCACGATCTGAAGACGCGTTATTGAACTCAGCAGCATCAAGCACGCCGCGATCCATTGCAGGCACAATATCTGCACCGCCTAAAGCTTGAACAGATGCACCCATCGCGTTGAAGATTTCAATCGACAGCCCGACAGTGCGGAACTTGAGCCCTTTGAAGTCTTCAGTTTTGGTAATTGGCTTCTTAAACCAGCCAAGTGGCTGAGTTGGCATTGGTCCAGAAACAAATGACACAACATCCATCTTCAGGCCGGCGTAGATTTTCTCAAGCAACTGCTTGCCGCCACCGTACTGATGCCAAGAGAGCAGCATGTTGGGATCCATGCCGAAGGCAGGTCCAGAACCCCAGAGTGCCAGCGCAGCGCTTTTGCCATAGTGGTAGGCCAACACGCCGTGACCACCGTCGAGTGTACCGGTTGACACCGCGTCAAGTAGACCGAAGGCGCCGACGACTGAGCCGCTTGGCAGCACGTCGATTTTGAGGCGGCCGCCAGACATCGAGTTCACTTTATTTGCGTAGTCGAGCGCGTACTCATGAAAAATGTCTTTCGCGGGCCAAGTTGATTGAAAGCGGAAGTTAACGGTTTGGGCATTTGACACCATGGGGAAACCCAAGGTAGCCATGCCTGCACCGGCCGCAGTGGCGCCGGTTAAAAATTTACGGCGAGCTTTTACCGCATTGACTGCTGGCTTGATTGCACTCATGAAGGTCTCCTCACTGAAATAAAATAAAAACCATGACAGAACTATGACGCGTGAGTATAGATCTCAGCGCTTCCGAATAACCTAGGGTTATTCCCTAAGATCGTAAAGTTTAGCGTCGAGAAATTTGTCAGTTTCGCGTAATTTCTTTGACAAGGTTATGCGCTGATCGCACTGAGACCCATGAGCACTGGGGCAAGCCCGGTGTACGGGCCAGTTTGAATCACAACCTCGACGACTTCGTTTTGAGTCAGGCCGCAATTTAGGCCCGCTTTGGCAAACTTGGTGACGAGACCTGAAAACGTTAACGCGGTGAATGAGGCAATCGCACAAATCGCGCGCTCGCGCATCTCCATACCGGGTCGTTTCCATAGCTCGCCGTAGCAAAACTGAACGACATCAGGATAAAAGGTCGAGGCAACTGAGTTTTCGGGGTTGGCGTAACCAACATGTCTGCGCTCTGCATGAAGGGTCGTCATGACTTCTTGCCCTCTTTGGGCGACCAAGGCTAACGCGTCGTCGCGACTCGGCATGTCGGGCAAAGAGACACCACGAGCATCAAAGACGCGCTGAGATAACGCGAGGCAGTCTTTGGTCGTAGTTGAAAAGCCTGCATAGATTCCACATTGCAAAAAAATTTCATTGATCGTTTGCGCACTTAAACCGGCATCGAGCGCAGCGTCGATATAGCTTTCTAATGTAGAAAGTCTGCGGCCCACGCAGAGCGCAGACAGCGTTGCAATCATGCGCGAGGGTAAATCAAGGCCAGGCCTTGACCAGACTCGACCAAAAACAAATTCTTGCTCGAATTGATCGAACGCGGCGTGACTGGACTGAGGAGGTGTCGTGCCAAAGAGTTCTTGTTGCTTGCTTTGGCCGAGCGTACGCAGTTCGAGGCGGTCATTCATGGGTGTCTCCAGTATCGAATCGATTGTTCGTTCGTTTTTTATTTTGATTGCAGCCGATCATACGGGATGGCGCGACTCGGTTCTACCCCTGTTTATTCAGGTTGCACGCCCGCATCACTGATCTTTTTGGCCCAGCGTGCGCGATCGTCTTTCATGTATTGCGCAAACTCTTCAGGGCTTTTAATCAGCATCCGTGCAGAACAACACGACTGCATGCGTGCGGCCACTTCAGGCAAGGCCACCGTTTTGAGCAACGCGGTGCTTAAGGCTTGAATAACTGCTGAGGGGGTATTTTTGGGCACCAGCATGCCAACCCAAGTCGTCATTTCAAAGTCTGGGACGCCCGCTTGCGCCATGGTGGGCACATTTTCGAGTCCAACGATGCGCTCAGGCGAAGTCACTGCCAAGGCCTTGAGCCTTTGTTGTCCTAAATGTGCCTTAGAGGTTGTGACATCATTGAACATAAATTTGATTTGGCCCCCGATCAAATCGGTCACGGCCTGGGGGCTGCTTTTGTAAGGCACGCCCGTCGCGCTCGTATTTGTTTGTTTTAAAAAGGTCGCGCCGGCAATTTGCCCAACGGTCGCGCCCCAACCAAACGATGCCTTTTCTGGGTTTGCTTTGAGCCAAGCACTCAGCTCTTGGACGCTGTTCACAGGCAAGGTTTCACCGACCAATAATGTGTAATAGGCCTCCATGACCCCTCCGACCGAGGCAAAATCACGTTCAGTCTCGTAGGGCAGGTTCTTAAACAAGCTCGGATTCAACGAATGAATAGAGGCAGAGGTGACAAAAACGGTGTAGCCGTCTGGTGCCGAGCGCGCGACGGCTTCAGCGCCGATGAAACCATTGGCGCCGGCTCGGTTTTCAACCGTGACCGGTTGACCGAGGTAGCCTTGCATATGCTGAGCCACCACGCGGGCCACCGTATCGGTGCCGCTGCCCGGGCCAAACGGGACGACCATCTTAAGGGGGCGGGTGGGGTAGGGCTCGGGGCTTTGAGCATGGGAAGCGGTGCCCAGACCGAGCGCGCAAAGCGTAAGGGTAGTCAGCAGCGTTGAGAATACGTTCACGTTTGTCTCCGTGCGAAGTGGCTAATAACCGCAATAAGCGATTATTGGGTGGCCTCCTCATGAGTGGTTATTTTTGTTTTACCATCTAGTCGAGGTAAAAAGCCAATCGTAAGCTCTCTGGGTGTCGTAATGCATACACATGATTTGTCTGACTGGATTCATAGTCATACCTTTGATCAGGGTAGTCGCGCAGCTGAGCGAGGCACACGTTGGGTGATGTGGATTACCGCGGTCATGATGGTATTTGAGATCGCTGCTGGGTGGTGGTACAACTCGATGGCGCTGTTGGCCGATGGCTGGCACATGAGCTCGCATGCGGTTGCTTTAGGGCTTAGCGCCTTTGCTTATGCAGCCGCCCGCAAATATGCGCTCGATCCGCGCTTTGCGTTTGGCACCTGGAAAATCGAAGTGTTAGCTGGGTTTTCCAGTGCGCTTTTCTTGTGCGGTGTCGCGGTCTGGATGGTTGTCGGTTCGGTTGAGCGTTTACTGGATTCAAAGCCGATTCATTACGAAGAGGCGATCGTAATCGCGGTGCTTGGTCTGGTACTAAATATCGTTTGTGCGGTCATTTTGGGACGCTCACACGAACATCACGATCATGCCCACCATGCACATCATGGTCATTCGCACGACCATCATCACTCGTCCCACCACCAAGACTTAAACTTGAAGGCCGCCTATCTGCATGTTGTTGCCGATGCCGCCACCTCGGTGCTGGCAATTGTTGCCTTAATCGGTGGCTTGGTTTGGGGTTGGTCTTGGCTAGATCCCGTCATGGGCATCGTGGGGGCGATCTTGGTTGCCGTGTGGGCGAAGGGATTATTGATCGAAACCGGCAAGGTGTTGCTCGATCGAGAAATGGACCACCCGGTTGTGGATGAAATTCGCGAGGTTATTGAAACAGGTTCCGAGGCGGGCGATACTCGAGTGATCGATCTGCATGTCTGGCGAGTGGGTAAACAAGTGTATTCATGTGCGCTGAGTGTAGTTACGCACGATACTTCGCTGACTCCCGAGGCGATCCGCAAACAGCTGGCAGTGCACGAAGAAATCGTGCACTGCACGATTGAAATTCAACTTTGTACCGATATTGCGGCTGCGTGAGCGAGTCGTACTGCGTGATCTGAGGTTTTACTGATGAAGCTTTGTACCTTTGGCGTTAAAACGCCTCTTGGTTTGATTGAACGCGTCGGAGTTTTTACGGTGCAGGGCGTGATCGATGCCACCGCGGCGCGTCAGGCATTTTTAGAGCGTTCAATGCCCCGTGCTGCCGCGCAGCGCGTGGGGGCGGCGCAAGTGCCGCCTGAGATGATTACCTTGATTGGTAGCGGGCCGCTTGCGTTGTATTGGTTGCAAGAGGCAATAGACTCATTGTTTACGCATGGTGTGCCAGTAACGTCTGAGGGTGCGCGCACAATCTATCAGAGTTCTGAAATTCAACTTCTAGCTCCGATTAAAAGACCGCCAGGGATCGTGAATTTCAGTGTGTGGCCTGCGCATAGTGCAAGCGCGGCGTCTTTGGGCATTGAATTAGCAGCCAATACCGCCCAAGCCTTGGTGAAACCTTATTGGAAGGGAAATCCAGATGCGGTTGTCGGACCTGAAACGGTTCTGAGTCGGCCACCTTACGCCGATGCTCTGGATGTGGAGTGCGAGTTAGTTTGTATTGTAGGTTCTGGCGGACGTGATCTGGACCGGACGGCGGCTCAGCGCGCGATCGTCGGTTATTCGATCATGAACGACGTCAGTGCTCGAGAGCGTCAATCGGCTGAAATGAAATTTGGTCGTGGTCCTTCGAAAGGCAAGGACTTCGACAATGGCTATCCCCTCGGGCCATGGATTGTGACGGCCGATGAGCTTGGTGATCCCAAGCAGTTAAGAATGTCACTGCTAGTCAATGGGGTTGAGCGCTCTGCTTGTGATACCGCAGGGATGATCTGGGATTTTCCTGAGATGCTCTCGTATCTGTCATCGGGTCAAACGGTATCGCCAGGCTTAATCATCAGTGGTGGTTGTTATCCAGGCGGTTCGGCGCACGAGGTTGGCGTTCATTTGCATCCTGGAGATCAAGTTGAAATGCGCATTTCTAAAATCGGCGGTTTGGTCAATACCATCGGCCCTTGACGGGCCAAGTCTACGCGGTATGCGCAAGCGCTGCCGCGACAAATTCGGCATTAAAAATTTTATCCGCCATGATTTGACAGCGCTTGATGAGGCGCGGCTCATCTGGTCCGTAATCTGCGATGGCGTTATGCCAGGTTGAAAGATGATCCCAAATCAGCAGATCACCGACGCTCCACTGATGGGTATAGCGATAGGTTGGCTTTAGAACGTGTCCACAAAGCATTTTTAACAGAGCATCGCTTGTTTCTTTTGACATACCCTCAATGTGTGTCGTGAAACTAGGATTGACGTAAATCGATGCTTTGCCAGAAACAGGATGTTTTAAAAAAACAGGGTGG
>Ga0114978_10005328_pt1 | contig 10288 bp, 13 predicted proteins | sample S_140212_EF_Meta_FD_87027 | JGI IMG/M metagenome (GOLD analysis project Ga0114978, IMG submission 87027) | Freshwater microbial communities from Lake Simoncouche, Canada to study carbon cycling - S_140212_EF_MetaG | ecosystem: Environmental > Aquatic > Freshwater > Lake | place: Lake...
CGGCAATATAAGTTAGAATTTGATTAATCAACACGGCGGGCAACACGATGCAAGCGGAGGAACAAGTGGAGGAACAAGTGGAGGAACAAGTGGAAGAACAAGCGTTGGAAGCGAAAGCGATTTGAGAACAAACTGTTGAGTTTACGAGTGACATTTTTGATATTTAAAATAATATAATTTTATAAAAAAAAGTTTTCAATTTTTTATATAAAGTTATTTTTTATAAAGTTTAAAATTTATATTAAACACTTCGGTTCGTAAATAGTCGACCATTCTACATTATAACATTGTATAATTTTATAATTTTGTTTTTTATAAAATTGTTGTCGTTTTATCCATTGTCTTTTAAATAATTCATGTTTATCCACAATGTCAACAACAACCGGGGTTAAATGTTTGGATCTTAAAATTCTACCAACTGCCTGTTCAATATCTGTTTTGGGAGTCGCCATTATTAATGTAGTCAATGTTTTTATATCTAATGCTTCGGCTGCCATTGCATATGTTGCAATAATTATAGTCTTGGTTTCACTTAATTTTAATGCGGGTTCTTTCATTCCGCCGACATAATATCCAACGTCTGAAATGTTTCTTTCACTAATTGCATCATGTAAATATTTTAATAAATTTTTATTATGTGCCAAAATCATAATTTGTTGTTTCGGATTTTCGTATAACATATCTTTAATAATTTGTAAAATATATTCACTTCTTGGATTAAATGCACACAATTTGCTTATCATTGTGCTGAATTTTACTTTCCCACGATAATCATATTCAACTTCATTAAAATCGGGGTCATCACATTCATATTTCATACATTTTACAATCACATCATTGTCTTGTTTCCGCGTTTCTTTATAAATGATATCCCCGATAAACATTTTAAACACGTTTGTCGTGCCATCTTTTCGGTTCATTGTGGCGGAAAGGCCTAACATATATTTGGTTACAATTTTAAATAATGCGCATGAAAATACCTCACTTGATATGTGATGAACCTCATCAATAATAGTTAAACCAAAACTGTCAAAAATCGTAGATGGATATTCTTTCATAGATAATGATTGTAACATGCCCAATACAATGTCTTTATTTTCAATATCAATGATTTGTCCTTGTATTTTTCCAATACGTGCATTTGGCAAAAATTGATGTATTCTCTCGATCCACTGATTTAATAAAAATTCTTTATGTACAATAACTAATGTTTTTTTTTTCAACATGGACACAATATATAATGACAATGAAGTTTTGCCAAATGCACATGGGAGATCTAATAACCCCCCTCCCCCATATTTAACATAATCTAAAAATGTATCAACCACAATAACTTGATTTTCGCGTAATTCCCCGTTAAAATGTAAATTAATATCGTCCCCATCTTTAATTTTGATTTGAGCCGGTTTTCCAAAATGTTTTTCGCCAAAATATCGCGGTATATAAAATTTATTATTCGATTCGCGATATGATAAAAATGAATTTGTTAGATTTTGCGGCGCGCCTTGAATAAACGGTTTAATACACAATTCTTTTTTAATAAATACATGCATATTTTCGGGGATTTCATTTTTTAATATAGTGTATCCTTTTGGTCCCAAGTATGTGTTTAATGCCATTTTTTTTTATAAATATAGCAATCTAAGTTTATATTGTTTTTCAATTTTTTGTTTCAAATAAATTTTCAAAAATAAAAATATATTATTATGATATGAATATTTTTAAAAATTTATTTGAAACAAAAAATTTAAATCAACTTATTTTAGTTATTTTGTTTATTATTTATTTGATTTTTATAATTAGATTGCCAATGTTTGTGGCCAATATTATAGACAATGTATACAGCAAAATTATTATTGCAGTATTAGCACTAATTTTGTTAGCATTTGCAAATCCTATATTGGGTATTTTAGGCATATTAGTTGCATATGAACTTATCAAAAGATCATCCATGCAAGCCGGAAATTCTATCTTAGACAAATATTATCCAACTGAAGAAAAAAAATGGTCGCCATTTTCAGCGACAAATCAATTTCCATATACTTTAGAACAAGAAGTGGTTAAACATATGGCACCAGCAGTTAATGCATCTAACAATAAAGCGACATATACGCCTGTATTGGATAATTTATATGATGCCGCACCTATAAATTATAATGGCGTTATTTAGGAGTTGGTTTTAAATATGGCATTGCTTTATACCACGCAACAATCAGAATTATTACTACTATTATTACAATAAAATAATTTGCATAAAGCCAAAATTTAGACATGTCAATAGACGGTAACGATAATGTCGATGTTGGCGAATTTGGGTACATCGTTGTGTTATTTACGGATGCTTCAACTGGAACACAATCAATATATACATTATTTGATATATTTTTATTGACACCGGTTGGATTAATAAATAATTCCGGTATTATTTTAGATACGGAATATGTATTTGTAGGAATTAAAATAAGCTGGGTTGTTGAACAAGAAATGTGAAATGAATCGACATCAAATACAATATAATTCACATTTCCAACTGAAGATTCGCACCAGGGAAATGTCCCCGAATATGTAAAAAATGGAACCCCAGATGGAATAAAATTATTCAAATTGAACATACTATTTGTTTTATCAAATACTACTTCACAATCAGTATTACATGTTGCGGTTGTTTTAATAATATCTGCTAAATTTTGAGATGCAACTTTATTTACATTTGTTATTTGATCTGTTTTTACGGGTATACAAACTAACATATTCTCAGCGCTTGACGTTTTGTGCATAATAATAACTTCGGCATCTGCATAATTACCATTATATGTATGAAGCGATGGTTTATAAATTCTTATTTCATAAACATAGTAAGATGCTGTATTATATGTTACTGTTTGTGCACTATTTGTGTCATATTTACATGAAATATAGTTTGGCATTATAGTTGCTATACAAACACTATCTGAATAATTTGCCCGATAATCACATTTCGAATCACATTTATTACTAACATAAATAATATTTGCCGGAGCCGTACAACTCATTTTATATTATATTATATAAATATAAAATGTTTTACAAATATACGTTTTTTGGAACGGCGTAAATGCTTAATTTTGAAATTGATGATTTGAGTAATTTGCATATCTATTATTAAAAATGCGTACCCCATTGTATTCATTATAGTCATCTTTGAATTCAGGTGCACTTATTTCTTTTAAAATTTGATATTTCTTGTCACCGTCATAATAAATACCGCCATTTTTACTAAAATTTTCTAAATTTAATGCATTGGAAAATAAAGTCATGATGGACCATCCCCAATAAGAATATTCAACTTTATCTTTGTACATTTGTACATAGGTATCAATGCATTTTTTTAAAAGGTTATCGCCCGCAGCAGCCATAATAAAATTTGGATTAAATTTAAGATTTGGACTATATGAATTGCAAGTTACAAAATTTACATTTTTTTCTATAAAATTTTTCAATGGTATAAATGGTTCAACGTCTGCATCAACATATACCCCCCCATATTTATATATTACACAAACTCTCCATAAATCTGCCTTTATTGGTCCGTCCGGAATGTAATTAAATATATCACAGTGTAGTTGCGAGAAATGTTTTTTAAGAAAATTTTGACAACTTGTATCGTCATATAAAAATATATAATATCCAGGATTTAATTTTTTCCAATTTATTGAATGCCTTTTTATGTATTTTAATGTTTTGTCGCACATATATATATTATTTGGTATTCTGTTCATGAAATAATCAAATATTTTTTTTTTAAATCATTGGGATATATTTTATAGTATCAGTGTCATATGTTGTGACTTTAAATCCTTTATTATATCCCTCGACATAAACAATATCATTATTATATAAATTATTACACCCATATTCATTTGTACAACTTTTTCCCTGAAAACGCATTGGCAATTTAATATTATTATCGGAAAATGTATAAAATTGCCATTTGTCACGATTTGTAAATAATGGACGACCCATTAATGGCAATATTCGATTTGGATAACTTAATGGAGTTAATATGCCCATTTGCCTATAATTACTATCAACCGCGCCAATATTAGTAGATACATTAAAAATCTGGTCATTTCTTAATGGGGGTGTATATGGATTTAATAATACGTCATTTGGATAAATGGGAGATGATGGATAAATGGGAGATGTTGGGTAAATGGGAGATGATGGGTAAATTGGAGATGGGTAAATTGGTAATGTAGGGGGCAACGTAACATTATTGTAAATCTTTTCGGATTTGAAAAATGATTTATGTATTAAATATAATATGCAACATAATATAATAAATATAAAAAATAGCATGATATATTCTACATCAATTGATTTAGATTTCCGCATTTATATTATTGGGGTTTTTTTTTATTTAATTTGTCAGCCAATCCGGCCAACCCGGTAAGCGATTTTATATCAAACGATTCCAACATTTGTTGTGCTTGTCCTAATAATGGTGTCATGGATTCCATGGATTTAAACAAATTTTGTTGCTGACCCATTAATTTTTTGGTGTCTGCGCTTAAATTTTTAATTCCATCATTGCCCAACATTTTATCTAAATTTGAATATGCCTCTTCAATTGTACTCATGTAATCAATTCTCGCGCCCTTTTTGCCATTTTTAAACGGTTCATTGTGCATCGGTATAACTATATCTGTATCAATCTTTGGTTTGGTTGCAGATACAACAGCTGGTTTTTTTTCATTTTGTTTAATTTTATTTAATGCATCCTTTAATTTTTTAGTATCTTTAAAGCTTGGATTTGCCTCTTCATCGTCTTCAACGGTTGTTAAATCTTTGGTTGCCATACCTTCTTTAATCATTTTCGTAGATACTAATAGACTGGTTGCAATTAATGTGACTAGTAATACAATTGTTACATTTTTGCTAAATTGATATGTTATCAATCCAATTAATATAAAAAATACAATTGCATTAAAATTTGATATTGCTAAATATCCAATAATATTTATAATAGCTAAAACTACTACAATATAAAAAACAATTTTATTTGATAGGAATTTTGAAATTGATTTCTTAAAAGTCATATATTGTATTTTTTTATTAAAAAAATAAAAAGAAATTTAAATATATTTTAATAAATTATGTTATAAAATGAAATTTAATTTAATCGTGTGTGAATTGCATAATGAATTAATACATGGGCCGTCTGATATTCCATATGGACATTATATTGCAAGTCGTATATGTAAACATATATTGGATAGCGATAGTTCAAGCGACGATAGTTCAAGCGACGATAGTTCAAGCGATGATGGTTCAAGCGATAGTTCAAGTGATAGTTCAAGCGACGAGAATTATACCATTTTTAATGATGCAACAAATATGACTAAACTATTAAAAGCAAATTATAGACGTATTAGACCAACTCATTTATTTATAAGAAATTATGTGAATATTATAAATAAATCATGTTTTCAACCACAAATTGCAGAATGTATTTATATAGGCGAAGAATGTACTGCAATTATTAAAACTTTTTGGTTAAAAATTATTCAACGAACATGGAAAAAGATATATGCTAAACGAATGAATTACATTAAAAATCCAACCAATTTATTTTATAGACAAATGCGCGGACCAATGTATTTACCTACATTGAGAGGAATGTTAGCGTCTTGATTTTTTCATTTTTTTGCGCTTAGTGCGTTTGCCCCCAAAATGAAATGCTGGCACTTGGTTAGCACCTGGACCAAGCGGGGGGGCATTTAGTATACCAATCACATTAGTATCTAATGTGGTCAATGCGCCCCTAATATCAGTTTCTTGAGCATCGAGGCGTTGTAAAAAATCGGCAATTGTCTGATCATTCGCCGCCTCCATGGCCGTATGTTGTTGTATTAAGTCGGCAACATGTTGCTGTAATATTGGGATTTGTTGTTGACAACCATTACGATCGCGGGTCATTAAATCAAGGTCTTGTTGAACCAGTTGAACAATATTACCGTGTTGCTGTTGTAAATTTTGAATATCTTGTCCATGTTGGATCGCATCTTGCCTTATTTGATTACCGTGTCCGGTAATTATTACTTGAAGGCGTGCCTGAATTGTGTTAACATTGTCATTAATTTGGCGTATTGCATCGATGATACGACTTTGTATTGGGGGGTTTCTATGTTGTAATTGAGCAATCATTTTTATATTACTAAAATATTATTTTCTAAATTTCCGACGCGTTAATTTAGATTTTTTACGATTTGATTTTTTCCGTTTTTTGCCCCCAACGCCCGGCTCTTTAGTAAGGTCCGGGTGCGCCTTCATTTTGTCAGTTGTATTAACAAGTTGCTGTAATTTTGATTTAAGTTCGGTGTCTTGTTTGCCCGAACGCTTTAACAATTCTATTATTTGATCCTCCTGGGTACGTATCATTTTTGACATAGTATTTATTATTCTATCTGAAGCGTCAGCCTTTTCCTGTATTGTATGTACAAATATATTATTTGCAGTTTCAAACTCAGCTTCAAGTACCTTTTTCGCATCATTTGAAATGTCAAGCTCTGCAATTTTATGACTAATATCTATAGTGTGTTGTGCAATCAACTCGTTTAACTCATTTGCCGCCGTATCAGCATTTACTCGCAATTTTACAATTTCGTTTTCTAAATCCATTTTTTCTTGATCCATTTCAATATGAACTGCGTCATGTTTGCTTAGTTGTCGAGTTATTAATACATTAATTTCCGAAATATTTGTAGATAATTCTTCAATTAATGTAAAAACTGTGTTTGAAATCGGCGCACCATCATGAGTTGCATAATATTCATCAATAAAATCGTTTGAAGTGGTGCGTGCGTCTAATTCTGGATATTGGTTCATATAATATTAACAAGTATTATAATTTTGATGTATCATCCACTATTTTATCTAATGACGATTTTATTTTAGTCAATTCTAGCAATATTTCTTCTTGATCTTTTAATGCCATATTATTTTCGTCAGCAGTTGATGCATCATGTTCATGTAATTTATATATATAAGCAGTCAATGAATTTAATGCGGCAATTTGATCTCGTTTTTCTTTAATAATATAATCATAATATTTTTGATAATCAGTTTTCACTCCTAAAAGAAACTGATTTGTTCTAAGTTTTTCATCAAGTGATGATTTTTTGCTTAATAATAATTGTTGTTTGTCGGCAATTTGTTGTTCAATTTCAATATATATCATTTATATTTGATTATTATTTAAATATATACTTTAAAAATATTAAAAAAATGATTACCTGCAATATTATGGGAGGATTGGGAAATCAATTGTTTCAAATATTTACAACTATTGCCTATTCAATTGAATGCAATCAGCCATGTCTTTTCTTGAATACATTACAATTAAATGGATGCACTCCGCGTAAATCATATTGGCATACATTTTTAAAAGCACTTTATCCATTTACGCGCAACTATTTGAAACCAGTCCCGATTTACAAAGAATTGTGTTATAATTATAATAAATTGCCAGACCAAAATGATGTAATGTTATATGGATATTTTCAAAGTTACAAATATTTCGAAAAATATATAAAGCAAATTAAAAAAATATGTAAAATTGATTATCAAAAAGCGGTAGTTAATACTAAAATTAATACCGAAAATACAATAAGTATGCATTTTAGATTAGGAGATTATAAATTATTGCCAGATCATTATAAAATTTTAGAATATACTTATTATAAAAATAGTTTAGATCATATACAATCGAAATTAAAATCTAACAAAAATACAAAAATTTTATACTTTTGCGAATTGGCCGATTTACCCGATGTTCTCAAAATTATTGAACAATTAGATAATGAATTTAAGTATCAATTTATTCAAATACCGAATTTTGAAGATTGGGAACAAATGTTAATTATGAGTTGTTGCACGCACAATATTATTGCAAATAGCACCTTTAGTTGGTGGGGTGCTTATTTAAACAATAATCCGGATAAGATTGTGTGTTATCCAGACGAATGGTTTGGATCGGAATTAGAACATGATGTAAGCGATTTATGTCCCCCCGATTGGATTTGTATAAAAACAACTTAAATATTTTTTGTTAGAAAAATAAAAAAATGGAACAAGAATATATTTTATTAATTATGAATTGTGTTAAATATAGATATAAAGCTGAAAACCAAACCTGGTTGCAAAATCTTCCGGGATTTTTAATTTATTTTCATGTAATAGGCGATCCTGAATTGCAAACAGAATATAAGTTCGATAATAATATATTATATGTTAAGGTTGGAGATGATTACAATTCGCTTCCTAAAAAAGTAATTGCTGCATATGGGGCTATTTCAAATACATACAAATATAAATATATATTCAAGACAGATGACGATCAACATCTAACAAATCTGAAATTTTTAGATATTGTTAAAAATTTATTAGACACCGTATGTCCCAAAATACATTATGGTGGAAAAATTGTAAATGTTGATAAACCATATATAAGTGAATATTTTAGAATTCATCCGGAGTTGCCCGCGGATTTGAAAATATGCGTGACTAAATATTGTAGCGGGCGTTTTTATTTTTTATCAAGTATGGCTGTAAATTATTTATTATTGCGTATTGAACAAATAAACATGGAATATATTGAAGATTATGCGATTGGGTTGAATTTACACGATGATTATAAAACAAATATATTGAGATTAAATACAGATGTATTTATTGACAATGCAATGAATATACTTTAGAAATTTCGGTCGGTGTAATTATCGGTGTAAATATGGCTTATCTAGATCCATCATCATTTTGGAATAATCGACACATTTGCACTCAATATCGCTGTAATTTGCAGATTGAACAACCGTTAATGGTATAATTAAAAACCAATTATCGATTTTTTGCAATTTAAGCCAATTTTTATCTATTGCGTATTTGGAATGTTCATCCGGATTTAATGTTAAATTTAATATCCCTTCTCTGATATTTTGTATTAATGTATCATAATAATGTGCTTTAACGATATATCCTGTTGTAGTTTGACAATGTCCGACTTTAATGCACGAATTATCAATTTTAGTATATGGGGGTACATTATTGCCCCCTAATAATAATACGTCCCATTCATAATGATGTTCCAAGAAAAAAGTTAACTGTGTTTTAAATAATTCTGGATTTAAAAAGGTAATATCATCTTCGCAAATTAATACATGATCCCATCCATTTTTCTTTGCATACTCTATACATTTTAAATGACTGATACTGCACCCAACACGACCGTTTTGCATTTTGACGGCGTCAAATCTGGTTGCGTTAATTCCAACAGTAGATAATTGATGTTCAGTCGCGGATTTTCTATCCGGTCTAATACTTAAATTGATATAACATGCATGTGTAATGTCCGAAATTGATAACATTTTTAAAATTATATGTTAAATAGTATTTATATAATTTTTAAAATATTTAATATACGCCGCCTAAACGTATATTTGCAGATTTTCTCGCGATTTGATTTTGTTTTGGGGGTTTATATGTTGATTTATATATGGGATGATATTGTTTTGGAGGTTGGGTTGGATATTGGGTTGTATGTGGTTTTGGTTGTCGAATTGGAATATCCGTCCACGTATTGTCATTTATTTTTTTAAAATTATCATTTGACGACTTTACATCACATAACCCTTTCCCACAATTTCGCAAATCATATTCGTATAAATTATTTGAACATGGTACATTTGTTAAAAAACTGGTTATATTAATATAGTATACAGATTTAATTACGCCTTGAATGTTATCAGCATTATTTGAAGATTTGTTATCTATCAAAAAATTTACATATTTTAATGTAGTTAACCCGTCATATCCATTATCACGTTTTGAATTTTCAATATCTGGTTTATGTATTAATCGAGACACCCCGTCAAATAATTGTAAAATTTCATTACTTCCAATGGGAAAAAAATTGCTTCTATCAATTATTAAATGATTGTCAATGCACCGATTTTGAATAATATTGTCCTCCATCCCCCAGCCCCAATAATTGGGATATCCATTAATTTTTTCAAAATCGCAACCTTTAAATGACACTATACCGCCTAAGGTATATTTAAATCCATAAAAATGTTTAACTGTTCCAATAGTAGTTTCATAATTTAATATATTATCATATGGAACGCAATCAATATCATTAAATATGAATGTAATGTTGTTATAATGATCTGGGTATTTTTTTTTCATGGCCAAAAATCCAATATTTTTAACCGCGCCTCTATTAAATGATCGTTTATCGGTTTGATGTGAA
>Ga0114978_10005331_pt1 | contig 10284 bp, 9 predicted proteins | sample S_140212_EF_Meta_FD_87027 | JGI IMG/M metagenome (GOLD analysis project Ga0114978, IMG submission 87027) | Freshwater microbial communities from Lake Simoncouche, Canada to study carbon cycling - S_140212_EF_MetaG | ecosystem: Environmental > Aquatic > Freshwater > Lake | place: Lake...
TACGACGAGCTGCCAGCCGAGCTGAAAATGCGCCTCGATGGCATGACCATCACGCACGACTTCGCCAAGTTCTGGGAAAAAATGCGCGCCGAGCGCGGCAGCAAGCGCCCGCCCCTCACCGACGCGCAGCGCAGCGCCAAACCGCCGGTCACACATCCGGTGTTTCTTACCCATCCGATCACCCGCAAAAAAGTGCTCTACGCCAACCCCGGCTACTCGATGCGAATCAATGAACTGAGCCCGGAGGAGAGCGAAGCCACGCTTGCATTTTTATTCCAGCACCAGTTACAGGAAAAATACCAGCACAAGCACCGCTGGCGCGTGGGTGACGTGCTGATGTGGGACAACATGGGCACACTGCACAACGCCATTCCCGACTACACACCGCAAGAGCACCGCTACATCAAGCGCTGCCAGGTCATGGCGGACCGCTACTTTCCCGAGACCAAGGTCAAGACTGCGGACGCAGCCTGAGCGGGGGCTGGATCAGACGCCGGAACAGCGAGCCCTATTGCCCGCTTCGCTGACGCCTAGAAAAATAGTGCGCCTCCTATTTTAAAAACCGAGGAGCTCGCCGGATATCCAGCGCGAACCTATTCGAGCAATCCCGCCAGATCGATAGTCGAGAGCACGTTTTTCATTTCGCTGGCGAGATTGGTGTGCCGGTGGTGCTTGTAGGTTGCGAGGAACAACTGGTTGCGGATCACCGGTGACTGAATGCGGCTGGTGCGGTAGCGCGCCTCGCCACCAGCCGCGCGCACGGCGCTCGCCGGCATCACGCCAAACCCGATGCGCCCGGCAATGAGCTCAAGGATGTTCGATATCGTATCCACTTCCACCGACACCGTGAGGTCCACGCCGGCGCGCGCCGCCGCGGCGGCCAACACCGAGCGAGTCGCATTTGGCATCCGAGGCAAAATCAATGGGTATTTTTTTAGCTCACGCAACGGCAGCACACGCGGCTGCAGCGAGCGCGCCGCCTTGGGTCCGACCAAAACCAGCTCCTCGGAGTACAGCGGCTTTAGCTCCAGGTCGGCGCTGTAGGCCGGGTCGAACAGAAGCGCGATTTCGACGCGCCCTCGCACCAGCCACTCCTGCAGCACCGTGCTCACCCCTTCGGCACTTGTGATCGCCGCCTCCGGAAAACGCTCGCGAAAGGCCTGAACCAGCGGCGTCGTCAGCGCCTTGGCCACGCGCGAGGGCAGGCCGATTGCCACGCGCCCCCGAGGCGCCGTGCGCAACTCGTCCAAAGCGCCCACGGCACGGCGCGCCGTTTCAAGCAGCGCGTGTCCATGCTCAAGAAAACACTGGCCGGCCGGCGTGAGCTCGACGCCGCGACCATTGCGGTGCAGCAAACTGTGGCGCAGCTCGGTTTCCAGCGCCCGGATCTGCCGACTGAGCGAAGGCTGCGGCATGCCCAGCACCAGCGCCGCCCGGGTAAAGCTGCCGAGCTCGGCGACACGCACGAAAGATTCGATTTGCTCGAGTTTCATTGTCTGAGATATTCAACATTAACATAACAGGTTTATGCGATTCCAATCATCTCATGCCACAGTAGTCTGCAGAATAGGTCGCGTAAGAATACGAGTGCTCGGGGACTGCACAAAGCCCCGTAGCGCAAAAGGAGCTGCGCTTTTCTGGAGGTATCATGAAACGATCCTGCTTCGCCCCCCTGTTTGCCCTGATGCTTACGACCGCCCTGCCCGCTCAGGCAGCGGATCCCTACCCCAGCAAACCGGTGCGCATCGTCGTCGGTTTTCCCGCCAGCGGCATGTCCGACAACCTTGCCCGCGTTATCGCCAACGCGCTGACCCAGCAAATGGGACAGACCTTTATTATCGACAACAAGCCGGGCGCTGGCACCACCATCGCCGCCGATAATGTCGCCAAATCAGCGCCCGACGGCCACACACTGTTCATGCAGGACCTGACATCGCACGCGATCAGCGCCAGCCTGTACAAGAAGCTCCCCTTTGACCCGGTCAAGGACTTCACCACCATCACTCTGGTCGCCTCGACGCCGTTAGTGATGGTGGTCAATCCTGCCGCCAATATCAGTTCGGTAAAGGAACTCGTCGACCTCGCAAAAGCGAGCCCGGGCAAACTCAACTACGGCTCGTCTGGCATCGGATCAATCCTGCATCTTTCAGGCGAGTTGTTCAAGCAACGGGCCGGGATCGACCTCCTGCACGTGCCCTACAAGGGCGCAACCGGCTCGACGGCCGCCATGATGGGCGGCGAAATCAACGTCACTTTTTCGACCATGCCAACCGCGGTGCCACTGGTTAAATCCGGACGCATCAAGGCGATCGCAGTGACTACCGCCAAGCGCTCGGGCGCAATGCCCGACGTGCCCACGATGCAACAAGCGGGCATTCCCGAATATGACGTCGTCCTCTACAACGGCTTTCTCGCCCCAGCGGGATTACCGGCGGACATCACCGCCAAGCTGCGTAACGAAATATTCAAAGCGCTGCAAACACCCGAAGTGAAGGCCTTCTACGCAACGGTGAGTGCCGACCTAATCACCAGCACGAGCGACGAGATGGCCGCGCAAATCGTATCCGACATCAAGAAATACAGTCAGGCCGTGCGCGATTCGGGCGCCAAGGCCGACTGAAACCCCGTTTAACCCGACTGAAACCACGGAGAACCACATGAGCACAAAACTGGCGCGCCATACACGCTACGACTACTCGCCCATCACGGAGCGCAAGGACTACAGCTGGCCTGAGGGCAAGCGTCTCGCCTTTTGCCTGACCACCAACATCGAGTGCTTTGCCTTTGGCAAGGGCCGCGGCATGGATCCGGCCAAACACGGTGAGCCACAGAATCACCGCAACTATTCCTGGCGCGACTATGGCAACCGCGTCGGCGTGTGGCGCCTGTTTGACATCTTCGACGACCTCAAGCTGCCGGTTGCACACAACACCAACAGCATGCTCTACGAATATGCGCCGCAGATATTCGACGCCATCCGCCGCCGCGGCGACGAGATCGTCGCTCACGGCCGCACCAACGCCGAGAACCTTAAAGACTACATATGGGAAGCCGACGAGGCCCGCGTCATCGCCGAAGTTACAGAAACCTTCCGTAAAAACGAAGGCAAGCCGCCCAAGGGCTGGATGGGCCCGGGGGCCGCCGAGAACGCCACAACACCAGACCTGCTAAAGGAGGCCGGCTACAAATACACGATGGATTGGCCCTCGGACGACCAACCCTTTTACATGAACACGCGTGCGGGCAAGCTCCTGTCCATTCCCTACCCGGTTGAGTTGAACGATGCGCAGCAGGCGATACACCGCGCCCACACGCCGCGCGACTTTTGCGAAATGATGGTGGACCAGTTCGAGGAAATGCTAGAACAGAGCGTTCGACACCCGCTCGTCTACAACATCTCCATCCACCCCTTTATTTTCGGCCAGCCCTATCGCCTGCGCCCCTTCCGAGAAGCCCTCGAGCACATGGTCAAGCACAAGCTAAAGGACCGCGTCTGGTATTGCAAGCCCGAGGACGTTGCCGAGCACTGCTTCACACTGCCCCCCGGCACCATTCCCGGCGGCTGACCCTTCCCTACCCAGCCCCCGACATGCCCGCCTCAGCGGGCGTGAGCGCAACACAACGCCCCCTGCCTAAAACGGAGCATGCCATGAGCAAGAATTGGAGTACTGAATACACGGTTAAAAAGGGCGATGTCAGCCTGAAAGTCTATCGTCGCTGCAAGACCCAGCCGGCCAAAGGCAGCAAGCTGCCAGTCGTCTTCCTGGTGCACGGCTCGTCCTTCGGGGCACTGGCCGGCTACGACCTGCAGGTGCCCGGCTACGCTGACTATTCGATGATGGATTTGTGCGCAGAGCACGGCTATGACGTCTGGACCATGGACCATGAAGGTTACGGCCAATCGCAGCACACCAGCTCCAACTCCGACATCACCTCCGGCGCGGCCGACCTTGCCATCGCCGCCGAACTTATCGAACGCGAAACCGGCGTCAAGGCGGCAGCCTACTACGGCCAATCCTCGGGGTCGCTTCGCGCCGCATTATTTGCGCAAATGCACCCGGATCGCGTAACGCGTGTGATCCTCGACGCCTTTGTCTGGACGGGTGCCGGTTCACGAACGCTGATCAAACGGCGCGAAGGCCTCGCCGACTACCTTGCCAGCAACCGGCGCAAAGTAACGCGCGACTCGCTGCGTGCCGCGCTGCTACGCGACGACCCGCAAAGTCTCACCGTGGACAAAGAAGTGCCAGATGCGCTCGCCGATGCCTCCCTCAAGGACGGCGACTCTGTCCCATCGGGAACATTCGTGGACATGTGCAGCAAGCTGCCTCTTGTCGACCCAAAAAAAATCAACTGCCCCGTCTACATCATGCGCGGCGAACACGACGGTATCGCCACAATCGAGGACATCATCGCTTTTTATACGGCTCTGCCCAACAACGACAAGCACTTCTCGATGATCTCCAACTCGGCGCACATTGCGCCGCTTGGCAAGAATCGCGCTCGTTTTTACCAGATGATGTTTTTCTTCCTGGACCTCAGGCCCGCGGGCTGATCCATGAAATCGATGGACAAACTGTCTTCCACCCTGCTCGGCCTTTCGGCGCAAATCGCCGAAGGCCGATGTAGCAGCCTCGAACTGACCGAAGAAGCCTACAGCCGGATCGCCGACACCAAGGGGGAGGGCAAACGCGCATTCATAAGGCTATTCAAAGAGACCGCGATCGCAACAGCAAAAGCCTGGGATACATTGCGTGCGGCAAAATCCCCTCCGCCCCCACTCGCCGGCATTCCAATTTCAGTCAAAGATTTGTTTGATGTCGCCGGCAGCACAACCACGGCAGGCTCCGTGGTTCTCAAGCGCAACCCGCCCGCCGCCGCAGATGCGCCGGTGGTGGCACGCCTGCGAGCCGCTGGCGCGGTGATTATCGGCGCAACCAACATGACCGAGTTTGCGATGGGGGGTCTGGGCATCAATCCGCATTACGGTACCCCTCTCAACCCATTCGACCGGGCCACTGGCCGCATCCCGGGAGGATCCTCCTCCGGCGGCGCGGTATCTGTAGCAGACGCCATGGTAGCCGGCGCGATTGGCACAGACACCGCGGGCTCGGTGCAAATGCCGGCGGCGCTATGCGGCCTTGTGGGCTTCAAACCAACTGCACGCCGCGTGCCGCAGGCTGGATCCATTCCCCTCGCCCCTTCCGCCGACTCGATAGGCCCGATCGCCCGATCAGTACAATGCTGCGCCCTGCTCGATTCGATTATTTCCGCAGACGGCAGCTCCGCGCCACGCGCCATAGCGCCATCCCGGCTGCGCATAGCTGTGGCGCAAACCCTGGTGCAAGACGATATGGAACCTGCCGTCGCCCAGGCTTTCTCCCACGCCCTTGCCGCGCTCTCCAAAGCGGGCGTGCAAATCGTCGAAATTCCGCTCAAGGAACTGGCGGAGATTCCACAGGCCATGGCGAGATTCGGATTTTCGGTGGTCGAAGGCTATGCCTGGCATCGAGAACTCCTCAGTGCACACCGCGATGAATACGACCCTTTCGTCGCCGCCCGCTTCGAAAAAGGCGCGTTGATTTCGGCCGCAGACTACATTGACCTGCTAAAGAACCGCGCTGACCTGATCCGCCGCTGCGCAACGCTGACTCGCGATTTTGACGCCATCGCCATGCCAACGGTGCAGTTTGTCGCGCCGCCGCTCGCCGCTCTGCAGTCGGACGAACAGTTGTGGCTCGCAACCAGCCTGCGCATCATCCGCAACCCGGGCGTGGCAAACTTCCTGGATCGCTGCGCCATCACACTGCCCTGCCACGATACGGGCTGCGCGCCGGTCGGACTAAGCCTCGTCGGCAACGCCATGGATGACAGGCACCTGCTAGCTGTGGCAACTGCGGTGGAAACCGTGCTGCAGCAAAGCCGGTAAAGCTCGCAGCCCCCCTGCCAAGCGGCGGCGCAATACATCAGCTTGATATTGCCCGCCACGCCCCGTTCAATTAAAGGTTCGAAACCGAGACGCCGGTTGGTATTTTCAACCGGATGCAATGGGAAAATTGGGCTAGTTGAGCTTCCAGATATACCAGAGCAGGATCGTGGCAAACCCCAGCCACAGCAGGTAGGGCAACAACAGGATGCCGGCGAGCCGGTCGAGATACCAGAAGCGCTGCGTCGTCAGGATGACTGTCACCACCAGCATTGCCATTTCAACAAGAGCGAGATCGATGCGCTGAAATCCGAAGAACAGCACTGACCAGCCAAGATTCAGGGCGAGCTGAACGCCAAACAACGAAAGTGCAATACGCACCGCACGCGCGTTGCCAAGCCGCCATACGCGCCATCCGGCAACGGCCATGAGAAAGTAAAGCACCACCCAGACAGGCGAGAAAAAACCCTCCGGCGGATTGAACGGTGCCTTATGCAGCGCCTGATACCAGGTGCCGACGCTCGAATCGGTGACGAGCTTGCCCATTTCAAAGCGCAAAAAAAGAATCAGCAGAAATACAGCCAGGCCTATCGCACTCGCTCTTTGCGTTCTCATTTTTTTGTGGGGCTTCGCTTGCACATCCCGCATTATAGATTGTCATGAATCCCGGCTTGTTTTTCACCTTGACCGGATCACGGGCAGTCAGGACGGACACGAGAACGGATGCGAGCACGGACACGAGCACGGACGGTAAAAATTCGTGCTGGAAAGTCGCGCTAAACCCCTTTACTATCCGGGTCGACCACCGGAAGCGGACGCGGGCGCGTGCATCAGACCCCGCCACACAGCATTCCGGATATATTAATCAAGGAGAAGAAACAATGAATACCCCGCTGAATATTGGCGCGCGCCTTTTCGCACTCGCCGCCGCCCTGCTTTTTACCGCACCCACCCTCGCCCAGGACGCCTATCCAAGCCGGCCGATCAAAATCATCGTGCCGTTCTCGGCCGGCGGCGGCAACGACATCGTCGCACGGCTGATAGGTGAAGAAATCCGCAAAGCCCTCGGACAGGCGGTCACCGTTGAAAACCAGCCCGGTGCGAGCACCATGATAGGCACGCGCTCGGTGATCAAATCGCCGCCAAACGGCTACACACTGCTGGTCGCCGATGGCGCCATGGCGATCAACCCGCTGCTGTTCAAGGACATGGATTACGACTGGGACCGCGACCTCGCTCCCATCACCCTGCTGGTCCGGGTGCCGAACGTGCTCACGGTGCACGCCGAATTGCCCATACGCAACATGCAGGAGCTGGTCGCCTATGCCAAGACCCATGACATCGCCTACTCCTCAAGCGGAACGGGCAATGCCAACCATCTCAGCGGCGAACTCATCAACAAGCTCGCCGGCACGAAAATAAACCATATCCCCTACAAGGGCGTGGCACCGCAACTGGCGGATGTGGCCGCGGGCCACGTTGCCATGACCTTCGCCAGCATAGGCGCGTCGCTACCTTTCATCCGCGGCGGCAAGGCGCGGCCAATTGCGGTGTCCTCGACCACGCGCGTGTCCATACTTCCCGACGTGCCCACGGTAGCCGAAACCCCCATGTTCGCAGGCTTTGATATTTCCAATTACTTCGGCTTTTTTGCGCCCGCGAACCTGCCCGAACCCATCATGAAAAAGCTCAATGAAACGGTGACCAAGGCGCTGATGACACCGGAAATTTCCTCCAAGCTCAAGCTGATGGGCTTTGAGCCCTCGCCCATGTCGCCGGAGGGATTCCGAGCCTTCATCCGGACCGAGGCAAAGCGCTATGAAAGAACCGTGATCGAAGCCAAAGTGAAACTCGAGAACGTGCAATGACGCCTTTCAATGAACCCTCGCGCCTGAGGGTGTTGGTGACAGGCGGCGCCGGCAAGATCGGCACCGCCCTGCGCAGCCATTGGCGCGGCCGTTACGGCTTACTGCGCCTCGCGGACATTGCCGCGCAGCAGCCGGCGGGCGCGGGCGAGGAAATCTGCCATCTGGACATGCGCGACATCACCAGCGTGGAAAAGAGCATGGAGGGCATGGACTGCGTCGTGCACCTTGCCGGCATCCCGCACGAGGACACCTGGGACAATATCCTGTCCGTAAATATCGAGGGCACTTACAACGCCTTCGAGGCGGCGCGCCGCCAGGGCGTGCGGCGTGTTGTTTTCGCCAGCTCAAACCATGTCATCGGCTTTCACCGCCGCGAAGAGGTGGTCGACACCGACGCGCAGCCCAGACCCGATTCGCGTTACGGCGTATCGAAAGTTTTCGGCGAGGCCATGGGCAGCATGTACGCCGACAAGTACGGCCTTTCCGTCGCCTGCCTTCGCATCGGCCCCTTTCGCACGCCGGACAAACCCAACGCGCCGCGTGAACTCATGAACTGGCTCAGCCACGCCGACATGGCGCAACTGGCCGGCCGCTGCGTCGAGCATCCGAAGTACCACTTTGTCGTGCTCTACGGCGTCTCGAACAACACGCGCAACCGCTGGGATAATTCAAAGGTCGGCTTCATCGGCTACCGTCCGACCGACGACGCCGAAACCTTCGCCGGCGAATTTTCGACCAACGCCAAACCGGAAGATCCGATCGCAATCCAGTTTCATGGCGGCATCTACTGCTCACGCGAGTTTGTCGGCGACACCACCCGCATGGATGACAGCAACAACAGCGCCGGCGCCTATTCAGGAAAAGGAAAAACAACATGAAAGAAACAGCGCTCAACACAGCAGGGCATACCAAGGACACCGCCACGGGCGACAATGCCGCCGGGCTCACAGCCGAACAGGTCGCCTTTCATCGCGCCAACGGTTATGTCTTCCCGTTCAGGGCCATGGACAAGGCCGATGCCGCGGGCTATCGCGCGCGCATCGAGGCATTCGAAGCCGAACACAAGGAAAACGCGGCGCAGATCCTGCGCCAGAAGTCCCACTTGGTGCTGAGCTTTGTCGCCGAACTGGTGCGCCTTGAGCCGGTGCTCGACAAAGTGCAGTCGCTCCTCGGACCGGACATCCTTTGCTGGTCCACCTCGTTTTTCATCAAAGATTCGGGCGACAAGCAATTCGTCTCATGGCATCAGGACGCACAATACTGGGGTCTGGAGGGCGATGACATGGTCACCGCCTGGATTGCGCTAACGCCGAGCAACATCAGCAACGGCTGCATGCGCGTTGTCCCGCGCTCGCACCTGCAGGTGCTCGAACACCGCGACACCCATAACAAAGGGAACATGCTCACACGCGGCCAGGAGATCGCCGCCGAAGTGAACGAGTCGCAGGCGGTCGACCTGTGTCTGGAGGCGGGACAATTCTCACTGCATCACGAGCGCACCGTCCACGGCTCCAAGGACAACCACAGCGCCGACCGTCGCATCGGACTGGCCATTCGCTACATCCACCCCGCAGCGAGGCAAGTGGTCGAGTCACGCGACACCGCCACCCTGGTGCGGGGCGTGGACCGTTACGGGCACTTTGGCGAAGAGCCCCGCCCGCGCTTTGACATGGACCCTGTCGCCGTCGAATACCTCGAGCAACTGCTGTCCAAACGAGCCGGTGGAAGCTATAGGCGCAAGACATAACCGACGTCGCGAACGTAGCGGCGGTGGTGCGACCGGGTGCAATAGACCCGCAGGTGGCCCGAACTAAAGCGACTCCTGTGGCGCAGCCAGAAACGCCAACACCGGACCCAGCACCGCTTCGGGTGATTCGACGACCGCCATGTGACGCAAGCCCGGCACGATATGCGCCGTGCCTTGCTTCGTTTCAAGGGCGAGACGCCGCGCCATCTCGGGGGTTGAACCGATGTCGTTCTCGGCGGTGATGGCAAGGGTCGGGCAGCTTATCTTTTCGCCCAAACCCTGAAGAACATCGTCCGCCGTGGCAAAAAAACGATAGGCCGCGGGGTAACCCGGGCCCTTGTTGGCAAGCACGGTGGCGCGCACCTGCGCGATGATTGCAGGCTCGCGCGCAATGAATGCGGGGGTGAACCAGCGTTCTATCGCCGTATCGACATTGCCACCAGGCCCGTCCCGGTCAAGTTGCGCCAGCCGTCCGGCGATGGCCTCGCGCTGCGCAGCACTGCGCGGCGCAATGCTGCACAACACCACAAGCTTCGCCGCTTGCAGCGGAAAGGCCGCTGCCCAGCCACGCGCGACGATGCCGCCCAGGGAAAAACCCAGCACGCTGGCATCCTTGACACCAAGTTCGACCAACAGCGCTTGCAGCTGCGCGACAAAATCGGCCAGCGCGACCCGCTCCCCGATTGCCGGCGTCTTGCCGTGCCCGACAAGGTCGTAGCGGATGACGGTGAAACGCGGCTCGA
>Ga0114978_10005333_pt1 | contig 10283 bp, 13 predicted proteins | sample S_140212_EF_Meta_FD_87027 | JGI IMG/M metagenome (GOLD analysis project Ga0114978, IMG submission 87027) | Freshwater microbial communities from Lake Simoncouche, Canada to study carbon cycling - S_140212_EF_MetaG | ecosystem: Environmental > Aquatic > Freshwater > Lake | place: Lake...
AGATGCGTTGGCTTGGTTTAACCCCAGAGACACTCAGATGATGGGCCGTTGGTCACCAACTCTTGTTGCTATGTATTTGTCTCAGTAGACGTTGCCGTTCGTGATCGGCATCGCAGTCATAAGAGCCTCAACAAGCTTCTTCTTGGAAAGATCACTCGGCTTATAGATTACAGTCGGCAGGCCAGGAATGTTAAACTGAATATTTTCATAAGGAACATCATCAAGAGACAGAAGCGTAAACAGACTGTTTAGATACTGATCAAGCGTGTCACCGTCCATGAAGAGTGTCTGAACGGTCTTTGACTTTGTATTTGAATCAAGATAGGAAACAGTATACTGCTCATCCATGGGATCATACTTAATTGCAATCTTGTCATCATTCTCATTATTATTGGAGTCACGGATAATAAGGATTTGGATAGCAGCGGTATTCTTAAAAGGTGAACTGGACATCTTTCTCTCTGCCTGGTAAAAAGGCGCCACAGCGACTCAATTTTTTACAGCCGCTCAACTTTTGCGTTGAGAATAGAAGTGCTCATAGTCTTTAATAAGAACTCCCTATGATCTTTCTGAAAATCATGTTTACAATCATGGCTTTCAGGAAGTCTGTGTTTAGCACAATAATATGAAGAACACCTACATGCAAAAGCAGAGAGAGTTAGCTTAACCTTGCAGGAAAGAGCTTGGCAACGCTTAGGAACTTCAGACATTCTGTGCTTTCGAAAGGCTAAGGAAATCCATCAAATTTACTTTAGAATGTTCTGGTCAACTTCATTAGGACCCACATGGTCTCACTGGCTACAAAGTATAAATCCATTTTCATCACCCCCAGAACAAAAGATTTTTTCAAAAACTCTTGGAACGCCACAATGTCGTCAAGTAGCACCTGCTGGTGTTCATAGTATTCGCTTATCTGAAAGAGATGCACCTGAAATCCAGGCTCTCCTAAATACGCATTTTCAGATACAGAAACGATGTAGATTTGTTGTTCCTCTTGATTATATTCGATTTGGATTGAAAAATGGATGGATTGGTGTCGGTCTTAGAGACGTAGAAAGGGAACTTGTTGGATGTATCTTTTCAAAACGTGTTGCTGATATTCCTTCCGCTGGAGTTGTTGATTTCTTCTGTGTAGCTGCTCCATGGAGAAAGAAGGGACTTGCCTCCTATATGCTACAAGAGATTCTGCGATATACAATGGAAGAGAAACGTTATGTCCATTACTTTTTAAAAGAAGGATATCCTCTTTTGGCTTTACCTCCTCTCTATTCATCACGCTATCTGTATCGACGCAAGAATGAGGCTTATCATCACGCAGTAAAGCCTCTGAAAGTTCTTGGAAGCATTTATGATGATTCACAAATCTATATTTATGTTGATGGACTCGATGAAGTTCGTGTCTGTCTTGTCAATCATTATCATCGTTCAGTGCCTGAAGGATGGAAGATTGGTGAAGTCTTTTGGATTAAACCAAGTAAGAATGCCTCTCTTAAACTTCAGAAAGAAGCCGTTGAAGCTATCGTCGACTATTGTGACTTTGATCTTATCCTAATGGATTCAAGAACTCCTCATGATACGCGTTATAAGTGGAAACGAGACTCCGCTTATAGCTGGTATATCTTTAATTATCATCCTGGCACCTTTTACACGACGAAACCGATGTTTATGTATTAAACTGGTGTCACGTGCTGCTTATTCGCAACTAATACTTCAGCCCCTGAGCGATACAGTATCTCGCATTGGCTGTAATACTCAATGAGAAGATTTCTGGCCTCAACGGCGATCTTATTAACTTCCTCCATGCCATTCTTTCGCACATTCGGATGAATGGCCAGAGGCTTTCCTGACTCGATTGGCAAGAGAAATAACTTTCTGAGAACCTTCACGACATTTGCAGTATGATTGATCTGGTAGTTGATCATGCGACCCGCGATGGAACGAAGTTGTCTTATGACCTCGTGATTTTTTACTTTCAGAAGTTTATCTTTTGTTTTATCATCGCAGATTCCAGAAGGTAGACGATTGCTAATAGAATCAAGTGTTTCAGGCGGTTTAACATTTGTATCTTCAAATACGAATTTCATCTTTGTCAAGAAAGCATTATACTGATCTCTTGTTTCAGCCGCAATCGCAGGAGTGGCGTCCTTAAGAGTATCATAGAAAAGCTGTGATAAAGCATACATGCCCATTGATTTTGTGAGACGTTCACTTGCTGGAGGCAAACTGGCATTATCAGACAGGAATTTAGTCTTACAAATACTGCTGTAGATCTCTGCAGGAACTGCTGATTTCAGACCAGAATCTGATAGAAGTTGAAGAGCCCTGGATACACAATGGGCTTTAATCGGCACAGTTTGTCTGAAGGATTCAATAAGAAGTTTTGTGTGAAGACCAGCAATTGCTCCTTGACCTTGTGCTTGTTGGCCTTTTTCATCCTTATCAGTTCTTTCTGATGTAGCAATCTTCTGAAAGATTACCTCAAGTGCCTCACCAATTGGTCTGCGATTACGTGTATCTCTATAGATATCACCAATTGCCTGTTTCTTAAAACGTAGAGCAATATCTGGAACACGCACACCTTTATTATCAACAATTGCTGTAAGACTAATCTCAACCTCACGATCAGCTGTCATTGTAACACCAAGGCGGCAGGTAATTTTCTTACTTCCTGAATATTGATATATACTTCTCACTGTGTCATCTGTTGTCACGCTGCGAATATCAACAAAGAGTTTGGATCCTGTGAATTTGTAATAACTTGATTCACTTGGCACCGGATCTAAGGATGAACGAAGCACTTCCATAAAATCAGGCAAATAGGCTGATGCAGGAAGAGAACCACCTCTTTGTTTACCAAACAAAGGAACATTGTCTTCATAGGCTCTTACTCTCGACAAGTTATCATAGAACTTGATCTCCGTTTGAGGATCAACATCAAGAACACTCAGAGATAGAGAGGCAAAAACTTGAAAGATGCGAACATAGAGAAAAGCGAGACGTAAACAAATGACCTGACGTGAGCGAGCACGAGGATCATCCGCCTTCATTTCAGTAAGATCAGTTATCTTCTGAAAATAAATGAGTCCCTTCTTTCCTTCTCTGGGTTCCAGTTCAATCTTTTTAAAGAGAATATCCAGAGCATCCGCAGTTAAAAAGATATACTTCTTACATGTCTCAGGATTTGCAAGTAAATAGAGCTCTCTCAGATTTGTTTTACTTATCATCCAGTCCAGAATTTGGTTGACAATATCACGACCACCTTTTGTTTTTGCTAAAATAATTTCTTTTGAGGGTAAACCACTAGGGCTCGAAGATGCCGCTCCCATTCTGATTAGCTTTGTGAAAAGAACCGGAGCATCAGATCAAAGAAGCTGCTGATGCTTCAAGACGTTTCAAACACTTTGTAAGTGTGCCTTCACTCACCGAACAGACTGAAGCTATGCGGGCAAGAGGAACTTCAGCGTAGCCCTTTCTTGCCAGAACAAAGGCAAGAACACCTGCTGCAAGACTCGGCGGCATATTCTCAGGACTGATCAATGAATCTTCGGCCTTGTTTGCGATTGTCATGGCCAGTTCCTGAATCTCATTATATTGTGAGCGTGAAATCGGAAGCTTGCTGAGCGGATGCGTGATATAATCAGCCGCCTTTGTTGATGCCATATTCGCAGGAGCAAGAGCATCTGTGATCTGGCCACGCTGCTTTGCCAAGGCCAAGACTTCCTGGAAATACTTGAATGCCTTCGTGAACTGGGCTGTTGTGAGATGAAACATATCAGCAATCTCTTTTGGCTTTCGCGGCTCACCTACCATTTTGAGGGCAGCATAGATAGAACTGGCCACGACACAGTTTCTTGACATACCCCTGCGGTCACAATGCTCAACCAGTTGAATATAGAGTTCCTTAGCTGAATCAATGGCCCTTGTATTAATGCCGAAGTTTGTCGCTGTGAGAGCATATTGCTCAAAGACTTGAAGGAGAGAACGCTCCTTATAGGGTATCATGTTCCAGGTGTGATACCGACGAATACGAGCCATTGCTCGTCCTGCTGACGCAGGTCCACCCTGAGACCTAGTTAAAATGATTGTGCCGAGTGTTGATGACGGGAAACGACTATCAACAGGCGCGCCTACGCGACACGGATCCACTGAAGAACGATCTTCAGAGCCAAAGAAACGATATTCTGCACTCGGATCCAAGATCCGCTCCATTACTTCACCACAACCAGAACAAACTATCAAATCTTCTTGTTCTGATTCTTCACAAGGGGTTTTGCAAACTGGACAATTTAACTCAGTGTTACTCTTAGACTCGGGCTTGAAATACTCAAGCTCTTTCTCGCTAAATACATCTTTTTTGGCCTTGGTAAGACCAGGAAAGAGGTCCTTTGTAGTGGCCATTTGTGATTGTTCTTGCGAAAATGAAGTATTCAATTTTGCCGCAGCCACAGCAGCCTTAAATAGTCCATGTGGTCGTCGCCAATAGAAAACTTGACATTTGTTCTGTTTTAATCCATTCACTATCGTCATGGACTGTATGAATATATTTCAAATCAGGAACCACATAATACGTAAATCCAGCAAGAACCGCATTTCTCACAATCATAAGAGAATCCGTTGCCTTGATTTTCGATTCAGGAATATTCAGAGGCCATGCGTCCAGGAGTGTTTTATGACCAATCCAGTTTCCGTCATTCAACAGAAAGTTCCAAGCACGTGTTTGTAGAGTTGCATTCCAATTGTCCTTATTAATTCGATTTCCTGAGAAATGTCCAGTCCTTTCCTCAGATTCGCCAGTCTTAAGAAAGAGCCGAACAATATGAGCCGACGCATAGATTGTATCACGATCTGCTTTTGTATTGAGTTCATCCATGATAGTCTCAAAAAATGCCTCAGGAAAGACATTGTCGGAATCTAGGACAGCCACCCATTCCGTAGGAGCCAACTCTAAACACCTACGCTTATTTCGATACATACCAAGAATCTCATTGTTTGTCGATAGGCGTAGCTTTGGATGTGTTCCGTAGCTTGAAGCTTGTATCTGCTTCACATCCTCTCCGGTCTCATCGGAGATTACGACATATGTGATTAGATCATTGTCAAGAAGACTCGGTAGTGTTTTTTGAAGAAAGCCCCAACGCCGAAGAGTCGGAATGGCCACAGTAAGTTGAACCATCTAAGTAGAATAAGACATCATGTCTTTAGGAGCAGAAAACAGAACATCAATCTTACCAACTGCTTCACCGTCATCTGATTTTCTAGGACCCAACTACGATTATGCAGATGAACTCCCTATGCCGAATGAGGTGGGTGTTCGGGCTGGAGGCAATCTATCAGACGTTACAGATGCTGTGAAAGGTGTGGCTTATTACGCAGACATGATTGGATATGGAGAGGCCAGTAACTTTTTGACAAGAAGTATGGGTAATAAGCCATTTCCAATGGGTGTTAATTACTTTGTAAAGACGGGTTCAAAGTGTAGCAATGGAGCTGATATGTGGGTCTATGTAAATGGAATCCCGAAAGGTGATGGATTGGGCCAGAGAGCTCAGATAGCCATGCAGCAGGCTGGACTTCCTTCCTTACGTGGTTTAGCCCCTGGAATGCTTGAGGATGCTCAGGCGGCCTTAAATCCGGCACCCATTATCGATGCTGTCTTTGGATCAGGATATGTAAAGTGTAAATCAGTAAAGTTACCTGTTGGAGACGCTCAGGGTCGCATTAAGGGACGTGATGGTAAAGAATGGATTCGGGCCTTGTATCCCGGAGATATTCAATATGATGGATCTATACCGACACAAACACGGTGGGTTATGGATCGTCAAGTCAGACAGGAAGAGTTCGATGCCGAAGAAAAGATCTTTTGCCCCGATGGATCTAGGAAAGCATCTCATTCAGGTGGTGACTGTGCAAAGCCAATGACTTCTGGATTTGTTGGTAATATGGGTCCCGATACAGCAGAATCAACAGTTCCTGTTGTATTGGTTTTGTTTACACTCACTGCGTTGTATTTACGATTTCGGTCTTAGGCGTTAGGCTCAGGCAAAAGCATTGTAACTTGCGTTAGCACACCTTCTAAGCAAAGGCGTTGTAACTTGCGTTAGCATACTTTTACCTGGCTCTTTGAGCTCAGGCAAAAGCATTGTAAGCATACAACGACGCCGTAGCACCCACGAGCTGGACAACAACGAAGCTAAAGAACTCCTGGAGGCTGAGGGAGCCCTTGATGAACATGGCCAAACTGATAGCCGGGTTCACGTGGGCACCACTCATGTTTCCGATCAAGAGGATAACAATTGCTAAGGTGCCGCCAATAACGAAGGCATTGCCACCTGAGGCCATAACACTCAGAACAAGTAAAAAGGTGCCCAGAAACTCAGCAAGCAAAGGAAGAAAAGAAACCATCTCTACAATGTAGGCCTAAACTTTCCTCGTTACTATAAACTATGTCGTTGCGGCGGATACAAAAAGAACTAACCGATTTAAAAGTAGACCCACCAGCAAATTGTAGTGCAGGTCCTATCGGAGATGATATGTTCCGTTGGGAAGGAGTAATTATGGGTCCTTCTGATAGCCCGTATACTGGAGGTGTATTTAAACTAAACATCCAGTTTCCGGTTGACTATCCATTCAAGCCCCCTCATTTACAGTTTACAACCAAGATTTACCATCCAAATATTAATGCGGCTGGTTTAATCTGTTTGGATATTCTGAAAGGCCAATGGTCACCTGCTCTCACAATCAGCAAGGTTCTTTTAAGCATAACGAGTTTATTGACAGATCCTAATCCAAATGATCCGCTTGTGCCTGAGATTGCAACTCTGTATAAGAGGGACAAGGCTGCGTATGAAATGGAGGCAAGAGTATGGACACAAAGATATGCGTCCTAAGTAAAGAGAATGAGTGCCCTCTATTCAGTTATAGTCTTTTGGTTAGTATTAATTGGTCTTCTTGCCTATGAAGTCAATTCCTCTCAACTAAGTGGATTTATTGGATATGTTACCGATGGATCTTCTGAAGTGAAAGATTTGAGTGTTGGTCCTGCAAAATCTGATCTAGATCCTAAGCAGCCCTATCATCTTCTCAATGGTTGGCTAGAACCTAATACGAAGAATTCAGTCAGTTGCTTAAATTCATCCTGCTGCCCTGAAGCAGATTTTGAGCAAAGAACAAATCTTGTTGGTAATTACTTTCAACGCACAAATAATTACAAGAGAGGTGATCCTGAAAGTTGTTCTACTCCTTTTCATGAACTCTCAACTTCTTTTTATAAGCCGCAGCCATTGTAGAAATGTCACTCCTTAGTTTTTTTGGAAAGAAAAAAACACCGTTTACGGCGGTACCTCCTCCTTCAAATAATGGTTTTTCACAAACAAATCCAGCTTATGCTAAGATTGATGCAGCACTAGCAAAAGCGGATGAACTTACATTAAAACTTGTAAAAAACTATAAATATCGTAATACAAGAGGGCTCAATACAAATATTCGGCAATTTAAAAATCTTGTAAATGCAAAATATATTGGAAAAGATTATTTTAATAGACGTTTCAGTCGAAACAGTGCATCCATGAGTGAGTTAGACGATGAAGAATTAGAATACATAAAATTCATGATGAATCGTGATGGTGTATTCAATTCATTTAAAGGTGGCAAAACTCGCAGAAGAAAGAATCGCAAGTCAAAGACTCGTCGTAATTAATCGTCTTGAATAAGACAAACTTTCTGCTTTTTGGGAGTTTGAGGCAGCTCTTCACCCTGCTTCACTCGTTCAACATCGGCCCAGAACGCATCTTGCCATACCTTTGTTGATTCAAACCAAGCACGATCCCGATGAACAATCTTTCGATGCATTTTTTTGAGACCCCATGGAATTGTTTCCTGGAGTTCATAGCCTTCAGGCACAGACGGTATTTGTGTGGATCCAATGTCTCCATACATATATTTATATTCAAACGGAGCATCTTCTTCAACTTTCTGTTTGAGAAGATAGAGTTGTCCTGTAAACGAGCAGCCACTCAAATCAACTGTAGCCTTTGGCCTTCCAGACGTAATTTCAACTTCCACATATTCACATTCATCAATATCTGTTACTTCCATCTGAATCTGCATTTGTATCCAGTATTCAAATGGAATCTCTCCACCTATGATACGACTATAAGGGCACTTGATTTCTACGAGCCTACCAACCTGATGTTTATGTGCGGATGACTCAATAATTCCATCAGGGCTCGCGGCTAGAAAAGGATTTGTCGGATGCTGAAGACGCCCTGATTCATAAATGCGACATTTATCTTTTGCTTCTAAAATCTGTTTAACAACAGGCTCAAACCGAATTCCCCACGCCAATGCATTCATTTCATCCGTAGGTTGCGCCAAACGTCTAGGACGTTCATCACGAGAAGGACGTGCTTTAGCCATCACAAAATCAGCCCATTTCTTCGGGGAGGAAAAGAGGTTTGAAAACTCACTCGCGGTAAGCACTTTCGAGAAGTTAGCATACCATTCTTCTGTCCTCTGTTCAATCTGTGGCCTCTTTTTAATTGCTTCAACTAATAACTGACGTTCCTCTAACGTCTTCTTCTGCCACCCTGGATTCAATGCCTCCTTCAGAAACATATCATACGCATCGGTCACCAAACTCAAAACTCTCTCAGCCTTTTTATTGATAGTCTTAGGAGGCTGCCATTCATTTAACGAATTTAACAAAATGGATTGATTCTCTAGATACCAAGAATTCTGAAACACACTATGTTCAGCTAGCGGTATAAATATTGATGTTGACTTAAGTGTATCAATAACTGGATGGAACATGTCATGATGGGATTGTATCATCGTGACGTGTTCAACTTTGCCTACTTGGTTAGTGTAAAAAAGACTTAGACCCCTGATTCATCCACTGTCTTTTTCCTTCGAAATGTAACTCCCTTTTGTTTATCAACCAACTGAAATAAAACTGTCTCATCAGAACTTCTATGCATAACAAGTCCCTTAATTTCCATAATCGACTCCTTAGCCTGATCATAAATTACAGCAGTCTTACTATTGAGTAGCTTCTTATCAAGACTCTTAATGAGCAGAGAATACAAAGCAACCTTCTCAGCCTCCTTCAAATTCAAACGAGCCGCCTCATCCTCGCTGAACTTTCGAAGGCGATTCAACCGCAAACCACGTTCTAAGCGGTGCCAAGGACGCTTATACGCACCACCTGCCTCTTGTTCTAGGAATTGAAGAAGACCATCAGGTTGTTGTAGCACATGACCACTCAAATCTTGACTTTGGGCCTGTCCCTTCTTTAATGTCTTATTTCGTGTCTGACCCTGAGAGTTCATCATAACTATACTTAGTAAACTCTCTTAAGATCTCTAAAAATAAAGAGTGAATGGAACCAAGACCCTGAATCTCCGCATCCAGAATATTCTTAGGTGTCCACCACTCATCACCATGTGTATCCTTAAAAAAATAAAAGGAACGCCAACACTCAGGCTTAGACGGCATGGCCAACGCCTCATCCCAATTATAGAACTCATTCAGTAAAAGCTTTTCCTGATTAACTTCAATCAGGGCTACCTTATTCTTCTTATCAATAACAATACGCCTGGCGGCTAGACCATTCGGCTCTAGATACTCCTGCAGAAGCTCCTTTTCACTATAGAGGGTATCATTGTCCGTTCCCCATGACTGCTTTCCAGCCTTGTCAAGAAAAATCATGAGCTTATAGATGGTCAAGTCAGAAGGGCCTAGGTTTTTTTGTATTCGTTTCGTGAGAAAAAAGGGGACGAGTTTCATTTCTAAAAGAAGAAAGGGTGACTAGTTTAGATGGCGTTCTTCACCATGAACCTCCGTTCGCGGAGAGAGACTGCAACAAGAGATGCAGCAAATTCAAGACAATTTGAGCACTGGCAAACAGGATCTCCATCAGGATATCAAAATAGGCCGCAAGAAGGTCAACCTACCGTTATTCTTGATATGAATCCAATTAATAGTCGTTCTTCTGATGCTAAACTCTATTACCAGTCTCAAGGCTTCAAAGCAGGAAAAGATTCCTTCACAGAGAACCCCTATTTTGGAGATTACTCCCCTGCATTCGATTCCAGAAACGCTATACGAGAACTTCGTTCAGCCGTATTTGAGGATCGCTTCGACCGTGGTATCAAAGAGTCAAGCAAACTGCTCGGTCGGTGTTTTACAAACGCCTGGGAACCCGAGGAACAGATCCATGCCTATGAAAGTCTGAGGCCACAGAAAGATGATATCGCAAAGGACTACCGTAAGACTCAAAAATCTAG
>Ga0114978_10005334_pt1 | contig 10283 bp, 6 predicted proteins | sample S_140212_EF_Meta_FD_87027 | JGI IMG/M metagenome (GOLD analysis project Ga0114978, IMG submission 87027) | Freshwater microbial communities from Lake Simoncouche, Canada to study carbon cycling - S_140212_EF_MetaG | ecosystem: Environmental > Aquatic > Freshwater > Lake | place: Lake...
ATGGCTAATTTCCAACAGGGACCTATTATACCATTACCATTTTTCCAACACAATATCATATGATATGAATTGGTGTTATCTTTATATTTTAGAATAAATTTAGATTTATTATATGATTTATCTATATTTATACTTTCTGTTAATTCTCCAATATTACATAACTTAAAATGTGAATCCTCGTATAATGCTAGATTGCTATCAAGATTGCAATCAAGATTGCAATCAATATTATAATTCCATAATATAAATTGTTTTTTCTTCTCCTCAAATAACATTTCTTTTATATATTGAGGAGAAAATCTTAAATATCCATATTTTATTATATAATCCATTCTAATATTTTCTTCCAAAGTATGAAAAGAAGAATAATATGGCGAACCTTTTCTAGTTTTATTTTGTAATTTTTTTAAAAATTCATTTATATTTGTTTTATTTTTATTTGGTACTACACATACCATCTTATTAAATGATGCAAATGGTGGCTTCACTAAATCCAATTGTAACATCATATCATCATTTAGAACTTTATCATAAAAATATTGTGTAAAAGTAGGAATATCCAGGGGACAATAAACATTGTTATCATATTCTTGTTTTAATTGAGGTACTTTTGTTAAATCACTTGCATTAAATTTAAATTCAACTGGTTCTATATGTAATAGCTTCATATTATTGTAATAACATAAGCCAAAATCAACTGAAGCTAGTAGGTTAGTTTTATTCTTAGTTTTTTTATCTAATATGCTATTAGTACCTCTTTCTAGTTTTCTAATGGTATATTCTTGTATTTTACTCTTATCTATAGTTTTTTCTATTGTATCAAGAATGTTATTTACACTATTATACAAGTGTTTCCATATTTTACCGAAAGTGTTACAATTATAAAAAACATCCATATTATCAGATGTACAACTCATTATAATTTTTTCACGAATATTACTAATGGTACCATTTAGTTCTTTTGAACTCATTTTATAAAAATATGTTATATCGGATGATTTTAATATTATATTAGACATTAATATAATATTATAATTATAATATATTTATATACTTTTTTCAATTTTTAATAATATAATATAATAATAATAATGATAAATTTTTACATTGTATATTATATTAAGAGTATTAATTCATCAACTGATAATATTAGTAAAGATGAACATATGTATATATTGGATAATATAATTAAAAAATACTCATATCCTTGGTGTAATTCATCAACTCTTCTTACCATTGAAGAAAAACAATTAATATTAAAAGATGAATTTAGTTTTATAAAACAAAAAATACAAGAATATAATAATAATATTATAGTAATCCAGATTCCTAGAATTATATATGATATGTATAATATATATTATAATATCAAGTATAATTTTGATAATATGATGATATATAGTTATAGTATTACTAATGTTTCATCATATGAGGATTACGTCGCATACGTTGATATGATAACACGAGATAATTATCATTTGATTATAGAATTAAATGGTATTATTATTAAAGATATTATTATTAAAGATATTATTACTTTTTTCAATTGTTTAAAGATAATGAATAGATTAATAGATACTACAATAACCTTATTAAAAAGTCAATTAATGAAATTAATTTATATTGATGAATTTCTTATATATAAAATGAAAATAGATATTGAAATTTTTGAAAAAGTGGAAGAGTTATCTATTACTCCTGTAATAAGATTTTTAACTAAAATGAAAAATAAAGATATATCAGATTTTAAATATATAAAATTCCTCTATTTAGCTCTAATTAAAATAATAGAGAGAAAAAGTAATGAGATTGTACTTAATTTATCTGAGGAAGAAAAAACAAAAATACCATTGGAATTATTGCAAAACATATCATTAGAACAGAATAATATTATAGATATAATGTTAATATTAGATAATAGGATGATAATAGATAAAATAATAAATGACTATTCTGATTTGTTTTTATTTATATTTGCAGATAAATTTAGTAATTTCAGTACAATATTAAATCAAACTTATAATATGAAAAATAATAAAGTTTTGCTTCAACAAATCTTATATGATGAAATGGATATTGATACATCTCATATGATTTTATATAGAGGGGTTAGTGAAAATAAAGATAACACAATTGACCGTAGAAATGAAAATAAAAGTTATTCACTCTCATTCAATACCTCCTTATTTAATGGACTGATAAGTGATTATACAGCATGTTCCTATATATATATGGCTCCTTCAGGTGATTACAAGTATAAATATATTATTAAAAAATTTTTTTATCATGATAATAGTATTGAATCAAATATATATTTTATACCACCAATTCATCCTTTCATGCAATTATTTTGTAATGGGGAATTTTGGCATGCTAGAAGTAAAGTTGGGAAGGACAGTATTATAGATGATATAAGTGCTTTCGCTGGTATATTTCATAAATCTAATGAAGCTAAGAATAATATTATGCCAGATTATATAATGTCAGAGTATACTGTAAAAGAACTAGGAAGTAAATATACTGATATAAAAAAAACTAGGAATGAAATTATAGATAGAAAAGGCCAGATATATTTGGAATTTTTTAATAAATATATGAAATATAAAACAAAGTACCTTAATTTGCATAAATTATATTAATTTACATAAATTACCTTAATTTGCATAAATTACATTAATTTGCATAAATTACATTAATTTGCATAAATTACCTTAATTTGCATAAATTACCTTAATTTGCATAAATTACATTAATTTGTATAAATAATATTAATTTTATAATTTTATATCACGTAACATTCTGTAATTTATACAAATTATATAAATTAATGTATTTTGTTTTATATTTCATATATTTATTAAAATAATTAACAGTAGCATTACATTCTTCTGCTGTAAAGAAACCACTAAGCCACTTAATTACAGACTTATCTTCAATTGCTCCAATATCATATAAAGAGACTGGTTTGCCATTTTCTATTGAGGTATAATGTATCTTGCTATTATCATCAAATGATATTGTATAATGTGGATATATTTTTTTAAATTCATCCCCACTATTATAAATTGATGTATAGAGATATAATGAACCTCCTCTATCTTTCTTAATCCATTTTATACTAGGAGGAATAGACCCTATTAAAGTATCAAATGCTTCTGCATATTTTACTGAAATGGCATCTTCTGGATAATGAGCACTATATTTCCATATATGGTCTAAAAAAACAGTTGATTGTGTTTTATTTTTCATAACAAGACATAACATATTTATTATATTAATTGATATTATTATATTAATATTAATATTAATATTATTTTTATATTAATTTATTTTTATAATAATATCAATTGATATAATATGGGAGTATCAGGATTTTTTTATCATTTGAAAAATAATTATCCAAGTGTATTTACTAAAAAAAATAGTATTAAATATGATTATCTTATTTTAGATTATCATTCATTATTTCACAATATTAAAAATTTATATGATGAAATTAATTATTTTATTAGACTTTTATTTGAAGCTAAATATCAATATCAAATGGGGAATGATTATTTTTTTAAATCTTATAATAATAAAAATATAAAAAGCGACCCCTATTATATTATTGAAAAAATAGTAAATACATATAAAAATTTATTTAATATTATTGGGATTAATATTAATAATATTAGATTCTCACCTAATAATATTAATATTAATATTAAAAAAATAAATAAAATTTTAAAAAAATTCCCCATAACTGAAGATGTTATTAAAAATGCTATGATAATGGATATAGTGGAACATACAATATTCCTAGCCAATTCATATACACATGGTATATCAGATGAAATAAGATTTAAAAACACTCTTATTTATTTTGATGGAATCCCATCAGTATCTAAAATAAAAGAACAACTTAGTAGAAGAATTGGATTAACTGTATTTAAAATGATAACACAGGATATTGTAAAAAGTGAGATTATCAGAAATGATACACCTCATATGAGAGCGAGTGAATCTGAAATTAGAGAAAAATTATTATTATCTTTTCCTCCGATTGATTTAAATTCACCTTTGATAAATGAAACGAGGGATATATTAATAGCAAAAGGATTTAATGTAAATGATAAGATGAGATATGGAGAGGCGGAGCACCAACTAATGAAAGATTTAACATTAGAAAAATATAAAAATGCTAAAATTTTATTATCATCTCCTGATGCGGATTTAATATTACTATGTATGTTATCACATGTTTTTAATAATACTAGGATAGATATATATAGGGAGACTGTGTTAAATCCATCTAATTTTGAATTTAATTGGAAGTATGATATTAAAAAAAATTATAGTGTTATATCTCCCTATATGAGAGATATAGTCTTTATTAATATAAATCGTCTTATTAAAGAACTAGGATTATCATCATCTCAACAAATATTAGATATAGCTTATTTAATTTTATTATTGGGAGATGATTTTATCCCAATTATACCCACCTTAAATGTTAAAGCACTTGATAATATTCTTACATATTATCATAAATTAAAGCTACCTATCATAAATACAACCATTAACATAACCATTTCAAAAGAGGGTCATAATGTATATTCTATTAATTATACTAATATGACTAAATTTATCACAATGTTATCTTTTGATGAAAATAAATTAATGGAAAATAAGAAAAAACAATTTAATAATAAAGTTAAACAAAAAAGTAAAAGTATATTAGAAAATTATACAAAATATATTAAATTTATGAATTCAACTGATAATATTATTATAAAAAAAATATTTTATTTAGAAAATGGTATGATTATAAAAGATGATGGAATGGAAGAATTACTTATAACTGAATTTCAAGATCCAACTCCTCTTCCAAATTCTATCATATTAAATTATATACAAGGTTATCAATTTATATTCGATCTATATTTTCTTAATAATATAAAAAATTATAAATGGTTATATCCATATGATACTGCTCCGACATTAAAAGAAATAGCATTATTTCTAAATGGTATAGATATAGATAAGGTTGAGTCAATATCCTATAATGATATAAATCCATCTCTTAATTTAGAATACTTTGATTTTTTTTCCTATAAAAAATATATTGATGATAATAAAAATAAAATTTTAAGAAATATAATTAAAAATATTATATTTGCTAAAAAAATAGTAGTGGATCAACCTATTGAAAAATATTTTACATATGAAAATGTTATTTATATTTATAAATGTGTTAATGCTCTATATATAACACACTGTATCCACTATGATAAGATGTTAATTGATCCTAATATAAAAGAATATAATTGTATATCTCCCATGATATTAGGAGGCGGAATGAATACTATTAAATATAATTATTATATGAAATATAAAAAATATAAACAAAAATATATATTATTAGCTAAGGCATACTCATAATATGAAATTAAAAATAATAACATTCTTTCGTCATACATTCATAGCATATATAAAATGGTTTAATTAGTTTAATTGGTTTTTTTATTTTAATCACTTCTATTATTTCCATATTATATTAGCGCTAGTGGTATTATGGTAGATAATAATTATAGACTTTCCTTTTGTAGTAATGCTTGACATTTTCTCAAATGGAGGGCAAAATCAACCGGAGAACTAAAATCATCCATATTCATACCATCATATATTTGATTCATTCTTTTATCGTCGCACCATAAAAATCCATTCATTTCATTAAAATTTTTAACAAAATTTACTAAAGCTATATCAGTCTTTAGAAATTTCATCATAGTATCTATATTAGTCTGCTCTTTAATATCTGCCATTTTATTAATATTAATAAATATAATTTAAAATTAAAAAATATCAATTTTTTAATAATATAAAAGGTTTTACTATGAGTTGGGTTATGTATGAGTTGGGGTGAATAGGAACGGATAATTCAGAATGAATTATTCGATACGGTTCAAATCATAAAACTATACGTAGTAAAGTTTTATTACATTTAGTTTGAAACATTATCCACTCATAAGGGACTTGTCTCATAAATATCAATAAATAAATATATGAGGATTGAAAGGATATAAAAATAATTTCTATATATATAAGTATATATATAAGTATATTTATATGAGTATTAAAAAAACAATTTGTCTAAATATGATAGTTAAAAATGAAATGGATATAATAATAGATACTTTGAATAATTTATGTTCTTATATAACATTTGATTATTGGGTTATATCAGATACAGGTTCAACTGATAAAACAAAAGAATTAATAATTGATTTTTTTAAAAATAAAAATATTCCAGGTGAATTAGTAGAACATAATTGGGTTGATTTCTCTTATAATAGGAATAAAGCATTAGAATGTGCATTTAATAAAACAGATTATTTATTGATCTTTGATGCTGATGATAGAGTGATGGGTGATTTTAAATTGATTGATTTAATAAAAGATCAGTATTTTATTAAAATAGGATCTAAAGATTTTTTATATGAACGTATATTACTTGTTACAAATAGAAAAAAATGGAAGTTTAAAGGTGTTATTCATGAATACATATGCGGTGATGATATATCGGATTTGACATCTGACACTATAGAAGGAGATTATTATATAGAATCAGGGCGTTTTGGTAATAGGAGTAAAAATCCAAATAAATACTTGGATGATGCTATTATTTTAAAAAATGCTTTTAATAATGATGATGATATGAAGTGTAGATATGCTTTTTATTGTGCGCAAAGTTATAAGGATGCTGGTGTATTATATTCTGATGAATCAATTAAATGGTATAAAAAAGTATTAGAATTAAATAACTGGGAACAAGAAAAATATTATGCTTGTATAATGATTGGTAATCATTATAATAATATTAAAGATAATGATATGGCAATTAGATATTGGTTAAAAAGTTCATCTTATGATAATGAACGTATAGAAGGTATTGTAAACGCAATGGAATGTATGAGAAATAACGATGAACATCTAATGGTTAATCTTCTATATCATAAATATAAATGTTATAATAAAAATAATTTTCATAATAAATTATTTGTAGATAGGAGTAAATATAATGATATGTTGGAATATAATAATTCCATTTCAGCCTATTACGTGAAGGGAGAAGAAGAAAGTGGATATGAATGTTGTAAAAAAATAATAAAGAATAATATTATAGAAGATGAATTAATGAAAATAACTTTAAAAAATATTAATTTTTATAAACAATATAATGATTTGTCAGTACCAACCTCATTTCATAAAAAGGAATGTAAAGATAGTAAGAATATATTATTTTATACAGGATATAGTAATATAAATTGGAATTATTCATATATAATTAATAATTCTCTAGGTGGTAGTGAAAAAGCAGTTGCATATTTAGCTAAATATTTACCAAAAGACTATAATATTTATATATCGGGAGATGTTACTAATGAATTAGTTGATAATATTACATATATAAATATAAATCAGTTACAGGAATTAATAAATACCATACAATTTCATACAATTATTTGTTCAAGATATATTGCTTTTTTTGAAATGTTTAAAAACATATCATTTTATCAATTTTATATATGGGCTCATGATTGTGAATTATTACCATATGGTAATAATATAAATTATAATAATAAATTAAAACATACAGAACTTATTTCTAAATGGCATAAAAATATAGATGGATGTATATGTCAAACTAGCTGGCATGCAATTGAATATTATAAATTGTATCCAGAATTAAAAGATAAAATAAAAATTATTAATAATGGGATTGATACCATATTATTTACTCCTATGATACAAGTCAAATATGAGCCAACTCATATAATATCATTATATAATTATAAAAAAAAGAATAAATTTATTTATACATCTTGTGCTGAAAGAGGTCTTATTACATTACTTAAATTATGGAGTAATATAGTTGAACATTTACCTGATGCAACTTTGGTAATATCCTCTTATAATAATTTTAATTCAACAGATCTAAAAGATTTTAGTATAATAAAAGATATAATGGAAAAATATCCTCAAAGTATTAGACATGTAGGAAAACTAAATTCGAAACAACTATATCAAGAGATGAGTAGTGCTGAATATTGGTTATATCCTACATTTATTAAAGAAACATCATGTATTACGGCAATGGAGATGTTAGCAAGTGGTGTAATTTGTATTTATTATCCATTGGGTGGCTTAGTTGATACTATGAAAGGATATGGAATACCTGTTGATAATGAGAATGATATAATTAAAACATTAATAAGTTTATCTAATGAAATGGATCAGGCTATTATTTTGAAGAAAACTGAATTACGTAAAAATGGTATTAATTATGCTATGATAGATTGTTCATGGGAAAAAAGAGCAGATGAATGGAGTAAATTATTATTATTATAAAAATTGAATTAAACAAGATTTTCCTTATTATAATTAATAATAATGAATACTATCAAATCAGTTGATACAATTTTACTAAATCTTTCTGAAAAGACTAATACTTTTTATAAAATGGCTAAAATGGAAAATAGAAAGAAAGAAGGTCAATATATGACATCATATAATATAGTAAATAATATGGTGGGATATAAAACTTATGATAAGAATATTAGCATTCTTGAACCATCTTTTGGAACGGGGCAATTTGTTGATGTACTTTTACAAAATGGCTACAATAATATAACTATGGTAGAAAAAGATACATCAGTATATAATTTATCTTCTTATAAAAATATGATAAATGCTGATTTTCTTGAATATAAATTTGATAAATTTTATGATTTAATTATAGGTAATCCACCTTATTTTGAAATGAAATGTTCGAAAGAAATGAAAAAAAATTATATTGATGTAATTGGAGGTAGACCTAATATATACTCTCTTTTTATTAAAAAAAGTATAGATTTATTAAAAGATAATGGTGTTTTATGCTTTGTTATTCCTACTAGTCTACTTTCATCTAAATATTTTGAAAAGACACGTAATTATATAATGGAAAGATGTGAAATAGAAAGAATAGAAAAATTAAATACGGATGATTTTGATAAGGCGGAACAGAAAACAATGATATTTCAAATTAGAAAGACTGATAAAAAAAGTAGTAAATTTATAGTTAAAAAATTAAATTGTTTTTCACCAGATTATCTTTTTATTAATAAAAATTTAAAAAATAAAAAATTTATTAAGGATATGGGATGTAATGTAAAAACAGGTAATATTGTATGGAATCAATTTAGGGATAAATTTACTGATCTTTTTACTAATGATAGGATTAATAAAGAGAATGATACAGTTAATATACCTCTCATTTATCCTAGAAATATTACTACTGGTAAATTAATTTTAGATACAACTAATAAGAAAAAGTTTCAATATATAAAATCTGATGGTTCTAATGTATTAAAAACTATAAAAGCGCCAGTTATTGCTATTAATAGAATTATTGGTATTGATTCAATTAGTTTGAATCCGGTCCTGATAGAAGAAGGAGAGTATTATTTTGAGAATCATATTAATATTATAACAGGGTCCCTTGAAAATTTAACTATAATTTTAAATTCATTAAAAAAACTATCTACAACAGTTCATATTAAGATGATTATTGGAAATACTCAATTATCAAAAACAGAATTAGAAACAATGATTCCAATTTTATAAATTAATAAACTTTTATAAATTTATAAACTTTTATAAATTAATAAACATTAATTCTATGTATATCAAAACACATTAGATCCATTAAAAAATCAGCTATAAACTGTCGAACAAAAAATCCACTTGATACATCTAATTCAATCTCAATATAAGGTAATACCAGTAATAAATTATTACAATCGAGTGAATTCCATTGTTCAATTATTTCTTTTTGTCTAAATCTATTATTATTATTATTTATATCTACTTTCATTATTGTACTTACAATTTCATCTCTCCATTCTTTAAAATTTAAATACCCCCATTTAGTTATAACCGATGTATGTAATGTAACCATATGATATGATAACATATAATTCCCTCGTTTTCTATTATTTAAGGCTACGGTAGAAAAATAATGATATTGTTGATTTATAGATTTATTTGATAATTCAAACATACTACAATATTTTATCATAAATTCATCTATATTTATATCAACTGTATTCATAGATGTAATTAGACCCAATGGATCGTCGCTATCTGTTTTAATACCAACTATTACTTTAACCCTATATTTTTTATTTGTATGGAGCATACTATTTAATTGTTTGCACTCATCATCAACTAGTATGGGGACAACTCCTCTTGCCATA
>Ga0114978_10005336_pt1 | contig 10281 bp, 11 predicted proteins | sample S_140212_EF_Meta_FD_87027 | JGI IMG/M metagenome (GOLD analysis project Ga0114978, IMG submission 87027) | Freshwater microbial communities from Lake Simoncouche, Canada to study carbon cycling - S_140212_EF_MetaG | ecosystem: Environmental > Aquatic > Freshwater > Lake | place: Lake...
CCGGCCGGCGGCGGTGGCGGCGGCATGGGCGGCATGGGCGACATGGATTTCTAAGAAATCCATAAGGTCGAAATGACCAGGGGCGGGGCCGCAAGGTTCCGCCCTTTTCTTTGGCCTAGGCGCCGCATCACGGTTCGCGTTTAACTTGGGCCAAGTAAGACCATTCAGGGGGAAGCCAACGATGAAGAAAGTCACTATTGCCCTTTGCGCCGCCGGTCTTTTGGCGCTGGGACTGGGCGTTGGCGTCACGGCGGCCCAGACAGCCTCGGGTGCCTTCCTGCGGTACACCGCCGAAACGACCACATGGGTGCCTTATCCCGGCCTTGGCGGCGAACTGGGGGTCAAGGAAGCGGTCCTCTATGGCGACCCTGCTAAGCCCGGGCTATATGTGGTGCGGATCCGCTGGCCGCCGCATGTGATGAGCCGCCCACATAGCCATCCGGAAGACCGTTTCATCACTGTGCTCAAGGGCACCTGGTGGACCGGCACCACCGCCGATTGGGACCCTAAGAACACCGTGGCCATGCACGCCGGCGAGTCCATGCTGCACCCACACGGCCAAGTGCACTACGATGGCGCGCGGGATGAAGGGGCAGAGATCGAGATCGTTGGCCTGGGCCCATCGACGCTCATCAACGCCCACCCGGGCACGCCGGACTTCGGTAAGTTCTGAATGGGTCCGGCCTAGTTGCGCTCGGGCGCGGGGCCGCCTTGGCCCAGAATGACGTGTCCGATCCAGCTGACGATGCTGATCACGATCGAGCCGAGGAGTGCGGAGATTAGGCCGGCTACGGTCAGACCAGGCAACAGGTAGGCAATCAGACCCAGCATCGCGGCATTGACCAGTAGCAGCCACAGGCCCAGCGTCAGGATGGTGATCGGCAGGGTCAGCAGGATCACGAATGGCCGGATGATAGCATTGACAATCCCCAGGCCCACTGCCGCGATCAGCAAGGTGGTGACCGTATCGTAGTAGATGCCGTGCACCAGGCGCGCCGCGACAAAGAGCGCGAAAGCGCCGATCAGAGCGCGCAGTATTAGTCGCACCATGTTGGCCCCATCGGTTGCCGCATCACCGAAGCTTAGGCTGGAGAGATTACGCCCACAATCCGCATGCGTGGTCTTATCTTGGCCGCATCCTATCCCTATCTAGGGACTTGAACGGGGGGCAGTTGTCTAGGGCGTTTATCTGCGCCCCTCCCGTCTCGGGATGAAAAGGGGACTGTTATGGCTGCAGCAAACGCACTCTCGGTAATGTCGCCGGACGGCGGCCTGTCGCGCTACCTCACCGAAATCCGCAAATTCCCCATGCTGGAGCGCGACGAGGAATTTATGCTCGCCCAGCGCTGGAAGGAGCATCAGGATCCCGACGCGGCCCATAAGATGGTCACCAGCCACCTGCGTCTCGTGGCCAAGATCGCCATGGGCTATCGCGGCTATGGCCTGCCGATCGGCGAGGTCATCTCTGAAGGCAACGTTGGTCTGATGCAGGCCGTCAAGAAGTTCGAGCCCGACAAAGGTTTCCGCCTGGCCACCTACGCCATGTGGTGGATTCGCGCCTCGATCCAGGAATACATCCTTCGCAGCTGGTCGCTCGTGAAGATGGGCACCACCGCGGCCCAGAAAAAGCTGTTCTTCAACCTGCGCAAGGCCAAGAGCCAGATTTCCGCCTTCCAGGACGGCGATCTGCGGCCCGAACAGGTGACCGAGATTGCGACCAAGCTGGGCGTGCTCGACAGCGAAGTGATTTCAATGAACCGGCGCCTGTCTGGGCCCGACTCTTCGCTCAACGCTCCCGTGCGCGGCGATAGCGAGGCCGAGTGGCAGGATTGGCTGGCCGACGACAATGCCGTCAGCCAGGAAACCGCCTTCGCCGAGAGCGAAGAAAAGAGCCAGCGCATGACCCTGCTGCAGGCGGCCATGGGTGACCTCACAAACCGTGAACGCCACATCATAACCGAGCGGCGCCTGAAGGACGACCCTACCACACTCGAAACCCTGGCGTCAGAATACGGCGTAAGCCGCGAACGGGTACGCCAGATCGAGGTGCGGGCCTTCGACAAGCTGCAAAAGGCCATGCAGGCCGCCGCGATGCGTAACGGGATGGTTGCAGCTTAACCTTCCACCGTCATCCCGGCCGCAGCGAAGCGGAGCGCCGGGACCCAGAGCTTGCGATGCGGTGGCCCCCGGTCCCGGATCAGCGCGCTATGCGCTTGTTCGGGATGACGGGGCGCTGAGGTGGCAGCAATCCTGACGGTCAGGCGGCCAAGGCCCGCTTTCCGTCTGATCCCGTCAGGGTCAGACGCACCACTTCACCGCACGCCAAACTGGCCGGAACCACCACCTCGGTGAAGTCGCCGGCGCGGCCGACACCGGCCTTCTCAACCAGCACGTCCGCTTGCGTCCCCACGCGCGACGTCAGATGACGGGCCAGGGCCAAATCGCCCTCGGCGCGAAGGCGGGCAGCCCGCTCTTTTACGATGGCACCTGCAACCTGGGGCATTCGGGCGGCAGGCGTGTTGGGACGTGGGCTGAAGGGGAAGGCGTGCACGTAGGCAATCCCGCCCTCGCGAACCAGGGCTAAGGTGTTCTCGAACGCCTGTTCGCTCTCGGTCGGGAAACCGGCGATCAGGTCAGCTCCGAAGGCCACATCCGGACGCACGGCCCGCACGGCGGCAATAAGCTTCAGAGCGTCGGCACGCAGGTGGCGACGCTTCATGCGCTTGAGGATCATGTCGTCTCCTGCCTGAAGGCTGAGGTGCAGGTGAGGCATCAGCCGCGGCTCCTCCGCCAGGCAGCGCATCAAGGTCTCATCAATCTCGGCCGCGTCGATGGAGGAAAGCCGCAGGCGTTGCAGTTCCGGAACCAATAACAGGATGCGCGCCACAAGATCACCCAGCACCGGCGCGCCGGGCAAGTCCGCGCCCCAACTGGTAATGTCTACGCCGGTCAGCACCACCTCGCGGCTGCCGGCCAAAGCCAGGCGGCGCACCTGCGTAACCACATCGGCGACCGGGACCGAGCGCGAATTGCCACGACCAAACGGGATAACGCAAAAGGTGCAGCGGTGATCACAGCCGTTCTGGACCGCCACAAAGGTGCGTGCCCGCTCTGTTGGATCACGGGTGGCCGATGCCGTAGCGCCCCGCTCGGTCATGATGTCGGGAACCCGGACTCGCTCGCCGTGGGCGTGCAGGGCACCCGATCGCGCCTTGTCGGCGTTGCCCAGCACCAGATCCACCTCGGGCATGGCGGCGAAGGCGGCCGGATCAATCTGTGCTGCGCAGCCGGTGACGATCAGCCGGGCGTCCGGCCGTTCACGCCGCATTTTGCGGATCGATTGGCGCGCCTGTCGCATAGCCTCTGCGGTGACCGCGCAGGTGTTGAATACGACAGCGCCTGTGACGCCGTCAGCCTCTGCCTGGGCGCGGATTTCCTCGGATTCGGCCAGGTTGAGCCTGCAGCCGAAGGTGATGACTTCTGTGCCGCTCACGGCATGGTCCCCGAAAATTCGACCGCCACGGGCCCCGTCATGATCACATGGTTGTCGTCGCGCCAGTCGATCTCAAGTTCGCCGCCGTCGAGGATCATCATCGCCTTGCGCCCGGTCAGACCGCGCCGCGCCGCTGCGACCAGGGCCGCGCAGGCACCTGTGCCGCATGCCTTGGTCAGACCCGCGCCACGTTCCCACACCCGAAGGCGGATGCGATCAGGCGCTAAGATGTGTGCGAAACCGACGTTCACGGCCTGCGGGAAAAGCGGATGGTGCTCGATCAGCGAGCCATCGCCAGTGACTTCAGCGTCGGTCGGCTCGTGGTCGACGAAGAACACCACATGCGGATTTCCCATCGAGACCGCACCGGGTGTATGCAGCCGCGGATGGTCGATCGGGCCGATCTGCAGCTCGATATTGCGGGTGTCCATATCCTCGGACAGCGGAATTTCGTTCCACTTTAGCCCGGGTTCACCCATGTCTACCGCGACGCGGTTCTCGCCGGCACTGGCGGCCATCAAGACGCGCTCGGCGGTGTGAAAAACTGCCTCGCCTTTGCCGCTGGCCTGCATCAGCAGCCAGCCGACGCAGCGGCTGCCGTTGCCACAGGCCCCGACCTGCTCACCATCATTATTCCAGAACCGCACCAGCGGCGATTGGCCACCGTGATTCGAAATGGCGATCAGTTGGTCGAAGCCGACGCCGCCGTCACGGCTTCCCCAGGCCCGCACCTGCTCTGGGGTGGGCTGAAAATCGTGGTCACCCTGGACCACGACAAAGTCGTTACCCAGCCCGTTCATCTTGAGAAACCCAAGGCTCATGGGCGCGATCCTATAGGGATGTTGTCGCCTTTAGGCGACTCCGTCTGCCGCCGAGTGCGGTCAAACGGGCGAACACCAGGCGCTAAACGCCCCGCAAGGTCTCCGCCAGCAGGCGGCCCTCTGTCGCGCGGCTGGAACGGCTGCGCCAGATCACCACGATCTCGCGGCTTGGGTTATCGGCGGCCAGGTGACGCACCGAGACATGCGCTCGCTCGGCGAGACCGGCCTCAACAGCCATGGCGGGCACTAAGGAGACGCCCAGGCCCGATCCCACCATCTGCATCAGGGTAGGCAGTGAGGTGGCCTCAAAGGCCTCATTCTCGCCGACCCGCGGCGGGGGCTTGAGTCCACACGCGGCCAGGGCGTGATCCCGCAGACAGTGGCCGTCTTCCAGAAGGATCAGGCCGTCGTCCTCAAGCGCTTCCGGCGTGACGCGATCATGGGTCAGTAGGCGGTGATTGGCCGGGAAGGCGGCTAGAAGTTCGTCGTCTTCCACATGGGCGTATTCCAGACCGGTCAGGTCGTAGGGCAGGGCGATCAGGGCCGCATCCAGGGTGCCGGCCTTCAACCCCGCCACCAGCTTGGCCGTGATATCCTCGCGCAGATAAAGCCGTAGCTTGGGGAATTTCGCCCGCAACGTTGGCAAGGCGCGCGGCAGCAGGAACGGGGCAATGGTCGGAATCACGCCCAGCCGGAAGCGCCCTGAAAGGGGGTAGCCCGCGCCCTGGGCGGCCTGCACCAGGTCTTCCGCCTTTGCCAGGATTTCGGACGCACGCGCCGCCGCCTCGTGCCCGGCAGCGGTCAGGATCACACCCGATCGCGCTCGGTCAACGACCGGGGTGCCAATGATTTTTTCCAGCTCAGCGATGCCCGCCGAAAGGGTGGGCTGAGTCACGTGGGCCGCCTCGGCAGCGCGGCTGAAGCTGCCCTGTTCGACCAGGAGCTTGAGGTATTGCAGTTGGCGCAGAGTTGGAAGCATAGCCCTCATATAGGCTGCCTCTATGCCATTTCAAAAAACAATCGATTGGCCATTGAAATGGACCCGGCCTAACAGTCTCTCACACCGGCCCTGAGCCTAAGGGTCTGCCCCAAATCGATAGGAGACTTACATGCTCGGCGTTGGCGAAACCTTCCCCGATTTCAAGATCACCGGCGTGAAGCCGGGCTTCAACAAGCACGAGGAAAACGGCGTTAGCGCTTTCGAATCCCTCACCCAAGAGTCCTTCCCCGGCAAATGGAAGGTGGTCTTCTTCTACCCGAAAGACTTTACCTTCGTCTGCCCGACCGAGATTGCCGAATTCGCGCGCCTTAATAAGGATTTCGCCGACCGCGACACTGTGGTGCTGGGCGGCTCTACCGACAACGAGCACTCAAAGCTCGGCTGGCGCCGCGAGCATCCGGACCTCGACAAACTGCCGATCTGGCAGTTCGCTGACAATTCCGGAAAGCTGGCCCGCGCCCTGGGCGTGCTGAACGAAGACGAGGGCGTCGCCCTGCGTGCCACCTTCGTGGTCGACCCGCATAATGTCGTGCAGCACGTCTATGTGACCAACCTTAACGTGGGCCGCGCGCCCGCCGACACCCTGCGTGTGGTCGATGCGTTGCAAACGGACGAACTCTGCGCATGCAACCGTCAGGCCGGAGGCGACGTTCTTAAACCTGCAGCGTAAGGCCATCCGGGTTCAGTCTAGCTGATCTGAACCGGCTGAACGCCGCTGCGCTGGAAGGCGTGGCCTGACCCTCCCCCGAGCGGTCACGCCTTCTAGCCACTCTTTCAAATCTGGAGACTGCCATGTCCCTCGACGCCCTGCGCGAGCGCCTGCCTGGCTATGCCAAGGACCTGAGCCTGAACCTGTCATCCCTGGCGTCTGAAACCCTACTCAGCGACGCCCAGAAGTGGGGCACCTTCGTAGCCAGCGCCCACGCTGTTGGCCAGGGCGATGTGGTCAGGGCCGTTGAGGCCAGCGCCGTCGCTGCCGGATTTTCTGCCGAGGGCATGGCGTCCGCCAAGGCCGCTGCGGCCATGATGGGTATGAACAATATCTACTACCGGTCGCTACACATCATGCACAACCAGGAGTACCGCACCCTGCCGGCGCGGCTGCGGATGAACATTCTGGCAAGCCCCGGCGCGCCGAAGACGGAGTTCGAACTGTGGTGCCTCGCGGTGTCGGCCGTGAATGGCTGCGGTGCCTGCCTCGACAGTCACGAGGCCGAATTGCGCCAGCACGGGGTGACCAATGTGCAAGTCCAGGCGGCGCTACGTATTGCCGCTGTGGTCCATGCCGTCAGCGCCGTCATGCGGGGTGAGATGGCCGCTCAATAGACATCCGCTCACCTCCTGAAAGGGCGGATGCGCGGATCATTGCGCGGGCTCAAACGACAAAGGCGCACCCCAGAAGGCCTGCACCATGGCATTCTGAGGCCCAGGCTCGCCCGTGGTCCAGAACCGGCGACTTCCAGAATTGCCGATGTTGAACTCCGAATGGCGCGCCAAATAGCCTGTCAGTGCCTCAGCCGTCGCGGCGGGCTGATGGATCAAAGGCGTGCCCGGTGGCAGGGCATCACGGAACAGGCCGGCAATGATCTCATAATGGGTACAGCCCAAGATCGCCCGGTCCGGCGCACGGCCGATACGCGCGATCATCTCGGCCACATACCCCTGCACAGCCACGGCAAGATCCGCCAGAGAGGTCCCACCCTCGATCATGGGCACAAGGTCGGGGCAAGGCTGACCGCAGACGGTGATATCAGGGCGCCGCTTGGCGATCTCGATCTCATAGACCCGACTTTGCACCGTCCCTCGCGTGGCAAAGACGCCCAGAACATCGGGCCTGGCTTGCGCCGCAGGATCGGCGGGCTGGGTCCAGCCCATGCCCGTGGCAGCCTCGATGGTTGGGACGATAATGCCCAGGATGTTGACGGGCCGGCCGATCGCCCTGGCATAGTTTTGCAACCAAGTCTGTTGCAGCCGGCGCAGGGCGATGGCGGAGGCGGTGTTGCAGGCCAGGACCACCAGGTCAGCACCGGCCGAGAACAGTCGCGTGACGGCGGCGCGGGTCAGGTCGACAACCTCCTCGCCGGGGCGGCCGCCATAGGGGGCGTGGGCCTGGTCGGCTAGGTAAAGGAATTCGGCCTGCGGCAGGCGACGCACCAGGGCGCGCGCCACGCTGAGACCCCCGACACCGGAATCGAACAGGCCTATCGACATGGATAGAGTTTAGCCCCGAGCGGTTGCGGTGGTCTATAGAGCGCTGAAATGATGCTCCGCCGCCTCTCACTTGTCCTGCTGCTTGCCGTCCTAGCATCGCCCGCGCGTGCCCAGTCGCCGGCGGAGCCGGGCATGAGCACGGTCGTCGAGGCGCTAGAGGTGGTTGCGAAGGCCCCCGGCCCGGCGATGTGGCGGGTTAGCCGCAACGGCTCTGAGGTCGTGATTATGGGCACGGTATCGCCCGTCGCGCATCGGCTAGCCTGGGACGACCGGCGCCTGCGCCGAAACATGACCGGCGCACGCCAACTCCTCGCTCCAAGCTGGCCGGTGGGCGGCGTCAAGGCCCTGCTGTCCTATGCCCTTGGCGACCGCAGTAAGATCCGCGTTGGGGGCACGAGCACCCTGGCGGCGCGCCTGCCGGCGGACTTGGCCGACAAATTCAGCGCGGCCGCGGCAGCCGCTCATCAACCCCTGTCAAAATACGACCGATGGAAACCGGCCGCTGCGGGCATCATGCTGCTCGGTGATTTCGACAACGCCGCCGGCCTTTCGCGCGGCAAGCCCATCATCACGATAACCCGACTGGCCCAGTCCATGAAGATCCCGGTCAAGGCGGCGGGTAAGGTGGATGTTGCCAAGGTACTTGGCGACGGCACCCGGCTCGACGACGCCCAAAACATCGCTTGCCTGGCCGTGGCGGTGGAGCAGGTCTACCGGCTGGCGCGGGCACCGGGCGAACTGGGACAGGCTTGGGCGGTGGGTGATCTACGCGCCGTTCAGCGACTCTACACCCCGCGCACCGCCGATCAGTGCCCGCTCCTGAACCCATTGCTCGACAAGGAGATCGCCGCCAGCGTGAGCGTGGTGCAAGACGCGCTGCAGACCCCCGGCCGCTCAGTGGCGCTCATCGACATTAGCCTGCTGTTACGGCCCGGCGGCGTGCTGGACCGCCTCAGCAAGGACGGCAGCCAAATCGACACACCCTAGACGCGCTTGATTTTGGCGGGTTTTGCGCCCATAGAGCCCGCCTTCCGGCGTTAGTTGCTAGCGCCCTCCACCGTCACGACCCCTTGCGAATGATGCTGGGACGAGGACGGCGAGGCCCCCCGTCGACGTGATCGTCCACGGGGGCGGACTGCGTTTGGGACTCCGGCATGACGCCCGTCATGTCGAATTTTAGAAAGATGCCTTTCCGGCGGGAAAGGCTTCGAGTGGATTTTTGAGACGGCATGTTTGACGCGCTGAGCGAAAAACTTTCGGGAGTCTTCGACCGCCTCGGCGGGCGCGGGGTGCTGTCCGAAGCCGATATTGACGAGGGCCTGCGCGAGGTTCGCCTGGCCCTCCTGGAAGCCGACGTCGCCTTGCCGGTGGTGAAAGACTTCATCGCCAAGGCCAAGACACTGGCTTCCGGTGAGTCTGTCATCCGTTCGGTCAAGCCGACCGATCAGGTCATCAAGATCGTCTATGACGGCCTGGTGGACATGCTGGGCGGCGAGACACCGACCGGCCTCAACATCAGCCTCAACCCGCCGACCGTGATCCTGATGGCCGGCTTGCAGGGCTCGGGCAAGACCACCACCAGCGCCAAGCTCGCCCTGCGCCTGACCAAGGTCGAACGCAAAAAAGTGCTCATGGCGTCGCTCGATACGCGCCGCCCGGCCGCCATGGAACAACTGGCCACCCTGGGCAGGCAGATTGGTGTCGAGACACTGCCGATCCTGGTCGGACAGGGTGCCGCCGATATCGCCCGGCGCGCGCTCAGCGCCGCCAAGCTTTCTGGCTATGATGTCCTGATCCTCGACACCGCCGGGCGCACGACGCTCGACGAGGCGATGATGAGCGAGGCGGCCCAGATCGCCCAGATCGCCAAGCCGTCCGAGACCCTGCTGGTCGCCGATAGCCTCACGGGCCAGGACGCGGTTCGCACCGCCAAGGCCTTCCACGAGCGTCTGCCGCTCACCGGGCTAATTCTGACCCGCACAGATGGCGATGGCCGCGGAGGCGCGGCGCTGTCGATGCGCCATGTCACCGGCCTGCCGATCAAGTTCCTGGGCGCAGGCGAACAGGTGGAGGCGCTTGACGCCTTCGACGCTCGCCGTGTGGCCGGGCGAATCCTCGGTCAGGGCGATGTGGTGGCCCTGGTCGAAAAGGCCGCTGCCGATCTGGACCATGCCGAAGCCGAACGCATGGCCAAGAAGATGGCCAAGGGCAAGTTCGACCTCGACGACCTCTCGGCCCAGCTGGCGCAGATGCAGAAAATGGGCGGGATGGAAGGGATCATAGGCATGTTGCCCGGGGTCCGGAAGGTCAAAAAGCAGATTGCCGAGGCCAATATCAACGACAAGATGATCGGCCGGCAGCGGGCCATCATCAGCTCCATGACCAAGGAAGAGCGCAAGAAGCCCGACATTTTGCAGGCCTCGCGCAAGCGCCGCATCGCGGCCGGGTCTGGCGTCGACGTGGCCGAGATCAACCGCCTGCTGAAACAGCATCGGCAGATGGCCGATATGATCAAGTCGATGAGCCGCGACGGTGGCAAGAGCTTGGCGCGCATGGCCCAGATGATGGGTGGCGGCGACATGAGCAAGCTCAAGGCCATGGGCGCGCCCGGTGCCGCGCCCGACCCTCAAGCGCTCGAACAGATGGCCGCCAAGCTTGGCGGAAAATTACCTGGCCTTGGTGGAGGCCACGGACAATTACCCGGCCTGGGCGGCGGCCTGCCTCCCGGCTTCAACCCCTTCAAGAAATAGACCCTA
>Ga0114978_10005339_pt1 | contig 10280 bp, 8 predicted proteins | sample S_140212_EF_Meta_FD_87027 | JGI IMG/M metagenome (GOLD analysis project Ga0114978, IMG submission 87027) | Freshwater microbial communities from Lake Simoncouche, Canada to study carbon cycling - S_140212_EF_MetaG | ecosystem: Environmental > Aquatic > Freshwater > Lake | place: Lake...
CAGTGTGCCTCCATAGAGAGGGGGGTATGGGATTCGCCGAAGGCGACAGTGTGCCTCCATAGAGAGGGGGTATGGGGGCACAGAGCCGAAGGCGACAGTGTGCCTCCATAGAGAGGGGGTATGGGATTCGCTGAAGGCGACAGTGTGCCTCCATAGAGAGGGGGTATGGGGTTTACGAAGTTCTAAGAATGCCTCCACAGGGGACTTAAAGAAATAGGTGCGACAACAAAGTGCATGAAGTCCTTACGTCTTACTAGATGAACACCCCCACCTTCCACGTCACCCTTCTAGATCTATCATTTCATAGACTCACCGTCCCTTCCACTCCCAACACCCATGTCGCCTCTCTCATCGAACAGTTCCGTGAAGTAGCCCCCAGTGACACCAAGAACCAGAGAATCCTCCTCATGAGAGAAGACGGGCCATTACGAAGGGGCACCTTGGGAGAGAATGGCATTCGAGAGGACATCACACTAATCGTAGCGTATGGCGAGAACACCGCTTGTATTCATCCCGAACCGATTGCCCCCTATCTATATGAGTGGATCGAAGAGGTCATCGATTTCGATGAGCCCATCCTAAAAAGTCAGAGGCCCAAAACGTATCACGCGGACTGCACCGAACTTCTCGCGGAACACAATGAATGGACGATAGGGGAAGAGTATCGCTTCTTTCTAACGGATGCGCCTCCGAGGGTTCAACGGTCTTTCCCATCGGATCGATTTGAAGAGAATGGGATCGTCCACTATGTGCCATCGGTCGGCCCCGACTTCCCCCTGAACATCACCCTGTATCCAGAGGGTATTCCGAGTGACTCGCATAACCTCATGCGACTCGACCCGTTTTCGTCGGTGAAAGGAACGCTACATTCGATCAAACTACGTGTCACAATCAAGCCTACACATGACGATTACGAATGTAAGTATCAGTTCAATGTGTTCCTGAAGGGCCCGATTGAAATTCGTGACCGCGGGGTCATCGCATCAGTAGGCGAAGAGGCAATCTGTATGATGAAGTATGATCAGATGGTGAGATGTGATGAATTTGGGGGGCCTGCGATACCAAAGGCGATGGCGAATGCGATGGCAAACGCAGCAGAAAACGCAGCAAACGCAGCAGAAAACAGGAACCAAGGCGGAAAGCGATCGAAGCGATCAAAACAATCAACTCGATCAAAGAAAACAAAGAGAAAGACTCGAACGAAGAGACGTGCATAATCTTTATGGGACATTGTGACCCCAGGGGGCGTAAAGAGGATGCCAGGGGGCGTAAAGAGGATGCCAGGGGGCGTAAAGAGGATGCCAGGGGGCGTAAAGAGAATAACATAGATACAAGTCCTCTTCGCGGGAGAGGGGTGTGGGTTAAGTGTCCCCACGTGTAGATACAAGTCTTCTCCTATGGAGATTTGTGTAGATACAATTCATCTCCTATGGAGGGGGGTATGGGGGCAGAATGCCTCCATAATTAGTCATAAGAAAGCTCATTCAGCCCATTAGAATGCCGATTGTGATACTGTGACGCGGGCTGAATAGAACTCATAAAGGGAAATCGTGATGGGTTATTTCCTAGAACCGCAAAGGGTTTCGCAGGAACAGGAAGCTTCGCATGCTGCTCTGCAAGTAGCCTATCCGCAACCACATTTACATTTGCAACAGGTAACGCCCTACGCCTCGCATTCGCCCTGTGTGTAAGGTTACGAGCGAGATTTCTCTGATAATTCGCGTTGGATTGCATAGGCCTTTTTACAGCGTCCGCGGTAGTGGCAAGCCTCTCTATACTTGCAGTGCCCCTCGCTTCCATTGCCCTTCTAGTGTCCATGACTGCAGAAGCGGCAGCAGCATCCGCCCTTGCGGCTGTAGCAGCCGCCGCTGCCCTTTCCAATGCAGAAACAGCCGCCGCCACTTTCGTTGCAGAAGCGTTTGCTGCTGCCTCCGCTTCTGTCTTCACAGCCTCATACTCTTCCTTTGTCTTCTCTCCCCTCATCGATGCAAGCCATGTGGCTCTGACGAGCGCCTTTTGCCGTGTAGCATCCTCCTCCGCAGCTACGGTAGTCGCCCGCATAGCATCCGCAGCAGCCTTCATCGCATCTGCCGCCTTTGCGGACGCAGCCGCTGCCGCAGCCGCATCCTTTGCAGCCGCCACAGCCGTCACAGCATTATGATACATTTGTTTTTTAGCCGGGTGCACACGATTCTTATTCATTACATTCCACGCCACTCTTGATTTCTCCATTTCCTGATCAACGGCAGCCTCTGCAGCCGCCAATGCCTCTCTCGCTTTCGTGACAGCCTTCGCGGGATCGGCAGTTGCCGCTGCTGCAACCTCTGCAGCCTCTTTAGAAGCCTTAGTCTGCGCCATCCTCGCAGCTCTTCCAGCAGGTGTTTGATCCATTGCGTTTCGTTGTGCTTTCTGAGTATTGCGCCAAACCTGTCTCTGTGCTCCCTTCTCCCTTGCAGCAGCGTTTGAAGCATTTTTCTCTGCCTTCGCCTTCGCCTCTGCGGCAGCCTTTACAGGGTTCAGAAAAGCCTCCAAAGAAGCCTCCGCCGCTACCAACGCAGCCTCTCTGGCCACCAAATCAGCCTCCGCATCAGTAGCCCTTTTATCGGCATTCGTATAAGCAGCCCGTTTACTGTTCGTTTTGTTCACCTCTTTATTCCGCCATGCGACTCTCGCTCTCCCTTTTGCATCTGATAGAACCACTGTAGCAGCATCCACCGCCTTCCTAGCGTCTTCCACAATAGCCTTTAATGGCATACTTCTAGCTTCCGCAGCCTCCCTCCTCGAAGCAGACTTTGCAGCCCTCTTCTCCTCTGAGATCACGCGCTCGTCCACATATACAATATCGTCTTTCTTCTTCATTTCCTCTGAAAACGTATCTACGACTTCGCTCCGAACCGATCGATCAATCATGACACTCGTCCCCCCTCGTCGACCAGAATTATGAATCTCATAGCGGCCGCCAGGGGCCAGCAACATATACTTCCGCCCGTTCTTCATGGACTGGGCATAGGTATCGCCGTCGTAGGGTTTCCCCTCGCCACCCTCTCGACCCTTCCCTGACGCATCGCATCCCTCGCACTTATACTTCATGTTGGAATACTCCTTTACAAACTCCGTATCTTTCATGTGATCAGACGCGGTCGCATGCTGCCAGATGAGAAGCCCGATCCACTTGTCGTCCCGTGTGATGTCCATGAACGTCTTCAGATAGCTCTCACAGGATCGAATCAGGGGCACGGTGGCGCCTCGGATCATAAATTCGCATTTACCGAGCGTCTCGGGGACATAGAGACTGATAGGAACACGGTCGGACTCCTGTAGCAAATACTTCTCCATGGCATGCTTGATATTGCCTGTGACAAACATACCTGCATGAAGGTTACTGAATCCTGCGAACCCTGCACAATGGGCCATCTCGGTGGCAAACTGGTAGACGGCGGATGATTCACGAACGAGCCCGCCATCGACGGCAAAGAACACCTCGGGGAACGCAGGATCGGCCTGTGCCAAAAGGTCGAGAATCGTTTTGGCCCAATGGGTTTTCCCTGACGCGCTGGGGCCGAACCCCATAATCAGACGCCCGCTAGGGCGTGGACCTTCTGTCAGACGCCCATTTGGACTCGAAGGAGGAAGCACCAGACGGAGAAAGGGAGCATCGTCCTTCCACTGACCTGTGAGGAGACGGCAGCCACTTCCAGCATTATTGCCCTTACCAGTTCCCTCAAAAAACGCAGGGTCCAGTCCAAACTTCAAACGGTGCGGTCTGCCGTCGGGCCGAATCACACTGTCTGCGAGGAGTTTCAGCATGAAGGCGGTGGAGCCAATCTCTTGGTTCACGGCGTCGGTGATGAGGGTTTTGCATGTGCCTTCACACTTTTTCCACTCTGTCCCTTGCGCGATTCCCTTACGGAACGCACACTTCTGCATCTGATCGGCGGAGATCGATAGCGCAGCCTTCACCTTGTCTGACAAATTCTCTAACTGAAGATCCAAACGACCCATGAGATTGGTTTTGACGGACTCGGGGAGGTCTAGGTTCTCGAAATAGCGCTCCGTAATCGTGCTATAGTCCATGGGATGGTAGGCGGAGCCACCGCTTGCACGTCTTATGTGCTTTGTGCGTCTCGTATTACGCCTCTTAACCCTTAGAGCACGACGGGTCATCTAGTAGGTGAGGAGATTTATGAAGAGATTCTAGTAGACTCTACTCACTAAAAATATCTCATCGCATAGTGAGATACAAGTTATTACTTCGATGGACTACGTAGTGCGCTCTGCACAAGTGATACATGTTAGGACTTATCTTCCTCTTGCGTATGCGTCTGCGTCCCTTTGTCTTTCATCTCTTTTTTTCCACAGGACGAGTCCGAGGACGTAGAGGCAAGTGACGACAACGAAGAAGCAGAAGAAGAAGAGGGGAGGTCGAACGGCTTCCATCCCTCGATGAGAACTCCGTTGGCTGTGATTTCCCATGGATAATTCCATGGCTGCGTCTCGGTCATGTTGTGCCTTTATGATACACACATTGAGTGTTCAATTTTGTGAAGCCATGTTTAGTAAAACAGTTTCACAATTTCCAATAGTTCTGTATTCTCCTCCTTCTCAATCCGTTCCATTTGAATTTGAATCTCTTCTATGAGGCGAGTGAGTTTGTCCTCCATATCTACTCCCTTGCCATCAGGATTGAAACGGATGAAGATCCATTTGCCACTGTGAACCATAAACAGATCATCGTATCGGATCTCTTCATCGAGAGGGTCATAGCCTTTATGGGCAAACTCATCTGTCTCCACACACAGTAGGGTTGACCCTATGAGTGTTCGGTGGTCAATCCGTCGTCTCATGCTGCAGTCACAATGACCTGTATACAAGGGCTTGTCATGGACAAACCCCTCAAAATGTTCGTTGATCGCATTGCGGACATGCAACTCTTTCGTGTGAACACGAGTGACCTTACTTCGTTCATCCAATGGAAAGAGATGCTTGAAACAAGTCGCACAGTAGCCATCATATTCCTTTGTGCCGCGCCGAGAGTCAGGCCATGTGATGCAATGAGGACATCGTAGACCTCCGCCATGAGCAATACACCGAGTATTCTTTCCTTGAGAGGCCTTTGTACATCCATCTTCTATGCATCTCACTCCTCCACCATGTTCTATACACATATTGGAAGGATATTTTCCGCTTTTCTTGCAATTTTGATATGCACATCGCACGCCTCCACCGTGAGAGAAACACATACGGGTCTTGCCTTGAGCTGCTTTATGACAACCGTCTTCAATGCATCGACCCCCACCATGATCTAAGCATTGGTCTGACCGATTCTGAGCGCCTTTGGAACATCCATCTATATTGCATCGTTTTCCACCGCCATGTGCCATACATTTACGAATCTTTCCTTTAGCACTGTTCTGGCATCCTGGTTCTACACATCGTGGACCCCCACCATGAGTCTTGCAACAACCTCCCTTATTGTAAGCGATATGTGTACACCCTTTCACTTGGCATCGTGGTCCTCCTCCATGAGTGGCGCAATGATCTGTATTCCAAGCAACACTCCTAGGACAGTTCTCCTCACGACACCGACGACCTCCTCCATGTGAGATACAATGCTGTGTTTTGCCTTGAGCGGCTTTGCGACATCCATCTTCAATACATTTACCTCCCCCATGCTCTAAGCAGTAACCTGATCCACTATGAGCCCCTTTAGGACATCCATCAATCATACAACGAATCCCTCCTCCATGAGCTTTACATAGACCCGACTTTCCATAAGAACCTGTGGAACAACCATCTATTTGGCATAGTTTAGCCCCCGCATGAATGTCACACTTACCAGATATAGTTCGAGCCCTTCGATTACAGTTCTCCTCTATACATATATAGCGTCCACCGTGAGAAAGACATCGACGACTCCTACCTTCAGCTGGATTAGAACAGCCCTTTTCTTTGCATTGTCCTCTATTATGAGCTTGACATAGACCCGATGTCACTCGAGATCTTTTAAGACAGTTCTCTATAATACATTGAGGCCCTCCACCATGATCTAAGCATTTATCTGATTTTTCCAGGGCACCTTTAGAACATCCATCTACAATGCAGCAAGGACCTTTACCATGAGATCTACAATGATCTGTTTTTCCATACGCACCCTGGAGACATCCTTGCGTTTGACAGAGCTTTCCTTTCACATGAAAAGCACAACGACCATACCTATCTCGTGCGACCCGATGACAATTTTCTTCTATACATTTTTTGCTTCCACCATGCGAGCTACATAGACCAGTTTTACCCCGAGCGCCTTTTTGACATCCATCGATCGTGCAACGAGGTCCTCCACCATGCGCCCTACAGCGATACGCATCATATGCATTCTTCTGACATTCAGGTTCAATACATTTCTTTCGTTGCATTCTCTCTTAATTCTACTTCGCGAAGAGAAAATATTGGGCTATCAAATTTTTGGAGAAGTGCCCTGTCACCCTTTGTTCTTAGGTAATTTAAAAAGATTATATCGACAATAAAGGGGCGAGTTTCATGCCTCCACCATCAACTGAAGGACCTGCCAGGAAGCGCAATGGGAACTCCTGATCCCGTCGCACGAGACGAGATTCTCGGCTCAGGCTCTTTCCAGATAGACAACCGATGACGATCATAGAGATCCACATTCATCACCTCTGTCAATTCCAATGAGATCGACATGTTAAGGTGATGGAGATCAATGGGGACACCGAACGGGTCAAGAAGACGCACTCTGAACTGGCTCATTGTAATGGGTCTCGGAAACACAATGTCATTACTAAGAACCGTATACCCGTCATTCAACACAATATTCCCACCAGAAGGCGATTGTTTGATAAGGATCTTTGCAAGACATTGAAGGAAGCCCCCATGCATGGCATGCTCTACAGTATGATAGTCATCGATCGCAAGAAGCATGTAACTGTCACCTGCGGTATTGATCAATGACTCGGAGGTGATCTCTGGAGTCGTCACAGCATACGTATGTTGGGTGAACCCGAGGTAGCTTCCAAGACCAAATAAGTAAGGGCGCTCCTCTGTACCTGTCATGACGAAGGTAAGACCATAGGCAGCTGGAGACATGACTGGCCCTTGTGGAGACGGAGGAGGAGCAGAACCGTCATGGGAGATGGTGACGCGTCGATTGATCGGATTCAATGAAATACGAAAAAAGATCCCATATACCTGACGGATCTTATCTAGCTCTTCTTGAATATGCTGAATGAGACAGGCAGGGGTATAATCGCCATCAGGAATCGTCACGGGAAGTGTTTGAATATTGCCCAAATAATCTCTTGCGTCGATACGGAACATTGTATTGCGCTTCACACGGGAAAATGCATAGAACCCATTAGGAATTTCCACGGATGCAATTCTCATTTGAATAATGTTACGATGAGGGTGAGCCATAGAATAGAGGAAATCGGTAGGGGGTTCAGCGGTATTCTTTCTGAATCGGCTATCCACATTGATCAAATGATCCCTTGTTTGATTGACGTCTCTCGAAGCGGAACTCATCTCTTCTCTCTTCTCTTTTTTAAGGGAAACACGGGACACGGCAATACAGAAGACAGACGCAAGACAGAACACAGACACGGTTATAACGAAGTATGTAAGCGACGCAACGGACTACGCAACACACTGCGATTCTTGAGTCACAGACTGCGTTATTGACCACGCGAGTAGACGGCACCGTTGTTTACGAAACTGGCTCACATCGGCATTCAAGGACACTCCACGCATCTCCTCTAGCGTCATCCACTTCGCATGGACAATCTCTTTTTGGTCACGGGGCAACAGCGGGTCGAACCCATAGCACTCATAGAGATAATACGTCCCATAGTGGAGAAAGAGGGTTCCGATCGATCTCTTATGATCCACTTCGTCCAGCCCCGTCTCTTCCGCGATCTCTCGTAGGGCACATTCAGGACCGGTCTCACCGAGTTGAAGATGCCCTTTGGGGAAAGACCATTTGCCTGTGTGGCGGCCCTGGACGAGGGCGTAGTAGTCGACCCCCTCAAAGATGGTATGAAGGATGCCGCCGTAGATGGGGACTTTCATAACGCTAGTGCCTACTGTGCTAGAAGCATTTGTGGCTGTGCCATTTGGTTCGTCAGGGAGAACCATCTGAAACGTGGTGCGACGACTGCGCGTGCCGAGGGAACGGAACGAGGCGACATCGGGAAACGAGAGAGGGGGAAAAGAGAAACGTTCGAAAGAGGTCTCAGACTTGTCAAAGGAGCTCATCGTGCTTATCGTGGTCATGGGTGCCTTTTCAGATTCCATCGGACTCCCTCAATTTTTATAGAAGCCAATAAAAAGAGCCTATGCTCTTCTTTTTCTTATTGCCACAACGTGCCACAACGTGCCATAAGTATTACGTAGACGCAAACGAAAACGCATTCCCAGACGTAAACGAAGTCGCAAACGAAGTCAAAGGGATCGCAAGAACATCGGGCAAGAGGAAGGGAGACTCCTCACCTTGGCGAAAGGCGACAATGTGGCGTGTCCATCCCTTCTCGGTCTTCTCGGAACCATACTGAACGATCGTGTTGTCCGTCTGGCTCATGATCTCACGAACGAGGATTCTCTTTCCGACTTCTACATGCTTGTCAGCGGCGGCCTCGGCAGTCGCCTCTTCTGCCATCTCGAACCACGTCCCTTTAATGGAACGAAAGAGGAACCCATCGGGAAGCGAGGGGGAGAGATGAAGGAGGGGATCCTGATGACTCCATCGCTCGTAGAAGTCTTGCATCGTTGGATGTTCCATCACAGAGCTCATGGTTACCCTTTTTGTATCCGATGTTCTCTTTCAATTTTATTGGACCTTGATAGAATGATAAAAGCGAAGCATATGACAAAGAAATCAAAGCAGACACGTAAACAAAAGCTTCAAGCGCAGCAACCACAAGCGCAGCAAGCAAAAACCTACAAGATCCTAGACAATGGAAGTGTCCCCTATCTCGTAGAGATCACTCCCACCCTTTGCGTCATTAAAAGCAACAATAAAAAGAAGGAGATCTATCGAACCCCCTATGAACGTGTATTTTTAGGGGAAAAGGGCCGACTGACAGACGCCACGTATCAGAAGGGAAGCTCCATTCTCGTCCAACAGAGCTCCACACACTACGTCTACATTGGATCAGAGATCTACTCTTTTCACACAAAGGAACCCATACTCGTCTATGAATCTCCTGTCGGCTCATCGAGTGTTCCTTATCCCTATGCGGTAGGAGAGGAATACACGTATTTCATGCTGGACAAAGAGAAGGTCCCCAACGCTCTTCTCGATTTGAAGAAGGACGCCTATGGGCAGTTTTATGGATATACGGTCAGTAAAAAGGAGGAGGCGGCGATCGAGAAAGGGAAATCATCGTTCCGTATCAAACTGATCCATAAGCAATAAAAAGAACTGAATCTTTTTTAAAAGCTCTGCTTCTGCTACGCTTTCGCTTATCGTGTTCATGATGACATGCACACCATACTCGCAATCACACTGGCAACAACTGCTTCTTTTGAGACAAAGAGCGGAGCAGATGCATACTTTTCAACCGCTGCACGCGAAGCAGGCGTAACAGAACCATGCAGTCGCAACAGCTGATTCCCATACATCTTCTTTTGATTGTGGAAGACATGGGCCTCCATACGGACCGATACCTGGCCTTTGGCTTTGCTAGAAGCATCACAAAGCCCCACGATCGCCTCGCGCTCCACCTTACTCAGAGTGTAAGCGGTGCGCCGCAGATAGATCGATTGGAGCATGGGGAGGTGCGGAAGGGCCTTCTGGATCATGGAGAGAATCTCGTTCACACGCGGGTGTGTTGCAGACACGTCGATGCATTGAATGTGGCCCGCCTCATGCTCCAGCCAGGACGGCATGTGCTCCATGTGCGCGTCGGTCAGATTCTCCAGAACGAGACAGGGGAACGGATCGTGATTTCCGCGGGCGACATATTGGAACGCCAAGGGAATGTGCTCCACGGGCGCGGAGTGGACCAGCACGATCATCTCTCGCTGTCCCGCACGGAGATCGTGGAGAAGGAGATCGTCCTCTAGCTCCACGGGGCGATGTGAGAGAACGTAGGTCTGTTCGTCCTCGTAGCAGTGGAGAATGTCGTTCATGTAGCTCTTCATGTCCAGTAGGGTGGCGCCAGGTTGGACGGCGAGGAGATGCTGTTCGACGCTCATGAAATGGCGATGAATCGAGATGCGGATCTCGTTCGGAAACAGCGGGGCGACCTTGAAGGTGAGGGGGCGAC
>Ga0114978_10005340_pt1 | contig 10279 bp, 7 predicted proteins | sample S_140212_EF_Meta_FD_87027 | JGI IMG/M metagenome (GOLD analysis project Ga0114978, IMG submission 87027) | Freshwater microbial communities from Lake Simoncouche, Canada to study carbon cycling - S_140212_EF_MetaG | ecosystem: Environmental > Aquatic > Freshwater > Lake | place: Lake...
GACCTGCTCCTACACGGTGTGCGTGCCGAAGTGCGTCACCAAGCAGATCCAGGTCAAGGTTTGCCGGACGGTCTGCGAGGAAGTCCCCTGCGATGCCTGCTCGGGCTGCTCGAGCGACGCTGACGCCTGCGGTTGCGGCAACGGCAACGCTGGCAACGCCGGTAAGGCCAAGGGCCTCAAGGGCTGCGGTCTCCTCCGCTGCCGCAAGGGCTGCTGATCGGATCCGGCCAGCGGGTCGCTGACCTGACGGTCGACACGAAGCACGCGGGGGGTCGGACGGGAAACCGTCCGGCCCCCCCGTCTTTTTGTCGTTTCCCCGTTTTGCACAGGGCTGAAGCGGCGTTGCTTCCCAGCCCCCCCGATGGGAGAATCCACGACTGCACGTTGCCCCCCACAGGAGCCCCACCCCAATGCCATCCGTCCATGCCAATCGTCGATCGAGCGCCGCGAGCGAGTCAGGCCGGAGGCCTGTCGTCCTCGCCAGTCTCCTTCTGGCTCTCCTCCTCGGGCTGGTCTCGGTCGGGGCGTGGTGGGGGGGATGGTTCGGCGCCAAGGAGGATCCGCGGCTCACCGAGGTGAAGACCGTGATGGCGGATGCGGCGGCGAAGTATCCGCCCGATCAAGCCCCCAAGAACATGCTCGAGACCGCCGCCCGGGTGGGAACGATGGTGAGCGTGATGGCGAAGATCCAGAGCCTGCCGGAGGAACTCCGGCCGAAGGCGATGGAGGAGGGGCGGAAACTGATGATGAAGGGGATGGAGGCGCGGGTCGACTCCTACTTCGCCGCCCCGCCGAATCAGCGTCAAAAGCTCATCGACGACCAGCTCAAACAGATGCAGTCGATGCAGAAAGCCTTTGAGGGCAGCCGATCGATGTTCCAGGGTCTCGGTGGCCAGGGGGGCAAAGGCGGTGCCGCCGGCAACCAGCAGCAGGCAGCCGGTGGGCCAGGGCCGCGCTCCGAGGAGGATCGCAGCGTTTGGCGGAAGCGGATGATCGACGGATCGTCCCCGAGCCAGCGGGCCCGCTGGACCGAATACTTCGGCGAGGTCGAGAAGCGCCGCCAGGCCCTCGGCATGGGTGGCGGCGGCGGGCCGTTCGGGCCCCGTTGAGGAGGATCGCCCCCGGCAACGACGACAAAGGATCCCCCGTGCAACACTGGCTGCTCAAGAGCGAACCGGACTGCTTCTCGATCGATGCCCTCCGCAAGGCGAAGAAGCAGACGACCTGCTGGAACGGCGTCCGCAACTACCAGGCCCGCAATTTCCTCCGCGCGATGCAGGTCGGCGACCGGGCCTTCTTCTACCACTCCAGTTGCGCCCCCCCGGCGGTCGTCGGCGTCGTCGAGATCGTCCGCGAGGCCTATCCCGACGCAAGCGCCTGGAACCCCGACGACGACCACTTCGATCCCAAGGCTTGCCCAGAGAATCCGGTCTGGTCGATGGTCGACGTGAAGCTCGTCGAGGTCTTTCCGCGGCCGGTCCCGCTCGACGAGCTCCGGAGCGTGAAGGCCCTGGCTGGCCTCGAGCTCCTCAAGCGCGGCAGTCGGCTCTCGGTTCATCCGGTGACGGCGGCTGAGTTCCGCACGATCCAGCAGCTCGGCGCGGGGTGATGCCGGAGCGCAGGCCATCCCCACGCCGGCCGACATGGCCATAATGTCGGCATGACCTGCCGTCCGCCATTCACCGCCCCCCCGCGCCCCGCCGCCTCCGCGGCGCTGCCGGAGTCCCTGGCCTGGATCGAAGCGGGGCTCGAAGCTCTGCGGCGCGACGGCCTCGAGCGCCCCCGCCGCGTCCGCGCGGGGCGGCAGGGGAGGGTGATCGAGCTCGACGGCCGAACGCTGCTCAACTTCGGCTCCAATGACTACCTCGGGCTGGCCGGCGACGTCCGGCTGACGAAGGCCGCCTCGCGGGCTGCCTGCGGGGAGGGATTCGGTTCCGGGGCGAGCCCGCTGGTGAGCGGGCACTCCTCCACCCACGCGGCCCTCGAGACGGCGCTGTCGAATCTTCTCGGCACCGGCGACGCGCTCCTCTTCCCCTCGGGATTCGCTGCCAACACGGCCACGATCGCGGCGCTCGTCGGCCCCGGCGACATCGTGTTCAGCGACGAGCGTAACCACGCGAGCATCATCGACGGCTGTCGGCTGTCGCGCGCAGCAGTCGCCGTCTTCCCCCACCGCGACGTTGCCACCCTCGAATGCCTCCTGGCAGCCGAGCCGGCGCGGCGCCGGCTGATCGTCACCGACAGTCTGTTCTCGATGGAAGGCACGATCGCACCGCTTTCCGATCTCGCCGCGCTCGCCCGACGCCACGGCGCCATCCTCATGGTCGACGAGGCCCACGCCACCGGCGTGTTCGGGGCCCGCGGCAGCGGCCTCGTCGAGGCCAGCGACACTGCCGACGGGGTTCACGTCCGCGTCGGCACGCTCTCGAAGGCGCTGGGGTCGGCCGGTGGCTTCGTCGCCGGCCACCCACGCCTCGTCGACTGGCTGCGCCACTCCGCCCGGGCCTGGGTTTTCTCCACGGCCCATCCCCCCGCCGTGGCCGGTGCCGCGCTGCGCGCGGTGGAGCTTCTCGCCGAGGAGCCCCACCGCCGCGTCACGCTCCTCGAGAAGGCGACAGCATTCCGCGATCGGCTCCGCGCCGCCGGCCTTGATCTCGGCGCTGCGGCGGCCCAGATCGTGCCGGTGATCGTGGGGAGCGCCGACGAGGCGGTCGCCCTGGCGGCGCGGCTCGCCGACGACGGACTGTTCGTGCCGGCGATCCGCCCGCCGAGCGTCCCGGCCGGGGGCAGCCTCGTGCGCACGAGCCTCGCCTGCCATCACACCGACGGCGACCTCGAACGCCTCGCTGGCGCCCTTGCCTGGTGCCTAGGATGAGTGGCCCGGGATTCGACGACAGCGGTTGGTGTGTCATCGGCGCTGGGCCCTCAGGACTCACGGCCCTCAAGAACCTCCTCGCGCTGGGGATCCGCGCCATCTGCCTCGAACGGGAGGACGATGTCGGCGGCAACTGGTATTTCGGCTCGGGCGCCTCGGCGCTGTTCGCGTCGACGCGGCTGATCAGCTCGAAGTCACTGACGGCCTTCACCGACTTCCCGATGCCGCGGCAGTGGCCCGCCTATCCCGACCACATTCGCTGTCTCGCCTACCTCCGTGCCTACGCCGATCGGTTCTCGCTCCGGCCCCACATCCGCACGCGCTCCCCGGTGGCCGCGGTCACCCCCCGCCCCGGCGGCGGCTGGACGGTCTCCGCAGACGGCGGGGCGCTCGAGTGCCGCGGCGTCGTCATCGCCAATGGCCACAACCACACACCGCGCTGGCCCGACATTCCTGGCAGGTTCGACGGGCCGTTCCTCCATGCCTGCCATTACAAGTCGCCGGTCGATCCGGTGGCGATCGCAGGAAAGCGCGTCCTCGTCATCGGCGGAGGAAACTCCGGCTGTGACATCGCCGTGGAGTGCTCCCGACACGCTGAGAGCACCGTTCACTCGACGCGCCGCGGCTACCATGTCGTGCCGCGGTTCATCATGGGCCGCCCCGCCGATCTCCGCGGCGAACGGCTTCTGGCGATGGGAGCCCCGACATGGCTGCGCCGCTTCGTGAGCCTCCGCGCTATCGACCGGGCGATCGGTCTCTCCTGGAAACACGGGCTCCCCCGGCCCGATCACCGCCTCTGGGACAGCCACCCGGTGATCAACTCCGAGATCCTTGGCCGGATCGACTCGGGTGCCCTCGTGCCGCGCGGTGACGTGCGCCTTTTGAAAGGCGACATGGCGACGTTCGCCGACGGCTCACGGGAATCGTTCGACATCGTGATCTGCGCCACCGGCTACGTTCTCTCCCTGCCGTTCATCGACGACACCCACCTCCATCCCGTCGATGGCGCCCCGCGGCTGTTCCTCCACACCCTCCACCCCACGCGCGACGACATCGCCGTCTGCGGTCTGATCCAGCCCGACAGCGGTCAGTGGGGCCTCACCGACCTCCAGGGGCAGCTCATCGCCCGGATGGCCCTGGCGATGGAGCGCTCTCCCCGCGCCGCGGCGTACCTCCACCGCTGGCGCGGCCGCCCGGGCAACGGCATACCGCGCCCCGCCGGCATCGACTACGTCGACAGCCCGCGCCACGGCTTCGAGGTCGAGCACCACAGCTACGCCCGGCGACTGGAGCACCTCATCGCCGCTACCGACCGGCGCCTCCGCCGCGACGGCGCGCTTCGGTCGGGATTCTGATCGACTCGCCGGTCACCGCGCAGATCCCTGGAGCTGTTCGGCGGCCTGATCGAGCCCGGCTTCAGCCCGCCCTAGAACGAGAGGGGCGCTTCGGGGGGCGATGCCGGGGGGAGTGGCGGCAGCACCGGCACGGCTGTGGCCGGCGTCACGGGGCGCGGTGGGAGCGCCGGGGCGGCGGGTGGGGGATTGCCGAACAGCTCCTCGAGCCCCTCGAGCCCTCGCTCGAAGCCGTCTTTGATGATCCCCTCGGCGGTGTTGTCGACGATCCGGGCGATGAGGCCGTCGATCGCCCCGGCGTCGAACTGCGGCCGATCGGATGTCCCCTTGAGCGGAATCACCAGCGGCGTCCGCAGCAGCTTCGCCAGCTGCGGCGCGCCCGCGACGAGGTCTCCTCGGAAGCCGATCTCGACCACCATCGCGAGGGTCCCGTCGGCCCCCACGCTCCCGGCAGAGCGGAGCTTCAGCTGACCCATGTCCATCACGAGGCCGTCGTGCCAGGCACGCCCCGCGGCGAGGCGGACGCGGACCGGCTCGGGGCGGACCCGCAGAAGGACCGCTCTGTCGCCGAAAGCGAAGCGCGGATCGATGGCCGCCTGAAGCTTGGCGACGAGATTCGCCAGCGGGGCCATCAGCGGCCCCGGGGTGACCTCGAGATTCTCAAACACCATCTCCCCGGCGGCATCCCCGCCCCAGGGATCGGAGAGCGGGAGCCGGGCCCCGGCCACGTCGATGCTCACCAGTCCTTGCGTCCGCATCGAGCGGCCGACGATCGGGAACATCCAGTTCATCCACCGGTCGGCGAGCGGCCCGGCGAGCACCATTCGCTCGACGACCCTCCCCTTCGGGACGATGAGCTCGCCGGGGGCCGGGAGGAGCTGCACCCACGGCGCGCCGCGCAGCCGGCCGCCACCGAAGCCGACGTCGAACGGCCCGAGGGCCAATTGCCCCTCGAAGAGCCGCAGCGGCGTCTCACCGGCGTCGAGCCGCATCCCCTCGAGAGCCCCGGCTGACCAGGTCGTTGAGGAATCGATCGACAGGCTCCGCAGCCAGGCGGCGGTGTCGTTACGCGCCTGGGGCTGGAGCGACACCGGCAGTGCCGCCCGGACCGGCCTCTCGGGATCGGCCTCGCGCCCCCCGCCCCGGATTGCCGCCAGCCAGTTCTCGGGGAACGGCACCTCGGTCGTGGGCGGCGGTGCATCCTCGACCACGGCTGGCGCCGCTGTCGGTCTGCCCGGTGCGACGCCATCGAGGACGAGACGGACAAGCGGCTCGACCGGCGCCCGCAGCGCGAAGGGACGGGCTGCACCGCCGGCAAGCTCGAGGCGACCTCCCGTCCAGGGAAGGAGAAGCCTGGAGATCATCCCCCAGTCGTAATTGAGCGTGCCGCCAACATCGAGGAGGGGGCGCGACGAGCACTCGTGGACCGTCCCCACGGCCGCTGCGGCCACGGTCGACGACTCGAGCACGAGTCGGTTGATGGCCAAGCTGTCGCCGACCGGCGCACGGGTCAGCTCGACGAGGAGCCGGGCCCGTGGCTCCGCCCACACCTCACGCGCCGGGGCACCCGTGGGATCGATCGGCGCCGACGATCGCGGATCGGTGGTCGTCGAGAGGGAGAGTTGGTTGCCGGTGGCATCGACGAGGAGATTGAGCCCCGCCGGGGTCTCCTGGAGATCGACCGTCCCCCACACCCGCCCCGCCGCAGGCCAGCGCTCGACCGTCACCGGATCGACAAACCACGTCGCCATCCTTCCCACATCGCACTGCCATTGGACGCGGCCACGGCATCGGCCCGGTTCATCCCACGGACGCCAAGGGCCGCTGGGGGCCGGCCGTCCGGCCGGCAGCGGAAGGATCGTCAATCCGCCAGTCCGCAGCGAGAGGCTCGCCGTCAGGACCTCGGCGGAGGAAATGTCGACCCGGCCACTGGCGGCATCGATCGTGCCGGCGGCCGTGGCGACCAACCTCGGCTCGACGATCCTCCCGCCGTCGATGTCGAGCTTCACGACCTCCCCGCCGGCCCGGGTCACCTGCCACGATTCACCGTGGGCTGACAGCGACGCCGAGGCCTCGACCGTACCGCCGAGACGGGTCGACGGGAGGGCAGCATCGCCGAGGAGCGCCGCGAGCCGGGCCTGCCAGCCAGCCAGATCCCCCTGCAGCGACCAATCGACCGAGATCCCCGTCGAGGTTGGCGCCGGCCGCAGCCACGCCCCGCGCCGACGCGTCAGCCCGATCAGCGACGGAAAGAGGGCGGGATCGACCAACGCCCCTCCAGCGACGTTCACCTCGAGGCGATCCCCCGCCGCGGCAAACGCCGAGCGCGCCGTGTCGATAACCATCGTGCCATCGGCCACCGATCCGGCCGCCGAGGCATCGATCGTAATCTCATCGTCGATCCAGTCGGGGCGACCAGCGGCGAGCCAGCGGAGGCCGGTCACGCTGCCGGTGAGCGAGGCGGTCGCCGCGCCGTTGGCCGGCGTTCGCTGGAGTGTGGCCCGGCCGCGCGTCGTACCGGCGAGATCGACGCCGCGGAGGTCGAGGACCTCACCGGCGTCCGCAACGAGCCGACCGAGGTCGACGGTCCATTGGAGATCGGACGACTCGGTCGTGCCCGACGCCGACACCTCGAAGGCCGACGTCGCCAACCGCGCCTCCTCCACGCGGAGCCGCTCCCCCCGTCCGGCACCTCGCCGGGAGCGCAGCCAACCGACGAACGGCTCCGGCCAACGGAGCTGCCTCGTCCCCTGAACAACCTCCAGATCGCGGGCCCCGACGCGGACCTCCAGAACTCGCTCCGTCCCCTCCGCCCGCCCTGCCGCGGCGATCTGCAGCTGCCCGCCGGCGACCCGGACATCGGGACGAACGTGCAGTCCACCGCTGACGCTCCGCGACGCCGCCGCCAGGTCGATGTCGACGGCCAGCGCGAAGTCGTCGCCGATGAGCAACTCGGCCCACTCCCAGGCGGTCCCTTGGGGCAGACCGATCCGCCCCGACGCTTCCGCCCGGAACAGGGGGGACTCGATCCGGCAATCGCGGAGCGTGACGGTCGAGCCGTCCATCGAGACGTCGACCGGCGCCTCCCAGCGTTCGAGGGCCACCAGTCGCTCGAGCGTGTCGGCCCGGCAGATGGCGAGCCGGGCGCCGTCGACGCGCCCAGCCACACGCAGCCCTTGGCCGGCGCGGGTGGCGGAGGGGAGTTGGATGTCGAGACGGACATCGGCCGTCCCTTCGAGCACGCGGGGGAGATCAAACCTGGCGGCAACGACCCGTGACAGGTCGAGCGGCACCCCGTTGCCCGCCAAGGCGAGGGAGCGGGGAGTCGGCACTCCGGGGTCGTTCGGGGAGGAGATCGACCAGCCGCCGGCCCGCGCCAGGCTCGCGGTGGCGGCGGTGACGATCGTCGTCCGATCGAGCCGCGACGGCGCAGGAGGATCGTTCGGTGCCGACGGCGGCGCGGCGAAGGCCGCCGCGAGATCGCGCTTTGGGGCCCCGGTGTGCACCACCCGTCCAGCGAGCGTCCAGCCCGCCAGCGTCGCTCCCGGTCGGATGCTTCCGGCCGCGATCAGCTCCGTCATCCGCCAGGCGTCGTCCCGTTCGACGTCGACCACTTCGACCGAGGCATCGACGACCTCGAGCTCCAGCGAAGGCGAGGATCCTGCCCGGGCCGTCGCCGCGATCCACGGGGCGAGGAGATCCTCGATCCCGCTTCCCCCGCGCCGTACCTCGACCAGCGCCTCCCCTCCCACCAGCCGCACCGTCCCTAGATCGCTGCGGTCGACGAGCAACTTGAGCAGGCCACGATCAACGATCATCCGCCGTGCGGCAGCGACCGGTCGGCCGCCGCGGTCGACAAGCATCACATCGCGGTACTCGACCGCTCCGAACCAATTCCAGGTGGCGGCCCGGCTCGAGATCCCGCCGTCGATGCCGGCCAGCGCCATCGCCAGCGGCCAGTCGCGCAGCGGCGTCTTCACCATCGCGGCCGGTGCAAACCAGACCGCAGCGCCGATCGCCGCCAGGACCACCGCCCAGCGGAGGGCCCGGCGGCCCCGCGGGCGCCCGTCAGCCTCATGCGCTCGGGTGTTTCGCGTCGCCATGGGGCGGAGTATAGAAGTGCCCCCCTGATTTCCCGTAGGTCAGCTTTCACCCCCGGACGCGAGGAAATCCCCCAGTTCCTCCAGGTCCCGTGGCGTGTCGAGGTCGCGGAAGCTCCACAGGCCCGGATCGGCTGCGCAAAGGTCGATTTCAGGCATAACGATCGCTCTGCTTGCCCGGCCGAGACTCTCCACCAGCGACCGCGGGTCGCGCCGGCCTGCCGCGAGGTGGGCCTCGATCGCCGCCAAAACCTCTGGCCGGACCGCCGACACGAGCACCTGAAGATGGCCCCCCACCTCCGGCACCACCCACAGCGGCGCTCCCGGGCCTGCCAGAAGCCCCTCCCGCAGCAGCCCGAGGATCTGCGGACGAATCAGCGGCACGTCGCACGACACCACGAGCACCGTCGGCGCAGCGTTGCCGAGAGCCCGCAGCCCGTCGGCGATCCCCGCCAGCGGCCCGCTCCCGGGGGCGCTGTCGCGCACCACCTCTACAGGCCCTGGTAGGGGAGGCAGTTCCTGCCCCGGCGCCGCCACGACGACGATCTTCCCCGCCACGCTCCCCACCCGCCCGCAGACCCGCTCGAGCAGGGTCTTTCCCGCCAGCACCAGCCCCGCCTTGCCACCGGGGGACACGATCCCGGCACTGGACAATCGCGACGAACGTCCGCCGGCGAGCACGATCGCAGCAGTCGAATCCATCGTCGCTCCCGCTCCATTCATGCGGTACCCACATCGATCGCGCCAGGAGGCGAGTCTATACTTCCCGCCGCGCCACAGTCCCGGCGCACCAGAGTCTTGCCGCCCACAGTTTCGCCGGAGACCGCCCAATGCCCCACTCGCTTCCCCGCGCCCTAGCCGTCTTTCTCACCGTCGTTGTGGCCACCACCGCGCCCATCCTCCGCGCCGAGGAGATTCCGGCGACAGCGAGCCTGCCATCGATCTTCAACGGCCGGGATCTGACCGGCTGGACGCCCCCCGCCGAACCCCACTGGAAGGTCGTCGACGGGATCCTCGTTGGCGAAAACGACGCCGAGAAGAAGGGCTCGATGCTCTACACCGAGAAGGCCTACGGCGATGTGATCCTCGAAGGGGAGGTACGCTTTGAAGGGGAGATCGACAGCGGGTTCATGGTCCGCAAGCCGGAATTGCAATTGCAGATCGGCGTCTCGCGCAGCCTCAAGCGCGACATGACCTGTTCGTTCTACGTCGGGAATTATCCTGAAGAAGCGCAGGCCAAGCGCGCCGGCGACTTGCTCAAGCCGGGAGATTGGAACCGGATCCGGATCCGTGCCGAGGGGGACACCTTCACCGTCTGGCTCAACGGCGAGCCGGTGTCGCAGTACACGTCGCCGAACTACGCCGACCCGGCCCCGATCGGACTCCAGATCCATGGCGGGCTTTCGATGAAGGTGGAGTTTCGCAACCTCCGCGCCCTCGAGCTTGAGTGATCGGGATGGCTACGCTCCCACGAAGCGGGCGATCCGGTCGAGGCCGCGCTCGAGCTTCTCTTCGCTCGAGGCAAAGCTCATCCTCACGTTCCCCTCGGCGCCGAACGCACTCCCGGCCACGAGGGCAACATGTTCCTTCTCGAGGAGCGCCTCACACCAGGCAGCGCTCGTCGTGATGCCATGGGTGCCGCGGGCGAGGATCGGGCTGATGTCGAAGAAGGCATAGAAGGCGCCGCCGATGTCGGGAATGCGAACGCCGGGGATCGCCCGGAGCCGGGCCGCGACGAGGTCGCGGCGGACCTGAAAGGCGGCGTTCATCGTGGCCACGCATTCCTGGGGGCCGGTCAGCGCCGCCACCGCGGCATGCTGGCTGACGCTGCAGGGATTGCTCGTCTCCTGGCTCTGGAGATTGCCGATCGCCTTGGCGAGCGGCTCCGGGCAGATCGACCACCCGATCCGCCAGCCGGTCATCGAGTAGGTCTTGCTGACACCGGCGACGAC
>Ga0114978_10005342_pt1 | contig 10275 bp, 13 predicted proteins | sample S_140212_EF_Meta_FD_87027 | JGI IMG/M metagenome (GOLD analysis project Ga0114978, IMG submission 87027) | Freshwater microbial communities from Lake Simoncouche, Canada to study carbon cycling - S_140212_EF_MetaG | ecosystem: Environmental > Aquatic > Freshwater > Lake | place: Lake...
AGTGACGCAGGGATCGGAAGTGTTCCTCATCAAGGCACTCCAGGATGTAGGCAACGGTAAGTGGTTCAAGGTAGTAGAACGTGTAGGACTGGACGATCTGATCAAGGAACGCCAGCTGATACGAAACCAGCGTGAGACCTACGAGGGACAGAACGCAAAGCCACTGGCACCTATGATGGTTGCCGGAGTCATGCTGCAGGGCGGTGTGATAGGTTATGATAGCAACGTAGGAAGCGGAGGCATTGGTGCTCGCTTCTTGGGAATAGGTGCAGAACAACAGTATCGCACAGACGAAGTAACGGTAGTGATACGATTGGTTAGCGTACATACCGGTGAAGTGCTGCTATCTAGCGGTGCTAGCAAGACTATATATAGTACAGGTGCAAGTGCAAATGTCATGAAGTTCGTGGATGCGGGCACCAAAGCAGTAGAGTTCGAAGCAGGATTGACCATCAACGAACCTACTACCTATGCGGTACGCATAGCAATCGAAGCTACAGTTATCGATATGATCAAACAGGGTATCGAGAAGAAACTGTGGCAGTTCAAGTCTCAATCAGACGAAGCAGTCGCAAAGCAAGCGAATCGACCGGCAAAACCAAAGACACCGGAAGAAAAATGAGGTGATAGGCTATGAGACAGTTCTCAAGTCTGTTTACAGCAGCAATATTAATACTGTCTGCGGGACATGTTTTCGCACAGAGTGCCAACACGGTTTACATAGATCAGATAGGCTCTAGCAGCACGATAAATGTCGATCAGACCGGTGCAAACAACACGGCAGGTACCGAGACTACGGCTATGATATTCAAAGGAAATAGCCAGCTGGTCACTATCGCTCAGATCGGTTCGAACAACATAACATTAGTAAACGTGCAAGGCGGTGGCGCTGTTGTCACTAATAATGTGATCGGTAGCTTCAACCAGACTACGATAAACTGCGGAGCAGCACCTACTACTGCATGTACCGATACTACTATATCAGCAAATGCTACAGGCGATACGAACATAATGAGCGTCACAGCGGGTGCTAAGAGCACTGCTACTGCTAGCGTGACAGGCGATTCGAATACGGTGACCATCGACAGCAATACATCCAACATATTAGGTGCTAGATCTTCGGTCACTACTACTGGTGGAAATGGAAATGCTATCACAGTATCACAGAGCGGTCCCGGCGGCTCGGTCGGATTTGATGCTATGATAGATATCACAGGCGCAAGCAATACGATAGGAGTTACTCAAACTGGAACAGTGGATTCAAAGGTCAGTATCAAGTCTGTTGGTAGCATCAACAATATCACTGTGCATAGCGGCAACTGATTCGTTTGCCGCAGCAGGTAAGGTTGTAGAACAGACTGGACCTACAGAGATACAACGCAACAAGGAAGTGATCCCCAGCGAGAAAGACTCTGCTGTGGAGATGAACGATGCTGTGGTAACTGCTAACAGCAAGGTATCCATAACCTTCGAAGATGCATCAGTCGTGAAGATCACTGAGCAGAGCAAGCTGGTGATCGACAGCTTCGTGTATGATCCTGCGAAAGGCGATGCAGGCAAGGTTGGACTCAAGGTCGCACTGGGCACCGCTAAGTTCGCTAGCGGCCAGATAGCTAAGAACAATCCACAATCTGTCAACATCGAGACGCCCACTGCTACCGTAGGTGTGCGTGGCACGGACTTCAGCATGACAGTGGATGAGCTCGGTCGCAGCCTCATCATACTACTGCCCAGCTGCCCGGTAGGATGGAAGGATCTTGCTAAGGATTGCAAGGTAGGACAAATAAGTGTTACGACAGACATGGGCACAGTATGGCTGGACAAGATGTTCCAAAGCACACAGACTGCTAGTCGCGAAGGCAATCCCAGCAAGCCTACGATACTGCAACTGACTGATGCACAGATCAGCAACATGTTGATACTGACCAAACCTAAGAAAGCAGTCAAGGATGAGACCGGCAAGAACATATTGGACAAGAACGAGCTGGATAAAGACCTACTTAGGTTCGATGCACTCAACGTGGATCTGTTGTCCGAAGATATCAGCAGGCTAGGTCAGAACTATCTAGATACTGCCTTCTTAGAGAACATCATCGATCTCATGAATGCCGGTCTGTTAGACAATGCATTAGCAGAAGAGGACAATCCCATGCTGCCTAAGTATAAACCCAACAAGGTACAGGGATTGAAATATTTCGTAGAGGACTACAACCTCAGCTTGTATCGTGCAGCACCCACACACTTCGCGCAGGTCACCGTGGATAAGGATTCTCCAGCACAGGTAAATCTATTTCAGGATGGATTGCCTATCCAGCAGCAGGTAAACAAACCCGGCGGTAGCGTGATAAACATAAGGCAGAGCAAATGAGATATGCAGCGATATTACTGATGATTTCGATTCCCGCAGTTGCAGCGGACAATGTCTACATAGATCAGGTAGGCAGCGGCAACGTGATGTTCGTCAAACAGACCGACGGAGACGGCAAGACCAGCATCATCCTGAACAAAGGTAACAACAATAACCTCACGACGATACAGGAAGGATTCGGGGCGCATACAGCTTTCATCGGAGTGCCTCCTAGCGGCATGTCTGGAACCAACTTCGTGACCAACTTCAACGGAAACAACAACAGCAATAACACTCTTGCTATCCTACAGAACGGTAACGCTAACCATACTGCAGCTATAAACTTGGATGTGTCTGCAGCAAATAGCAACAATTCAGCTAGCATACAGCAGAGCGGTTCTGCTCCTAAGAGCTTTAACTTCACCCTAAGCGGAAGCGGCATATCAGCTACAGCGGTCCAGGACAATGCTACGGTTCCAGACACGGCTAGCATGAGCATACAGTGTCTGACTCCTCCCTGCGGCGGCTATTCCTACATCAAACACTGATTTCGGTTGACAAGATCCCGTCCTATGCTATTATACATTATAGGAGGACTGGAAATGAACACCTTTGAACGACACTTATATTTTGGATACGGAATGAACACCAATCTCAGCGGCATGGCAACTCGTTGCCCGACTGCTGATTGCTTGGGCGCAGCCGTCCTCCCTGGCTATCGCTTCGTGTTCCGCGGACATGCGGATGTGGAACTAGATGCTGATTGCTATGTGGATGGCGTGCTCTGGCAGATCTCGGACTTGGACTTGAAGTCGCTTGATAGATTAGAGGGATTTCCTAGCTATTACCTTCGGCAACGTGCTTGGGTAGAGACTGCAGACGGTGATCAAGTCATCGCATGGGTCTATTCCATGGGTGATCAGAGCTACGAGTGGGAACCCGGCGAGCACTATCTGAAGTGCTGCTTGGAAGGATATCGTGAGAACGGTGTTCCAACTACGCAGATCAAGGATGCATTGGAGTATGTCAAGGCTGCTCCCAAGTACGAGCAATTAGTAGAAACACAGGATTACGCATATGATAGAGCCAGCTGGTAAACTAGACACTGGACCGTTGGAAGGTAATACGGTGCAGATATTCGACCCAAAAGGAAAGCAGCGTGACGAAAGCGATTCTTGAGCTGCTTTCAGAATACTGGTACGTGAACGCTATCCTGGCGTTCGTGATGATCGCTTATTGGAAAGATAAGGAGCTGTTATGAGTTTAGGATTGAACGCATACTACCGTTTCAAGGAACTGGAAGAGACTTGCAATAAGCTGGGATTCCAAATCGGCTCGGGTAGAGAATCCTACGGCGCAGGTGATCTTATCGCACTCACCCCGTGGGGCGAGAAGTTGCCAGCATACAGTCGCGATGCTGTGATCTATCGCGGCGATCTCGACGGTTGCTTGCAGTTCCTACACGGCTGGGAGCAGAGCCGTTACTATCTCGAGATCATCGGCGCGATCAAGGAAGGTACTGTTGCTAAAGCAGAACAGAAGCACCTCGAGGATCTAGAATCACAGCGCACGATCTATGCGATCCGTAACGGTAAGGATCCTGGCGATCTACGAAAGAAAGCCAACAAGGTAAAGCTGGAAGAAGAAGAAGATGGTGTCCCGTTCTAGGACAGAGATACGAGTAAGATCAGAATCAGCAAACCGGTGGATCTGCGAAGTCTGGTCTCGTTCGAATCTGATCGATCCTGATACTGAAGTATTGCTTAGCCCTGGAAACGCCTTGCTCGATGAGATGAAAGTATGGACGATAGCACAGGGCGGCGAACAGACCATGTGGAATCATTTTGGATTTGAGTCAGAGGAGGATGCAACCATGTTCGTGCTGCGCTGGAGCAGTGCTTGATATATACTCTATTGCAGGAGTGTGATTTGACCAAGAAAGATAAAACTTTCCAGAAAAGGGACTACAACGACATGACACTTGAAGAAGCCGGCAAGGCAGCATACGAAGATTGGTTAGCTATGGGGAAGAAGGTAACAGTCGTCCCTCAAGGCGTTCGCAGCGAGAGCGCAGATCCAAAGAAGTTCTGGGGCGGTCGTCCTAAGAAGAAACCCGCAGAAGTTAATGTTCCTAAACGCTGATTAAATACATTAAAGGAGCATGAGATGGCACTGAGCGACGTATTATTAAAACAATTAAGCAAGAATGCAGACAAGGTAGGAGATGATCAATCTACCGCTAACAAGCTCAAGAGAAAAGCTGCACTCATCATCAGCGTGTTCGCTGCCATCTTTTCCATCAACAGTTTCATACAGAGCCAGCTTGCCAGCACTGTGTTGAATAACACTATCCACGCCAACGACGTTTACAGCTTCTATCAAGCCAAGAGCATCAAGCAGAATTTAGCTGAGATGCAACTAGACGACGCTATTGATCGAAAGGAAACAGCTAAGATTGCTACGCTGAAGGCTAAGATCGATCGTTACGAGAGCGATCCTTCGACTGGCGAAGGCAAGAAGGAACTGCTAGCAAAGGCTAAACATATCGAAGCAGAGCGTGACCTAGCAAAGAAGAAAGCACCCTGGATCGGAGTAGCAGGCAGCGTGATGCAGATCGCAATCGTGCTTCTAACTGCTAGCATATTGAGTTCAGGTGTGTTGATGTTCTATGCAGGATTCGTTGCTATGGCTGCAGCATTAGTGCTGATGAGCCAGGGCATGCTGCTGTGGATGCCTATCGGACTGTAAAATATTCCGGATTACGCTTACCGAATATGCGTATTAGCATTCCGCCATATACGTTAGCTTCATATTCTTTCTGAGCGATAGGTGCATCGCTGTTCAGCTCATGCTGTTTATGATGCACTAGTTCGTGAGCTACGGTCCTGAGGATGTCCATGATGTGACGACCTGCAGCACTCACTTGGAACACATTATGTCCAGGATGATACGCTCCGAAAGAAGCATGCTGCACAGCAAAGTTTGGATCGTGTTCTACGATCACTTCAGGTATGTGACCTAGCTGCAGACGGCTAGCACAGAAATCTACAAAATGTTCTACTATCTGCTCTACGTTGTTCATCTTATATTTATTTGAAAGCTACGAAGGTTGTGAAACACCAATCAGCGGATATGACGCTGATGTCGCGGAATCCAGCACCCATCAGCGCACTCTTGTACCATTGCTGATCATCGATAAACATGCAATTCTTAACGCTCTCTGTCTTAGCTGCTATCTCAGCATCACTCACGCCTTTACGTTTCTTGAACTGATGATACAGATCGATATAAGGAGAATTGATATTAGTCTTCTCACTAAGGACTAAGAATCCTCCGGGATTTAGATTCTGATAGATCTCGTCCAAGTATGCTCTCTTGTTCTGTATGAAATGCAAGGTCCAGTTCATCAGTGCTGCATCGTAGCTGCTCAGAGGCAAATGGCTGCTTAGATACAGCTTCGCGATGTTGGGGTCTATCTTGTCCAGCATCGGTTGGCTGTTATCGACACCATGGAGATTCTTGAATCCTCTTCTATTCAGCTCGCGCAGAGTCTTGCCCGTAGCACAGCCTATGTCTATTATAGAGGAATTCTTGTGCAACATCAGCTCACATAGATCCACAGATTTCTGTATCACGTTAAGATAGTTGGGTATGTGCTGCTCTGCATGCTGCTCGAATATGTCAGCAACTCCGTCGTCAAACTTCCAAGTCATGCTGCTAGTATGTCCTTAAATGCAATAGGATTAGCCGATCTGTCTGTCTTATTGAATCTAACAGCATAGCGCCGGCGATTGTTGTAATACTTGGGCATCTGTTCCTTGAGCTGCTGGTTAGGAGACAGATCAGCATCGAATCCCAACTCGTTCATCATCTTTCTCAATGCTCCTAAGCTAGGACAGATCAAAGATGTGTTATTCACGGTCAATCCGTCGTCCTTGTAATCGTAGCTGTTCTTCCATATGTCTCCGTAATCCGACCCGCCGTCTATCTTTCGGAATTCAGTGAAAGGATATTCTTCTAATAGCATGTTAAAGATGTACTTGTATTTCTTCATAAGTTTCATCTTAGTCTCTGGAGTGATATCCAGACCATTGAGATCTAAGATCAGATTCCCTACAAAATCATCAGCTAATCTAGGATTATGCGAATCGATCACTATAGAATCAGCGATTCGAGATAGTGTTTCTAAGAACGCTATCTGATTACTGATATGGAATATGACTCCGGTAGCAAGCACGATATCAAACGATTCTAGATTTTCCGATAGGAAATCCTCAGCACTGGAACAGATTATGCGAAAGTCCTTTCCTGCATGATATTTCTCTAGATTCTCTCGTGCAATGATGGATAGGTGTTGGCTGATCTCCACACCTACATATCTTGCAGCACCTTGGCTCAATGCCCATCCCCCGCTTGCTGCTACACAGCAACCTATATCTAATATCTTCTTGTCCTTTAACAGATCCGGAGGCAGGAACACGCTATTGCGTATGGTCTGAGTCTCAACGGTCGTAGGATAAGTGACTTGGCTATCGCGATCGATCCTGGGATCTCGATTGATGAAATCTATCTGTTCAGCAAATACCATCATGTCAGACATCTTTCCATGATTTAACAGCCTTACGATCAGAATTCATCAATTTGTTATAAGTCACGGGCAATGATTCTCCTATCCTGTTGAATCTAACCGCATACCTCTTAGAGGAACTATAGATGTCCGGAAGCAGACGACACAATTGATTGTAGGGAGTTAAGTCACGTTCGAATCCGATCTTCTTGTTCATGAGAGTCAATGCTCCTATGCTGGCAAAGAATCCAAGTGTCTGAACATCTTCCTCGTTAGTGCCATGACACATTCCTGTAGATCTATAGAAGACATATGGATAGTCTAATTCCATCTCCTCGGATATCTCCGGAACATCGAGTCCTGGAGGTTTGCGAGGATGCATGCCCTCGATCATCATGGTATCGGTAAGATTTGCTATCCTTAATATAGATTCCATGCTGTCTGAGATAGCATACAATATTCCTGCAGCTAATACTATATCATATCGTGCGGAATGATCTCTTAAGAAATCCTCGACTGAGGATTCTATTATGGTCCAGGATCTATCTGGATGGTATCTCTGGAGATTCTCTCTTGAGATTGTCGCTAGTTCAGGAGATATCTCCACACCAGTATAGCTACTTGCACCGTAGCTTAATGCCCATCCCCCGCTTGCTGCTACACAGCAGCCTAGATCTAATATCGCCTTGCCTTCGATGACCTCCGGGGGAAGAAGAACATGATTTCGTCTAGTCTGTATCCGTTCAGTGACTTGATAGGATTGATGCCAAAAGGTTTTTATCCTATTCACTCTAGGATCTCTATCTATGAAATCAGATTGTTCTAGAAAGACTTTCATGCTATAATTTAGCAATAAGTACGCTATCAAAGTGGGGATCTGACATGGAAAACATTTCACGTTGGGCTACTGGAACAGTAGCCGTTGTAATAGTAGCGTTAGCATTATTGTTCGTGAAATATACGGATCCTAGCATTACCAAGACTATGAGGCTCAAGGACTTTGATTACCTGCTTACCAGCCAGACGTTAGAGGTCAACGAAGACATAGTCCTAATAGATATAGGTGAGCCAACCCTAAAAGAATGGGGGCAGTGGCCACCAAAGCGAGATGTCTTTGCTCAGTTGATCGAGAATCTACGCTGGAAACAAGCAGGTGTCATCGCATTCAACGTGCTGTTTGCAGAGAAGGATAGGATGGGCGGCGATGCAGAGTTTGCGACCAGCTTGACACACGGCGGGACTGTCATATCACAGACCGTCTCAGTCAAAGGGCAATCACCCGATGCACAGCGCAGAGGTGTCGCTAAGATAGGTGAGGATCCGGCTCCCTGGACGTTTACTTGGCGGGGTGGTGTTAGCCCTATCCCGCAGCTTGCAGAGTCAGCAGATGGTGTAGGTGTCATCGCAACTACTCCCGAGATAGATGGTGTCACACGCAGGATGCCCATGATTGTTCGTTTAGGAGATCAGCTATATCCCAGCTTACCACTAGAGATCATCCGTGTTGCGACTGGCGATCCTAGCTATCAGATCAAGACCGGTGAAGCTGGAATCGAAGCAGTACGCATACCACAGTTTCCTACGGTCAAGACCGATAGCAACGGACGCATATGGCTCAGCCAGAACGCTAAGTTTGAACGCATTGAAGCGATCGATCTTCTCAACGATAAGACTAAGGTCAACATAGAAGGCAAGACCGTCATCATAGGTCTGACTGCTGAAGGCTTGGGTACCATCATAGGTACTCCTCGTGGCGAGATCTTCGCACACGATCTGCAGGCCAATGCTCTCGCTACTCTGCTGAGCGGCAAGACCATCACTCGATTGCCTATAGCAGACTTCGTAGAACTGCTGGGCTTTGCGCTGTTCTCGTTAATCATGATCTTCTTGGTGCCTCGCACCAGCGTCAAGTTGACTATACCGTTATATGCTGTTATCATAGGAGGTGCTGTATATGGACACTACTGGTTATTCGTCGAGACTCTTGCGCTATGGGATGCTAGCTTTGTTGTTACTGCTGGTAGCCTTGTGTTCTTTCACTTAGTATTCAACAACTTTGCTAGGGAATTCAGATTAAAGCAACAGATAAAGAAACAGTTTGGAACTTATCTAAGTCCCAAGATGGTTGAGAAACTACAGGAGAATCCAGATCTGCTCAAGCTAGGCGGCGACAGCAGAGAGCTATCAATCATGTTCACAGACGTTCGTGGATTCACCAGCATTAGCGAGCACTATGGTGCAGACGTCCAAGGCTTGACAAAGATAATGAACCGCTACATGACTGCCATGACTGCTAAGATAATCGAGAACGAAGGCACGTTAGACAAGTATATCGGTGATGCTCAGATGGCATTCTGGAATGCACCGTTGGATGATGCAGATCATGCCAGGAATGCCGTAAAGACAGCACTACAGATGTTAGGGAGTTTAGATGCGTTCAACAAAGAAGTTACAGCCGAAGGCATACCACCCTTTGGCATGGGCCTGGGCATTAACACTGGCACTGTCGTTGTTGGCAATATGGGTTCAAGCCAGCGATTCGATTATACCTGTCTGGGGGATAGCGTTAATCTTGCTAGCCGTCTGGAAGGACAATCGAAGCCCTATCACGTTGCCATGGTCATCGGTCCCAAGACCAACGAGTATGTCAAGACGGACTTCTTCACGCTCCCCTTGGACTGCTTGGCGGTTAAAGGCAAGAAAGACGGCGTGGACATCTTCACGGTATTGAATACCGAAGGTGCTGATAAACCCAAATGGAACCAAGCCAAGATCAATCACGTGACCATGATGAACGCATATAAGTCACAGAGATTTTCAGTCGCCAAGAACATGAGCAAGGACCTCTCAGGTTCCTTCAATGGACAGATGGATCACTACTATGAGATGTGGATCGAACGCTGTGATGATTATATAAAGAGTCCACCAGGTGCAGATTGGGATGGCGTATTCCGGACCAATAGCAAGTGAAGATATTTGCCATACACGGTGCGTTTAGCACACCCACTATCTTTAACTATGCTAAAACAAAGATTAAGACTTCAGATTGGCATATGTTTGATTACAGTAATGACATCAACGATTTCCAACGGGTGTGTGAAACTGCCATGTATGCCATCGAAGAACCAGTGCATGTGATTGGGCACAGCATGGGTGGCATGATAGCACTGTTCCTAGCAGGACATCATCAGGTACAGAGTATCACTACCATAGCATCACCGCTGGATGGATTGGATGTCAGCATGGCTCAACAGTATATGAGTCGCAGCAGTTTTATCAGGGAGTTAAAGAAAAATGGTCAGTTTATTAATCAGCTACATTACCAGGCCTACCCCATGCCAGTGCAGCACATCATCACTAC
>Ga0114978_10005343_pt1 | contig 10275 bp, 6 predicted proteins | sample S_140212_EF_Meta_FD_87027 | JGI IMG/M metagenome (GOLD analysis project Ga0114978, IMG submission 87027) | Freshwater microbial communities from Lake Simoncouche, Canada to study carbon cycling - S_140212_EF_MetaG | ecosystem: Environmental > Aquatic > Freshwater > Lake | place: Lake...
AACTACCTTCACGAAGCTTTCAAACAAGTAGTTTCGGTAGTCAAACTTCATGGAATCCTTATCCTGCGCACGGCCGGCAATGGAATACGCTTGGCACGGCGGGCCCCCAATAATCAGATTCACTTTCCGTTTACCCACCAGGCCTCGGAGTCCATTGGTGATTATTGTCTCGTCATTTGTATTGGCGTACAACTCCCTAGCAGTATCTCCCCAATTGCCGTTTATTAGTTCTTCGGTTTTTTGGATGTCAAAGTGGATGACCCTTCTACGGGCATCAATCTTGCTGTGTTTCCACTTTTGAACGAGCCGCGCGCGTAGCGTTTCGACCATAGGGATTTCCCACTCGATATGAGCCAAGGCTTCATAGGTGCTTGCCTGCAGAAACCCTTCAGAGAGGCCTCCGCATCCCGCAAATAGGTCTATGAATGTAAGTTTCTTCGACGACTTCATTTCAATGGGGTCTAGTGTTGCTGTACAGCGGGGTGATCGGTATCGGGTCGTTAGTTAGCGCGTGGAGATGTTCGGGCTAAGTGTGGCGGGTTGGTGGGCGAGCATCCGATCTCATGGACGTCGGCTCGGATCAGGTGGCTCGCAGCAGCGATCGTGGTGGGCCGCGGAATCTTGTAATAGCCCATGTGGGTACCAAATGAATGCACGCTTAGTCCATAAGACCAATCGCAGGCGCCGATAGGTGGCCTTACGTTCGTCAGTGGCAGTTTGCCAATCAGATCAGCTTGGAATGCGCGTCCTGGCATTGCTTTAGTAGTGATGAAGTGAGTCCATTCAATTCAAGATGTACGCGTCATGCGACCAATTTTGCTAACGATCATGCGGTCGTGCTTTGGGCGTATTTAATCATCATTCTAGTCGCATTTAAGGCAAGTTTCACGGCGTTCTGTAGACCAAACCGACGGGATTGATCTTGTCGCCATTCATGCCGCTTCATATGATCGGCGGGGTTCGGGAAGTAGATACTTCACTAACGTCGGATTTTTGGCAAGAATATGTGTGGCAGAGGTGTGGGCCGATGAGCGCAACCCAATCGAGATGCTCTTGAGCGCCCAACAATCGTTCCGCGGTCAGCAGCGCCCGGGTAGCTGCAGTTCCGGCGGCTTGAGGGCGTTGCACTCTAAGCCGGCGTTGGGTTCTTCAATGGTGTGCATCACTGATTTCTAAATGTTGTCGGGTTCACCGTCGATGCGATAGCCGATCGACCAGGGCTAGCGTTTTAGATCCTCCGTCCGCCTTAATCGTGCCGGCGGATTGGGATCGGGGTAGCGCATCAGTTCCCGGATTTGGGCGAGGAGCCCCTTGTTCTCGTGTGCCACAACGCGTTTGAGGACAAGCCGCGCAGGGCAGAGGGTCAAATCCTCGATAGTGCCAACAACATGACATCACCAACTAGTGGCGAAGTCTCACCACCTTTGATATCATGTACGCATAAGTACTCACTAAGCGTAGATCGCAGCATGATCAACGCAAAATCGCAGCATTTCGTCGAAGTTAGACACATTTAGTCCAGTTTGCAGCAAGCTCGGGGCACTCCGTCCAATCCGATTGGCGTTCGGTGTCCTCTTGCCTTCACGGTGCGGCGACGTTCGCTGCCCGATCGCTATCTCCTTGGTTCCAATAACGAAAGAATCAAAGCCATGAAGACCCTCTCACTCGTTCTTCCAGCCGTTACCTCCGCCACCGTCATCCGTGCCGCCAGTTCGGCCTCATCGTGGGTTCATGAAACCCTCGGCGAGCAGTTCGGCTTGGATCCGATCAAGAAGAACCTCAACCTGCGCGCCGATTGGGGCAGGAAGATCGACGCTTGGACGGTCGTCTCGGAAGGGGAATCGCCGCTCGCAGTGCTGGCGGAGTCTTCTCGCGGCGAGATCACCGCAGCCCGATGCCTGGCAGTTGAAGTCCGTTCCGACGAGAGCGTGCTCGTTCTTGGATCGGCGTGGGTTGACCCAATGGGCACGTGCATCTTCGCAGAGACGTGCATTCAATTCGATGGCGTAAGCAAGGACGAGGCAGATGAGTTGGAGTCGGCACTGTTCATGGACGACGTCGACAGTCGTTTCGAGCGCCTTTCTCTCGGCGCCACGACCATCTTCCGACGGTGGGACGACATCCTCAGTGCAGAAGACATTGAGCAGCGGCTCGAGAACGATCGGGTGTTGATCAGCCAACTCCGCGAGGCAGGGTGTTCGTTCCGGGCATCGTTCCCGCGTGTGCCCGCAGGCTGGGGGCATCTGGCAGGTATCCGTCGTACATCCATCGAGCGACTCGATTGTCGAACCGTAGAGGCAATGGAGACCGCGCCGGCCAACGACTGCGTCTGGCTCGGAGACACGGATCCGCTTCAGGTGACGTTCAACATCGACGGCACCGGTGACCAGTCGATGCTGATGACAGCTCGCACGTGCATGGGCATTGTGTGCCCAGCGGTGGCGGCTGAAGACTTCGACCTCGACTTGGATTGCGCAGGGGACACGGACTGTTTCGAACGCCACGGATTGACGCGAGCGGCGTGACACAGAGTCGCGTCGAGTCCACGGTTCGTCCAAAGTCACTCGCAGACTTCCGAAACTTGGTCTCGTCGCTCATTGTAAGACGGTCTGGCGCATCAAGCAGAAGTGCGGAATCCATACGAAAGTGTCGTCCAGCAACAACGCAGAGTGGGCGTGCGCCGTCGCCGAGTATTCTTGAGTGGGGTTTAACTGCCGCCGGACTAGGCAAGGGCTACAGCTGTGCGGCGTAACTAGTATTCCAAATGATTGGGGCATCCTGTGCCTTGCAACTGCTGTGGACGCATGGTCTCAAAGTATGGTCGGTTGGAGAATCCACCGTGCACGCGGCTACGTCAGTCCCGAGGTTTTCGAGGCGTCCGAGCGGTCAGATGTGACGGCCACGGGTGCCCGTGACTGGTGTGCACGTCTAGCAACTGTAAACCTAATTCAGCGGTGTCAACCTTGTGACAACGCGCTGTCGGTGGAAGTTTCATCCCCATCATCAATTTCACCCGAATCCTGTTCTTCGGAGAGTCTTTCGTATTCCTCCTCGAATTTGTTGGCGGCGGCACGGACGGCTCTGAGTAGCCGCGGCAGTTGTTTGCGGACTGTTTCGTAGTCATGAAAAAATACTTCCGCACTCACCGTTGCCATCTCTTTGGCGTCATCAATGGCGACTTTCGCGATCTTGAAATCCGAGGCTGCGGTGTGGGCCGCTACCACGCCTCTGAGATAACTAGATGGCTCCTTTAGGTCGCATTCGAGATACTGATGGATGGCAGCAAACTGTAGATCGCTTTCATCTAGAACAAGGTAGAACGTTGTTCCTTCAAATTTGAAGGAAATATTGCCCGCATCAGTGATCTTTGGAATGTAGCCCTCTGTGGCGAGTACTTCCCGGAGTGAATCTCTAATGGTATGAATAGTCATAGTCTTTCTACTTTCGTGTGTTGGTTGGTTTGGTAGGGGGTGAATCTGCGCCAAAGATGGAATTTCTGGTGTAGTGCCGGGGCTCGGGCTTGCTTCTTCAGTTTTCGGCACAGCGACCCACATTTCTAAGTAATCGTCAATTTCTTCGTCTGAGCATCCAATGCCCTTCAGCATCTTGGATGCAGCCGTAGCGATTTCATGTTGTTCGCCTTCTTGGCGGATGAACTTACGCGTCGATTCATGGAACACACGAAGATCGCTGACTTCTTCTGCAATTGTTCCAGCTTTACGAAGTGATTCAATAAGATCAGATAATCGAAATGTTTCGCCATCGACTTCGACTATTGAATTGAGATCTTCGATCATTTGACTACGCGGCTCTGATGTCTCGTCATTTGTCACTGGATTTGTATCCTCGGATTTTGCGTGGATTATATACACCTCGCATGACTTGCCATGTCTGCGACTTCAGTGCCTGCGTGGTCCCGCTGGCAGGCATGACGTAGTCGCAACTCCTCACCCCAAAACCGCCGCAGGCACTCCTGTTAGCCGCGATGAACATCGAACAGTGAACTGAATCGGCTGTTCAGACTTTTTCCTTCTGCAATAGCGGATTCCCTTGTCTTGGAAGTCCCCAATCATTCCTGGAGTGTTGTACAGACAGTCAGCGATGCATGCCTCCGCACGTTGACGGGTTCGGCGATCGCCTGTCATCGGAGCAAGGAAGAACCGAAACAGTTGCGTAGTCGCCGAGATCTGTGGCGCCAACACAACACTCTGAGAGACACAGTCGGCGACGGATCGTTTCTCCTTACCCCAACGCCCCGGCCATAGTTTCACCTTTGTCCCGCGCGCAAACTGCTCGGGTTGGTAGAGCGTGTACATACACGCGGCATGTTCCTGAAAGTGTTCCGCCATCCGCCGCGCAAAGCTTCGACCGGTCTCGCCGACGTAGTAAGTGATGTAGCCATCCGGCAGTGCAACGGTCCACAGATATATCCCTTGTTGGCTAGCCACTGGCGCCGTAAAGACTGACGGGGCGTCCCGGGAACCATGCCATGAGTAGGGACCAAGGAATTCGAGCGGTAGGGGGGAGTGCATGAATTGGGTTGAAGTTCACATGAATTGCGCCACTCACTCAACGCGGTCACGCGACCGCAGTACCGTGATGGACTTTGCATGCGTTTGTAACTCAGTCACCGTATCTTCGCGCGCACTCGATTCGGGATCTTCCCGGGTCCCTTCTACATAAAGCACATAAATCCGAGCAGCCCTGCCGTCGGATTTCTTGCGGATTACGCGGCCAAGGCGTTGTATGAGTTGTCGTCGCGATGCGCTTCCAGCGATGATCAATCCGAGGTCTGCTTCCGGAACATCAATGCCCTCGTCAAGGACGCGCGGCGCCGCTATTACCTGAATTCGTCGGCTTTCAAAGTCTGCTAGCACGCTACAGCGCTCCTCGTATTCCATTTCTCCGTTCACCATGGCAACACTTATTCCGCTCTTTTTGAGTTTCACCAGTGCAGACTTTGCGGCCGACACTGTTTCCGCGAAGACGATAGTTCGGCCGCTGGCGCGAATGATCTCAGCCATTTCTCCTACACGCTTCGACTTTCCTGAAGCATCAGCCAAGATCGACTTTCGTTCTGTGAAAGCCCGGAGGTATGCGCGCGCTGGCCCCGCCAGCGGTGATCCATGGGTCTGTGCATGGGTTTGCAGTGCCTGCATCATGCTCCCGAACGGTTCGGTCGGCACAGCGCCGCTCGCCCTGATAGCAGCAAACGCCTTGTGCATGGTCTCGGTTGCCTTGTCATACCCTTGCCGTTCGGCCGGCAGTAGCTCAACGCCCACAAAGATGACATGAAAGGGTGCAACGATGTTGTCCGCAAGCGCACGCGCAAGGCCAATACTAAAGACCGTCTCGCCGAAGTATGGGCGGATATGGTCGTCAACACCCTCATCTTCTCGCTCAAGGGTTGCCGTTAGCCCAAGGCGCCTTTCGAACGCCGAATCCAGCGCCTTGGCCCACGTGGGCGCTCCAAGACGGTGAACTTCATCCCCGACTAGGAGCGATGGTCCTGGCTTCCTTAGTAGTAGGCGACTGCAAGCGGACTGCATGGTGGAAACAATGAGACGGTGATCGCGAAGTGATGCTTTCGAGCCTCCACCTAGCATTCCGAGTGTTATTGGGGGCAGACCAAGTGCACCATAGTCAATGGACTTCAGTCTTTTCTCCCACTGCGCAGCAAGTGCCGTGGTTGGGACTAGGACCACAGCACGTGCATTCGGGTCGGCTAGTGTCTCGATGATCGATTGAATTGCAACCCGAGTTTTTCCGGCGCCTGTCACGGCTTCGATCACCCCTCGGTATCCAGCGCTGCGCCATGCGGTGAGAGCCTCTTCCTGCCAGGCGTACAGTCCGTCGAGTTTCGGTGTTGCAATCGGTATAGCTGCTATTTCTGGAGTTTTTGACTTCTTGCCTAAATTTTGGTCCAGGCTTTCGCGCGAAGCTGGAGATGCAGTCGGCAATTTTTTAACGGCACGGCGAGACACTACACCTGCGGGTTTGGAACCAGGTGGAACGGGTTCGAATTCAACTAACCGCCACTGACTTGACCGGTCCGCTGCAGCCGTGCGGGTGAATCTACGTGGGTTTAGGTACAAGACCTTTGCTACGTGCGAGGCGCTACCTACATTGGTCGAGAACTCCCGGATTACTCGTGCGATACCAGTGATATCTAAAGAGCCGCCCTGTGCAAGTGCGCGCGCGATAAGGTCGGCAAGATCCCGGTCGTTCATTGGTAGCCAGAGAGGTTATTCGAAAGGCGTGGTAGCATTGATTGCTTATGGGTCAAACGCAAAATTTGGCAGATTCCAATCAGGGTGGGTCAAGATTTCCTCGGACTTCCGCGGCGCTTAGCCTTGTAACAACAGCCGCTACTTTGGGGGTTCTATGCCTGGGAGCATTGGGAATCGGCGTAGCAACTGCATTTAGCACGGCGGGGCAGCGTGAGGAAATGGCCGCGCAGTTGGAGGCTCTTCGGGGTGATATTCAGTCATCACGCTCGGAAAGCGTCGCTGCTCTCGAAGAAGCCGCGGTTGCACGCGCCGACCTTTCGGCTGTCACTATACGGATCGCTGATGCGCGGCGCTTGCTTGCAGACATTGACAAAGACCGCGATAAAGCACTTGCTGATAAGGTCGAGGCAGAATCAAAGGCAACCGTCGCACGCGAAGCCTCAAAGGGTTTGGATGCGCGGCTCGAACAATTGAAGTCCGTGACGGAGCGGCTCGATCGTGCTGAAGCGAGGAGAGCGGTGGTAAGTAAGGAAGTTTCTGATCAAGAACTTGAACTCGCATCAAATTTCCAGAGGATCACCGATGCTGGTAAGCGAATTGCTGGTGCCGAAGCGACGATTATGAAGGCTGCAGAGTTAGATGCGACTATTGCAGCGAACCAGACTCAAGTTCGCAAACTGGCTGCTGAACTCAGTTCTTCCAAGTCTGAGTTGGTGGCAGTGCAAACCAAATTGGAGGACGCGCGCAACGCGCTAGTCGCCGTAGATGTCAACGCACAGAAACTTGCAGATATTGAACAAGAGATTCAGGCGAAATCCAGAAAGGCTGGCGAAATTTCAGCACAGCTCGCGGCGCTCGAAATCGACAAAAAGTCGGTGGGAAACTTGCAATCAGAGCGTTCTAGGCTGCAAGTGGAAGTCGATTCCCTTAAGGCCGTTAAGCAGCAGGCTGAGCAGGCGAATGCGGCATTGACCGCTTCTGCGAAGCTCACTGCTCAACTTGAAGAGGCGTTCACTCGCATTGCACGTGGAATGGACGGACTTTCAAAGCGACTTGACGCCGTTGGCGGTGCGGTTGAGGCGCCTGCCTCTGGTGCACCGAAGAGCGGCAAGGGAGTCAAGCAGTGAACATTTCTATAATCATTTGGTTGTTTATTGTCGGAATTGCGTCCGGTCTTGCATGCATCGGCATTTCAGTGACTACCTTCCTGCATGCTCGCCGGATTGAGGCGGACTTTTGCGCGCGACTGCAGGGAATGGCGACCCTTGAAGAATTGAAAACTGCCGAGGGGCAATTGCAGGCCCTGCAATCCGAACTGGTGTCCATGCGTGCGCAGGAGAGCGAGGCACGCAGGCTGGTAGCCGATGCCGATGTTGCGCGTGCCGAACTAGCGTCGATTCGTGAGAATCTAACCGCACTTGAACCTCGCCGAGGAGAGTTAAAGTCCATCTTGGAGCGCCTAGCCCAGGCTCGTGAAACTTTAGATCGGACCGAAAGCGAGCTCGCAGAGCGTCGAGCGGCCGCCGCCCAAGCAGCCGTGGAGGAGGAGTGGCGCAAGGCCCGCCTTTCGCAGTTGGAGACTTCGATTCGCGATGCATTGCTACGTGTTGAGTCAGTGCAGGCAGAGTTGGCCGGGCTTATGGCTGCGCGGGCCGAGGCAGAGCAGTCCGTCGCATCCCTGACGGCGTCGTTGGAAGCATTGTCAACGCGCAAGCGTGAGTTGGAACACGAGCTCGCGTTGCTAAAGGCGCAAGTGACGGAACGGGAAGAGGCGGCGCGGTTGTTGCAGCGACGAATTGAGGACGCACAACGTCAATTGGAAGTGGCAAAGTTAGAGGAGCGCTCCGCGCGACAGCATGTTGCTCAACTTACAGCGAAGGCTAAGGAACTTGAGGAAGAGTTAAAGCGGTCGCAGCGTAGTTTGGAGGGCGTTCAATCGAAGTTAGCTGAGCTTGCGCCAGTGACTACAACTGCCAAGCGATTCGAGGCTGTGTTTGGGAAACCCCCGATTGGCCGTCATGAGTTGCTGAAGAAACTCACTGAAACCGATGCTCTCAAGCGAGTCCGAGACCACGCAAAAAGTTGTGGATTTGTCTACTCGAATCGTGTGTTGCAAGCGTTCCACACTTCGCTGAAAATTGATTCGCGCGCTCCGCTGATGGTGTTGGCAGGCATTAGTGGTACGGGCAAGACACAGTTGCCGAGACTGTATGCAGACGCATTGGGTATTAACTTTCTACCAGTCGCCGTGCAGCCTGGATGGGATAGCCCCCAAGACTTGCTTGGATTCTTTAGCCATTTAGAGGGTCGATTCCGACCGACATCATTGCTACAGGCACTTGTGCAGATGGATGGTTACATTGGTTCCGACGCCCTAAAGCGTGAGGGCTTCAAGGAACTCGCAAAGCAATGGGCCTCCAATAGTTGTGAAGACCAGATGCTGTTGGTACTTCTTGATGAAATGAATCTCGCTCGCGTGGAGTATTACTTCAGTGACTTCCTCTCCAAGTTAGAACTGCGTAACAGCCCTGGATTTGATGCAGCGAATGCAGAGTCCCGAGCTCGCGCTAGTGTGTTTTTAGAGGGAGGCCGTGGCTCTGATGGAATTCCAGTGTTTGCTGGTCACAATGTACTGTTCGCCGGCACGATGAACGAGGATGAATCTACCCAGTCACTTTCGGACAAAGTGATCGACCGTGCAAACGTGATGCGATTTGGTACGCCAACAAAGTTGGAAGCAGCGTCGGCTACTCCAACTGCAAATGATGCCAATCCCTATCGCCTTTCCAAGGATGTTTGGGCGTCATGGAAAGTTCCAGCCCAGAAAGGTGCGGCGATCGCAGGACGCCCACTGGATGAGTGGATCGCTGACCTGAATGGAGCGCTGAAGCCAGTGCACCGACCATTTGGCCACCGTACTGCTGGCGCTATCACTGAGTATGTCCGTCAATATCCTGGCGCTGCCAAGTCTGCAGAAGCGCAGAAGCACGCGCTTGCGGACCAGATTGAGCAACGCGTAATGCCCAAGTTGCGCGGCTTGGATCCGCAATCCGAGGAGGGCATGCTCGCGTTTGGGAAGATCTGCGAGATTGTTACATCGATTGGTGATACGCGGTTGGTCGAAGCAATTCGCATGGGTCAGGCCTCGCATGGTGGTTCGCAGTTCGTTTGGTTCGGTGTGGATCGTGGGGCTGACTGATGCAGATTTGCCCGACCCCATGGTCGGCGCCGCAAGATGTGAACCTTCTTACGGGGGTTCCGCTTCGTCCCATTGCGTGCGTTAGCGGTAAGCGGCCGCCTCGCATTGGGGGGTTCCGTGATCAGGCACGTTTGGTTTCCGGCGATAGTTTCAGCTTCGAGTTGCCGAGGCCCCTTACTACCAAAGTTAAACACCAGGCTTGTTTGGATGGCACGCAACTGAATCTGGCCATCGGTCTTGATGGAGTTGCTGATGAAGATTGTCCTGGAGTAGTCATTGCCAGTCGCGCGGCCGCGATAGCAGGGTGGCTCGGTGATCCTCGGTTACATCCGGGTGGCTCATGCGAGGTGATTCGAAAGAAACTACTTGAGGAACTTGAATCAGATGAACCACCGGAGTCACTCATCGTGGAGGTTGCCCGTAGGCATCGGTTTCACTTGCAGGCGGTCTGTAGCGACCCGCGAGTTCAGTTACGCCGACGTCGTGAACTTCAGTTGATCGACCGTGTACGTCAGATGGACGCCGCTTCATTGCGTTGGCTTTCAAGGCAGCCCGGGCGAACGGTCGCAGAGCGCGCCGGACCACGCGAACGAATTCTTGCAGTCAGGCGGTTTCGCAGTCATGACACGTTAGAGAATCAAGTGCTAATTGATGTGCTTCGTCGCAGCGTTGCACTTGGCACGGCGTATATCAGGCTTTATCGCAGATATTCCGACTCTCCCCGGGTTGCCGCGGTACGCGAGATGCAGCGGGTCTTCAGTGCGATCCTTTCAGAAGAGTGGGTCCAAATGGTGCGGCCACTAGCCACAGTGCCAACCCCGAACTACGCTCTATTGAGCGACCGGC
>Ga0114978_10005344_pt1 | contig 10274 bp, 6 predicted proteins | sample S_140212_EF_Meta_FD_87027 | JGI IMG/M metagenome (GOLD analysis project Ga0114978, IMG submission 87027) | Freshwater microbial communities from Lake Simoncouche, Canada to study carbon cycling - S_140212_EF_MetaG | ecosystem: Environmental > Aquatic > Freshwater > Lake | place: Lake...
CGTCGATCCGGCCAGCGTGAGGCCGACCACGTCGCGCGCATAGCCCGTGCTTAGCAGCTGCGCCCGCGCCGATTCTGCAGAGCGACGCAAATGGCCCCAGAAATCGAGTTCGAAGTTGGTCGAGGCGGTGAGCCTCTGATTTTTTTGTATCACCGGCACGCTGGCCGGAATCGGCTGAGCGTTGAGCGTGCTCGAGCGGGTGCGCGCGGTGTTGCCCCCCAGGTCCACCTGTGGCAGCAGCGTCGCATCCACTTCACGCAGTGCCGCCTCAGCCTCGTCAAGCTTGGCCACGGCAAACCGGATATCGGCATTTTTTGCCAGCGCAGCGTCCACCAGGCCGTTCAGCGTGGCGTCGCCATAAAGTGTCCACCAGTTTGCCGGTATCGCAATAGTGCCGGCGGGGCCGGTATCTCCAAACGTGGCGGGCAGGTCAAGCGCGGGGCGCTGGTAATCAGGCCCGACAGAGGCACAGGCGGCCAGCAGCAAGGCCAGGGCGGGCGCGCAGACGGCGTGGCCGGAACGTTTCAATACGCCCATCATGCCTCCCCTTCCGGCTTGGCAGCGGGCGTGACACCCGCCTTGTCGCGACGCGCGAACAGGGTGAAGAACAAGGGTACAAAAATCGTCGCGATGAATGTGGCCGCCAGCATGCCGCCGAATACACCTGTCCCCATGGAACGGCGCGCCGCCGCGCCCGCGCCGCTGGCAAACACCAGCGGCACGACGCCAAGCACGAAGGCGAGCGAGGTCATTACGATGGGACGAAAACGCAACCTCGCGGCATCGACCGCGGCCTCCAGAGCCGGCTTTCCGGCGAGCAGGCCTTGTTGCGCAAACTCAACAATGAGGATGGCGTTCTTCGCTGCAAGTCCGATCAGCACCACCAACCCGATCTGGAAGTAAATATCGTTTTCCATGCCTCTTAAAAATACATAGCCCAGTGCGCCGGCGATGGCGAAGGGTACGGCCAGCAACACCGCCGCTGGCAGGCGCCAGCGTTCGTAAAGTGCGGCGAGAATCAGGTAGACCATGACAAGCGCGAAACCAAAGGCAAACACCGAAGCACTGCCGGTGCGTTTTTCCTGGTAGGCCTGTCCGGTCCAGGCAATCGCATAGCCTTCGGGCAGCGCCTTGGCGGCGACCTCCTCCACTGCGCGAATGGCGTCGCCGGAGCTGACGCCGGGTTTGCCGCCACCAACGATCTTGGCCGCGATAAAGCCGCTATAGCGGTCCAGTTGCTCCGCTCCAACCACACTGGTGGTACGGATGATGGCCTTGAGCGGAATCATCTGCCCGCTCACCGCCGAACGCACATAGACGTTGCCCAAGTCCTCGGGCTTGGCGCGGTAAGCCGCATCGGCCTGGATCTGAACACGGTAGGTACGGCCGAATTTGTTAAAGTCATTCACATACAGGGCACCCATGGTGCTTTGCAGTGCGTCAAAGACGTCGGTGATCGGCACGCCAAGCGCGAGCGTTTTTTCACGGTCGACCTCGACCAGAATCTGTGGCACCGAGGGACGGAAAAAAGTGTTGATGCCCTGCAAGGCCGGATGTTTTTGCAGCGCGCCGACAAATTCCTGCGTCACTGCGGCGAGTTTTTTCGGATCGGCGTCGCCCCGGCCCTGCACGTAGACCTCAAAACCGCCTGACGAGCCAAGGCCGCGTATCGCCGGCGGGTTGAAGGCGAAGGCAATACCCTCCCGCAGCGTGGCAGCCTTCTTGGAAATATCGCCGACCACCTGTTGCGCCGTCGCGTCGCGATCATTCCAGGGCTTGAGTGGGACAAACATCGTCGCCGCATTGGTTTTATTACCGCCGCCGATAAGATCAAAACCGGTGATCACGAACATGTTCTCTATCGCCGGATTGGTGGTCACCATTTTGCGCAGTTGCTCGCCGGCTATGCCGGTTCGTTGCAAGGTCGCACCATCCGGCAGCGTGATCGCGCTGAATACATAACCCTGATCCTCGGACGGCACGAAACTACCGGGGATGCGCATGAACATCCATGCGGCTAGCGCCAGTACGCCGATGAAAATCAGCAGCGACACCAAGCGGCGGCGCAGTGCAAAACTCACACCGCCGAGGAAGCCTGCCGTGAAACGCGCGAAGCCGTCGTTGAACGGCTTGAACAGGCGCGACCCGTGGTCACCCTTGTGCAGCAGGATGGCGCACAAGGCGGGGGTCAGCGTCAGCGCGGTAAAACCCGAGATCACCACCGAAATGGCGACGGTCACGGCGAACTGCTTATAGAGCTGCCCGGCAATACCACCGAGGAAAGCGACCGGGACGAACACCGCACACAGCACCAGCACAATCGCCACGATGGCGCCGGATACTTCGCGCATCGCCTCGATCGCGGCTTCCTTGGCCTCCATGCCCTGCTCGCGCATAAGGCGCTCAACGTTCTCCAGCACTACGATGGCGTCGTCTACGACGATGCCTATGGACAAGACCATCGCGAACAGGGTCAGCGTGTTGATTGAAAATCCAAACAACCACAGGCCGGCGAAAGTGCCGATCAGCGATACCGGCACGGCGATCATCGGGATGAGCGTGGCACGCCAGGTTTGCAGGAACAGGTAGACCACCAAAACCACCAGCAACGCGGCTTCAAATATGGTTTTTACGACTTCTTCGATAGAGGACTGGACAAAACGCGTGGTATCGAACGGGATCAGGTAGTCGACTCCCTTAGGGAAAGTCTTTTTCGCCTCGACCATGCGGGTGCGCACGGCATTGGCCACGTCCAGCGCGTTGGCGCCGGACTGCAGAAATACCGCCAAGCCTATGGCGGGGCTACCGTTCAGGCTGTTGACTGAGTCGTAATTCTGCGCACCCAGTTCAAGCCGCGCGATGTCCTTGAGCTTGATGTTTCCCGAGGATCCGCCGCCACGCACCAGAATGTCACCAAACTCCGCTGGATCGACGAGCCGGCCGCGCGCCGTCACGGTATAGACGAGCATCTGCCCCTCCAGCGCCGGTTCAGCGCCGACCTTCCCGGCTGCGTACTGGGCATTTTGGGCGCGAATCGCAGCCGCCACGTCCGTCGGCGTAATACCGAGCTGCGCCATGCGATCGGGCTTGAGCCATACGCGCATGGAATAGTCGCGTGCGCCAAATACAGAAACATCGCCCACGCCGGGGAGGCGCTTAAGGTCATCGACAAGGTTCAGGCTGCCGTAGTTGGACAGAAACAGCGTATCGCGGCTGCGGTCAGGTGAATTGAGTGCGGCCACCAGCAGGATGTCGTTTGAACGCTTTTGTACAATGACGCCGTTGCGGCGCACTTCGTCAGGCAGTCGCGGCAATGCGATCTGCACGCGGTTATTGACATTGAAAGTCGCCTGATCAATGTTGGTACCGACTTCGAAGGTGGCGGTAATGGTCAGTACGCCGGTCGAGGCCGAGGTCGAACTGAAGTACAACAGGCGCTCAACGCCGGACAATTGCTCTTCTATCGGTGCCGCCACCGATTTGGCCAGGGTTTCGGCGCTCGCCCCGGTATAGGTGGTGGTAATGGTCACGGTAGGCGGGGCGATTTCCGGGTACTGCGCGATAGGCAGCATTTTTGCCGCTACCAGGCCCGCGATGACGATGATGATCGCAATGACGCTGGCGAAAATAGGCCGCTCAATAAAGAATCTGGACATGGTCGCCCCGCTCAGCCGGCTTTTTTAGCGGCAGGATCGACGGACTTGCCCGCATCACCCGGCACACTCTTGGCCGCATCGGCCTTGGGCGCACCCGCAGGGCCCGCCGGCACGAGTTCACCGGGCGCGTTCGGGATAACCGGCGCACCAGGGCGTAGTTTGAGCAGATTGTCGATGATCACGCTGTCGCCTGCGGCGAGCCCTTTGCGGATCACCCAGTCCTTGCCCAGCCAGCTTGCCGCCTCAACCGGCCTTGGCTGGGCCTTGCCATCGGCGACGGTCCAGACAAACCGCCCCTGATCGGACTGCATGACCGCCGACTGCGGCACCAGCACCGCCTGTTCCTCACCCGCCACCACCTGGGCTCGTACGAACTGGCCCGGAAGCAGCGCAAGCTCAGGATTGGCGAACTCGGCGCGCATTTGTACCGTGCCCAGTCTGGCATCGACTGTCGAGGAGGTGAAATTGAGGCGGCCATTGCCGGCGATCACTTTGCCATCCGCTTGCACCAGCCTCACCTCGGCCTTTTTCGCCAATTTGCGCAACTGCGCGTATTCGCTCTCGGCGAATGAAAAACGCACCCAGATCGGATTGGTTTGCACTACGGTCGTGAGCAGGGCGCTCTCCGTGCCGGCCGTCACCAGACTACCTTCAGAGCGTTGGGCGCGTCCCGTTACTCCGGCGATAGGCGCACTGACTGCGGTGTACGACAGATTGAGTTCAGCCTCACGCAACTTGGCCTCGGCAGCGGCCAGCGTCGCGTCGGATTGTTTCAGCGTCGAGGTGGCGTCATCGTATTCCTTCTGACTGATAGCTTTTTCGGCGGCCAGTTGTTTGAGCCGTCCTGATTCGCGCCGCGACTGTTCGTTTTTGGCCTTTTCCTGATCCAGGGCGGCCTTTGACTGGGCCAGTGCAATTTCGTAGGGCGCGCGTTCGATCTGGAACAGCACCGCACCGACCCGGGCGAGTTCACCTTCCTGATACATGCGTTTTTGCACGATGCCCGATACACGGGCGCGAATTTCAACTTCGCGTGAGCCCTCGGTCTGTCCTACCGACTCGATCAGCACCGGGACGTTTTGCACAGAAGCCTTCAACACGGTGACGGGCATAGCGCTACCCTGCGGCTGCGCAGCGCCCTTATCGGCACCCTGGCCGCAAGCGGCCAACAACAAGGCAAGGCCGAGCATGTTCGCCAAGCGGAGGTTCAGGCCGGACCGTCGTTGGGCGGAAGAAGACGTTGCAGCATTGCTCGGGCGGGCGGTCATGGCGCGGATATTTCCTTTGGTCTGGAGCGGCGCGGGCAGGATCGTTGCCGGGGCCGGTGGGGATGAGGTTGACAGAGTGGCGTCAAACCGATGCTATAATACATACATCCGTGTATGTATGTAAAGCATGCATAGAGGCTTTAGGGGTCATCGCGAGATCGGTTTTCACTCAAACATCAGGAAAAAATGGCAAGGCGCACAAAAGAAGAGGCGTTGGAAACACGAGACCACATTCTCGACACAGCGGAACAGGTGTTCAGCGAGAAGGGGGTATCACGCTCCTCGCTTGCCGACATTGCCGCTGCTGCGGGCCTTACCCGCGGCGCCATCTACTGGCACTTTCGCAACAAGGCAGACCTGTTCCAGGCGATGATGGACAGGGTCGTCCTGCCAATGGAGCAAATGACCGCCCGCGCCGGCTCTGCCGACCATGACGACCCCCTTGCGTTCGTGCGCGATTGCGCCCTGCATGTACTCAAGCGCGTCACCAGCGACAAACAATGCCAGCGCGTGTTTGAGATCAGCGCGCACAAATGCGAGTACGTGGACGAAATGCGGCAATTGCGCGACCGGCACATAGAGTGCCGCACCGATTGCCTTGCGCAGATTGAACGCGGCTTTCGCAACGCCGCCCAAAAAGGGCTGATTGCCCCCACAGTCAACACCCGTTACGCGGCGGTGGGCCTACATGCGTTGGTTGACGGGCTGATCATGAACTGGGTGCTGGATCCCCAATACCTCGGACTGGCCAAGGCGGCGGCGCCGATGATAGATAACTATATCGACGGAATGAAACCACACCCCGCGCCCTCGCACAAAGCCGCCCCGCCAAAGGCGGTGCCAAAGCGCCGCGCCGCTCTGGCATCCTGAGCAAAAAAAACGGCGGACCTTAACACTGGTCCGCCGTTTCAGCCCCGTCCTGAAAAACTCAGGCTGAGCGTTTTTTTTCAGCCTGCTTGAGTGCTGCCGCTTTGGCGTGCAACTGTGCGTAGGCTTGGTGGGCCGCGCCTTCGGCGTCGCCCACGTGAATAGGCAAGCCCATATCGGACAAGACCGAGCCAAGAGCCGACAGGCACAGCATGACGTTCTCGGGCTTGCACGAGTAGCCCATCAGGCCGATACGCCAGATCTTGCCGGCAAGAGGCCCCAGTCCGGCGCCAATTTCGAGATTGAACTCGTTGAGCAGGGTTTTCCTGACTTCCGCTTCGCGCGCCATGATGCTCTCGGGAATATGCACGGCATTCATCTGCGGCAGACGCGCCGATTCCTTGACCAGGAATTTCAAGCCCATCGCCTCAAGACCGGCGAGCAGGGCGAGATGATGACGCTGATGGCGGGCCCAGGAGTTCTCTATCCCCTCTTCCTTGAGAATGAGCAGGGCTTCGTGCAGCGCGTAGAGGCTGTTGGTTGGCGCCGTGTGGTGATACGTGCGGCTGGTGTTGCCCCAATAGCCGGTCAGCAGGTTCATGTCCATGAACCAGGAGTGGATCTTGTCCTTGCGCGCCTTCACATGCTCGACGACGCGATCGGAGAAGGTCACAGGCGACAGGCCGGGGGTGCAGGACAGGCATTTCTGGCTGGCCGAATACGCGGCGTCAATATTCCACTCATCAACAAGAACGGGCGTGCCGGCTAGCGATGTGACGCAATCGACGATGGCAAGCGTATTGTACTTATGCGCGATCTCGACCAAGGCCTTGGCATCCGACTGTACGCCGGTGGAGGTTTCGGCGTGAATGAAGGCGATGACACGCACATCGGGATTTTTTTTCAGTGCATCTTCGAGCTTTTGCGGATCAACCGGCTCGCCCCACGCATCCTCGACGATGATCGGGATGCCGCCGGCACGCTCGACGTTCTCGATCATGCGGCCGCCAAAAACGCCGTTGCGGCAGACGATAACCTTGTCGCCGGGTGCAACCATGTTAACGAAGCAGAACTCCATGCCAACCGAACCGGGGCCGGACACCGGGAACGTCAACTGGTTTTTGGTCTGGTAGACGTAACGCAGCAGGCCCTTGAGTTCTTCCATCATCTCGACAAAAACCGGATCGAGATAGCCAATCGCCGGCAAGCTCATCGCCGCCATCACGCGCGGATTGATTTCCGATGGGCCGGGGCCGAGCAGGGTACGCTGCGGCGGGTGGAATGATGTAATGCGTTTTACTGGAGCGAAGTCGTTCATGGCGTCACCTAGCAGGGGGGATCCGAAAAGATTGTCATTGTCTCCGCGCGATTTCACACGGATGGGTTTCATCGTCGCCGCCTCGTTAAGCACTTCGACTGCGGCAACCTGGCCTTCAGTCACGTGTTCGACTTCCATCGCCCATCGGGAAGGAACATAACCGCACTTGACCCAGTTGTTTACCACAGCCCGGTCAAGGCGAAAGCGGCGGGCGACTTCGGCTTGGCTGCCGAAAATGGCGACGAGACGTTCAGCACAATTCATTGACTGAATTTTAACGTGTAAAACTCACTTTGACAAATTGCACCCGCTACACGCCATCCATCAGCCAAGGAGCGCCTTCAGCGCAAAAGTCTTCACCCCGGGATTGTTTAAATCATCTTCCGGATCAAAGGCTTTATCCCCATCCTCTGAGGGTTCACCCGTTGCCCGGACGTCGGTAAAGTTGTAGAAATTCCCATCCATTAGATGCGATGGCCGGATATTGGCCAGGCTACGAAAAATACTCTCCACCCTGCCTGGATGACGTTTTTCCCATTCTTGCAGCATCGCTTTGATCTGTTTGCGCTGCAACGTGGCCTGGGAGCCGCACAAATCGCAGGGAATGATCGGGAAAGCCTTTTCCAGGGCATAGGCTTCGAGATCTTCCTCCTTCGCATAGGCGAGGGGGCGGATGACCACGTGCTTGCCATCGTCGGACACCAGTTTGGGCGGCATGGCTTTTAGCTTGCCCCCGTGAAACATGTTCAGAAACAAGGTCTCAAGAATGTCATCGCGATGGTGTCCAAGCGCTATTTTGGTAGCGCCCAATTCCCCGGCAACGCGGTACAGCACACCCCGCCGCAGCCGGGAGCAAAGCGAGCACATGGTCTTACCTTCAGGGATCAGGCGTTTGACCGTTGAATAGGTATCCTGCACCGCGATGTGAAACGGAATACCCAGAGCGCGCAAGTAATCGGGGAGCACATGTTCCGGATAGCCTGGATGGCGCTGGTCAAGATTGACGGCCACGAGCTCGAATGGAATCGGCGCCTTTTCTCGCAATTGCATCAGAATATCCAGCAAGCCATAACTGTCTTTCCCGCCGGATAGACACACCATGATGCGGTCGCCCGCTTCGATCATGTTGAAATCCCCCACGGCCTGGCCGACCTGGCGGCGCAAGCGTTTGGCGAGTTTATTCGCCTCGTACTGTTCTTTGCGTGGACGGACGGGTTCTGGTGCGTTCATATCAGGCTTTTAGATGTTCACGCTGCGACCACCGTCGACCGCGATGATCTGCCCGGTCACATATGGCGCTTCAGCGATGAGAAAGTAAACGGCACGCGCCAGATCATCCGGTTCGCCGGCACGCTTCAGCAGGGTGTGGGAAATAATACGCTGGCGTGACACCTCATCAAAGGAATCGTCTTCGGGCCACAGAATCGGGCCCGGTGCGACACCATTGACACGGATGTCCGGTCCCAGTTCGCGCGCCAGCGAGCGCGTCAAGCCGGCGAGTCCCGCTTTGGCGATGCTGTACACAAGGAAATTCTTCAACGGCCGGTCGGCATGAATGTCGGTGATATTGACGATACATCCCCCGGTCTTTCGCAGGTGGGGCGCGGCGGCCTGCGACAAAAATAGCGGCGCTTTCAGGTTGGTGCCAATTAGGTCATCCCAGTCAGGCTGGCCGATATCGCCCACCGGTGTCGGGAAGAAGCTTGACGCATTATTGACCAAGGCATCGAGCCGGCCAAAACGGCTAACGCTGTTTCGGACTATTTCGGTCAGTCCTTCGGTGTCAAGCAAATCCGCCTGCAGCAACGCCACCGAGCCCTCGCGCGTGGCATTGAGTTCGGCCTGCAGCGCGAGCCCATCAGGTTCGGCGTTCTTGTAATGGAGCGTAAGCGAAGCGCCCGCGGCGTGCAGGCGCCGCGCGATGGCCGCGCCAACGCGCCTCACTCCGCCGGTCACGATTACGACTTTGCCTGCAAGATTCTCGTCCATGGAGTTGTGGATTCTACCGGATTGGCTCACCATCTCCCCCCAAGACCCATGATGAATCTTCCAGAACCCAGCGCGGATGCGCTTGCGCACAGTAACGCCCTGACACGCCTCATTGGCGAAGCGATCGGCGATGCCGGCGGTTGGATTTCGTTCGTACGCTACATGGAGCTTGCGCTTTACGCGCCGGGGCTGGGCTATTACACGGCCGGCGCGCGCAAGCTTGGCGCCAATGGAGACTTTGTTACCGCCCCTGAAATATCGCCGCTGTTCGCCCAAACGCTCGCCCGCCAGGTGGCGCAGGGGATCAAACTAGGCCTCGATACGGTGCTCGAACTGGGTGCCGGAACCGGCGCCTTAGCCGCATCGCTACTGCAGGAGCTCGAGCTGCTCGGGTCGCTGCCGCGTCAATACCTGATACTTGAACTCAGTCCGGACTTGCGCGAACGCGAGCGCGATTTGTTGGCGCGGCGCGTTCCGCACCTGATCGAGCGCGTGGCCTGGATCAACCAATTGCCGCACCCTTTCGAGGGCTTGGTTATTGCCAACGAAGTGCTCGACGCCATGCCAACACACATCGTTAGGCGCAATGGCGCGCGATTTGAAGAAGCGGGGGTATGTTTCGAAGGTGGCCGCTTCGCCATGCGTTTCCAGGCCGCCAGTGGCGACCTTTGCAAACAGGCCGCCGCACTTGGCCTTGCGCCTGGCACCACCACAGAAATTCAGTTAGTCGCACAAGCCTTCATACGCAGTCTCGCCGCGTCCCTGAGTCGCGGTCTGGCTCTTTTTATTGACTATGGTTTTAGCGCGAGTGAGTACTACCACCCGCAGCGCATCTCTGGAACATTGATGTGCCACTACCGGCACCATGCCCATGACGATCCATTTTTCTGGCCTGGGCTACAGGACATTACCAGCCACGTCGATTTCAGTGCTATTACCAACACCGCTTGCGAAGAGGGGCTGGATTTGGCCGGTTATGTGACGCAGGCGCATTTCCTCATCAATTGCGGCATCACCGATGTGCTCGCGGGCGTATCGCCTGAAGACACCCTGCGCTACCTGCCCCTTGCCAATGCCGCAAACCGGCTGCTTTCTCCCGCAGAAATGGGCGAGCTGTTCAAAGTCATCGCCTTTAGCAGGGGTTTGGATGCAGCGCTGCTTGGTTTCTCCCATGGC
>Ga0114978_10005346_pt1 | contig 10270 bp, 10 predicted proteins | sample S_140212_EF_Meta_FD_87027 | JGI IMG/M metagenome (GOLD analysis project Ga0114978, IMG submission 87027) | Freshwater microbial communities from Lake Simoncouche, Canada to study carbon cycling - S_140212_EF_MetaG | ecosystem: Environmental > Aquatic > Freshwater > Lake | place: Lake...
GACTATGTCTCCCGAGTTCGACGGTGCCAAGATTCGCACGACGCACAAGGGCAAGCGTATGTTCACGCCCATGCTCGTCGTCTTCGTCGCCATTGCCGTCACGGATGTGATTTTTGCATTCGACTCCATTCCCGCCATCTTCGGCATCACGCAGAGCCCGTTTATCGTCTTTGCCGCCAACATCTTTGCGCTGATGGGGCTTCGCCAGTTGTACTTCCTGCTCGGTGGCCTCTTGCAACGTCTTGAGTACCTCAAGTACGGCATCGCATTCATTTTGGCCTTCATCGGGGTGAAGCTCGTGGCCCATGCCATGCATGAAAACGAGCTGCCATTCATTAACGGCGGTCAACACATTGAGTGGGCCCCCGACATCAGCACGACGGCGTCACTGATTGTGATCGTGGCCTCGATGGCTGTTGCTACCATTGCCAGTCTCATCAAGGCGAAGGTCAAGCCTGGCGTGCCGACCCCGGCCGAAGACGAGTTCGCCTCCGATGCGGACGACTCTTCCACGAAGTAGAATGACGGATACAGTTTCGTCGATATTGAGGTTTACGCATGGTTTCATCCACGCAGCAGGCGGCTTCACCGCGCACGTTGGCCGAGAAAGTTTGGGACGACCACTTGGTTGTCAAAGGTGAAGATGGTTCCCCCGATCTTCTCTACATCGATTTGCATCTCGTGCATGAGGTCACCAGCCCGCAGGCCTTCGACGGACTGCGCGTTGCCGGTCGACCGGTCCGTCGTCTCGACCTGACGATTGCGACAGAAGACCACAACACTCCCACGCAAAACATCGATCGCCCCATCGCCGATCCCACCTCGCGTATCCAGATTGAAACCCTGCGCTCCAACGCGGCAGAGTTCGGCATGCGCCTGCATTCTCTCGGTGACCTCGAGCAGGGGATTGTGCATGTTGTTGGCCCTCAGCTCGGACTGACAATGCCCGGCATCACCGTTGTCTGTGGCGACTCGCACACCTCCACCCACGGGGCTTTCGGCGCGATGGCCTTCGGTATCGGCACCAGTGAGGTCGAGCACGTTCTCGCCACGCAGACGCTGCCCCTCAAGGCCTTCAAGACCATGGCGATCAACGTGGACGGAACCCTGCGTTCCGGCGTCACCGCCAAAGACATCATTCTCGCGGTCATCGCCCAGATTGGTGCCAGCGGTGGTCAGGGTTACGTTCTCGAGTTCCGCGGCTCCGCCATTCGGGCGCTGTCCATGGAAGGCCGCATGACGGTCTGCAACATGTCCATCGAAGCCGGTGCGCGGGCGGGCATGATTGCCCCCGATGAAACCACCTACGCCTACCTCAAGGGTCGCGCTCACGCGCCCGAGGGGACCGACTGGGACGACGCCGTGGCCTATTGGAACACGCTGCCCACCGATGACGGTGCCGTCTTTGATGCCGAGGTCTTTCTCGACGCCAACACCCTCGATCCTTTTGTCACCTGGGGAACCAACCCGGGCCAGGGCGTCTCGCTCAGCGATTCTGTTCCGAACCCCGCTTTCATCACGGATGCCAACGACCGCGCCGCCGCCGAGCGCGCCCTGGAGTACATGGATCTCGTGGCCGGCACCCCTATGAAAGAGATCGCCGTTGACGCGGTGTTCATGGGATCGTGCACCAACAGCCGCATCGAAGACTTGCGCGCGTTCGCATCCGTTATCAAAGGACACAAAAAGGCTGAGGGCGTTCGCGTCATGGTCGTTCCAGGCTCGGCACGCGTGCGAATCGAAGCTGAGGCCGAGGGCCTGCACACCATCATCGAGGAATTCGGCGCCGAGTGGCGTTTTGCGGGTTGCTCCATGTGTCTGGGCATGAACCCCGACCAGCTGGCTCCGGGCGAGCGCTGCGCTTCCACCAGTAACCGCAACTTTGAAGGGCGCCAGGGTAAGGGTGGTCGTACCCACCTCGTGTCACCACTGGTCGCCGCCGCAACAGCAATTCGGGGCACACTTTCTAGCCCTGCAGATGTGGAGAGCTAACACATGGAGAAATTCACCACAGTCACAGGTGTCGGCGTTCCTCTTCGCCGCAGCGCTGTCGACACGGACCAGATCATTCCCGCCGTCTTTTTGAAGCGTGTGACGAAGACCGGTTTCGAAGATGCGTTGTTCGCCAACTGGCGTCAAGACCCCACGTTCGTGTTGAACGGTGAGGCCTACAAGGGCGCGCGCGTTTTGGTGGCCGGCCCGAACTTCGGCACGGGTTCGTCGCGCGAGCACGCCGTTTGGGCTTTGCGCGATTACGGGTTTGATGCCGTTCTCTCGCCCAAGTTTGGCGATATCTTTCGCGGCAACTCGGGTAAGCAGGGCCTTTTGACCGGCCAGATTTCTGAGGCCGACTGCGAGAAGCTGTGGGCTGCGATGGAAGCGCAACCCGGTGTGAACATGACCGTTGACCTCATTGAGCGCCACGCCGTTCTCGGTGACCTCGTCGTCCCGTTTGAGATTGATGACTACGTTCGCTGGCGTTTGCTGGAGGGCCTGGATGACATCGCCCTCACCCTGCGCAATGAGCAGGCCATTACTGACTTTGAGGCACGCCGCGCTTCGTGGCGCCCCAAGACCCTACCTGTGAGGCATGCATGAATCCGCTCGCTCAAGATGCTCGTGCCGCCGGAGCCCGTGTGGGCTTGACCGGGGACACCATCAGCATCAACGGTGGCCGCCCGCTGAAGGGTCGCATCGAAGTTAAGGGTGCCAAGAACTTGGTCACCAAGGCCATGGTTGCCGCACTGCTCGGAGAGACCCCCAGCATTTTGCGGGACGTTCCTGACATTAGTGACGTGCGCGTTGTGCGCGGTTTGCTCGAAGTTCATGGCGTCAAGGTTGTCGAGGGCTCTGCGCCTGGAGAACTGATTCTGGACCCTAAAGACGTCGAGTCGGCGCACATGATTGACATCGATGCGCACGCCGGTTCCAGCCGCATTCCCATCCTGTTTTGTGGTCCCCTTCTGCACCGCCTCGGAGAAGCGTTCATTCCTGACTTGGGCGGATGCCGCATCGGTGATCGTCCCATCGACTTCCACCTCGAGGTGCTGGCAAAATTTGGGGCCGTGATCGAGAAGTTGCCCTCCGGCATTCGCATGACCGCGCCCGAAGGTCTCGTTGGCACCAAGATTGAGCTTCCTTACCCCAGCGTCGGAGCCACCGAGCAGGTTCTACTTACGGCCGTTCGCGCCAAGGGCAAGACGGAACTCACGGGGGCAGCCATTGAGCCCGAGATCATGGATCTCATCAACATCCTGCAAAAAATGGGTGCCATCATTGCCGTTGACACCGACCGCGTCATTCGTATCGAAGGCGTCGACACGCTCTCGGGTTATACGCACCGTGCGCTTTCGGACCGCAACGAAGCCGCCAGCTGGGCCGCCGCCGCACTGGCAACTCACGGCGATATCTTCGTCGGGGGAGCCCGCCAGTCGGAGATGCTGACATTCTTGAATGTCTTCCGCAAGGTGGGGGGCGCGTTTGAGATTCATGACGATGGCATCCGGTTCTATCACCCCGGTGGCGAGCTGAGCCCCGTTGTCATCGAAACGGATGTTCACCCCGGCTTCATGACCGACTGGCAACAGCCGCTCGTGGTTGCCCTCACGCAGGCTCACGGAGTCTCCATCGTGCACGAGACGGTCTACGAGCAGCGCTTTGGCTTCGTTGACGCTTTGATTGACATGGGCGCCAACATTCAGCTGCAAAGCGACTGCCTTGGATCTCACCCCTGTCGTTTTGGGCAGCGCAACTTCGTACACTCGGCCATCATCTCCGGGCCGACCAAACTTCACGGGGCTGACATCGAGGTCCCCGACCTGCGTGGTGGCTTCAGCCACCTCATTGCGGCACTCTCTGCCGAGGGCACGTCTCGCGTGAGCAACGTGGGCATCATCAGCCGCGGGTATGGCGACTTCATCACCAAGTTGCGCCAGCTGGGTGCCGACTTTGTGATTGAGGGCGAGTAACGCCGGTGACGGAACGAAGCCGACCCTCGTCGTTTTGGGTCTTGGCCGGCATTGCCCTGCCGTTGGTGGCGCTCATTGCCAAGTTTCGCTTTCACGACCGAGAAAAGATGCCCCGAACCGGCGCCGTGATTATTGCGCCGAACCACTTTTCCAACATTGACCCTGTTCTTGTCGGCTCCGCTGTCTGGTACCTCGGGCGCTTGCCACGGTTTATGGCAAAAGCCAGTATTTTGCGCCTTCCGGTTCTGGGCTGGTTCTTGCGGCGTTCGGGGCAGATTCCCGTGGAGCGCGGAGGCCTCGCGCGCAGCGCCGAATCCCTGAAAGCTGCTGCCGAGATGGTTTCCCATGGCCGGGCCCTCATCGTGTATCCAGAGGGTTCGCTGACCCGCGATCCTGATTTGTGGCCCATGCGCGGCAAAACTGGCGCGGTTCGTCTGTCCCTGGAATATGGCATCCCGATCGTACCGGTGGCACATTGGGGAACCCAGAACGTGATGGCGCGGTATTCCAACAAAATCTCCTTTTTCCCGCGCCACACCATTGACATCAAAGTTGGCGACCCCGTTGATCTCTCTGCTTTTGCGGGCAAGCCCTTGACCAGTTCGACCCTTTCCGAGGCAACAGCCGTCGTGATGGACGCCATCACCCATTTGCTGGAAGACTTGCGTGCGGAGACGGCCCCCGCCATCCGTTGGAATCCAGCGGATCACAACCAAACCGAAACGGGACGATTTTGAGTAGGAAAGTTCTCGCGCCGGTTGCGCGCCGGGTCGCTGTGATAGGCGCCGGTAGCTGGGGCACCACCTTCGCCAAGATTTTGGCGGATGGTGGAAGCGACGTATCTCTGTGGGCACGTCGCGCAGACCTTGCCGATGAAATCAATGCCACACGCCGCAACAGCGACTACTTGCGCGGGATTGCGCTGCCAAAAAATGTTCGCGCCACCTCTAACATGGCGGAGGCCGTTGTGGGGGCGGAGCAGGTGTACTTCTGTGTGCCCGCACAAACGCTGCGTGAAAACTTGGTGATGGCCGCGCCGTTTATCACCGATGGCCAGATCGTGGTCAGCCTTATGAAGGGCGTGGAGAAGCGCTCCGGGCAGCGTATGAGCGAGGTCATCGCCGAGGAGCTCCCGATTGACCCCGAGCTCATCGCGGTTGTGAGCGGCCCCAACTTGGCCTTGGAAATTGCGAAGGAACAGCCCACGGCGGCCGTCGTCTCAAGTGCATCGCTCGACACCGCTTCGATCGTCGCTATGACGTCGACCAACCAGTATTTTCGGTGCTTCGTCAACACCGATGTCATCGGCACTGAATTTGGTGGCGTGCTGAAGAACCTGATTGCCGTTGCGGTGGGCATTGTGGATGGTGTGGGCTACGGCCACAACACCAAGGCCTCCATCATCACGCGCGGCTTGGTTGAAATGACAGACTTTGCGGTTGCTTTTGGCGCCGAGCCCGAGACGCTCGCCGGTCTGGCCGGCCTGGGCGACTTGATTGCGACCTGTGAGTCTCCCCTCTCGCGCAACAACACGGCGGGCCGTTTACTGGGTCAGGGATACACCCTGACCGAGGTCATTAAACAGATGAAACAGACCGCGGAAGGCCTCGCCTCCGTTGAGCCCGTATTGGCGCTGGCACGCGTTCGCGGAGTCGACATGCCCATCGTGGAGCAGGTGAGTCAGGTCTTGGCCGGTACGCTCGACCCGAGAGACATTGCGCCGCACCTCACCACAGACTCCGATGAACCGCAAGGCGAAAGGGCCCTCGATGAAAGCCAAAATTACAGTCGCGGTGCTTTTTGGGGGTCGGTCAAGCGAGCATTCAATCAGCTGCGCGACAGCCCGGGGAGTACTTCAAGCGATTGACGCGAGCGTCTATGACGTTATCCCCATTGGGATCACCCGTGACGGCGCGTTTACGCTCGCGAGCGCTGACCCCCGTGACTACGTCTTGACGGCCGGGCAATTGCCTGAAGTTGAGGACAATGGCACCCGAATTCACTGGCCCGAGTCAGCTTCTTCTCGCGAGCTGTGGGTTTCGGGCGACGGTGTCGATCGGTCTCTGGGTGCGGTAGATGTCGTATTCCCCATATTGCATGGACCGTTCGGCGAAGACGGCACCATTCAGGGAATGCTGGAACTCCTGGGGCTTCCTTACGTGGGCTCCGGCGTGCTGGCGTCAAGCCTGGGTATGGACAAGCACTTCACGAAACTTGTCTTGCAGGCCGCCGGAATTGAGGTCGCGCCGTGGCGCACCGTCAACCGTTTCGACTGGGGCAAGCGGCCACAGGCCATTCGGGCCATGGCCGAGCAAATGATGTTGCCCGTCTTCATTAAGCCGGCCCGTGCTGGCTCCAGCGTCGGGGTCAGCAAAGTCTCGAATTGGGAGACCTTCGCCGCCGCCATGGAGGTGGCTTTCGCCGAAGACGACCACGTCTTGATTGAGGCCGGCGTCGTGGGCCGTGAGGTTGAGTGTGCCGTGCTTCAGGGCCGTCCGGGGGAGCCGACTCGGGCATCTGTCGCGGGGGAAATTGTGATTACGGGTCGCGAGTTCTACGACTTCGAAGCAAAGTATCTCGATGCTCCGGGAATCGAGCTGGTGTGTCCGGCCGACCTCACCGTAGACGAGCTCGCCGAGCTTCAGCGCCTCTCCATTCGGGCGTTCGAAGCCATCGACGGGGCAGGCTTGGCCCGCGTTGACTTTTTTCTGACGGAGACCGGATTCGTGTTGAACGAAATCAACACGATGCCCGGCTTCACCTCAATTTCGATGTTCCCGCGGTGCTGGCAAGAGACCGGCCTGAGCTATTCGGACCTCATCGACGAACTTATCCAGGTTGCCCTGGCGCATCGAGGCTCTTAGCCTCCATGTACGTGTGAGAAATCTTGTCAATCCAGGCCAAAGCGAGGGCCGAGATGATGAAGACAAGGTGAATCATGACCTGCCAGAAGACTCCGACCCACGTGTAGCTCGTTCCATCTTCCATCGATGAGCCATCGGGTGGCAGGTCGTTCACGGCGATAAAGGTCTTCAGCAAGTGAATCGAAGAAATGCCGATAATGGCCATCGCGAGCTTGACCTTGAGCACGTTGGCATTGACGTGAGATAACCACTCGGGCTGATCGGGATGACCCTTGAGGTTGATTCTCGAGACGAAGGTTTCGTATCCCCCAATGATGACCATGATGAGCAGGTTGGATATCATCACGACATCAATGAGGCCCAAGACCGAGAGCATGATGTCGATTTCGTTGACCTGCAGGCCCTCGCCGACAAAGAGGCCACCCATGACGCCTTCGCCAAGGTGCCACAGTTCGGTCATGAAAACGACGACATAGACGACCTGAGCAATGATGAGCCCAAGGTAGAGGGGTGCTTGCAGCCAGCGGCTGAAGAAAATCAAGAGGCCGACGCCTTGAACCCATTTGGTTTGGGAGCGGAAAGGGCGCATCGGGGACGGGGCGGATGGCGACGATGTGGGCTCAGAAGTTAGGGTCACCTTAGTTACGCTATCCCGAGAACGTGGAGTGAAGCTGGGGGAATGCCCGGCGGCTTCTCAGCTCACATGATCAAGGATGTCCGTTGGTTGCAGGCCTAGCCGCTGTAAACGTCAGAGGGGCTCAGACACTTGCTCGTCACCGGCAGAACAGAAACGGCCGCGCTGACGTCGACCAGAGCGGTGCTTCCACTCACAACGTTGGAGTCGATGGCGACTTGAACGGCCGGGTCGCGTCCAAAGGTTGTGTAGGTGTACAACGGTTTTTGGGAATCGTCTTCGATCCAGTCGACATCGTTGATGCTCACGCACGGCAGTGTGGTGGGGCCCGGGACAGTGACGCCACAGGTAAGCAGAACGGCAGCGGGATCCCCCCAGGCGCCGGTTGCCTGCGCACTGGTCTCGCGTTGGGGCTGGTCTGCGACCGTGTCGGGAAGGCGCACGCTCACCGCGGCACACTCTGGACTGTTGGCATCGGGTGCAGGATCCATGGGCACAGCTCCCACGCACCCAGAAAGGGCCAGAACGGTGGTGGCAGCGAGAACAAGAACGCCAGCGCGAGTGCGAAGTTTCATCGGGTTCAGGCTACCGTGAGTGTGTGAGTAATCGCAGAGAGCCCGACCTGACGCTGGCCGATATGGCTGAATCCGAGATCTTGGCGCGCATTTTTCCCCGGCTGCCGGAAGCCACCGGCGCCATTGTGGGACCCGGTGATGATTGCGCCGTGATGGCCGCACCCGATGGTCGTTTCGTGATCACCACCGACATGATGGTGCAGGGCCCTGATTTTCGTCTTGAGTGGTCGTCGGGTCATGACCTCGGGGTCAAAGCTGCCGCCACAAACCTGGCCGATGTTGCCGCGATGGGCGCCCGTCCCACGGGCATGGTGGTGTCGATTGCGGCGCCTCCCACGACATCCGTGACGTTCATGGAAGACATTGCCGATGGCCTGCGCGACGCCTGCCTCGCGTTGGCCCCTGGCTGCGGCGTTGTTGGCGGAGACTTGAGCGTCTCCACCGTACTGACCTTGAGCATCACGGCGTTTGGCGACCTGGAAGGCCGCACGCCACTGTTGCGCTCCGGCGCTCAGGTGGGCGATGTTATCGCCGTGGTGGGCCGTTTAGGACTCGCAGGAATGGGATTGGCAGCGTTGTTCGCGGGGGACCAGGCCAGCGCTCGGGACACCGCACTCCAGGCCCAGCTTGCCCCGATGCCTCCCATTGCTCACGGCGTCGTGGGGGCGCTCGCCGGCGCGAACTCGGCCATGGATATCTCAGATTCTCTGGTCATGGATGCGGGCCGCATCGCTCGCGCAAGTGGCGTCGTGATGCACCTGGACGAACATGTCATCGATGACCTCGCCGCGCATCTCGCCATCGAAATCGCTGCGGATGCCGCCCGAGCCCGCCAAGCCATCCTTTTTGCCGGAGAAGACCATGCGCTCCTGATGACCTTTCCGGCATCCGTCACACTGCCCGACGGCTTTGTCGTCATCGGGCAGGTTGAGGCCTGTGACGACGGCGAGAAGCCGCACGTGAGCCTCGGCGGGGCGTCCATCTCGGAGAACGGGTGGAACCCGTACACCGGCTGGAACGGCGAAACCTCGTAGGAACTATGCGGTTGCGGCCTGAGGAGTCGTCGCGTCGTCAGCAATGACGTTTTCGAGCCACCAGATGGTGGTCTCGCCATGTTTCTTCTTGCGGTCCAGCTCCAGACCTGCCGGCAGGGTCGGCGCGGGGGAACGTGTGCTGCGTTCGAGAATAACGATTGCTTCGTCGTTGAGGGCGGGTACGAGGGCGGCGAGCGCCCCCTGGACCTCGTCCTCGGGCATGTCATAGGGCGGGTCGATGAAGACCAGGTCGAAGCCGCCACCGGATGAACCACGGGCCGACAGCGACGCGAGGTAGGAGCTGACCGCAATCACGGAGACTCCCACGGCTGCGGTACTCAGGTTTCCGACCGTGCGCACCATCTCGGCGTTGAGACGCAGGAGCTTGCCGGCTTGGATACCTTTTTCGACCAGCACGACACTGGAGGCACCGCGACTGAGAGCTTCGAGGCCGAGGGCCCCGGAACCGGCGTAGAGGTCGAGAACGCGGGCGCCTTCGATGACATCGCGCGCCTCCAGCGCGGAGAAGATTGCCTCGCGCACCATATCGCTGGTGGGACGGGTGCCCTCGCGGGCAACCTTGATTTCTCGGGAGCCGGCGAAGCCTGAAATGATGCGTGTCACAGTCGACCAGCCTACGCGGTGCTCGCTTCGATAAACTTGCCCCATGCCAGCCTTTGCTTCTGCGACGAGTCCGGCAATCACTCTGGATTCTCCGCTGGAGGCCGTGCTGGGGTCGCGCTCGGCGGCATCCTTCAAGAAAGCGTTCGGCATGCTTGTCGTCGGCGATCTGCTGGCGCACTACCCCCGGCGTTATGCCAGCAGGGGTGAGCTAACGGCGATTACCGATGTTCCCATCGACGAAAACGTCACGATCGTCGCCGAAGTCCTCGATGTTCGCGAACGGCCCATGCGCGCCCGCAAGGGGTCTCTGCTCGAAGTTCGCATCACGGATGGTCGCTCCGGTGGCATCATCACCCTCACCTTCTTCAACCAAGCGTGGCGGGCCAAAGACCTGCACGCCGGGGTGCGCGGAATCTTTGCCGGCAAGGTCGGGGCGTACCGGGGGGCTTTGCAGCTCGCGCATCCCGATTACGAATTATTCGAAGATAACGGCGAGGCCGGCGATCAGGATGCGCGCAAATGGGCCCTCACTCCCATCGCCATTTATCCCGCCACGAGCACCCTCGCGAGC